>JACZDC010048282.1_pt1 | contig 18991 bp, 14 predicted proteins | sample 8641791 | NCBI WGS metagenome assembly JACZDC01 (sample SAMN15324613, study PRJNA640507) | soil metagenome | isolation source: intercropping peanut in the second line | place: China: Luxin town, Laibin City, Guangxi Province | collected 2019-07-25 | depth 10cm m
ATGGTCAACTGCAACCCCGAGACGGTGTCGACCGACTACGACACGTCCGACCGCCTGTACTTCGAACCGCTCACCCTGGAGCACGTGCTGGCGGTGATCGACCGCGAGAAGCCCAAGGGGGTGATCGTCCAACTCGGTGGCCAGACCCCGCTCAAGCTCGCCCGCGGCCTCGCCGCGGCCGGCGTGCCGATCTGGGGCACCCCTCCGGACGCCATCGACCTCGCCGAGGACCGCAAGCGCTTCGGCGCCCTGCTCGCCGAGGAGGGCATCCTCCAGCCGGAGAACGGCACGGCCTTTTCTGAGGAAGAGGCCTTCGAGGTGGCGAAGAAGATCGGCTTCCCGGTCGTGGTGCGGCCGAGCTACGTGCTCGGCGGCCGGGCCATGGCGGTCTGCTACGACGACTCGACCCTGTCGCACTACATCAAGGAAGCCGCGGACGTGTCGCCCGGCCATCCCATCCTCCTGGACCGCTTCCTGGAGGACGCCTTCGAGGTGGATCTGGACCTGATCGCCGACGGCAGGTCCGCGGTGGTGGCCGGCGTGCTCCAGCACATCGAGGAGGCGGGCATCCACTCGGGCGATTCGGTCGCGGTGCTGCCGCCCTATCGGGTCTCGCAGGCGGACCAGGACGTGATGCGCGACATCGCGCGCCGGCTGGCTCTGCGGCTGGGAGTGGTGGGGTTGATGAACGTCCAGTTCGCGCTCAAGGATGGCAAGGTCTACGTCCTGGAGGTGAACCCGCGGGCGTCGCGCACCGTGCCGTTCATCGCCAAGGCAGTCGGGGTACCGCTGGTCAAGGTCGCGGTGCGGGTGATGGCGAGCGAGAGCCTGGAGTCGATCGGGTTCACGGAGGAGCCGCGGGTGCCGGGCGTATTCGTGAAGGCGCCGGTCTTCCCGTTCCGGCGCTTCCCGGGCGTCGACCCGGTGCTCGGGCCCGAGATGAAGTCCACCGGCGAGGTCATGGGAGCGAGCGGCGCCTTCGGCAACGCCTTCGCCAAGGCCTGGCTCGGGGCGGGCCACCAGCTCCCGCTCTCCGGCACGGCCTTCCTCTCGGTCCACGACCGCGACAAACCGTTCCTGTTGCCGGTGGCCCGGCGCCTGTCGGAGCTGGGTTTCGAGCTCACGGCCACCGCCGGCACCGCGGCCTTTCTGGAGGAGCAGGGTCTCAAGGTGAGGACCGTCCGCAAGGTCCACGACGAGGCGAGACCGCACGTGGTGGACCACCTGATCAACGGCGAGATCGACCTGGTGGTGAACACGCCGCTCGGCCGCGAGTCCCACGAGGACGACGGCCTCATCCGCCGAACGGCCCTGAAGCACGAGATCCCCTGCATCACCACCCTCTCCGGAGCCATGGCCGCAGCCGACGGCATCGCCGCGCTCCGGAAGGACGGCCTGGCCGTGCGGTCACTCCAGGAGATGCACCGCTCCTGAAAAGGACTGTCGGGACTGCAGGGACGCCAGGGACCAAAGTCTTTGGTCCTTGATGTCCCTGCAGCCCTTTGGATCCCTTCCTTCTAGTAGTAGACCTCGACCCGCACGTCGCTCCAGGTCCAGTTGTAGCCGGGGACCTCGTCCACGGTCACGCCTTCGGGGAAGCCCAGGTCGACCAGGAACTTGTCGGTGGTCTTGAGCGTGTACTTCGCGACGTTCGGGGCGTCGGTCAGGGTCGCCTTGATCTCGCCGGTGGCCGCGTCGGTCACCGTGATCGTATAGACCCCCTTGCCCATGTCGTAGTCGTTGACGACATGGTACGTGCGTCCCGGCACGGCCTGGAACGGTGCCGTGATCTTGAGCTTCTGGGGATGCTTGAGCGCGATTCCATGCCGGGCCAGGGCGGTGTACTCGTCCGGCCCGCGGAAGTAGAGCATGCCGGGCATGTCCTGGTTCTTGTTGATCACGAACCAGTAGACGAGGTGCTTGGCGTCCGGATCGGCCGCGAACCAGTCGCCGACCGTCACATCCAGGGTCAGCTTCAGGCGTTTGGCGTCCCCGGCCTTGGTGTTGACGAAGGTCACCCTCGCCACGGGCTTCTCCTTCGTCGCCTTGTGGATCACCCCGGTGGCGGCGTAGCAGGTGGCGCCGGTGGGGCACTCCGGCTGGGCGCCCGGCACCGAGAGGCTCGACTCGCCGCTGCCAGAAGGCTCGACCACGGCCACCTCGCCGGTGGTGCTGTCGGTGAGCAGCGCGTAGGCGTAGAACTCGCGGGTGCAACTCACCGCGGCCCGCATGTCCGACTGCTCCGCGGCGCCCGGAACGACCGAGAAGACGTCCGGGAAGTAGCGCTGGGACAGCGGCTTGAGCGTTACGGTCGAGGCCGCGCCCAGGGACGAGCCGTCGGCGCGCAGCAGGGTGACCGTGCAGGTGGAGGCGAACTTGGCGACGTTCACCAGCGTCAGATGGGTCGCGCGGTTGTTCGTCCGGGTGAGCCCCTGGAGGACCAGGCTGCCGTTGGCGGCCTTCAGGTTGTCCGAGGTGATGACCGGCAGCGCCACGCCCATGGCGCCCGCCGCGCCCTTGCCGGCCAGGCGCGCCGCGTAGCGCAGGTTGGGCGAGCCGGAGAGCTCCAGCAGGCCGCGGAACGTGGCGCCCGGCTTCACGACCATGGTGCGGCTGCCGGGCACCTGGAGCGTCGAGGGCTGGCCGGGTCGCTGGGTGCCGTCCGTGTCGTTCGAAAGGAGGACCTGGTTCGTATTGGCCGCCGTGGCGGTCATGTTGGTGGCGGCCACCTCCGCCTCATAGGCGAAGGTGCCGACCTGGGACACGCCGGGCAGCGGCACGTAGACCGTGCCGGCCCAGGCGGCGGAAGCCAGGAGGCTGGAGACGAGGACACAGGTCGAGAGCGATCGGGACATGCTTTGTGTTTCCTGAAATGGCTGCGTTACGGGTTCCGCGGATGAGAGACGACGATTATAGCCTAGGAAGCACCGCGTAGTTGTGCGATGGCTGTCCCTGATGTAAGATCTGGCCACAATGTCGCCAAAAAGAAAAAAGGTCGAAACTGCGTCTGAGCCCAGCCTGGAAGTGCGGCGCCTTCGCACGATGCTGAAGACCGCAATGAAAGTGTTGGGATTCACAAACCGTGATGTCGAGAGGAAGCTCGGTCTGAGCGGCAGCTATCTCAGTCGTCTCTTCTCCGGAATGATCGACCTGAAGGTGGATCATGTCGTGGCCATCTCGCGGGTGGTGGGGATGGAGCCGGAGGAGATGTTCCAGATCGCCTTCCCGAGGAAGAAGAAGACTCCGACCGCCGGGGCGGCGCGTCTGCGCGAGACCCTGGAGGAGTATCAGCGGACCGGCAATGCCCCCTGGGGCGGATCGCTGAACCTTTCGGAGCTGGAGTTCGAGGAGCCCGAGAAGCCGGCGGCAGCTCCGGCGGAGGAGAAGGGCAACTCGGATCTGGAGCAGGCCCTGGAAAAGATGATGGCCAAGGCCCTGCACAAGGTCCTGGACAAGATGGGCTAGGAGATTCGGGGCGAGCGGCTCGCCCCGACCGGTTCTCCTCTCGCGAGCGCGTGTTTTCAGCCGACGCGCCCGTGATCTCACGGCGTGCGCCGTCGTGCGTGGCGCGTGAAAACCCGTGCGCACGACATGAGTCCTCGTGAGCACGGGCCGCAAACCCGTGCGCGGCCGGTGAGCCCCGTTGCGCAGCTCGTGAGATCCAGGTCTCGGTGCATGGGACCTCGTGCGCGGCGCTTGGGAACGCATGCGCGGCCCGTGGGAACCCGTTCCCGGCGCGTGAGAACCCGTGCGCGGGGGCCGGGAAAGACTGAGTCGCTGTCCCGCTTCTCACTGGGAGCGCCGGCGTCCCGCCGGCTCTAACCGTGGGCGGGGAGTGGGTTGTTCATTGAAGCCTGTGTCACAATCCCATCTCCAGCGATCAGGAGGAACCAGATGCAGGCGGAGGCGCTCGTCGAGGCTGTGCGGAAGGTTGTGCGTGCCCTGCGCTACGGTCCGCGCGAGCTGGTGCTCGCCACGATCGGAGCACTGCTCCTTGGGTTGCCCAAGCTGCTGCCGGAGACGCCTGAGGTTCTGAAGCCAGTTCTGGTCTGGATCCCTTGGCTGGGAATCCTAGTCCTGATCCTGGCCGCTTGGCGAATCTGGCGGAAGGCGGTCGCGCCGCTTCCTGAAGGCAAGCCGAAGCCCGCGGCGATCAAGGGGCCGGCCCCGTTCGGACCTCAGGATGCCGAGCTTTTCGCGAGGCTCGGCCGGAACGAGGATCTCAACCGTCTGCGGGACTGGATTCTGGACGACCAGAAGCCGCTCGTCGCGCTGATGGGGGAGTCCGGAGTCGGGAAAACGTCGCTGCTGCGGGCCGGGCTCGCCAGCCATCTCAAGGGAGACGGAATTCCGGTCGTCTACTGGGAGGCGCTGCCCACCGACCCGGAAGCTGGCCTGCTCCATGCCGTCCGGTCGGCCTGGGGAGATCCCGCGACTGTTCCCGCAGACTTTCAGGATCTCGCCAAGGCGGTCACGACGGGTAGGAAGGTCGTCGTTATCGACCAGGCGGAGCAACTCTCGCCGGAGCGGCACGGCGCGATCTTCGACCTGTTGAGGCAGGTGGTTTCGGCGAACCCTCCTTATGCCGACACGTGGGTGATTGCCTTCCGGCGCGAGTACCTTCCGGCCTGGAGGGACTTCGAACTCAGCCTGCCGGAGCCGGTGCAGCGCCGCCTGGAGACGCTGTCGCTCCGCCGCTTCCCCCCCGACGCGGCTGAGCGGGTGGTCGCGGTGCTCGCGGAAGAGGGCGGAGTGCCGGTCGCGCAGAAGGTCGTAGAGGCTTTGGTCGAGAGCGTCACCGTTGAGGGCCGGGTCGCTCCAGCGGACATCGGCATCAGCCTCTTGGTCCTCAGCGAGCTCTCTGCGGATGGGGGCGAGGCGTCGACCTTCTCCCTGGACGATTTCCGAGAGCGCGGAGGGCAGGCCGGGCTGTTGACGAGGTACCTCGAAGGACTTTTGGATCCGCTTTCCGAGGCGGAACGGCGCGAGGTCTTCAAGAGTCTGCTGTCGCTCATCGATCTCGACAAGGACCAGCGGCTGGCGGAAGGCCGGACGCTTCCGCAACTGGAGGAGTCGGCCCGGCCGGCAAGCCCGGCTCGGTTCGAGCAGGCACTGAGGTTTCTGGCATCGGGCAAGGCCAGGGTCCTGGAGGAGGTGCCCGAGCCTCCGCTGCGATATCGGCTGGTCCACGAGCGCCTGATCCCGGCCATTCGGAGGTTGACCGGAGTCCTCCTGGCCGAGGCTGAGCAGGCGGGCCTGGCATTGGAGAGGGCGTATCGGGTCTGGAGCCGGGACCGGAAACCCCGCTACCTGCTCTCCGGCCGGGAGCTCAAGCAGGCCGCGAGGTTCCGGGAGCAACTCGCCTGGGGCGATGACGCGGACGAGAAAAGGAAGTATCTCCGCCTCTCGCTGCGGCAGCGTAACCGGCTGTGGCTGTCTGCGGCCCTGATACTGGCGGTTCTGGGGGGAGGAATTCACCTGTACAGCGAGCACCGGAGCGAGGAGGCGACCTACCGCAACCTGCTGGAGTCCTGGGGGCTGCCGCCGGATCTCCTCGACCGCCTGGATCAGATCGAGGAACTAACCCTGCCTGGGACGGTGACGCGGGTCGATTGGCTGAGGAAGGCTCATCAGCTCCGCTCGCTCAGCATTGAAGAAGGGGATTTGGCCAGCTTAGAGGGGCTTCCGGAAGGCTTGCGTTCACTCAAGGTAGGGGTGTCCACAAGCCGGGCGCTTCCGAAGAGTCTTATTTCTCTTCAGATCTCCTCCATCGCACCAGTAAGCCTGAAGAACCTGCCTAAGGGGCTGTTGCTTCTGGATGTGGATACTGACTGGCAGAACATCAACCAGATCCCGAGCTCCATCAAGACTCTGAAACTTCGCCTGCTCAACGAGGCTGGACCCACAAAGCGGCTCGATTTGACTCGCTTTGAGCATCTCAGAAGTTTGTCACTCAGCGGATCGGTCAAGGAGCTCCTTCTGCCCAAGAAGCTCCGGTCCCTCACACTACAAGGATTCCACGCGGAGAGCTTGGTAGCGCTGCCCCGCAGCCTACAGGCTTTGAATTGTGAGCCCTGCGAGCCGGATCTTCTGAGAGCGTGGCCAATGAATGGAAGGCATCTGAGCGTCCGGATCGAAGAGCCTGGTGATATGGCAGCAATTTCGCCAAGCGTAACGAGCTTGAGAGTTCCAGGCTATCTTCTGCCGAAACAGGAATTGCCAAATCTTGGCATCCTTTCGATCGTAATCGAACGTGGTGATCCTACCTCCAAGCTCGACTCACTCCCACCCTCTTTGAGGAGGCTAAGGATCAACGCTAGAGAAGCATTTGGCTTTGGTAGCCCCTCCACTCTGGAGCTTCGTCTTCCTCAAGGCCTTACTGCTTTGTGGGTTTCGAGCAACAGGAAACTGAGGTTTGCTGATGGGTTGCCAAGGAGCTTAAAGAAGCTTGTCCTCTATGCTCCAAGGTTTGAGAATGTGCAGCAGTTTCCAGCCGACCTCACGTCCTTAACCTATGTAGGACCGACTCTGCAGAGTCTTCCGGCTTCACTGCGGCATCTTTCTTTCGGCGGCTCAAGTGTGAGCCCCGCTGCGATCGTCTCTCTCAAGGACCTACAGCAGCTTGAGCTGAGTGGAGAATTCTCAGAACTTCCTCAAGGCCTCGACTCTCTCGCTGATCTGAACATCTGGAAGGCTGAGATCGGATTGCGGAATCTGCCCTCCAACCTGACCTCTCTCACGTTACGTCCGAACCAGTGGGTCCTTGCTGGAGAACTGCATAAACTGCCTCCCGGTCTGATTTCGATCACCCTGGGGCCGGGCCCGGTTAACACCCTGACAGGTATGCCGGAAAGCGTCGTATCGCTCCACTTCTACAGCGACTAGTAACGGCTCAGCCCCGCCCCGGCATCGCCCGCGGGAAGCCGTGCTCCAGGCGCAGGCGGCGGATCGTGGCGAGCAGATCCTCGCGCGTCCGATCCTCCGTCGCCGCCCAGGGACCCCAGGGTAGACGGCGCGGTCGCGCGGCCGGGATCGCGCCGGCGACGACATCGCAGGCTCCGGCTTCCAGGGCGGCTTCGAAGAGCGCCCGCAGCGTTTCCTCACCGTCATTGACGCCCGGCAGGAGCGGCTTGACGAGGACCCGCGTCGAGATCCCCTCGGCGGAGAGCTGGGAGACGGCCCAGAGCCTGGCTTCCGGCTCGGGCTCCCTCGGCTCGATCTTCTTCGCGAGGTGGCGGTCCACGGCGGCCAGCGGGATGTCCACCCGGACCGCGTGGCGCTGGTCGAGCTCGGTCAGGAGGCTCAGATCCTGGAGCACCCGCGGTGAGCGGGTGGTGATCGCGACCTCCAGGCCGTCCAGGTGCGCGAGGCTCTGGAGCAGGGAGCGCGTGAAGCCCGGCTGAGTGGTCTCCGATGCGTAGGGATCGGCGCCGTCGGTGCCGAGGACGATCGGCTCCCGGCGGAGCAGTGCGCGGCGGAGCCACGCCTCCACGGCAGGATCGGGCTGGGCGGTACCGGGCAGCGTGGGCAGAGTGGGGACGAACGGGAGTGTGGCTTGCCTCGACATGTTACGCGTAACTTACGCCTTGGGGCGGAATTTGTCAAGCGGCTGTTCCGTTGGCGGGGGTCCGGCTGTCTGACTGCCTGGAACCCGGGATGTCTACGGGTCGCTTCAAGGATTTTGCCCCACAGGGAAGGTACATCGATGAGTCATGTCCGTCTGTTCCGTTTCGTGTCCGCCTCTCTGATCGCGCTCGGTCTGACCCTCGCTCCGGCCCGGGCTCAATCGCTCGAGGTGGAGCCCAACTCCTCCTGCGCTTCCGCCCAGAGCCTGGGTCTCTCCTATCCGCTGACGGTCCAGGGCAGTCTGGCGGCCGCCGACGTGGACTACTACCGGATCACCGGCACGCCCGGCGACCTCGTCACGATCGACCAACTGGGCGGTGCCTCCAGCAACGGCACGCTCCAGGACCCTTTCCTCGGCGTCTTCAACTCCGGCTGCGCCCTGCTCGCCTATGCCGACTACGACGCCTCGCTCGGCAACTGGCTGGATGCCCGGATCGAGATCCGGGTGCCGGCGGACGGTGTGCTCGTCGTCGCCGCCAGCAGCGCCTATGACTGGGACCTCTCCGGACTGGGCGGCGGTACCGGGAGCTACAGGCTCGACGTCCGGAAGACGCCGCTCGCCCACTCGGTCAACGGGCGGCTCGTGGACGCCAAGACCGGCGCTCCGCTGATCGGGGCCACGCTGGATCTCGTGCGGTGCGACAACGGCTTCTGCTGGATCACGGTCGGCTATGGGTTCACCGATGCGAACGGCGTCTTCCGCTTTGAGCCGGGGAACGGCACGGTCTGGGACACCGTCCTGCGGGCGGGTGAATACAGGATCGTTGTCTATCCGCCTACGGGCTATCTGAACCTGGAGTCGCCGCTCTTCAACGTGGGCGCCGGGGAGGATTACGACCTCGGCAACGTGGCCGTGAGCCCGATTCCGGTCGTCAACTCGGTCCGTGGCCGGGTCGTGGATGCGCTCAACCGGGCCCCCCTGTCCGGCAGCGCGCTGCCGTTCACACAGGTGGAGCTCCTGTCCTGCCCGAGCGGTTGGAGCTGGTGCTACTCCGTGGCCAGCCAGCAGGCCGACGCGCAAGGCGGCTTCCTGTTCACGGCCGGGTTCTGGGGTCCGCTGGAGGCCGGCGTCTACAAGGTGCGCGTCTATGCGGACCAGTACTCCACGACCGAGAGCGCCGGGGTCGCGGGAGCCGACGGAGAGGATGTGAACCTTGGCGACGTGGCCGTCAAGTCCTACCCGGTCCGGCTCACGCTGGCTCAGGGCTGCGGCCCGATCCCGTCCACGGGCGGCGCCTGTGACTTCAAGGTCCGGGTCACGAACGGCGGCACGGCTCCGCTCAAGGCCGACTCCTGGACGCTCGTGCGCGCCATCGGCACGGAGATCCCGGGCGAGGTCACGCAGTTCCAGGCCGGCACCGCGAAGCCGGTGAACCTGGCTTCGGGTGTCTCGACGGATCTCGCCTTCACGTTCAACGTGCCGGGCTCGCTGCGGGACGGCACGACCATCTGCGCCCGCACCTACGCCGCGGAGAAGAAGAACGCGTTCTCGGCCATCGGCTCCCACGATCTCTTCTGCCTCCAGAAGGGGTCTCAGGGCTTCACGCTCCTGACCGGCAAGGAGAAGCGCGAGATCCTCAGGAAGGAACGCGCCCGCTGATCCGACGGACTCTCTGCCATCGAAGCCGGGGCGCTGTGTCCCGGCTTCTTTTTTTCCATTAGAATCCCCGCCCATGCCGGAATTGCCCGAAGTCGAAACCCTGCGCCGCAGTCTCGAGCCTCACCTCCTGGGCGACCGGATCGAACGGGTCGAGGTGCGCAACCCGGCGATGCGCGAGCCGATCCAGGCGGCGCAGCTCGCCCGCCGCACGTCCGGCCGCGAGGTCTCGGCGCTCCGCCGGCGGGCCAAGTATCTGCTGATCGACCTGGCCAGGGGAGAGAAAGACGATCAGACGCTCGTCGTCCATCTCGGCATGAGCGGCCGGCTGACGCTCGTGCCGGCCGGGGAGCCTCTGGAGCCGCACGAGCACGTGGCGTTCTTCCTGCGCTCCGGCCGTCGGCTGCGGCTGCGCGATCCCCGGCGGTTCGGCCTGGTGTTCGCGGTGCCGACTCCGGACATCCCGGGCGATCCCCACTTTGCCCATCTGGGGATCGAGCCGCTGGAGCCCGGCTTCGACGGCGCTTTCCTCGCCGAGGCCGCGGCGGGCCGGCGCGGGCCGGTCAAGAGCTTTCTGATGGACGCCCGGATCGTGGTGGGGCTCGGGAACATCTACGCCACGGAGGCGCTGTTCCGCTCCGGGGTTCATCCGAACCGGTCGGTGGGGCGGATCTCGGCCGGCCGCTGGGACCGGATCGCGGAGTCGTCGATCGCCGTCCTGAAGGAGGCGATCACCCAGGGCGGCACCACGCTGAACGACTTCGCGGACGGGGAGGGGAACAGCGGTTACTTCCAGGTCTCCCTGGGCGTTTACGGGCGCGAAGGGGAGTCCTGTACGGTCTGCGGCACGCCGGTCCGGCGGATCGTTCAGGCGGGAAGGAGCAGTTTCTACTGCCACCGCTGTCAGAGGTAGGGCTCCTGTAGATAGAATCCCCTCCCGGGGCCAATTCCTTTCCTCTGCCTGGAGCCGATCCATGATCGAGACCGCACCGCTGCCGATGCCTGTCCTCACGACGCCGGACCATCGCTCGTTCGTCCTGGGCGTCGCGGGAGGGACCGGCTCGGGCAAGACCACGGTCGTCCGCGCCGTCCTCGACGCCGTGGGCGCCGACCGCATCGCCTTCATCGAGCAGGACAGCTACTACCGGGATATCGTCTGGCGGACCGAGGCGGAGCTGATCCATCACAACTTCGATCACCCGGCCGCGCTCGACAACGACCTGCTGATCTCCCACATCGCGGCGCTCAAGGCGGGGCACCCGGTCGAAATCCCGATCTACGACTTCGTCCGGCATCGCCGCACGAACCGTACCCGCCGTGTCGAGCCGAAGCCGGTCGTGCTGCTGGAGGGCATCCTGATCTTCTGCGAGCCGGCCCTCCGCGAGCTGCTCGACTTCAAGATCTATGTGGACACGGACGCCGACATCCGGCTCATCCGCCGCCTCGGCCGCGACATGGCCGAGCGTGGGCGCACGGTCCAGGACGTGCTGCGGCAGTACCTGGAGAGCGTCCGGCCCATGCACCTGGAGTTCGTGGAGCCGTCCAAGCGCTACGCGGACATCATCATCCCCGAGGGCGGCGAGAACAAGGTAGCCCTGGAGATGGTGGTCGCCCGGGTGGAGCAGCTCCTCGGGGAGGCGTGACCGGGTCATGCCGTCCTACACGCTGCGGGTGAGGGTCCGTTTCGAGGCCGCGCACCACCTGACCTCTTACAAGGGGTCGCCCGAGCCGGTCCACGGCCACTCCTGGCAGGTGGAGGCGGTGCTCGTCACGGGAGACCTCGACGACGAGGGCATGGCCTGGGACTTCGTGGAGGTCCAAGGCGCGCTGCGCGAGCTGGCCGCGAAGCTCGACCACAAACACATCAACACGGTGCCGCCGTTCGACGGGGTGAGCCCGACGACCGAGCGGATCGCCGCCTGGTTCTTCGAAGGGCTCGCCGGGCGGCTGCCCGACGCCCCCCTGGCCGAGGTGACGGTCTGGGAAGGCCCCGACTGCTCGGCCAGCTATCGTCCATGAATCGTCGCCCGTAAATCGTCGCCCGTGATAGCTTGAGGGCAACCATGAAGAGAACACTGCTCCCCCTGGCTCTGCTGCTTCCGCTCTGCATCGCGTCCTGCGGCCAGGAGGCGACGCCGGTCGCCTCGCTGGAGGTGACGCCGAAGAGCGTCCGCCTGCCGTATCCCGAGATCTCCACCGTCCACCTGACCTGGAAGCCGTCGCTGCCGCTGGAGGGCTTCTCCGGCACGCCGACGGTGTTCGTCCATCTGCTCGACCAGGACCGGAAGGTGGTGCGCACGTTCGACCATCCCTATCCCGGCCGCTGGCGCGAGGGGGAGCCGGTCTCGTACGACCTCAAGCTCTTCCAGTCGACGATGGCGCCGCCGCTGCCGGGCGGGACGTACAGCCTGACGCTCGGCCTGGCCGGCGAGGGCAAGCAGCGCTGGGGGGTCGAGGGGCTCGGCGAGGCGGTGGCCCGGATGGAGTACCTGGCGGCGCAGGTCGAGGTGCCGGCGGAGGCCAAGAACAAGAAGAGCGGGCCGCGGTTCACGTTCTCCGAGCAGTGGCAGCAGCCCGAGCCCGGCGCGGACCGCCAGCTCATCGCCCGGCGCTGGCTCACCGGCCCCGGCGGCATGCGCGTGGCGGGCCTGCGCCAGCCTGGTTCGATCTGGCTCGTGCTGCGCATCCCGGAGGCGCAGGTGGCGCCCGATCTCAAGGTCCAGGGCGGCGGCGTCCCGTCGGTGCGCATCGAGGGGACCTGCGGCGACTACGAGGCGAGCATCTCGGGGCCGGGCATCCACGAGGTGGAGATGCCGGTCGTCGATCCTCCGAAGAGCGGCCAGTGCCGGCTGCAGATGACGCCCAACTTCCAGTTCGGATCGGGCACTCCGCGGTCGGTGTCGCTGGAGAACGCCGCCTGGGCGCCAGGCAGTGGGGGCCGGCCGCGCCCGGCGGCGACGCCGGCGCCATGAAGCAGGGATTCGGCATCCTCCTCCAGCCGGAGCAGGAGCGCTATCTCGAGCGCCTCCTGCCGCCGCGCGATCCCATCCTGCGCGAGATGGAGGAGCGGGCGGCGAAGGAGGACATTCCGATCTCGGACCCGGAGATCGGCCGCTTCCTGGGCATCCTGGCCCGCGCGGTTGGCGCCCGCCGCATCGTGGAGGTCGGCACGGCGATCGGCTACGGCGCCCTCTGCATGGCCCGGAGCGCGCCGGAGGCCCGCATCGTGACCATGGACATCAACCCGGAGCGCCTGGCCGCCGCCCGCGGCTACCTGGAGCGCGCCGGGGTGGCGGACCGGGTGGAGCTGGTCGAGGGGCCGGCCCTGGAGGTGCTCGCGAGGCTCCAGGCGCCGTTCGATTTCGCCTATGTTGACGCGGTGAAGACCGAGTACCGGCGCTACCTGGACCTCCTGGTCCCCCTGATTCGCGTCGGCGGGATGATCGCGGTCGACAACCTGCTCTGGAAGGGCCGGGTGGCCGATCCGCCGGACGAGGACGACGCCAACGCCGACGCCCTGCGCGCCTTCAACGGCTACCTGATGATGCACCCCCAGCTCCAGTCGGTGGTGCTGCCCTTCGGGGACGGCCTGGGGGTGGCCACGAAGGTGAAGCCGACCATCATGGAGATGGGCGGGCCATACTGAAAGGACCTATAGGTCGTATACGGCCTATAGGTCCTTTTTTTACAGCCGCCCGCGCACCGATTCCAGCTTCTGCTTGAGCTCGCCCGCGCTGGCGGGCCGGCGGCCGCGGCTCTTGTGGAGGGCGGTGCGGAAGAGGTCGGCCAGGTTCTCGTCGTACTCGGGTGCGAGCTGCAACAAGTCGGGCACGCGGCCGAGGCGGATGCGCGCGGCGGTCTGCCGGGGGTCGGTGCTGCTGAAGACCTTGCGGCCGAGCAGGCACTCATAGAGCACGATGGCGAGGCTCCAGAGGTCGAAGAGAGCGTCCGGCGGCTTCCCCTCCAGGGCTTCGGGACAGAGATAGGAGAGCGTCCCCACCAGCGGCTTCGAGCGCGGCGTGATGCCGTCGATCGGCGTCCACACCGAGCTGCCGGGCAGGGACGGCTCCTCGCCGCTGCGGTCCACGTCGCCCTCCTCCCGTTCGCGGCGCAGGTCGTACATCAGCCGCGCGATGCCGAAGTCCATGAGCTTGGGTGTGTTGTCGCGGGTGAAGCCGATGTTGCTCGGCTTGATGTCGCGGTGGAGGATGTCGGCGGCGTGGAGCTGGGCCAGGGCCTCGGTCATGGCGATGCCGAGGTCGACCGTCTCGCGCGGGGTGAGCCGGCCGCGGTCGAGAAGGCGGTGCGCCAGGGTGCCGCCCTCGAGCAGCTCCAGAACGAGCATCGGCGTCCCCTGCCAGGTCTCCATGCCGTAGACCGGCGCGAGATGGGGATGGGAGACGGCGGCCGCGGTGCGCGCCTCGCGCCGCAGGCGCATGGCGTCCTCGGGCGAGACCCGGCGCAGCGTCTTGACCGCCACCGCCCGGCCGAGCGACAGGTCCGAAGCGCGGTAGACCACGCCCATGCCGCCGGTGCCGATCCTCTTCTCGAAGCGGAACTTGCCGGGCAGCACATAGGGTACGTGCGAGGGCTCCAGCCGCGTGCTGCACACGTTGCAGAGTACCGTGTAGGAGGGATAGAGCCGGTTGCACTTCGGGCATTCCTTGGCCAGCTCGCCGTTGTAGGAGACCGGCTCGGGGACCGTGTCGTCGTCCTCGACCTCCAGGATGGCGGGCAGGCGGCGGGTCGGCTTGTGCGCCGGCGTGTTGGAGTGGGTCTGATCGAGCTCGATCACGAACGAGGCGCTGCTGGCGATGGCGCGCAGGAGCTCCCGGTCCTCCTTGAGGAAAGGGAGCCCGCTGCGCTTCTCGCCCAGGCCGAGGAGGCCGATCAGCGAACCGTCCCGGGCCAGGATGGGAACGATCAGCCGGAAGCCGTTGTCCACGAGCCAGTGGCGCTCGGCCTCGGGCAGCCGCGCCAGGGGAGAGCGGCCGTCGGCGAGGTCGATCGTCAGCGGGTCGGTCACGTCCGAGGCCAGGAGCGCGAGCTGCGAAGAGACGTCGAGCCGCCGGTTGCGCTTGTGCGGATCGACCAGAACTCCGGAGCGCGGGTCGATGACCAGGAGCGAGACGCCTTCGAGATGGAGCGCCAGATCCACCTCATGGGTGATCAGCGAAGCCAGAGACGCGATGCCCGAGGTGCCGCGGACCCGGGCCAGGAGCTGGGTGAGGATGCGCCGGGCGTCGTACTGCTCCCGGAAGAACCGGCGGTCGATCGCGTCCAGCAGGCTGCGGCGGTAGCTCAGCGCCGCGAAGCCGATGAAGGTCAGCGAGAGCAGGACCGGCAGCCGGTAGCCCGAGAAGATCACTTTGATGCTCTCCTCGCTGTGTTCCCAGAGATAGGCCAGCAGCGCGAGGGACGGCAGGGCCGCCAGAGCGATGGCCGAGTAGCGCGCAAGCGCGTATTGCAGGGCACGGCGGGCCAGCAGCTTGACGTCGAGCACCTGGTGGACCAGCACCGCGTAGGAGGTGAGGAGCGGCATCATCAGCACGCAGACCATGTGGAACAGGATCACTCCGTGGTCCAGCGCCGGGTGCAGAGTCTTGTAGGTCATATAGGGCGGGAAGAAGAGGCCGAACAGAATCTCGGACAGGGGTACGGCCGGAAAGATGAACGACTGCAGGAAGAGCCGGACCCTGCGCTGGTCGGTTCCAGTCAGGCTGCGGATCCGCCAGAACAGAAAGACGAAGGCCGCCGCGGTCAGCGTCAGCAGGACGCTGTAGTAGGCCCCCTTGCCGCGCATCGGGATCAGGTCCGCGAGCGGCCCCTCCTTGCCCGTCACCGCCTCGAACCCGAAGTTGATCAGGTTGAGCACGAACAGGATCGCTCCACCCACGAGGCTCGCGATTACGGCCTTGTTGATGCGGTTGGTCCAGACCGGAGAGACGACCGGATGGGGAAAGTCGCGGACGAAGCACCAGAGGAAGAAGGCCATGAACGCGTCGAGCTCGGTGGCGTCGATGCCTTTCATCAGAAGCGCGGCCGGGAGGTGAGCCCCGACGTAGGTCCGGAGCGGCCGGTTGACGAACGCCGTCGCGGCCATCAGGAAGAAGCCTCCGAGCGACACCGCCCGGGAGTCGCGTCGTCCGCCGGTAACCAGCAGGATGCCTGCCGCCGTGAACGGCAGGGCGAAGATCATGTGGAAGACGTAGGGATAGGCCGGGTCAGGTTTCGGAAGATCGGTAAAGGCGAACGCGACGACCCCCGCTCCCACCTTGATCAAGGCGAGAGCGAGGGCCAGCCGTTTCCAGATACCCGTGTTGAGCACTTGGAGAAGGGTCTCGGCTCAGTCTTCGAGAGGCAGCGGCGGGACGCCGGGGCAGATGGGCGTGTCCGACATCTCCTGCACGGTCAGGGTCGCCTCATAGACCATCCTGGGTTTGATGGTCGGGGAACCCTGCTGGATCGCCTTCAAGGCCGCGAGGCTGCCGATCGCGCGGATCCGGTCCAGAACCTGGAGCGCTACCTCGCCCCAGCAGTCGACGACCTTCTCCGTGATCGCATCCCAATACCACCGGTACAGCTCCAGGGCTGCACTCTGGGAGACCCGGATCGCTCCGGTTCCCTGGCCGAAGGCAATCCAGACTTGGGCCATGATCCCTTCCTTGGTGTAAGCCATCTCGATCTCTCCTTTTCCAAAGTAGACGTTTCCCGGTTCGCGGCAAGCGCCAGTTCAGAAAGGCACGAGAGGAGGATGGAAATCATACCCCAGGTTATAGATCGGGCCGGTGCTAGTCAAGCGGGAGATAAAAGAGGCCCGGCGGATGCCGGGCCGTCTTTTCCGCGAATGGCAGGGGAATCAGTACTTTACGCTGCAGCCGTAGGGCTTGGTCGTGGCGGGGTCGATCGCGCTGTGCTTCTGCTCGGCCGTGAGCGCGCCGTTGACGTAGTTCACCCTCTCCGGCTTCGGCTTGCGGCCGCTCGGGTCGTCGTCGATGGCACCGTTGTAGACGATCTTGCCCTGCTCGTCGATGACGAACATGTGGGGCGTGGTCCGGGCGTCGTAGGCGTGGCCGGTGGCGCCGGTCGGATCGTAGAGGATCGGGTAGGCGATGCCGTTCTCCTTGGCCCAGGCCTGGTGCGCAGCGGGCTGGAGATAGTCGCGGTGCTCGGGGTTCGTGCTGTTGATGCCCAGCCAGGTGACGGAGCCGTACTTCCTGTTCAGCTCGGACATGGTCTTCTCGCGGGCGTGCCGGTCGGAGAAGGGGCAGTTCGGGTTGACCCATTCGAGGACGACCACCTTGCCCTTGAGGGATGCGAGGGAGACGGTCTTGCCGTTCAGGTCCTTGAGCTGGAACGCCGGAGCGGTCTCGCCCACGGCCGCGGCGAACGCCGATCCGGCCGAGACGGCCAGGAGCAGGGTGGCGAGCGTGAGATGTCTGCGGATCATCAGGTCCTCCTTGTGACGTGGTTGCGGTGCCGGAGCCAGGCGACGAGGCCGAGGGCCAGGAGAGCCAACTCGACGGCCGCCAGTTGCTCGGGCCGGATCTGTCGGGACAGGGCGTAGAGGGTGCCCACGGTGGCCGCGCCGGCCAGGAAGCCGAGCGCCTGCACGCCGGGGGACGGAAGCCTGGAGCCGAGCAGGCCCCAGAGCGCCAGGGCCAGGAGCGTCGTGGCCACGGCGAAGGCGGTCAGGACCGCCGGCCGCTCCAGGAGGCCGGGCGGCTTCTCGGCCTGCTTTGGCCTGGGGCCGACCTGGCGGCTGGCTTCCAGGCTGAAGGTCTGTCCGTCCTGGACCAGGCCGGTGACGGTCCAGGCGATGTTCGTGGTGGACGGCATCTTGCCGGCCTCCCGGGGCTTGAGCGGGACGCGATAGACCACGCCGTCCTCCGTGGTCTGTGCGATGGGCTTGCCGGGGTCGAACGCGTCGTGGCTCTCCAGGAAGACGTTCGCGTTCTCTCCGGGCTGGGCGCCGCGGACCCGGACCTCCAGGGTGGTGCCGTCGAGAGCCGCGTCGGTCGAGACCCCGGCGACCTGGCGCTCAGGCAGGCGGCTCCACCAGCGGTCGATCAGCGGCGCGGTCTCCGGATCCGGGACCGGCGTGCCGGTCGGCTGGTCGAGCGCGACCGTATAGCGGTAGGGGATGCAGTCCACCTCGCACACCAGGTAGTCCACGTCCGCTTCGAGACGCAGGCGATCACCGGCATCCTTCAGGGTGGCGCGGACTGGATAGACGACCTCATCCTCATAACCGAAGGCGACGAGGTTTCCGGGCAGCTCGAAGCGGTGCGGCGCGGGCCAGAGGAGCTCGGGCTCGCCGAGGCCGGGCTGCTTGCCGAACACCACGACCGGCGGGAACCCGGCGTCGCCGCTGTTCTTCCAGTAGACGTGCCAGCCGGGCGCGAGCTTGAAGTGAAGCCCCATCTGAAGCTCGCCGGTCCGGGGCGCCACCTTCCAGGGCGTGACCAGGCGGACCCGGGACTGCTCGTTCTCGGACCAAGGGCTGGCGGCGCTCCAGGAGATCCGGGGAACGGTGAAGGCGAACAGCAGGAGGAGCCAGACAGTCCGGCGCACAGGGAGAGATTAAGCGAAGCCGCGGTCCCGAGGGGTAAAATTCCGGTAAATTCGGCGGCATGCGGGTTTGCTTCACCCACCTCGGCTGCAAGCTGAACCAGGCGGAGATCGAGAGCCTGGCCCGGGACTTCCTCGCCGCCGGGCACCGCGTCGTGGGCTCGCCCGAGGAGGCCGACCTCCACGTCCTCAACACCTGCACGGTGACCCACACCGCCGCGCGGACGTCGAGGAAGGCGATGAACCGATCGGGACGGAAGGTCCGCACCGTGGTCACCGGCTGCTGGGCGCCCGAAGCCGCGGGGGCAGACCTCGTCATCCTGAACTCGGAGAAGGACCGGCTTCTGGATCGCGTTCACGAGGCGTTTCCGGAGCTGGTGCCGGAGGTACCGGTCCCCTGGGTCCGCCTGCCGTTCGGCAACACCCGCGCCCTGGTCAAGGTCGAGGACGGCTGCAACATGCGCTGCGCCTTCTGCATCATCCCCGCAACCCGCGGCCGGCAGCGGAGCCGGCTTTTGACGGAGATCGTGAGCGAGGTCCGCGCTCTGGTCGAGTCGGGGTACCAGGAGATCGTGGTCACGGGAGTCCAGATCTCGGCCTACCGATCCGGAGACGACCGCCTCTACGAGCTGGTCCGGGCGATCCTCCGGGAGACGGACGTGCCGAGGCTGCGGCTGACCTCGATCGCGCCGTGGGATCTCGACGAGCGGCTGTTGGATCTATGGTCAGACCGCCGTCTCTGCCGGCATCTCCATCTCTCCCTCCAGAGCGGCTCCACCGAGACCCTCCGCCGCATGCGCCGGCCGTACACGGCTGAGAGTTATCTGAATGTCCTGGATCAGGTGAGATCCATCGCCGGAGTGGCCGTGACCACGGACGTGATCGTCGGCTTCCCCGGCGAGACGCCGGAGGAGCTCGAGGAGAGCCTGGCGACTGTGAAGGCCGCCGGCTTCGCGAAGATCCACGCCTTCCCGTACTCCGCCCGGCCCGGCACCGAGGCCGCGGAACTGCCCGGGCAGGTGTCGTCCGAGGAGAAGAAGGAGAGGATGGAGCGCCTGCTCGTCCTGGCGGATCAGTCCGAGCGCGCCTTCCGCCTCGCGCATCTGGGGAGACGCGAGACCGTCCTCTGGGAGAAGCCGCGGGACGGCATGGGGCAAGGGCACACGGACAACTACCTCCGCGTGGTCGCGCCGGAAG
>JACZDC010034024.1_pt1 | contig 18860 bp, 12 predicted proteins | sample 8641791 | NCBI WGS metagenome assembly JACZDC01 (sample SAMN15324613, study PRJNA640507) | soil metagenome | isolation source: intercropping peanut in the second line | place: China: Luxin town, Laibin City, Guangxi Province | collected 2019-07-25 | depth 10cm m
GCACTCCTCGGAACCTTCTCGTTCGGCACGTTCGGAGCGGCGTTCGCTCCGGCTTTGGCCGTAGGGCTCAACTGGAAGCGGGTGACCGCGAAGGCCGCGACCGCGTCCATCGTCACGGGCACGGCTCTCAATCTGGGGCTGGAGGTCCTGGCCCGCTCGCTCCCGCACCCGCTTCTGCCTCCCGGCATGCTCCCGACCGCCGTCTCCCTGGCCGCCTCCTTCGTGGTCCTCTTCCTGGTCAGCGTGCTCTCGCGCGAAGAGCCTCTGGACGAGGACGTCCGGCTGGTGATGGAGGCCTGATGGGCGGCGTCCGCTTCCTGGTCAACCCGAAGGCCGGCCGCGGCCTCGTCTCGGCGAGTCTCGACCGTCTGCGGATGCTGGCCTCGCGGGCCGGAGCCGGCCTCGTGGTGAGCCGCAAGGTGACCGACCTCGCCGAGCAGGCCCGCCGGGCCGCGGCGGACGGCGTCGAGCGCCTGCTGGTGGCGGGCGGCGACGGCACCCAGCATTTCGCGCTCCAGGGTCTTGCAGGCTCGGACTGCGCGCTCGGGGTGATCCCGGTCGGCACCGGCAACGACCTGGCCGGCACCCTGAAGGTGCCGCCGGACCTGGAGGCCGCGGTGCGCTGGAACCTGGAAGGTCCGATCCGGCCGGTGGACCTGATCCGGGTGGGCGAGACCTGGAGCGTCAGCTATCTCGGGGTGGGGTTCGACTCCGAGGTGACCCGCTTCGCGAACGAGGTGAAGATCATCCGCGGTCCGCTGATCTATCCCTACTCGGTCATCCACACCCTCGCCACCTTCCAGCCGCCGGCCATGCGGATCGTCCACGACGAGGGGGTCTTCGAAGGCCGGGTCATGTTCACGACCCTAGCCAACCTGCCCCGCTTCGGCGGCGGGATGCGCATCGCGCCGCAGGCGGAGATCGACGACGGCGTCCTGGACCTGGTGATCGTCAAGGAGATCTCCCGCCGCGCCCTCCTCTCCGTCTTCCCGAAGGTCTACACCGGCAAGCATGTCGGGCACCCGGCGGTCGTCTTCGTCCGCACGAAGCGCGCGGAGATCTCGATCGACAGGCCGATGACCCTCTACGGCGGCGGGGAGCCGGTGAGGCCCATGGCCGCGCGGGAGCCGGTGACGGCGGAGGTGGTGTCGGCCGGGCTCAAAGTGATCGGGTAGGCGGAGTCGCAACTTTCCTGCCTTCGCTCGTATAACTGGGATGATGCCCATCTCGACCCGTACCCTGGCCGTCCTTCTCGGATTTCTCCTCGCTCTTCGATTGACGGCTGCCGAGGCGCCGCAGGTCGGTCCACCGCTGGCCGTTCCGCGGACGGCGGACAGGATCGAGGTCGACGGCCGGCTCGACGATGCCGCCTGGCAGCAGGCCGCCGTGCTCGACACCTTCTACGAGACCTATCCGGCCGACAACACCGAGCCGAAGGCGAAGACGGTGGTCTCTCTGACCTACGACGATCACGCCTTCTACATCGGCATCCATGCTTTCGACCCCGAGCCCGCGAAGATCCGCGCGCCGTTCGTCGAGCGCGACAACATCATCGGCACCGACGACAACGTCGCCGTCTTCCTCGACACCCGCAACGACCGCCGCACGGCGGTCGAGCTGCGCGTCAATCCGCGCGGCAACCAGACGGATGCCCTCTTCAACGACGGCACCGGGAACGAGGATCTTTCCCCGGACTTCTTCTACGACACGGCGGCGCAGATCACCGGCGACGGCTGGACCGCCGAGATGCGCATCCCGTTCTCCTCGCTGCGCTACCCCCGGCTGGCCGAGAACCGGTGGGGCATCCTGGTGTGGCGCAACTACCCGCGGGACCAGCGCTACGGCTTCTACAGCAGCCCCATTCCGCGCGGCACGAACTGCACCATCTGCCAGTCGCGCGAGCTCACCGGCCTGACCGGGTTGCCGGAGGGCGGCCACTTCGTGGCGGCGCCCTATGTCACCGGCCAGCGGCTCGGCGAGCCCCGGGCCGGCCTCGGATCGCCGCTCGAAGACCACGATCCCGAGGCCGACGCCGGGCTCGATTTCAAGTGGACGCCGAGCGCCAGCAACGCTCTCGATGCCACGATCAACCCGGATTTCTCGCAGGTGGAGTCCGACGTCGGCCAGATCGCGGTCAACAACCAGTTCGCCATCTTCTTTCCGGAGAAGCGGCCGTTCTTCCTCGAAGGGCTGGATCTCTTCGACACCCAGATCCAGGCGGTCTACACGCGTACGATCACCGATCCGAAGTGGGGCATCCGCGACACGGGCAAGCTGGGCGGCACCTCGTACACCCTGCTGCTCACGCAGGACGAGGGCGGCGGCAGCGTCATCATTCCGGGGCCGACCGGCAACGATCTCGCGCCGCAGGACTTCGCCTCGGACGTGCTGATCGGCAGCCTGCGGCACGACTTCGGCGCCTCCTATCTCAGCCTGCTCGTCACCGCGCGCGAGAACGACGGCGGCGGTTACAACCGGGTTGCCGGCCCCAACTTCCTCTGGCGGCGCAGCGAGACCGATCAGATGACGGGCCAGCTCCTGGTGAGCGACACGGAGACGCCGGACCGTCCCGACCTCTATTCCGGCTGGGACGGCCGCCAGCTCACTTCCCATGCCGGCCATCTGGAGTGGCTCCACACCGGCCGCGACTGGACCTGGCGGGCCACGATCCAGGATTTTGGCGATGACTTCCGCGCCGACGAAGGGTTCGTGCCGCAGGTCGGCTACCGCTCCGGCCGCTATGCGCTCTACCGGAACTACTATCGGGAGCAGGGTTGGCTCCGGCGCATCTCGCCGTATACCGTGGTGCGCTACGTCGAGAGCCCCGACGGCGAGCTGATCCGGCGCCAGACCAATCCGGGCGTCCAGTTGAACGGCCGCCGGAACATGGCCGCGGGCATCGACTTCGCGGTGCGGCAGCAGCTCCGGGTTGGCAGCCAGGTGCTGGAGCGCAGCGACGTCAACTGGTACTTTCAGTACGATCCGGGCCGCCGCTTCTCCCGGATCGGCGTCAACGGCGTTCTGGGCGACTCGATCGACTTTGCCAACGGCCGGGTCGGGCAGGGCGGCGACCTCGTGCTCTTCGGCACCATCAAGCCCACCGACCATATGGCGCTCGACTTCACCACCGACCGCCAATGGCTCGACGTCCATGCCGGGCGTCTGTTCACGGCTCAGATCGAGCGTCTGAAAGCCACCTACAACTTCACGGCCCGCTCCTTCCTGCGGCTCATCGGCGAGTACCTGGATGTCAACCGCGATCCCTCGCTCTACACCTTCCCCGTGCGCGCCGAGAGCGGCTCTTTCGCGGGCTCGGCCCTGTTCGCCTATCAGATCAACTGGCAGACGGTGCTCTTCGTGGGCTATGCCGACGACCGGGCCCAGGATCGCTTCGGCGACCTGCAGCCGGCCGATCGCCTGGTGTTCGTGAAGGTCTCCTACGCCTTCCAGCGCTGATCTACAGCCCTGCCGCCGGGCCGAAGGCGATCGGGGCGGCGAGACAGGAGTCGGGGATTCCCCAGGCCTCGACCAGCGGGAGCGCGTGGCGCCGCGACTCGGCGCAGAGCCGGTCGACGAGGTCGCGGATCGCCTTCGTCTTCACACCCTCCAGGTGACCGGTCTCCAGGAACCAGCCGTGGTCTTCCTCGATGCGCCACAGGGCGAAAAGATCGCGCAGCGGCCGCAGGACCTCTCGCCACTCGCCGTCCGCGGTTTCCACCGCCGCGGTGAAGGCCGCCAGGATCTCCCGTTCGACGTGGGCGTTGGCGAGCCGCAGGAGATGGTTCAGGCACTCGCGGAAGGCATGGAACGGGTCCATGCCGCGGTCGAGCCGCGACTTGATGCGCCTCGCGGCCGTGCTCAGGAGATGCTCTTCACGGTGGCGGAGGAGGTCGAGCTGGACCTCCGGATCGCGCAGGTGGTCCTCGTCGGTGTTGCGAGCCAGGAGAGGATTGAGATCGGCGAGGGCTGTTGTCGTGCGCGTCGTGAGATGGCGCAGCAGGCCGAAGAGGCTCATCTCCTCGAACTGGTCGCGGTACTCCGTCAGGCAGCCCTTGGCCACGAGCTGCATGAGAACGGTGTTGTCGCCTTCGAAGGTCGTGTAGATGTCGGTGTCCGCCTTGAGGCCGGGCAGGCGGTTGACCGTGAGATAACCCTGCCCGCCGCAGCTCTCCCGGCAGGCCTGGAGCGTCGCCACGGTGTGCCACGAGGACCAGCTCTTGAGCCCCGCGGCCAGCACTTCGACCCGGCGCGAGTCCGCGTCGGTGCGCGCGAGGAACCGCCTCACCAGCTCCTTGTGGGCGAAGTCGACCGCGTAGCAGGCGGCAAGGCGGGGCATCAGCCGGCGCTGGTGAGAGGGATAGTCGAGCAGCCGCGTCTCCGGCTGGTCGGCGGGGCCGAACTGCCGGCGGCGCTCGCCATAGCGGAGCGCGATGGCGAGCCCCGACTTGGCCGCCGAAAGCGCCGCCGCGGCCACGCTGATGCGGCCGGCGACCAGCGTGCCGAGCATGGTGAAGAAGCGCTTCGACGGGCTGGCGATGGGGCTGCTGTAGACCCCTTCCGGGCTGACGTCGGCGAAGCGGTTCAGCAGGTTTTCCCGGGGCACCCGCACCTGGTCGAAGGTGATGCGGCCGTTGTCGACGCCGTTGAGGCCCTCCTTGGGACCGCAGTCCTCGATCGACACGCCCGGGGCGGGCGAGCCGTCATCGTTGCGGATCGGCACCAGGAAGGCATGGACGCCGTGCGCGCCGCCGGCTTCGAGCTGGGCGAAGACGACGGCCAGTCGTCCGTGGAGCGCGGCGTTGCCGATCCAGTCCTTGCGCGCCAGGACGTCCGGGGTATGAAGGACGAAGTCGCCGCGCGCCGGATCGAACCGGGCCGACGTCCGCAGGTCGGCGACGTTGGAGCCATGGCCGGTCTCGGACATGGCGAAACAGCCCGGCAGCTCCAGGGTGCCGGCTCGGGGAAGGATCGCCTGGTGGTGGCGCTCCGTGCCGAGCTGGAGGATGCTGCCGCCGAAGAGACCGAACTGGACCCCGAACTTGACCACCAGGCTGGGATCGTGAAAAGCGAGGGTCTCGAAGGCGGCGATGAACTGGCCCAGGTCGCCCTGGCCGCCGCAGCTCTCCGGATAGCCGAGTGCGCCGAATCCGTCCCGGGCGAGCTCGCGACACTGCTCCAGGATGCGCTCGCGGTAGGTTTCCCGGTCGGGTTCGGAGAGATAGGAGAAGCCGGGACCGGAGATGCGGGCGCGGACACGGTCCCGGACGGCGGCGTAGGGGGCGTCGAGGAGCGCGCGGCGGCCGGCAGGATCGATCTCCGCGGTGTCCTCGGCGTCCTCGGTGGTGGCCTCTTCCGGCTGTCCGGGACGGACGGCGAGAAGATGGTGATCCTCCGGCTCCAGCCTCCCGTGCTCGTCGGCGGTCATCGATCGGAGTCTAGCACCGCCTGGAAACCCGGTTCCCGCCGCACCGTATCTCCCTCCAAGGAGATTCCGGTGAAAAAGAATCGGTCGGCCGTTTTCCTCGTCGTGTTGTTTTTGGCCATTCTCTCCGCCGTCCGGGCCGGGGCGGCGCCGGCCGATCCGGTCGAGGGTCTCTGGCTCGGCACCGCCTCGACCGAACGGGAGACGATCGAGGTCGGCCTCGAGTTCCGGCGCGACGCCCAGGGCGTCCTCCGGATTCTCCTGACCCAGCCGGTCGCGAACTATTTCGGGCTCGCGGCCCAGGAGCCGGTGCGCCGCGAGGGAGACACGGTCGTCGTCGACGAGTTGGCGCTCTCCCTCCGGCTTCAAGGCGACCGGCTCGAAGGCACGTATCCGGGTCCGAACAGCAAGGCAACCTTCACGCGCGCCGACCGGCTGCCGTCGGCGGCGCCGATCCCGGACGTCCCTGCTGGTCCGGAGCCGGTCTGGCAGACCCGCCTGAACGGCCAGATCTTCGCCTCGCCCGCGGTCTTCGACGGCAAGGTCTACATCGGCACGACCGGCGGCGTCTTCAACGCGGTCGACGGCCGCTCGGGCAAGATCCTCTGGTCGTTCGCCGCCGGGCGCCCGATGCTCGGCACCGCGCTGGTGACGGCGGACGCCGTCTTCTTCGTCTGCGACAACGGCTATCTCTTCAAGCTTCGCCGTGACGACGGCAAGGAGGTCTGGCGCTACGACCTCGGCGATTCGCGCGTCTCGCGCGTGCTCGGTCATCCCGAGGTCTTCGACTGGGACTGGCACGGTCCGAAGCCGGCCCGCGCGGACGGTGTCGTCTACGTCGGATCGGGGGACGGCGGGTTCCATGCTGTGGACGAGGTCAAGGGCGAGCGGCGCTGGCGCTTCGAGAGCGGCGGGAAGGTGCGCGGCGGGGCCGCGATCGCCGGCAACCGCGTGGTCTTCGGGAGCGCCGATCACTTCGTCTACGCTCTCGACCGGGCAACCGGCAGGGAGCTCTGGAAGCACGACACGGGAGCGGAGGTCGAGGACCAGCCGCTCATCGCCGGGGAGCGGGTCTTCATCGGCAACCGTGGCGGCGGTCTCTATGCGCTCTCGCTCGCGACCGGCGAGCGGCTGTGGAAGACGTTCTTCTGGGGCTCGTGGATGGAATCGACGCCCGTGTTGGCGGACGGCGTGCTCTACGTCGGCTCTTCGGATCTGCGCCGCGTGAGCGCACTGGCTCCCGAGAACGGCCGCGTGCTCTGGCGCACCGACGTCTACGGCTGGACGTTCGGCACTCCGCTCCTGGTCGGCGACCGGATTTTCGCCGGCGCGGCGGGCGGCGCCCCGTACTTCATCCCGCACGTCGCGAGCTTCTCGATGCTCGACCGGAAGACCGGCAGGCTCCTTCGGCGCTTCCCATTGCCCGAGGTCCCAGGCGCGCACCAGTGGGGCTTCGCCGGCTCGCCGGTCCTCGCCGGCGATCTGGTGGTGGTCTCGACGATCCAGGGCGGGTTGATGGCGTTCCCGTCCGGGGTACACTCTGCCGGCCATGAAGACCTACCGTGAAGAGCTCTGGTTCGAGACCCGGTCGCGCCGCGAATTCATCAACATCACCCCGAGGGTCGAGCGCGCGCTCGCGGCCAGCGGCATCCGCGAGGGGCTCTGCCTCGTGAATGCGATGCACATCACCGCCAGCGTCTTCATCAACGACGACGAGCCGGGGCTGCACGCCGACTACGAGCGCTGGCTGGAGAAACTGGCGCCGTTCTCGGAGTCGAGCGATCCGGCCCGGGGCGGCTATCTCCACAACCGCACCGGCGAGGACAACGCCGACGCCCATCACAAACGGCAGATCATGGGACGCGAGGTGGTGGTCGCGATCACCGCCGGGCGGCTGGACTTCGGGCCTTGGGAACAGATCTTCTACGGCGAGTTCGACGGCGGCCGTCGCAAGCGGGTGCTGATCAAGATCATCGGCGAGTAGGGCTCAAACCCTGAGAATCAACGGCGGTCTTCCAAAATAATGTCCGACGCGCTTTTTCCTCGACTTCGTGGCCGTTGACTCGCTCCGGTTGGCTTTCCGCCTGCCCAACCAGAGTTGTTGATCTCATCGAGGTTCCAGGCTCGCCACGCCGATTCGCGCAGGGGGACCGGTATCGCCACAGAGCGCCTGTCCTCGGTTGCACCGACCTTGGTCATAAAAACACTCTACCAGAGGCCAAGCGATAGCCGGAACAAACCCCCGTTGGGGGCGGACGGACGGCGTCCTTGGGCACGGCGGCCGCCCGTCCAGGTTCAGTTGTCAAGGAACCATGACTGCCAACCTCTCGTCGAGGTCGAGGAAGGCCCCGCCCTGAGCGAGGCCCTCGTCGAGGTCGACGAGATCGAGAAAAGGGGGCCCGCCGCGATGGCAGGCCCCTGGATGAGATTGCCTACTCCGGCGGAGGCAGCGGATTGTCCTGCGGGCGGCGCGGGCGCAGCGGCTGAAGGCCGAACTCGGCGATCTTCTGGCTGCGGTTGCCGTAGTACTCGCGCACCGAGGCGCGCAGCACCGTGGCGAGCTTGCGGCCCTGGGCCAGCAGGTAGTAGACCCGTTCGGTGGCGAGCTGCCGGCTCGCGGTCATCGCCGCCTGCTCGGTCGCGAAGCTCCGGATCTGGGCCACGATGGTCTGGAGCCGCTCGCGGGGGATCTCGAGTTGCGGGAGGTCGCTACTGTTCTGTTCCAGGGCCGTCAGCAGCTCATCCCAACCATTGACGGTTTCGGCGTAAGAGTTTGACTTGGACATGGCTATTCTCCTTTCAAGGGGTTCCCGACCCCGTGCCGCGCGCCTTCATTGGCGTCGGCTGCTCTCCGTGCTACAAAGAGAGTGTACGAGGCGTGCCTCTACCTTGTCTATGGTTTTTGGCGTGTATTTTTGACCAAAAAGTCCAGATTTTGGACTTTTCGGTCCTTGGAAGGACAGCGAGCCGGTTTTATGAGCAGCGGGAGGTGGACGACGAGACGTTCGTCGACCTCGACGAGGGTGTCATCGAGGCTGACGAGCCTCTAGACAACCTCGACGAGGTTTTCGTTGAGCTCGGTGAGCCTCTCGACGACCTTGACGAACCGTTCGTCAAACTCGTCGAGCCTCTCGTGAAGCTCGCAAAGCGGTCGACGGGTTCATCGAGGCTCTCGTCGAGTTCGACGAGGCTCTCGTCAGGGTCGAGGAACCGCTCGTCAGGGACGTGGAGACTCTCGTCAAGCTCGACGAGGCTCTCGCCGGCTCAAAAAGACTCTCAACGAGCACGACGAGCCTCTCCTCAAGGACGTCGAGAGGCTCGTCGAGGGCAGGCACAAGGCCTGCCCCTACAGTTGTGGAGGGATGGTTACGGTGCGACCTTGAACTCGACACCCTGGGCGAGCGGCAGCTCGGTGCCCCAGTTGAGGGTGCAGGTCTGGCGGCGCATGTAGGCCTTCCACGAGTCGGAGCCGGCTTCGCGGCCTCCTCCGGTCTCCTTCTCGCCGCCGAAGGCGCCGCCGATCTCGGCGCCGGAGGTGCCGATGTTCACGTTGGCGATGCCGCAGTCGCTACCCGTGGCGGACAGGAAGCGCTCCGCCGAGCGCATGTTCAGGGTGAAGATGGCGGAGGAGAGACCCTGCGGCACGTCGTTGTGGATGCGGATCGCCTCGTCCAGATCCTCGAACTCGAACACGTAGAGGATCGGCGCGAAGGTCTCCTCGCAGGTGATCGGCATGTTGCCGTTCGCCTCGACCAGGGTGGGCTCGACGAAGAAGCCCGGACGGTCGATCTTGTTGCCGCCGCAGAGGACGCGGCCGCCTTCGGCCTTCACCTGCTCCAGCGCCTTCATCATGTTGTCCACCGCGGTCTGGTCGATGAGCGGACCCATGAGGGTGCCGGACTCCATCGGGTCGCCCACCGGGATCGACTTGTAGGCGCTCGCGAGCCGCTTCTTCAGCTCGGCGGCGATCCCCTTCTGGAGGAAGAGGCGGCGGGTGGTGGTGCAGCGCTGGCCGGCGGTGCCGACCGCGGCGAAGAGGACGGCCCGGAGCGCGAGGTCCAGGTCGGCGTCGTCCATCACCACGATGCCGTTGTTGCCACCCAGCTCCAGCAAGGCGCGGCCGAGACGGTCGGCGATCACCTTGCCGACTTCGCGGCCCATGCGGGTGGAGCCGGTGGCCGAGATCAGCGGCACCCGGCGGTCGGCGACCAGCCGCTCGCCCACGCCGTTGCGGCCGCCCAGGATCATGTTGAAGATCGGCGGCGCGCCGTTGGCCTCCAGCACGCGCTGGGCGATGCGGGTGACGGCCACGGCGGTCAGCGGCGTCTGGTGGGACGGCTTCCAGATCATGGAGTCGCCGCAGATCGCGGCCACCATGGCGTTCCAGGCCCAGACCGCGACCGGGAAGTTGAAGGCGGTCACGATGCCCACCACGCCGAGCGGATGCCACTGCTCGTACATCCGGTGCTTCGGCCGCTCGGAGTGCATGGAGAGGCCGTAGAGCTGGCGCGACATGCCGACAGCGAGGTCGGCCATGTCGATCATCTCCTGGACCTCGCCGAGGCCCTCGGAGCGGACCTTGCCGGCTTCGAGGGTGACGAGGAGGCCGAGCTCTTCCTTGTGCTTGCGCAGCTCGTCGCCGAGCTGGCGCACGATCTCGCCGCGCTTGGGCGCCGGCCAGGTGCGCCACTCCTCGAAAGCCTTCTGGGAGACGGCGGCGACCTTTTCATAGTCTTCGGCGGTGCCGAACCGGACGGCCGCGATCGGCTCGCCCGTGGCAGGGTTCAACGACTCGACGCGCTCGCCCGAGGTGCGGAGCCACTCGCCGGCAAAGGCGCCGGGGTTCTCCGCCTCGAGGCCGAGGGAGTCGAGGACATGGGCAATTCTGGAGTCAGTATCGACGGTCATGGATTTCTCCTGGGATCGTTCGGAGGAACGAGAAGGATATCAGAGCCTACAATCGCGGAATGCCCGGTCTCATTCCACCCCTCCTGCTCCTCCTCTTCGGAGCCTGGTGCGGCACGTTCGCCGGGAGCGCGGGGTTTGCCGGGAGCACGGCCGGCGCGCTGGGCCTGCTGGGGACGCTGATGCTCGTCGGAGCGCCCTGGCCGGACCCGCTCGGGCTGGGACGGGTGGGACGGATCCTCCCCGGGCTCCTCTGGATCGCGGCGGCCTTGAGCGCCTGGCGTTCGCCGGTGCCGCGGGCGTCCTGGATGGTCCTGATCCTGCTTCCGGCGTTCCTGATGATGCCCGGGGCGGTGGCCCGGTACTGGAGCCGGGAGGCCGACCGGCGGATCGGCGCACGGGCGATCGCGGTGCTGACCTCCGCGGTCTCGCTCTGGGCGCTGATCGACTGGCGGGTCCGCGATCTGCCGCGGGTGGCGATGCCGCTCGGCCATCACAATCTGCTGGCCGCATGGCTCGTGATCCTGCTGCCGCTCGCGCTGGCCGCGGCCCGGGAGCCGGGGATCTGGCGATGGGTGGGGCTCGCGGGCGGGTTCCTGCCGGCGGTGACGATCCTCGCCACGCGGTCGCTGGCCGGAAACCTGGCGCTGGCCGCGGAGGCTCTGGTCGCCCTGGTCGTGCTCGCCCGGACGCGGCGCTCCTGGGTGATCGGTCTGCTCGTGATCGTGGCGGGACTGGGCCTCTTCGCGCAGCGCGCCCGGATGGCGAGCATCCTGGCCGGGACGGACCTGTCGATGCAGGGCCGGGTGGTCTATTACAAAGGCGCCTGGGCGGGGTTCCTGGCGCGGCCCGGCCTCGGATGGGGACCCGGATCGGCGGCGTGGACGGCGCCGGCCTTCTTCAAGCCGGTGCCCGGCGTGAGCCCGGTCGGCGAGTCGGTCGGCGAGCTCCACTCGCTGCCGCTCCACCTGGCCTACGAGGTGGGAGCGGTCGGCCTCCTCCTCTCCGTAGCCCTCGCGCTGGCGTTCCTGGTGCGCCGGCTGAAGGGCGGCTCCGAGGACTCCACCTTCCTGCTGGCCGGGCTGACGGGGCTCCTGGGTGCGACGGTGGCGTCTCTCGGCAGCGCGGCACTGGCCATCCAGGCGCTCCCCCTGGCCGCGGCCGTGGCCGCCGGGGCGGCCCTGGCTGGAGAACGCCTGCCGGCCGTTTCGCGGCGTCCGCGGCGGCCGGTGCTGATCTATGCGGGGCTCGCGGTGCTGGCGCTCGCACCTCTCCAGATCGCGCGCTGGTACTACGACCGGGCGGTCTCTGAAGCGTCGGGCGGCTGGAACGACGAGGCCCGCGAGGCGCTGGGCCGGGCGGTCCGGATCGATCCTCTGTTTCCTTTGTACAGGATGCGGCTCGCACTGTTCGACAGGGCGCCGGGGACCGCTCTGGAAGCGGCGAGCGATGGCCGGGCGGTGCCCACGCTGTGGACGGTCGCCGGGCTCCTCGGATCTCCGGCGGCACTGGATCGTGCCTGTGCTCTCGATCCCCTGAACCCGTTCCCGCCCTTCTACCGGATGACGATGGACCCGCTCGCGCCGGAGGCTCCTCTCCAGGGAGCCCGGGCGCTCCTCGCCGAGCCCCGGCTTGCCGCGGCCACGTTCTGGGAGGAGCGGCCGGACCTCCTGGCGCGCTCCGTGGAGGAGGTCCGGCGCTGGCCGGGCGTCGACGCGGGATGGAAGGAGGCCTTCCTCGCCGCCCTGCCGGAGCCCGGAGAAAGGGGCCGGGCTGGAACCGCTCACCTGCAGTTGGAGATCGACACCGTCCCCGACCTGGCGCTCTCGCTCCACACCTTCCGCCGGCGACCGTTCCCGGCCGCGTGGCCGCTCGTACAGCTCCGACTCGGACCGCTGGCGAAGCTCGATCTCCCGGCGGCGACAACCCTGCGCGGAACGCCGGCGGGTACCTTCAGCGCCGGCTGTCCACCTCAGGAGCGGTCACCAGATGGGCAGCGCTTGCTCATCCGCTGAGCATTCAGGAAAGAGCTTCGATCTCCACAGGCCTTGTGGAAAACCCTGTGGGAAAGAGCCCGTTTTCGCCCGAAAAACCGCGGAGAAACAGGCACTTGATCCACTTTGCCCAATTTTCTGTGCAATCTTCGTAAGTCATTGTTAGGAAAGGAGTTGAAAAAAACAACTCGACCCATGCAAGTGCCTGATGGCAAGCTCCGTGCCAAAAGTCAAGACTTTTTCCACAGTTTCGCCTTTCCGCCCGGACCTGGGGCGGAAGAGGGACAGAAGACGGACGGAGAGAGGGTTGGAAAGACCCTCTCCGAGCGGGGAGATCAGCCGTAGATCGTCGAGACGAAGGGTCCGTCCATGAACCGTTCAGGATCGATCTGGCTTTGCAGGTAGACCCCCTTCGGTCGATCGCGGAGGAGGAGGCGGGCCGACTCCGCGAGGCCCGCGGAGGTGGTGGTCTGAATGGCCCGGAGGCGATGGCCGCCGACCTTGCGGGGGCGGATGAGGCGCGAGCTCTCCAGCCGGTGCAGGCTGCCGCGGCTGTCGCGGCCTTCGACGGCCGCGTAGACCACGACCAGGTCGTTCTCGACCAGGGGAGTGGCCTCCAGCATGCGCTCGAGGAGGCGGTCGGCAAGCTCGTCCTGGGACACGCCCGCGCTCCGGAGCTGGTCGATCAGGCCCTGGACCCAGGTGTAGTGGCCCGGGTAGCGGAAGGTCTTGTAGTCGAGGTTGCGCACCCGGCCGGTCAGCGCGTCCGGCAGGTCGGCGGCGCCGCCGGAGGTGAGCGCCTCCTCATAGAGGATGCCGTCGATGAGCACGGTCCGGCGGTCGGTCAGGGAGGGGCGGGTGGTGGTCTGGAAGTCGCGGACCACGACCGCGTCCTTGACGTATTCGGTGGCGACGCCCTTCGGGTTCCAGGTGAAGCCGTAGTGATGCGGCTCGCGGGTATTCTGGGTGAGGGCGCCGACCCGCATCTCCAGGGTCTCGGCCTTGTCCACGCCGTGCTCGCGGCAGAAGCGCTGGAACAGGTGGTTGCCGAGCACGTTGACGTAGCCGGGCGCGAGGCCGGTCTGGAGCAGGAAGCCCTGCTCGGCGCCGCGCGCGATCTCCATGATGCGGTTGGTCTCGTCCACGTACTCGGTGAGGTTCGCGTAGTGCAGGCTGTTGCGGCGCGCCAGCTCGGCCATGCGCACGGCCTGCTCGCCGGGCAGGCAGTCGAGGAGGATGTGGGCGCCGGCCAGGACGCGGTCGAACTCCGGGCTGGAGCCCTCCGCGGGCAGGTGGAAGGGCTCGGCCGCGCCGGTGCGGGTGGAGTCCTTGCAGATCCATTCGGCGGCCTCGCGGGCCTTGCCGGCGTCGGCGTCGCCGAGGAAGAGATCCACGTCGAAGTCGCCCAGCTCCCGCAGCAGGAGGCCGGTTGCCTGGCCCATCCCGCCTGCTCCCGCGATGACGATCCTGTACCGTTCGGTCATGGTTCCACCCGTGCCGGCGCGCCGGCAATTGCCCGGTCCGGTCCTTTTACGCGTTGAAGGAGTTGTTCAGAGCGGGGGTTGTCCGGTTCCCGCGGAAAGCCGCGGCATCCTAGCACCGGCCCGGCGGGGGGTCAACGAATGGGGCTGGGGACGCGGCGGCGGATCGGCTGGCCGGCCGTGGCGGTGCGGTTGCGGCCGGTCTCCTTGGCCACGTACATGGCGGTGTCGGCGAGCCGCAGGAGGGCGCTCTTCATCTCTTCGAGCGAGAGGTCGTCCGCCAGGTGCTGCTTCAGGGTGGCGACGCCGATCGAGCAGGTGAGGCCCTTGAGATGGAGCGGGTCGGGCTGGATGTCGCCCGGGCCGTCGCAGTAGGTCATGCCGACGATCTCGGCGCGGATCTCCTCGGCGACGTCGATGGCGGCCTCGACGTCGCAGCCCGGCAGCAGGAGGACGAACTCGTCGCCGCCGTAGCGCGCCGGGATGCCGCTGACGCGCGCGACCTTCTGGCGCAGCAGGTGGCCGGTCTCGCGCAGCACCTGGCTGCCCGCCAGGTGGCCGTGGGTGTCGTTGACCCGCTTGAAGAAGTCGAGGTCGAGGAAGAGGAGAGAGAGGTCCATGTCCTCGGCCCGGCAGCGCCGGATGGTATCGGCGAGAGCGATATGGAGATACCGGTCGTTGTACAGGCCGGTCAGGTTGTCGCGCTTGGCGATCTCCTGGGCCTGGCGGCCGTCGAGCACGTTCTGGATGGAGATCGAGATGTAGCCGGCGAAGATCTCCAGGAGGTTGCGGTCTTCCTGGCTGTAGCCGGGGGCGTTGCGGCGGTTGATCAGCTCGAGGACGCCGCAGACCTCCTGCTCGATGCGGATCGGGATGGCGATCAGCGAGTGGGTCTGGTAGCGCGTCTGCTCGTCCATCCGGCGGTAGAAGAACCGGTCGGTGGGCGCGTTCGGGGTGACGTAGGCCTCGCCGGTGAGGTAGACGCGGCCGGCGATGCCCTGCTCGGCCGGGATGGTCTGGCCGACGAGCCCGGCCGACTTGTCGCCGAAGGCGGCGATGAAGGTCAGGAGGTTGCGCCGCCGGTCCTCGTGCTTCTCGGACGGGTTGTCGAGGAGGATCGAGCCGGCCGCGGACGGCACGAAGCCGTCGGCCCGGCGCAGCACCTCGATCAGGTTGTCCGCGAGGCTGAGCTCCAGATGGGTGGGGTTCGCGCGCCGACGCTCCAGGAAACGCTCGAGCCGCACATGGTCGAGGCTGTGGTAGTCGGAGGTCAAGCGGAGCACCTCTCCCGGATCATCGAGCTTCGGCAATGCATCACTCATACACAGGTGCCCGGAGATCTCGCCATGTCGTCTCCTCTTCCCAACGACAGGTACTCATTCTGTGGAGGGACGGCCTGCAAAAGATAGCAGAACTGTCGCTTAGGGAAAAGCGTCTCGTGAAATCTTGGGAGGAACCCCTCTCGGCACGGGGGAGAGGGCCGGGGAGAGGGGGGATGGGATCAACCCAGTCTACGGGTCAGGCGGCGGCAGCGTTCCAGCACCTCGCGGCACAGGGTGTCGCAGGAGGAGAGCTGGGGCGCGTAGCGCAGGTAGTGGAGGTCGTCGGCGAGGCCCACCAACTCGCGGGCGGCCTCGGGGTCGGCGCCGTGCTCGGCCAGCAGGTCGGCCCAGCGCGGCGTGGGGGTACCGGGCGGGATCCCCCATCGCGTCTCCAGGAAGCCGCGCCAGGCCTCTTCGATCCGCGCCGCGAGCTGCCGCGGCCGGCCTTCGTCCCCGGCTTCGCGCAGCGCCTGCTCCAGGCGGTGCCGGGCCTCCCGGTCCGTGATCCGCGCGGGTCCGGAGCCGAAGGCGGATCCCTGGCGGCGCCGGATCAGGACCGCGACCAGGGCGAGCGCGCTCGGCACGGCGAGCGCCCAGGGCAACCCCTCTCGCCATCCGTGAAGTGAGAGGAGACGCTTCGCCGTAGGCGTCTCCGCGGATGCCGCGGACGCCCCAGAGCGGTCCAGGGAGACCGGAGGCCGCAGGCTCGCCGACCGCTCCGACTCCTTGGGCGGGGCCGGCAGGGCGTTGATCCGGACCGGCGGCGCCGAGGCCACCTGGTACTTGCCGGCCTCGGGATCGAAGTAGGGGATCTCCGGCAGCCGGATCTGATAGGAACCGGCGCGCTCGGGCACCACGGCGTAGCTCCAGGTCCGGTCGCCGCGCACGGCGGTACCCTCCACGCGGTCGTCGCCCTCCTGCTGCGGCGGCAGCACGTCGAGCCCGGGCACGGCCGGCAGCTTCGGCTCGGGCACGCCATGGAGGTTGCCCTCGCCGGCCAGGGTCAGGGTCACGGTCGCGGCCTCGCCGATCCGCAGCTCGGCCGGCTCCACTCGGGCGGTGAGACCCATCCTGCCGACGGCGCCGGTGAAGCCGGACGGCGCTTCCGGCAGCTCCTGGACGTCCACGGCCATGGCCGGCGTCCGCAGGTGGATCTGCTGCGGCCGCGAGATCGCCGCCGGCCCGAACAGGCTGCGCTCGATGGTCCGCACGAGCAGGTCCATCTCGGTGGGCTGGATCGGGTGCGGCCCGGCGCGCAGCGGGAAGAGCGCCTTCTGGACCAGGACGACGCGGCCGTAGCGCTTGCCTTCGACGTCGACCATGTCGGTCGGCAGCTTCTGCGGCTGCGGGATGTCGCGCACCCAGAAGCCCTTGAAGTCGGGGAGCACGCTCGGAGTGACGGCGTTCACGTCGACGAGCGTGTAGAGATAGACGGTGTAGAGCACCTGCTGGCCGACCACGGGCCGCAGCGGGCGGACCTCGGCGCGCAGGAAGGCGTCGGGACGGCCGGGCCGCTGGTTCCAGGGCCGCTGTTCCCAGGGCGGCGCCCAGCGGCCGAAGCTGCGGTCGAACGGGTCGTCCATGGCGGGGAAGCCGCCCGGGTCCTGCGGCGCGAGGCCGGTCGGCTCCTCCTGGACGCGGACGTCGCGGTCCCCGAGCTTGACCAGGCCGCCCTGGATCCGGATGCGCAGGTCGCGGACCCGCGCGCGGCCGGTGGACAGCGGGCGCAGGCGCCAGGAGACGCGGTAGGAGCGCGCCAGCGTGCCGTTGCCGAAGGTCACGTTGTCGTACTGGTCCGGTCCGCCGACGACTTCGAAGTTGTCGAGGTCGAAGTCCGGGCGGAATCGCAGGCTGCCGAACCCGCCCCCCTGCGCCTCGATCGTCAGGACCGCGGTCTCGTCGACCCCGATCTTCTCCGGCTCGAGCGTGGCCTTCACCCGCACCTCGGCGGCCCCGGCCGGGAGAGCGGCGAGGAAGACGAGGAGGAAAAGGAGATGGCTGTGAGTCCTCACCAGTCCTTCCCCTTCGCCGCCTGCTGCTTGGAGCGCTGGGCCGCCTGGTTGCGGCGCTGGCGGCGTTCCAGGTTCTCGACGGCGGAGAGGAGCGACGCGGCCTCGTGCGCGCTCATCTCCGGCTGGTTGTTGAACTGCGGCTGGCGGCCGCCGCCCTGCGGCGACGGCTGGTTCTGCGGCCCCTGCTGACCCTGCGACTGCTGCTGGCCTCCCTGGCCCTGGCCGGGATCCTGCGGATTCCTGTCGCGGCGGTCGGAGGGGTTCCCCTCTCCGGGCTTCTGCGACTGCTCGCGCTCTCCCGGACGGTCGCCGCGCGAACCCTGGCGTCCGCCCTTCATCCGCATGCGCTCCTTCTCGCGCTCCTGGAGCGCCAGCTCCAGGTTCCACTTGGCGTCGGCGTCGTTCGGGTTGCGCAGAAGGGCCTGGCGGTAGGCCTCGACCGCGGCGGCGGAGTCGCCGGCGCCGAGCTGCGCGCCGCCGAGGTTGTACCAGGCCGCGGGCGCGAGGTCGGGCGCCTGCTTGTCCAGCGCCTTGGCCGCGGGCTCCAGGAGCTTGGCCGCGGCCCGGGCATGGCCGGCCTCCAGGTGCACCGTGCCGGCGTTGAAGCCGGTGCGGGAGTCTTCGGGCGCGAGGCGGCTGGCCGTGTCGGCCGCGGCTTCGGCCTCGTCCATCCGCTTCTCGCCGCGGGCCTGGAGCGCGTGCTCGGTGCGCTCGCGCGGGTTGTAGAGCCAGCGCTCGGCCCAGGCCGGCAGGTGGGGCTTCCACGGCAGAGCCGGTATCGAGGGAAGCGCCGCCCAGCCGGCGAGCAGGAGCACGGGCGCGAGGCGCACGTTCACGACGCAGTCCTCCGCGCCGCGGGGAAGGGGCCGACGGTCAGGTAGAGCGCCAGCGCCAGGGCCGCCAGGCCGAGCGGCCATTGGAAGCGCTCCTCGCGCGTGCTCAGGGTCTGGCTCTCCAGTGTCCGCTTCTCCATGCGGTCGATCTGAGCGAGGACCGGCGCCGGATCGGTGGCGGCGCTGGCGGCCCGCAGGTACTCGCCGCCGGTCGCCCGCGTCATCGCCTCCAGGGTCTCCTCGTGAAGACGGGTGGTGACGAGGTTGCCGTCCGCGTCCCGCTTCAACTCCTTCGAGCCGGGGATCGGGATGCGGGAGCCTTGCGGCGTGCCGATGCCGAAGGCGTGGACGACCACGCCGGCGTCCTTGAGGCGGGCGATCCGCTCGTCCAGGCCGCCGCCGTGGTCCTCGCCGTCGGAGAGGACGACCAGGACGCGATGCTTCTCGCCGCCCTCGCCGAACAGGCGGATCGCGGTCTCGACGCCCGGCGCCAGCTCGGTGCCGGGCGTCGGCAGCGAGGCCGGCTCGATGGTGTCGAGCAGGAGGTCGAAGACGCCGCCGTCGAGGGTCAGCGGGGCGAGGATGACGCCGGTACCCTCGGCCTGCACCAGACCGAGGCGGTTGCCGGGCATGGAGCGGGCCATCTTGCGCACCAGGGCCTTGGCCACGAACAGGCGCGACGGCGCCACGTCGCGCGCCGCCATGGAGAGCGAGGAGTCGACCAGGAAGACCACGTCGACCCCCTTGCGCTCGACCTCCTGCGTGCCGGTCCCCCAGCGCGGCCGGGCGAGGGCCAGGGCGGCGCCGGCCACGGCGAGCGCCAGGAGGGCCACGGAGAGCGCGATCCGGCGCGGCGCATAGGCCGGCAGCAGGCGGTCCCAGAGGCCGCGC
>JACZDC010015847.1_pt1 | contig 18765 bp, 14 predicted proteins | sample 8641791 | NCBI WGS metagenome assembly JACZDC01 (sample SAMN15324613, study PRJNA640507) | soil metagenome | isolation source: intercropping peanut in the second line | place: China: Luxin town, Laibin City, Guangxi Province | collected 2019-07-25 | depth 10cm m
GCGATCACGGCTGCGATCGGGCCGGTCCTCGGCGGCTGGCTGATCGAGCACGTCTCCTGGCGCGCCATCTTCTTCATCAACCTGCCGCTCGCCGCGGTGGTGCTGACACTGGTGTTCCGGCACGTGCCGGAGAGCCGGGACGGAGACGGAGATTACGGTCTGGACTGGCTGGGGGCCGCGCTCGCGACGCTCAGCCTCGGCGCCATCGTCTATGGCCTGATCGAGTCCGCCTGGGCGGCTCTGATCGGCGGAGCTGTTCTCTTCGCGGCCTTTCTTCTGGTTGAGAAGCGGAGCCGGCATCCGATGCTGCCGCTCTCCCTGTTCCGCTCGAAGGACTTCAGCGGCGCGAACCTCCTGACGCTTTTCCTCTATACCGCTCTCTCCGGCGTGTTCTTCTTCCTGCCTCTGAACCTGATCCAGGTGCAGGGCTACACCGCGACCGCTGCCGGTGCCGCCACGCTGCCGTTCATCCTCATCATGTCCGTTCTCTCCCGCTGGTCGGGCGGACTGGTGAAGCGCTTCGGCGCCAGGACCCCGCTGGTCATCGGACCCGCCATCGCGGCGCTCGGATTCGCCCTGTTCCTGAGGCCCGGAGTGGGCGGAAGTTACTGGACGACGTTCTTCCCGGCGGTGGTCGTGCTCGGCCTGGGAATGGCGGTGAGTGTGGCGCCGCTCACCACGGCGGTGATGAACGCCGTCGATTCCAGACATGCCGGCATCGCTTCGGGAGTCAACAACGCTGTTTCCCGGACGGCCGGGCTCCTTGCCATTGCCGCTCTCAGCCTGGTGATGCTGCACGGATTCAACCGCAGCCTGGATCGGCAATCGGCCGGTCTGAACCTTCCGGCTTCGGAGCGGGTCAAGCTGGGCGCCGCCGAGGCGCCCGCCTCGGCGGATCGCGAAACACGGCTGGCGGTGAAGCACGCGGTCGCCGATGCGTTTGTCGACGGCTTCCGCCGGGTCATGCTGATCGCCTCGGCGCTGGCTCTCCTGAGCTCTCTTGTCGCATGGCTGTTCATTTCGCGGCCATCTGCTGGGCGGTCCACGACCTCACCCACCTGACGCAGGTGACGCGGGATGGCGCGGTACTTCCAGGATGAGATTGGGGCCTGGGGGCCGTACCTTTCGATCTTCGACGGACGCTGACGCCCGCGTCCAGCCGGAAGGACGCCCCGTCTCCTCGCCGGGACGATTCGGCGTGCTTTTGCCCAACTATTGTGGGGTTTTTGTATGGCATCGGCGTTGCAGTTGGCTGCATCAGGAGGAGCGGACAACTCATGGCCAGAAATATTCTTGCATTCACGCTGGCTGCCGTGTTCGTGTCAAGCGCTGGATGGGCTGAGCCGACTGCGCGGGACGTCCTCTTCAGGCGGGCTCTCGAGAACGCTTCGACAGCACCCAGCTATGTGCTCATTACGCTGATATCCGCCGATGGACACGGGCGGCGGGACGTGTGTGTGCCCGCACCCTTTCTGCTCGGAGCCATCCACCGCGAATATCACCTGGGTTACGACGGCGCAGGCCAGAAAAAGGCCATGGATATCGCCCTCTCGCAGGTCGACCGTATCTTCCGGTTTCACGATCCGGAAGCGATCCAGAACGTTCAGCCTCGCTATACAGAGGCGCTGCTGAAGGAGATGCACGAGAAGCTGGCCCCCCTCTCCCGTTCAGAGCTTCTCGCGGGTTTCAGTGGGAAAGACGGGGCGCTTCACTCCCTTTATGACCGTTCAAGGGGGGCCCGGTATATGGCACGGAGAGACGCCATCGCACACGTCTTGGCCGAACGAGACCTGCTGCCAGGCCACGGTGATATCGTGGGTGTGCTCACCGTAAACGAATAGGCGGCGCGGAAGTCACCGCAACTCCAGCGTCGCCTCGACCTTCTCGGCGGTGAGCGCCAGGCGGCCCAGGATGCGCCGCTGGAGGCCGTAGAGCTCGCGGACCGCGTAGAAGGCGCCGTTGAAAACGTTTTCGTAATCCTGCGGCGCGGGCAGGGTGGGCACGGCGATCTGCGCGAGGCTGACCGGCGATTTGCCCTGGGTGAAGGGGATGAGGTCGCGGTAGAGGAGGCGCTGCATCTCCTGGAGATGCTGGTGGGCGCGCGTCATGTTCTCGGCGAGCAGGCTCCGGAAGTCGGACTCGTCGCCGCGCTTGGACGCCACTCCCTGAAGGCCGACCAGCATGATGTAGGTGGCGCGCAGGTCGCGCACGAGCGGGAAGCGCTGCTGGAGGGACGCCGCGGCCGCGATCAACGTGGGCACCTCGCGGTGCCGGCGGTCGCCGTCCGGCACCCGGGCGACGACCCGCGGGTCCGCCAGAAGCTGGAGGGCGCTCGTAAGGCGGCGCGCCATGATCGCTTCATAGGCCTGGAGATCGCTCTCCAGGGCCGCAATCTGGTTGCGGAGCCGGCGCTGAGCGTCGATGGCGGAGCCCAGGTCCGCGTTGTCGAGGCCGTAGCTGACCGGATTGAGGTTGAGGCCGAGCTTGAGGTAGACCTCGGCGTGGATGGCCTTGTCGAGGCCCTGCTCGGCCTCCCGGTACTGCCGCGTCTGCCGGATGTAGACGTCGGCTCCGGCCGCGGCCGACGCGAACGCCTCGCGCAGGACGCGGACCGCCGTCCGGGTGTCCTCCAGCGGCTCCAGGACCGCGGGGAGCGGCAGGGTGCGCAACTCTCCCAAGCCGCGGAAGTAGACGGGGAAGATTTCCTTGCTTTGCAGGGCTTCGGCCTTGCTCTCTTCGATCAGTTCGATCGTCGCGGCTGGCGTCTCCGGAGCCGCCGGCGCGACCACGACCGGGCCGGCCTTTGCCGACCGCGACAGCGGCGGCATGCCGAGCGCCTCTTCGACCTTCTCGGCCATCATCGCCAGGCGGCCGAGGATCCGGTCGTAGACCTCGTGCAGGCGGTCCAGCGCGTAGCCGCTCACGCCGACCAGGCCGTTGTAGTCGTTCGCGGCCGGCATCGAAGGGATGGCGAACTGCGCGAGGTTCGTCCCCTCCTTTCCGTGATCGCCGTGATCGAAGGGGTAGGGCTGGCTGCGCAGCTCGCGGTGCAGCTCCTTGAGGCGCTCCTGGAGGTCTGCCAGCTTTTCCAGGATGACCTCGATGAGCCGCGGCCGTTCCCGGTCGGGCTTGAGTTGCGCCACCAGGATCTCCAGGACCGCGCGGGAGACGCGCAATTCATAGAGCCGCGACAGCTTGCCGGTCAGATAGGCGGAGCAGGCGAGAAGCTGCGGCACCTCCTTGCGCCAGGCGTCGACCTCGGTCACCCGGCTGCGGACCTGCGCCGCGTCGAGCAGCACGAGCGCGAGACCGAGCCGGCGGCCCTCCCACTTCTCGAATTTTTCGAGGTGGATGGAGGAGGTCTTCATGCGCGCGAGCGAGCTCTCCGCGTCCTGGAGCGCCGTGGTCGGATCGGCGTCCCGCAGGCCGAACTCCGAGGGCTTGATGCGGAAGCCCGCCTGCATCAGGGCGTGCGCCTGGACGGCGTTGATCCGCTGATTGGCCGCTTCGCGGTAGCTCTTGGTCTCCCGCGCGTGGTCCTCGTCCTTGGCGAGCACGGCGCGGCGCGCCTTGTCGAGCTCGCTGATCACCACGCCCGGGTCTTCCGGCAGCGGCGGGAGCTTCTGCGGCAGTGGCAGGCCGCGCAGCCAGTCGAGGTTCTGGAAGAAGCGGTCGAACGCCGCGCGCTCGAGACCGCTCTGCTCCCGGCGCTGCTCCACGACCCTGGTTGAAATCAGGTTGCGGGCGTCGATCCGGTTGCCGAGCATCTCGCGGTAGAAGGTGAAGGAAACCTTTCTGGAAAGCTTTTCGAAATCGTAGAAGACGGCGCTGGCGGGGAGGTCCGAGGCGAAGACGCCGACGCCCTTCTCGCGCATGGCGCGCGCGGTGCGCTGGCGCGCCGTCGGATGGGTGCCGAACCGCTCCGGCTTTTCGTTCCTCAGATAGGTTTCCAACTGCGGCGCGATCTTGCGCACGCCCTCCTTGCGGTTGGCGAGCACGAGGTGCGAGAAGTCGTCGGCGAGGCGCTTCTCGCGCCACTGGTCGCCGAGGTTTTCCATCGCCATCCCGTGCGCCACACCCAGGGAGAACATCTCCCGCATGGTGGTGTCGAAGGAGGAGAAGCCGGCGAGGCGCACCTCGTAGCGGTCGGCGTCGTACTCCATCTGTTTCATCATGATCGAGCTGATCATGTGCCCCAGCATCATCAGCGCCTTGAGGAACCAGCGCGTCATCCTGACGCAGAAGAGCGCCACCTGGAAGAAGAAGCGGAGCCAGCGCAGCGGCATCCGGTCGGCTCCCTGCTGGATGAGCTCGTCGAACCGGTCCCGGCCGTAGACCAGGCGCGCGAGCCAGAAGTTCACGACCCGGATGACGTAGGACACCCGCATGCCGGCCTTCTGGCTGAAGTGTCCGAGCTCGTGCGCCATGACGCCGGAGAGCTGTTGCAGGGAAAGACCCTGGACGATCGGCAGCCCGAGCGTCAGCACCATGTCGTCGCCGAACAGGGAGAGCAGGCCGCGGCGAAACCCGGCCGAGGCGTTGACCTGGCAGTCGACGCGGATCTCGCGCGGCACCGGCGCGCCCAGGGCCTGGCAGAGCCGGCCGACGAACGCGAAGAGCAGGGGCTCCTCCTGGGGATCGAGCCGTATCGGCTTGTCGGGGTTGGCGGGCCGCGCGAACAGCGGCTTGACCAGGCAGACCAGGACCACGACGAGCACGAACAGCGGCAGCGCGCCGACCAGCCAGGGGCCGTTGCCGGGGATCAGCGAGCCGAAGTAGTAGCGCGAGTAGAGGACGGTCGCCCAGGTGGTGACGGCGATCAGGCTGACGTAGAGGAGGGGGAGCAGCACCATTACGACCGCCACGGCCGTGAGGGCCATCCGGTAGCCGAGCGACGGCTTGAGCGGCGGCACGTCGCCGCGGAAGCCCGCGAGGATCCTCTCCCGCAGCTCCGGCGTGTAGGAAAGGTCGTCCGACAGGGGCTCGGCTACCATGGGGGCTCTCCAAAGGACATGAAGGACCTGAAGGACTCAAAGGACGGGCGAGGACTCCTTCGTGTCCCTTTGGTCCTTTTTGTCCCTTATGTCCCTTTTCCGACTAACCTTTCACATAGGGATCCAACAGCGACTCCCAGCTCGTGGACAGGCGGTTGTACTCGGCCGGACAGCGCTGGGCGCGGTTGGCCGGGAGGGTCTCGTCGTCCACGAAATACTGGTAACCCTCGGGGTCCTTGCCGTAGATCCAGCACACGATGTTGTAGAAGCGCTGATCGTCGAGCGAGTGCTCGTCCCAGAAGGCCAGGTCTTCCATCTCCTGCTCGTCGTTGCCGACGAAGGTGTTGGCGCCGTCGATCGCGGCGTTTTCACCCTCTTCGCCGCCCTGGAGGAGGATGAGGGTGGCGAGCTGGTCGACGGCGTCTTCCTCGCGGCCGGTGATCGGCAGGTCGTAGATGTCGATCAGGGCGTGGCCCATCTCGTGGAAGAAGGTGAACATGGTGGCGTCGGCGACCGAGGTGCCGGCCTCCTCCTGCTCCTCCTCGGTCTGCGCGTCGGCCATGAAGATCTCGGAGTAGTGCTCGACCAGCTCATAGCAGAGCGAGATCGTGCCGGACTCCGGATCATAGAAAGCGTTCACCTCGCCGCACTCCCGCATCACCACGGGCACGTCGGTCGGGAGCGAGAACACGCCGTTCAGCTCCTGGACCGTGTCCTCCAGAAGACGGGTCTCCTTGAAGATGGCCTCCATCTGCTGATAGTCCTCGTTCCGGGTCTCCTCGTACTGCACGATGAAGTCGCCGGTGTCGCGGACGCCGCCGGACTGGGTCCTCTTGAAGCTTGCCGGGATGGCATGGGCCTGACCCTTGGGGGCGGCCGGCTCGGCGGCGGAGGGCGGCGCGGCCGGCGCGGCGACGGGCTTTCCCTCTTCCGGAGCCGGGCTGCACGCGACCAGGGACAACAGCATCAGCATCGGCGCACACCGGCGCACGGAGATAGCAGTCATGGCCTTCTTCCTCCCTCCTCGCGAACTGACGGGGTTGTTGAGGGAGTGTAAACTGCCCCGCGATGAAAGTCGAACCGGTGCGCCTGCACGGCAGCACGATCCACCTGGAGCCGCTCACCCTGGAGCACGCGCCGGGCCTCTGGCCGCATGCCGGCCCCGAGGTCTTCCGCTGGCTGGCCGACCTGCCGCGGGACGAGAGCTACGAAGCCTTCCGCGACTGGATCGCCGAGACCCTCCGCAAGCCGGACTCGCTCACGTTCGCGATGATCCTCACGGCCACCGGCGAACCGGTCGGGGCTTCGGGCTATCTCGACATCCGGCCGGCCCATCAGGGCCTGGAGGTCGGCCGCACCTGGATCGGCAAGGCGAACCAGGGAACGCGGATCAATCCGGAGAGCAAGTACCTCCTGTTGCGCCACGCCTTCGAGACGTTGGGCGCGATCCGGGTCCAGTTCAAGACCGACCTGCTCAATCTCCACAGCCAGAAAGCCATCGAGAAGCTCGGCGCGGTGCGCGAGGGGGTCCTGCGCCGGTACCAGATCCGCAGCAACGGCGTGATCCGCGACACGGTCATGTACAGCATCCTGGCCGCGGAGTGGCCGGAGGTGCGGGCGCGGCTGGAAGCCCGGCTGTCCGGGTAGCTCCGAGTGGGAAAATCTCCGTGTGCGGCCGTCTATCTCCCCGTACCGTATCTCATGGGGGGACACGAAAATGACGGATGACGGCAAGGTTCTCTTCCTTCCGACCAAGACCCATCTGAACGACCTGCGGGAGGCCAAGCGGCAGCTCTCCCGGCAGATCCTGGCACCGGTGCGGGTCTCCGCCTTCCGGGCCGCCCGGGTGGCCACGAGCCCCGATCTCGACCACAACGTGGTCGGCGTCGGGGTGGGAGAGAAGATCTCCCAGCGCCGGCACACCGGGATGCTCGCGGTCAAGGTCCTGGTGCGCCGCAAGTACGCCGAGAACGAGATCCCGGCCGACCAGATGCTGCCCAAGGTGTACAACGGGCTGCCGGTCGACGTGGTGCAGACCGGGACGTTCCGCAGCTTCGAGGCGCTGCCCGTTTCGCTGCCCGATCCGCGGGCGCGCCGGCGCCCGATCCAGCCGGGCTGCTCGGTGGGGTTCCAGTCGCCGGGCGGCACCACCGGCACCTTCGGCCTGCTGGTACAGAAGGGCGGCAAGACGTTCATGCTGAGCAACAGCCACGTCCTGGCGGACGAGGGGCGGCTGGAGAAGGGAGAGCCGATCTTCCAGCCGGGCCTGCTGGACGGTGGCGATCCCGAACGGGATCAGGTGGCGGCGCTCTCCGAGTTCGTGCGCTTCCGGGTCGGCAAGCTCAACCGGGTGGACGCCGCCATCGCCGAGATCGCCTCGGGAGTCCCGGTCTCGCGCAACGTGCTGTTCCTGGGCGGACCGCAGACCAAGGCGGCGCGCGCGCAGCGCGACATGATCGTCCACAAGTTCGGCCGCACCACCGGCTACACGGTGGGCCGGGTGGTCAGCCTCGATACCGACGTGAGCGTCGACTACGAGTCGGGGACCTTCATGTTCCAGGATCAGGTCCTGATCGAAGGGGTCGGCGGGGAGCCGTTCAGCGCCGCCGGCGACTCGGGCTCGGCCATCCTGGAGCGTGGGACCAACCGGCCGGTCGCCCTGCTGTTCGCCGGCACCGCGACCCACACCCTGGCCAATCCTCTCGACCAGGTCCTCAGGAGGCTGAAGGTGAAGATCGCTTAAGGAGGGGGCATGAGCACCGAAGACGAGATCCGGGCGCTGAAGCGCCGCCACTCCCTGGACCTGCTCGGCCGCGAGGGGGTGAGCGGGGTGGCGGTCGAGCCGGAGGGGGACGGTTTCGTGCTGTCGGTCCTCCTGGACCGGGACGACCCGGACCTGAGGGCCGGCTTGCCGGAGCGGATCGAGGGCCATCCGGTGAAGTATCGGGTGACCGGGCGGTTTCGCGGACAGGGCACGGAGTAGACAACTGGCACATAAGTTGCCATTGTCGCCGGCATGAGCTTCGACCAGACCTGGGGTCTGTTGGCGCGCAAGCTGGGCGGATGGGGGAGGGCCTTCGTCCTGGCCCTCCCCAACTTCCTGCTCGCCGTGGGGACGGTGGTCGCCTTCTGGCTGCTCGCCCGGGGGGCCCGCAACCTGATGCGGCGCCTGCTGCATCGGGTCTCCCACAGCGAACAGGTCACCTATCTGCTGGCGCAGATGGTCTACATCGCGGTGCTGACCGCCGGTGCCTTCGTCGCGCTCGGCATCCTGGGGCTCCAGAAGACCGTGGCGTCGCTGCTCGCGGGTGCCGGCATCGTCGGCCTGGCGCTCGGCTTCGCCTTCCAGGACATCGCGGCGAACCTGATGGCCGGGATCTATCTTTCAGTCCGCCGGCCGTTCCGCCGCGGCCACCTGATCAAGGCGCAGGACTTCTTCGGCATCGTGCAGGAGGTCAACCTGCGCTGGACCGAGGTCCTGACGCAGCAGGGTCAGCTCGTGCTCATCCCCAACAAGCAGGTATTCGAGAACCCGATCATGAACTACAGCATCCGCGGCTCGCGGCGGGTGGACCTCACGCTCGGCGTCTCCTACGGCGACGACCTGGAGAAGGCCCGGCAGGTGGCGATGGAGGCGATCGCGGCGCTGCCCGGCCGCATGCCCGACCGCCAGGTGGAGATGTTCTACGAGGAATTCGCGGAAAGCTCGATCGACTTCACGCTCCGCTTCTGGATCCCGTTCCAGTCGCAGAAGGACTACATGGCGGCCCGGAGCGACGCGATCATCGCCGTCAAGAAAGCCTTCGACGCGGCCGGCATCCAGATTCCGTTCCCCACCCGCACGCTCGACTTCGCGGTGCGCGGCGGCGAGACGCTGACGCAGGCGCTGGAGCAGGTCGAGGGCCCGTAGCCCCTCCTTTCGGTCGCCTCAGCTTCCGGTCCTGCCGCACAGCATGGCGACGGCGGCGATGAGCTCGCCGGCGTCGAACGGCTTGGCGATATGGAACTGAAAGCCGGCCATCAGGGCCCGCCGGCGATCCTCGGCCCGCGCCAGCGAGGTCAGCGCGATCGCCGGAATGTTGCGGCTGCCATCCAACTGACGGATTTCCTGGAGAAGTTGATAACCGTCCTTGCCCGGCATCTGGATGTCGCTCAACAGCACATGAGGCTTGACCGATTCGAGCACGCGCAGCGCCTCGTCGGCCGAGCCGGCGGCCGCGACCTCCGCGCCGCAGGCCTGAAGGATCTGGCCGATCATGATGCGGCCGTCCGGCTCGTCGTCGACCAGCAGGACCCGGAGGTCGTGGAGGTCGGGCAGCCGGCCGAGGTCTCCGAAGACGGACTCGCGCCGCCGGGGCCGGCTCTCTTCATTGCCGGCCAGGCGCGGCAGGGAGAACGTCAGGGTTGCGCCGGCGTTGGGGCCGGCACTCTCGGCCTTCACCGAGCCGCCATGGAGCTCGACGATCTGCTTGACGATCGCCAGCCCGAGCCCGAGCCCGCTCAGGCGCCCGTCCCGTGATCCCTCCGCCTGCCAGAGGCGGTCGAACACGCGCGGCAGGGACTGCGGATCGATGCCCTGGCCCGAGTCCTTCACCCGGACCTCGATCCGGTCGTCGACCCGTTCCAGCGTGACCACGATGCTGCCGCCTTCGGGTGTAAACTTGATGGCATTCGAAAGAAGATTGATCAATACCTGTTGCAGGCGGTTGAAATCGCCCTGCACCAGTCCGGCCGCGGGATCGAGATCGGTCCCCAGTTGCAGAGACTTGGCGTCCGCCAGCGGTTTGATGATGTGGATCGCGGACCGCACGATCTCGTCGAGCTCCACGGGGCGCAGGTTCAGGCGGACCTTGCCTTCGATGATGCGGCTCATGTCCAGGAGGTCTTCGATGAGCTGCACCTGGGCCTGGCAGTTGCGCTGGATCGCATCCAGGCTCTCCGGGATCTTCTCGGGCCGGATGTGGCCGCCGCGAAGCAGTTGGACGTATCCGAGGACGGCGGAGAGCGGCGTTCGCAACTCGTGAGAAAGAACGGACAGGAACTCGTCCTTGATCCGGTTGGCGCGCTCGGCTTCGCCGCGGGCCGTCTTTTCGCGGGCCAGCAATTCATCGCGTTCCGTCTCCGTCCGCTTGCGTTCCTCCACCTCCTTCGTCAAGGTTTCATTGAGCAGTGCCAGGCCGGGGAGCCGGAGCGCCTTCGGAGTGACCAGGGTGAGCGCCGCGACCGTGGACCAGGACACCACCGCGGTGAAGGCCTTGGCCAGGCCCGCCATGCGGTAGATCGGCTTCCAGAAGATGATCGCTTCGATGAGGTGCGTCGTGCCGCAGGCGAAGATGAAGGTGACGAAAAGCCAGAAGATCCGAGGAAAAGGGACGTCCTTCCGGCGCAACACGAAATAAGCAATCACCAGTGGGATGGCTGTATAGGCGCCGAAGATCCCCAGATCCGAAACGATGTGCAGCAGGCCCAGGTCCCGGGACCACAGTCCGCACTGCCAGCGTGGCATAAAGCCGCTTGTGTCGAAAGGATTTAAGGAAGAAAGTAGTTCGCCCATAAGGGATCAAACTAGCACAGGTCCGTTCGGGGCCGGAGTAACATCCGTCCGGTGAATCCGTAGATAGCTGCCAGGGGAGGGACCGTCATGAACCTGACGATCGAGGGAGTGGGTAAACGCTATAAGGGCGATTTCTGGGGCCTGCGCGGCTTCAGTCTGAATCTTCAGCCGGGGGTGCTCGGCCTGCTCGGGCCGAACGGGGCGGGCAAGTCGACGCTCATGCGCATCCTGGCCACCATCACGAAACCCACCGAGGGCCGGGTGGCCTGGGACGGCGCGGACATCGTGCGCGAGCCCGACCGGCTGCGGGCGGTGCTCGGCTATCTGCCGCAGGATTTCGGGGTCTATCCGAATCTCAACGCGGTGGAGCTCCTGGAGTACCTGGCGGCGGTCAAGGGGCTGGACGCGACCGCGGCAAAGCGGCGGATCGACGAGCTGCTGGTGCTCGTGAACCTCACCGAGGCACGCAAGCGGCCGCTCGGCGGCTACTCGGGCGGCATGCGGCAGCGCATCGGCATCGCCCAGGCGCTGCTCAACGATCCGAAGCTCCTCATCGTGGACGAGCCCACGGTCGGCCTCGACCCGGAGGAGCGGGTGCGGTTCCGCAACCTGCTCTCGGACCTGGGCGGCGAGCGCATCGTCATCCTCTCCACCCACATCGTCTCGGACGTGGAGGCCACGGCGAACGGCATCGCGATCGTCGACCGCGGCCGGCTCCTGACCCACGCCGTGCCCGAGGACCTGCTGCGGCTCGTCGAGGGCAAGGTCTGGGAGTGGGTGCTGCCCAGCTCCGAGCTGCCCGCGGCGCGCCAGCAATGGAAGATCGGCAGCACCGTGCGGCGGGCCGACGGCGTCCACGCGCGGGTTGTCGCGGAGAACGCACCTCCGGGCGCCCGGCCGCTGCCTCCGACGCTGGAGGACGCCTATCTGCACGTGCTCGAAGGGGGGCGCGCCGGAGCGCGCGAGGCGGCGGCATGAAACTCCATGTTCTCTGGCACCTGATGCGCGCCGACTTCCTGGAGCGGGTGCGGCGCTACGGCTTCCTGGTGACGCTCGTGTTCGCGGGCTGGCTCGGCTATCTCGTGGCCGTGGGCTCGATCAAGCTGTGGATCGGCGACGTCCGCGGCGTTTACGACTCCGCCTGGGTGGGCGCGCTCACGGCGCTGGTGGTCAACTCGTTCCTCTCGCTCGCCGGGTTCTATGTGGTCAAGAACGCGGTGGAGCGCGACCGCCTCACGGGCGTCGGCCAGATCCTCGCCTCGACGCCGATGAGCAAGGCGCTCTATACCCTGGGCAAGACGGCGAGCAACCTCGCGGTCCTGGGATCGATGGTCGGCGTGCTGGCCGTGTTCGCGGTGATCGCCCAGTTCCTGGTGGCCGAGGACACCCACGTCCGGCTCTGGCCGCTGCTGTCGCCGTTCCTCCTCATCGCCATGCCGGTGATGGCGCTGGTCGCGGCGGTGACCGTGCTCTTCGAGACCATCCCGTGGCTCCGCGGCGGCTTCGGCAACATCGTCTGGTTCGCGCTCTGGACCGCGACGCTGGCCATCCCGGTCGCCAACGAAGGCAAGGTTCCGGACCCGATCGGTCTGACGATCGTCGCGCATGACATGCAGGCGGAGGTGGATGCGAAGTTCGGCAAGGCGGACCGCGGCATGACTCTCGGGAGCCTCAATCGCGAGGTCGATGCCAAGGTGTTCCAGTGGCAGGGGATGGACTGGACGCCCGGGATCGTGGCCGGACGCCTGTCGCTCTTCGGCCTGGCCGCGGGCCTCTCGCTGCTCGGCGCGCTCTTCTTCGACCGCTTCGATCCGGCGCGGGCGCGGCTCGCCATTCCCCGGCGGAAGAGAAAGGGCGCCGAGGTCGTGGCGGAGGAGAGCGAGGCCGGTCCGCAGACTCCGGCCGTGCCCGAGCACGCCACGCTGACGCCGTTGCCGGCGAGACCGGCGGGAAGCAGCTTCCGATTCTTCGGCGCCCTGAAGGCCGAGCTGCGTCTGGCGCTCCAGGGTCAGCGCTGGTGGTGGTACGTTGCGGCGGCCGGGCTGGTGATCGCCGGTCTCGCGGCGCCGATCGAAGGAGTGAAGCAGTTCGTGCTGCCGCTGGCCTGGATCTGGCCCATCCTGGTCTGGTCGCCGCTCGGCAACCGGGAATCGCGTTTCGGCACCGCGGAGCTGCTGTTCTCGGCTCCGCGCCCGATCGGCCGGCAGCTTCCGGCGGCCTGGATGGCGGGGGTGCTGGTGGCGATGGCGATCGGCGGCGGAGCCGGCGTCCGGCTCCTCGTCTCGGGAGACCTGCGCGGCTTCGGCGCCTGGCTGGTGGGAGCGATGTTCATCCCGTCGATGGCGCTGGCGCTCGGCGTATGGAGCGGCAGCGGCAAGCTGTTCGAGGCGCTCTACCTGGTCCTCTGGTACCTCGGTCCGATGAACCACGTTCCGGACCTGGACTATCTGGGCGCGACCGCGAACGGCCGGCCGCTGGTCTGGCTGGCCGCCACGGCAATCATGACTGCCGCGGCGGCGCTCGGGAGGAGGCGGCAGCTTCAGCGCTGATAAGATGCGGGGTCCATGGTGCCGTACGTCTCCCTGGAGACCCCACGCCTGATCCTCCGCCGGTTCCGGGAGTCGGACCTCGAACCCTTCCTGATCTACCGCAACCAGCCGGAGGTGGCGCGGTACCAGAGTTGGATCCGCTGGTCCCGGGATCAGGGCATCGAGTTCGTCCGCGACCAGCAGCAGGTCGATCCAGGCGATCTCGGGCGCTGGTTCCAGTACGCCATGGAGCTGAAGGAGACCCGTGAGCTGGTCGGCGACTGCGGCCTGTGCGTCAAGGTCGCGGTGCCGAAGACGGCCGAGATCGGCTTTTCGCTGGCGCCCGAGCACCAGCGCAAGGGTCTCGCCTCGGAAGCGGTGGCCGCGGTCGTGGACCACGCCGTCCGCGAGCTGGGAGTCCAGCGGATCATCGCCGTGGTCATGCGCGACAACGACCGCTCCGCCGCGCTGCTGAGCCGTCTCGGCCTGCGCCACGGTTCGCCGGAGCGCGTCTGGTTCAAGGGCCAGTGGAACGAGGAGCTGCGCTTCGCCCTGCCGGCCGAGGAGTGGCTGGGGCGGGCCGGGGAATAGCGTCTAACGCAGCGCCGAGATCTGCTGCCGGCCCAGAGCTCCGTCCAGGAGCTGGCGGAGCCTTGCCGTGCCAGCCCAGGTGCCGGAGTCCTCGGCGGCTTCCAGGCCGTAGCGGGCCGCGGCTTCGGCTTCCCGGAGGTCGCCGTTCTCCAGGGCCATCGAGGCCAGGGCTTCGGACGTCCGGAGCTGGAGGACGCGGTGGCCGAGGCGGTTGGCCTCGGCGCTCAGCCCGCGCAGCTCGACGAGTCCCTTCGGGCCCGCGAGGAGCGCCCGGGTGACTCGCGCGTCGAGGAGCACCGCGACCGCGCCGCTCGCTTCGGCTTCGGTCACCGCCGTGTCCGCGAATCGGCGGGCAGCGGCCGTCTCGCCCCGCTTCCGGCCCAGGTCGGCGCGCAGGCGGAAAAGCTCGGCCTTCTGCTCCCGGTTGGACCCTTCGGCGAGCCAGCCCTCGGCCGTGTCCAGGCTGCGGGTCGCGCCGTCCAGGTCTCCCATCTCCAAGCGGGTCTCGGCCTCGGCCAGCGCGAACTCGACCTGACCGCGGACGTCGCCCAGCTCCTTGAGTACGGACTGAGCCTCGGCGAAGGAGGCGAGCGCCGCCTGGAAGCGGCCCTGGAGCTGGGCGATGCGGCCGATGTGACCCAGGGCCGCGCCGGTCGCCTCGGGCATCTGCAGCTCGCGGCTCTCCTTCAACGATTCCTGGAAGGAAGCGAGCGCCGCGTCCCAGTCGCCCTGGATGATCTGGAGCGTGCCGATGTCCTGGCGGCCGAGCGTCACCCCGGCCCGGTCGCCGCTCCGGCGCGCCAGCTCCAGGCCCTGGCTCCAGTAGACCATGGCGTCGTCGTAGCGGCCGAGCAGCGACGACGCCCAGCCGACCGAGCGCAGGCTGTCCGCCAGCTCCAGAGGCCGGCCGAGCGGCCGCCGGAGCTGGAGGGCGTCGCGATAGTGGGCGAGCGCGTCGGGATAGCGGCCTCTCTCCTCTGCGAGCAGCCCGAGATCGTGGTGCAGATCGGCCATGCCGACCGGATCGTCCAACTTCTCCAGGATCGCCAGTGCCTCGTCGAGCCGCTCCTCGGCCTTGTCGTGCTCGCCCTGGGAGAGGGCGACCAGACCAAGATTGCGCAGAGTGGCGGCATAGCCGCGGTCGTCGCCGAGCCGCTTGCGGATCGCCGCGGCTTCTTCGTAGCTCTCCAGCGCCCGGTCAGGCTGCCCCAGGTCCTGATAGGCGATACCGAACGCGTTCAGCGCCTCGGCGCGGCCGGCCTCGTTGCGCAAGCGGTTCTGGACGACCAGGGCGTGGACCAGATAGTCGTCCGCCGCGCGACGGCTGTCGCCGGCCAGGATCGCGGTCTTGCCGAGGAGGAACCAGGCCCGGGGATGATTGGGGACCTCCGCCACCACGCGGCGCAGATGGCCGAGGGCGGCGTCGAGGTCCCCGGCCTCGGTGCAGGCCTCGGCCAGCTCGACACGCGCCTCGATGTCCTGCGGACGTTCCGCGACCAGCTCCTCGAGGAGCTGGCGGGCGCGCTCCGGCTCGCCGCGAAGCCGCGCCTCCAGGGCCCGGGCTTCCTGGTCGGCGCCCGGCGTCGAGACCCCACGGCGGGCCGCTTCCAGCGCCTCGCGCTGCTGGCCCATGCCCGAGAGCGTCTGTCCCAACCGCGTCCAGGCCGCGGTGAAGGCCGGGTCCGCGGCTACGGCCCGGCGCAATTCGGCCACAGCCGCCTGGTCGTCCCTCCGCGCGAGCAGGTCGAGGCCTTTCGCGTAAGCCTGCCGGGCCTCGGGCGACGCCGAGACCAGGAGAGCCGGTCTCGCTGCCGCGGCGGGACGCACGCGGGGGGCTCGAGGACCCGCCGGCGCCGGGGGGGGGGGGATCAGGAACCAGCCGGCCGCCAGGAGAGCCGGCAACGCCAGGGTGGCGGCCACGGTCCGGCCGATCGGGAGCCAGTGGAACGAGCGCTTGCCTTCGAGCGCCTGAAGCAGCTCGGTCGCGCTCTGGAACCGGCGGTCCGGGTCGCGCTGGAGCAGCTTCTGGACGACCAGGGCGAGCCACGGCGGGACATCCTCGCGCAGGGTCTGGACGTCGCGCGTGGCGCCGGTGATGCGCTGCGCCATGGCCTCGGCGTCCGAGCCGCCGCGGAACGGCAGCTCGCCGGTGAGCATCTCGAAGAGGAGAATGCCGAGCGCGTAAAGGTCGCTCCGGCCGTCCACCTCGCCGGCGCGGGCCTGCTCGGGCGACAGATAGGAGAGCGTGCCGACCACGGCGCCGGTGCGCGTGATGCCGGGAGCTCGGAGCGAACGCGCCACGCCGAAGTCGGTGATCCAGGCGCGGCCCGAGCCGTCGACCAGCACGTTGGCCGGCTTGATGTCGCGATGGACGATCCCCTCCTCGTGCGCGGCTTCCAGGGCCTGGGCGAGCTGGCGGGTGATCGTGACCGCACGGTCGGGGGAGAGGGTCTTTTCCTCCTTGAGCACCTCGCGCAGCGAGCGACCCTCGACCAGGTCCATGGTGAGGAAGAGCACGCCGCCGTCCTGGCCGATGTCGTGGATGCGGACGGCGTTGCGGTGCGACACCTGGCGCGCCAGGAGGAGCTCGCGGCGCAGTCGCTCCTCCAGCCTCCCGTTGTCCGTAACGCCGGGCCGCAGCGCCTTGAGCGCGACGCACAGGCCGAGCTGCTCGTCGAGCGCGCGATACACTACGCCCATGCCGCCGCTCCCGATCCGCTCCTGGATGCGGTAGCGGCCGGCCAGACGCTCGCCAAACTCCAGCCATCCGTCCGCGTCGCGGGACGGCCCGGAAGGGTGGACGATCCGGAGCGTCGGCTCCTCGTCCGGCCGTGGCAGGCGCGCGAAAGAAGCCATCTAGAGCAGCCCCCCCAGCAGGTTGCTCTTGAGGTTGAGACTGAAGCGCAGCGTCATGGCCGCCGACCGCAGGAGCCCGGCTACATTGACAAGGTCGTGCGACGAGCGCCAGACGTTCGGGATCGCCGTGCCGCTGTTCGCCTTCACCAGGTTGGCGAAGCTCTCCGTCCGGGTGATCGCGAGCGTCGTCTGGCCCGCGGTGTACGCCGAGCGGATCTGCCCGGCCAGGGTCGTGAGCTGCGTGAAGACGGCCGGGTCGATCCGTTCCTCGTTCTCGTCGAGCACGCGGTCGAGGCGGTCGAGCTTCTCCTTGATGGCGATCGGCAGCGGCCGCAGGTCGACCAGGATCAGGAACTCGGAGAAGCTCCCCTTGCAGCCGCGCGCCCGGTAGCTCCCCATGCCCACGCTCTCCGTGATGTCCTCGAACCGGCCGCCGAGCGGCGCCGCGTACAGGCGCAGAGGAGTGTTGGGCACGAAGATCAGATTGTGCGTGTGCAGGCTGATCCAGGTGACGCCGCTGAACGACAGCCCGCCGTCCGACGGCGGCTCGATGCGAAGGAGCAACGGGAAGGCGACCGGGATCGAAAGGCTGCCGAGCCGGGACAGCAGGTCCGGATCGGTAAGGTCGGCCAGCGAGGCCGAGAGACCGACGTTCGCCTCCGTCAGGCCGACCACCTGCTCGAAACCGATCGTGAGGTCGGCGCCGATCCCGCCCGGCAGGGAGACGCCGGCCCGGATTTCGTTACCCTCGATGACGACGTCGACAATCCCCTCGGCGAAAACTGGGAGAGGGAGCAGGAGCATAAGAGCCAGCGCTGGCAAACACCTCCGGAACCTGATCATGAAGAGGCCCTCCGCAGGATGGACCGCGGGCTGCAAGCGGCCGTAGTCCCGAAATCGGAGCAAACATCGCGCCAGCGCGTTTCATACTCGGATGGCTATGGTAGAGAGGGCTGGAGGGTCGGCTTGGCGTGAAAAAGCTACCAGGATGCCGGACCTGCGGGTGAAAAAAGCCCTCACCCCCCAGGACCCCTCTCCACGATGGAGAGGGTTGGGGAGGGGGGTGAGGGATCAAAACGGTTGTCGATGCGAGCCGGGGCGCCGCGGGACGATCTCGACGGACCGCAGGCTGCCGCCGCGGCCGACCTGCAGTGTGACGGTGTCGCCGGCGTGAACCTCGCCCAGGCGCTCGGCGCCGGCGGGGGTGCGGAGCGGCTGGCCATCCACCTTGAGGAGGATGTCGCCCGACCGCAGCCCCGCCTCCTCGGCCGGACCGCCACGCTCCACCGACACCACGACCGGCGGCTCGAGGGTCTGGAAGATCACGTCGCCATCCTCGGTGAGCCGCCAGCCGCAGCTCCCACAGTCGATCTCCATGCCGAAGTCCAGCGGCGCCGGAGCCGCTCGGAGGTTCCGCGGCATGACGAAAGGACTTCCGTCGCCGCGCTGGAAAGCTCGCGTGGTCTGAGAGGATTCGCCGAGCACCGCGAGGCGCGGCATGTTGCAGCCGACGCCGGGCACCACGGTCACGTCCAACTCCTTGCCGGCGCGGCGCACGCGCAGCTTGACCGGCTTGCCGGGGGTGAGGTTCGCGAGGCGCCGGCCGCCTTCGCGGGTGGTGATGAGCACGCCGTCGATCGAGATCAGGACGTCGCCGTCCCGGAGCTTGCCGGCGGCGGGCCCGCCGGGATGGATGCCGCGAACGCTCGGCTCGGTCGAGAAGTCGTGCGCGAAGCCGCGCTCGGTGCGCAGATTCACCGAACAGGACTCGCCCACGCAGAGCAGATACTCGATGCCCAGGTCGCCCGTGGTCGGATGTCCTTCCGGGCACCGGAGCAGCGCCGTGGTCTGGGCGCCGGCCGAAAAAGCCCAGGCCGTGGCCACGGCGCAGAAGAGAGGGATGCGTCGCCGGATCATGATCGTTTCCTCCCGATCAGAAATGAACCGCCCGCCTCGCTCCACCCTGTTCATGGGTTCTGGATACCGCGCTCAAAACTTCGGACTCGGTGTCGTCCTCCGGGGTCAGGCGGGCCAGCTCATGGGCGGCGCCGAACATCGCCGCGAACGCCGCCTCCCGGCCCTGGCCCCGGATCTCGGCCCTCCGCTCCCGTTGCAGCGCCGCCAGGGCCGCCACGTACTCGGTGCCGGCGCGCTGGACCTCGGTGGCCGGCGCGAGAGGACCCCGCGCGTGGACCGCGGTCGTGGTGTCCGCCGCGGGCATCGCCGGCGCCGTCGACCGGCC
>JACZDC010075407.1_pt1 | contig 18618 bp, 15 predicted proteins | sample 8641791 | NCBI WGS metagenome assembly JACZDC01 (sample SAMN15324613, study PRJNA640507) | soil metagenome | isolation source: intercropping peanut in the second line | place: China: Luxin town, Laibin City, Guangxi Province | collected 2019-07-25 | depth 10cm m
CTGCGACGGGTGAGCAGACCTCATCTCGCGCAACCACTACGCGCTTCCCCGCGCTGCTGTGGTACATGCCCGGCCACCGCGAGAGCATCGACCCTGTCACCGGCGCCGTGCGCACCGGCATGGATGCCGCGGAAATAGGCTTCTTCACCGCGCACGGCTACATCGTGGCGGTGGCCGAGATGCGCGGCAGCGGCGCATCTTTCGGCTTTCGCGCCATCGACCGTGGCCCGCAGATCGGTCGCGATGGCCGCGACCTCATCGACTGGATCGCGCGGCAGCCGTGGTCAGACGGACGCGTCGGCATGATCGGCGTCTCGTACCAGGGCTTCTCTCAGTTCGCCACCGCGGCCGAGCAGCCACGCGCGCTCAAGGCCATCTTCCCCGAGATCGCCGGCTTCGACGATTACACCTCGCTGTATTTCCCGGGCGGCATCCCGAATGTGGCGCTGGGACGCGTGGCCTATGCCGCCATGGGCCAGGACGATCGCAATGAATATGATCCGGACGCCAGGCCACCGCGCTGGCCTTCGGCGCCTGTGATCGATGAGGACGGCGACGGTCAGCTCGCGGATGAGATTCCACGCTTCGCCACCGGCGCGCACAGCTTTCTCACGCAAGATGCGCCGACCTGGGCCGATGGCGCGCGGCGCGAAGGCCTGTATTTCCAGGCCACGAGAGCGCATGGCGCCAACGGCATCCTCACCGCCGATCGCGTGCTGCGCGCCCCCTTCCGCGATTCACCGCTCGATGATTCGGGATTCACGTATCGGGACCTGGATCCCGGCCTGCGTGCGGACCGCATCGCCAAGGCCCGCATCGCGGTGTACAACCGCGGCGGCTGGTTCGACTATCACGCCCGCGACACCACCCAATGGTTCGGCACGCTGTTCGGCCACACGCCCACGCGGCTGATGATGGCGCCCACCGCGCATTCAGGATTGCCGGCGCGCGCCGCGGACAATGCATACCTTGTGCACTTCGGCGACAACGACACCACCAGCGCGCTGATGCTGGCCGAGAAGCTGCGCTTCTTCGATCGCCATGTGCTCGGCCTTCGCAATGGCTTCGAGCGCGATCCGCCGGTGCTGATCTACGTAATGGGACGCGGCTGGCGATACGAGGACGAATGGCCGCTGCGCCGCGCGCGCCAATGGTCGCTGTCGCTCGACGCGCAGCATGCGCTGACCGAAGGCGCAGAAGCCGCCGGCGTCGCTGCTGGCTCGGCGGGCGCTGCTGGCGAAGACACCTGGCGCGTCGACGTGCGCGCCAACTCCCTGTCGCAAGGCGCCAATCGCTGGAACTACGCCGCCGCCTCGGCGAAGACGCCGTTGTCGCTCGACGCAGGCCGCGCGCAGCGTCTTGAATACACCAGCGCGCCGCTGGGGCAGGCGCGCGAAATCACCGGCCATCCCATCATGCATCTGGTGCTCGCGGCCAATGTGCCAAGCGTGGATGCGTACGCGTATCTTGAAGACGTGGCGCCCGATGGCAGCTCGCTGCTGGTGACCGAAGGACAGCTGCGCGCCGACTTCCACCGGCTGCGCCCGGCGCAGCTCATCGCGCATTCCGACGCGCGGCTGCGTGTATTGCCCGCGTTGCCTTATCACGGCTTCAGAAAGGAAGACCGGGATGCAGCGCCTCTGGCGAACGGCCGCAAGCTGCGACTGGACTTCGACCTCATGCCTACCTCGTGGGTGTTCGAGGCCGGCCACCGCATCCGCCTCTCGCTGGCGGGCGCGGATGACGGCAGCTTCGTCACTGCGCCAGATGCGGATCGCGCCGTCTGGCGCGTTCAGCGCGGAGCCGGCGAGTCCACGCTCGAACTGCCTTGGGTGCCCTGACGCAGCTGTGTTCGCACGTTGCCCCTTTTTACCCGCTCCTACAGCACGCTGGGGCACGCGCCGACATTGCCGGATACGCAAGAGGAGTATCTATACGTGCCTCACACCGGACCTGGACCGCAGCAGTGATCACGTATGAAATCTCCCGCCGCCGCTGGACTCGTTGCTGGAATCGTGGCTGCTTCGCTCGCGATGCTCAGTGCATGCGAGTCGCGCCAGTCGGCCGCCGCACCGGCGCAGCCGACGACCACGAACACCGATTCCGGGGATGTCGACCCGGAAGACCCCAAGGCCGGCCTGAATACGCGTCGGCCTGATTCGGCCACCGACGTGAAGCCGGAGGCGGATGGCCAGAAGGCGCCATGACGCCGGTCAGTGCGTCAGCTTTCCGGCAAACCACGGCAGCACGTTCTTCTCGAAGCGCTCGGGGATCTTGTTCACGTGATCCCCTTCGTAGTTCACGTATTCGTGCGCAATGCCCACCTTCTGCATGGCCTCGTGCAGCATCACATTGCCGCGGATCAGGCCATCCTGCAGGCCGATGTCCATCATGATGGCCTTGAAGCTTTTCATCTGCGGCGCGTACTGGGAAACCATGGCCGCCGGCGCATTGGCGGCGTAGCGCGCGATCACGCTGGCGTCGGTCTTGCCCTCCTGCGTGGGCAGGTCCATGAACAGCGGCGGGCGTTGCGCATCCGGCGCCCACGCCGCCGAAGCCGCGAGCGTGGTGCGGCCGATGAGCGGCAGTTTCTCCACATCGGCCTTCGAGCCGAGCTTTTCCATCTGCGCATCGCTCGGCGTAACGCCGCGCGGATCCAGGCAGCAGGCGCTCATCGCATACAGCGCCCCGAACACCTGCGGATATTTCATCGCGATGCGCAGCGTGCCGTAGCCGCCCATCGAATGCCCCGACAGGCCGGGCGCCTCGCGGCGCGGCAGCGTGCGGTAGTGCTGGTCGATGTACGAGACCAGATCCTTCGCGACAAAGGTCTCCCAGTCGCCCGTGGTGATGGAGTTCGAATACATCGAACCGCCGTAAGGCGTCATCGCATCGGGCATCACCACGATCATGCCGGGCAGTGAAGCTGCAGCCAGGCCGCGATCGATGCTCTGCGGCCAGCCCAGCGTCTTGGCGTAGAAGTCGGAGTTCTGTCCGTAGCCATGCAGGAAATAGATCACCGGGAAGCGCTTGCGCTTCTGTCTGGCGTATTCCGGCGGCAGATAGACGTAGACCTTCCGATCAGCGGTGTCGCCCGAGAGGTTGCCCTCCAGCGCCGCGCCGTACACGGTGATGGTGGTCATCGAGCCGGCCGGCGCATCCGCCGCCTGCGCTGTGCGCGCGGACGCAGCCAGAACGAATGCTCCCAGAACGAGCGCGCCGAATGTGCGCCGTGCAACGCTTTGCATGAAGTCCTCCCGTGTCTGCCGCGGATGCTACCGGGCTTTCAGGTGGTGACCATCATCTTGAATCCACCCCAGAACATGCGCTTGCCATCCATGATGCCGTTCGGATCGAAGCCCTGCAGCCGCGGATCACTCATGACCTTTTTCATGATGCGGTCGCGGTCGCGGCGCGACTTGTAGACGATCCACGAGAACCACACCTCTTCGCCAGGCTTGAGCTTCACGCTCTGCGGAAAGGAAGTGTGCTTGCCGGCCTTCACGTCATCGGCCACGCATTCGCGATATTCGAGCGCGCCGTATTCGAGCCAGACCTTGCGGCCGAGCCGGGCCATCTTCATGTAGGCCGCGCGATTCTTCTTGGGAACGGGGAGAACGAAACCGTCGACGTAGCGGGGCATGGCGGGCTCCTTGTGCGAATGCCGGAGCTCGAAGCTACACCTGATTGAACCTGTAGCGCAAAGCCTCAGGGTCCACGGCGCCGCAGCGCGCCGGCCTGTGCGATTGCCACCGGCAACCCGCAGGGGCATGATTGCGCGCCATCAAGAATCAAACCAGAGGGGTGTCCGATGTCGCGTGTCAATCGATTGAGCTTCCTTGCCGCAGCGGTCCTGCTGTCGTTGCCCATGTTGGCATCCGCCGCAACACCCGCCGCGTCCTCACCCGCGCGCACTGCCAATGGCGTCTACGTGGGCACCCCGGAAGACCACGCCATGATCGAAAAGCTGATGTGGTCCTACGACCGCATGCTCGATCTCTACGACGCCGAAGCTTACGCGAAGCTGTTCACCGAGGATGGCGCCTTCGGCCAGACCAAGGGACGCGAGGCGCTGAAGAAGATGGTGGCGGACATCGGCAAGGGCCACGAGGAACGCCGCGCCAAGGGCGAGAAGATCACCATGCGGCACTTCACGATGAACCAGTACATCGAGTTCACCGGCCCGACTACCGCGCGCTACCATTATTACCACCAGACCATCTTCGGCACGGGCGCGGCGACGTCCGCGGATCCGGCGCGCATCGCGGCGGCTGGCAATGGCGTGGATGACCTGGTGAAGATCAACGGCCAGTGGTTCATCAAGTACCGCAACGTAGCGGCGCCGGACGATAAATAGCCGTACCTGCTACGCAGTCAGGTCACTCGCGTTGATCACCATGCATCGCTGGCCGTTGCGGACGATGCATGGTGCTCTCCCCTTCGCTTAGACCAAGGCTGCTGGACGAACTCCTCCAGCTGATCAAACTGCTCGCGCAGGCCGTCGAGGCTGCCGCTGGCCATGGCTTCATCCAGTGCCGCCTTCGTGGGATGCACCTCGGTGAGCACCACGCGTGTCCTGTCGCCAAGACTCTCGATGCATCGGAAATGCAGCTCCTGGCTGCTGATTCTTCATCACGCTCCCCGCATTCGGCGAGCACTCCATGCCAGTAGTCCGCACAGCATCAACCAATCGATGGCACCGCCGCCGCCAGACGAACCTCCACCCGATGTGCCGCCGCTCGGTCCGCCATCGCCAGTGTTTCCCACACCACCACTGCCCGATGCGGCGGGAACAGTAATTGCCATGAAGCTTGAGCGGGTGGTCCCATTCACCACACAACTGAGCGTGTAAGTAAATACGCCTGAAACGGAGGCAGTCTGCGTGGCGGAGCCAGTGCTGGCCAGCGTGCCTGTCCAATTCGTGCCATTTGCACCGCCGCCGCTGGCCGTGCAGCTGGTGGCATTGGGCTCATTCCAGCTCAGGGTAAAGCTGGTGCCCATCGCCGGTGTCATCGTGGAAGCAGACAGCTGAATCCCAGGAGAACCGATGCTGACGAGCACGCTCGCAGTTGCCGGGGGTTGGTTGGGATCGATGCTCGGACAGGAAATGGTGTAGCGGGCGTCCTGAACTGTATTGCTGTCGGGTTGCACCACGTGTGACCCGCTGGCCCCAATATTGTCAAACCAGAAGAGTGCACGTTCTGAGGCACCACCGGTTGCCGCGCAGTTGAGGGCATTAGTCGATGACCAGGTGATCGTGAATGGCGTTCCCAGGGCCACCTGCGCAGCGCTGGTACTGATGGTGGCAGTCGGTGCCGGGGGCGGCAGCACTGTGACACTGGCCGTGGCTGTCGCTGGCGTATAGAGAGTGCCCGGCGCACCCAGACATGTAACCGAATAATTCAGCGTGCCGGGCCCCCGCGGCGCGACCACGATTTCTCCCTCTGTGTAACTGAGGGACTGCAATGTCAAAGGCGGTATCACCGGCGGAATCGCTCTTTCAGCAAATCCTCCCGTGCTCGCCTCGCATACCGAGAGATTGGTGGAATATCGGATGCGGATGTAGTCGGACGGCGTGTAAGACAAGGTGACCTGATTCGAGACGGGCGTGAGTGTGACCATCGGCGCCGCGTCTTCGACCGTCACCCGAATGCTCTTCTGCACCGAAAGTGGGCCGGAAATGCAGTTCAGCCCGAAATCGAACGTACCGACGGTGTCCATCGAAGTGATGAAGAACTTGCCCTGGTCGGTGCGCGCGGCGCCGGTCCACTGGTCCCCGGGAGATCCACCGCTGGGAATACAGCTGTCGGCGAACGAATACCAGGCGATCTGCAGGGGCTGTCCCAGCTTACGGCGTGTGCCGGAGACTGCAAAGGCAAGAGTCGGTGTCACGTACGACACAGTGTGTTGAGTCGTGGACGTAAACCCTGGTGGTCCACAGGTCAGGTCATAAGTGACGTCTGCGGCGGTATTGCTGGTCGTTGAAACTGATCCCGAGGCCGGCAGATTCGTCTGTGACAGGCTGCCGCCACTGATGGCGCAGGGTCCGATGACAGATTCCCAAGCCAGAGTCACAGGACGTGTCACCCAGCTGTCGACGTCGGACATCAAAAAGTGTGGCTGCGATTGCGGCGGCGCCCAGTGGATCACCAGGCTGTTCGCAATGCTGCCTCCTCCGGCCAAGTCGCAGCGCAACCGGTAGGTCACATCTCCACCGGAACTCTGCGTCACGGTGCGCGCACCTGTGCCCGGCAACCCACCACTCCATCCATCGGCTCCGCCGCCACCCGTGGCGGTGCACTGAGTTGCGTTGGCCGCGCTCCAGTTCAGCGTGACCGTGGCGCCCCATTGCGCTACGAACTGCGAAGCGTCGAAGCTCAATCGCGCCGCACCCATGTTGCCGACACTCACCGCGCCCGTGCTGCCCGGATCCAGTACCGACTGCAGCGTGCGTGAGCCCGTCGAGCTGGTGCTGTCCGCGGTGGAATTCCAGATCGCCGCGAGAGATACAAAGCTCGATTCCGAGTTGTTGGCATCAGGGGCGACCAACGGCGTGGTGGGGCAGGCGCCATAACCCGACTGGCTGTCGTGATGGCGACCGAGTGAAAGCACGCCAACCAGCCGATCGCCACTCGAGAACAGGCCTGCGCCCGACGCCCCCGGACCTGAGGCGCCGACCTGATTGATCGTGTCGAGCAGATTGGAAGCAAAACTGGAGCCCTGCAATCCAGTCTGCGTATTGGCGTAAGCCGTTCCATACCAACCCGTGTACTGCTTGTTGTAGCTCAGCGCGTGATGGATGGAGTAGCCGCCCACCACCGGATTCCCCGAAGCATCGAATCCCGCGAACTGCGCGTCATTCACTACAGGATTCGCATCAAGCTGGATCAGCCATGCATCCTGTTGCTCCACCACCGTCGTGGCGCCAGTCTGACGCGCACTGCTGGGAACGTAGAACACCGTACCCAGGTCCGTGCCGCAGTTCGTCAACGCATCCCAGTAAACGGTGACGGAAGAAGCCGCGCCCGGTGATCCACCACCGTAGCGGCCGTTCTGGCAGTGTCGGGCGGTGAGAATGTACGGCGTATTGTCTTGCGCCGTGTTGTTGATCAGAGTCCCCGTGCACTGATAGAGATTTCCCACCAGCAGTGCAACGGTAGCCTGCGCGGGTGGTGAATTGCCCGGCGTTACGACGCAGGCATAGTTCGTGACGCACAGGGTATCTGGATCACCGGCGGCTTCGGCATGCACGCGGCTGATCGATGGGTGGTCGGGTACGCTCGGCGAAAGGCCACGGAAGCCCGCCTGGAAACTCGCGATCTGCAGCACCAGTCGCCCGCGATCCGCCGCCGCCAGCTCGAGACGGAATTCCAGCGTGTCACCCGGTTGCACGCGGCTCCAGAAATCGCCGCGACCCGCATCGGCGAGCCGATAGGTGGTGGTACTGGAGCTGCTGCGAATCGTCAGCACCGCGCTGCCCGGCAGCTGCATTCTCGGTGCATGAAAGGACAGCGAGACCGCACCTCGAACCTGCACTGCATAGGTCCACACTTGTTGAGCGCCACTGCCGCTCCAGGTGCCGGCCGATTCCGGTGTGACGGCATGCGGCACATTCACGGCAAACTGGTTCGGATTGTCGGCCGCGTCGCGGATCAACGCGTTGAGGTCCACGGATACCACATCCACAGGACTGGCAGCCATGGCCTGCGAAGCCCCGAGCCAGCACATCACCATGACGCCCAAGCGGACGGCCGCATTCATCCAAGTGCGCAAAGAGCCTCCACGCCCGATTGTTGCGGGTCGAGTTTTGCTGGCGTTAGTTATCTATCAGACTCTGGCGATAGGCGGCGGGTCGCGCAATGACGATTCTGGACTAGACAGTCTCGTTGTGTGGTCAACCGCTCGGTTAGATGGGCGTAAGGTGACGCGCTTGAAGCTGAGCCAGAGGCTAATCCACCGGAAACGCCGTCCCGGACTGCAGGAACTTGAAGCGTGTGCCGGCCTTGCCGGTGATTTCGGCGACGCAATTTTTCGTATCGCCCGGCATGATCCAGGAGCCACCATTCAATGGTGCTTCATAGAACTGAGCCTCCTCGGCCTCGGGGCCAGGGCGACAAGTGATCCAAAGTGACGTGATGGCGCCGGGCTCTGCGTCGCTCAACGCGAATTCGGATCGCACAATTTTGATCGTGGTCTTGCCGAAAATCTCGAATTCCATCGGCGTTGTGATCGGAGAATCCTCAGCCGCCAACGCGCGAACCTTGGCTATCCGTTGCGCGAGCTCGCCCGACCTGGCCGATTTGTCTACGACCTCCAGCTTGTCCGCGGTGTCCACCGCATCGCCGTACATCCCCAGGGCGCTCTGCACGCGCATGGCCCTGACAAGTGTCTCGATGAGCAGCGTCTTGGGTCCAAGGAAAAATTTCGGCTTTTTTTGATAGCTTCCATCGCTCAGCCGCATCGCCGACTGCGCGCGCTTCAAGGCCTCGATGAGATTGCTCTGGCCCTCATAGGCCGCCGCGCGCAGTGCCTGCGCCACACTGTATGCCGCGAACGAATTCACCTCGTTCTGGGCCATCTGGTCGATCCTGTCCAGAGCGGCTTGCCAGTTACGCTGTTCGAGCAACTCCGCGACCGCATGCCGTGAGGCGTCGAACGCCGGCACCGACGGTGGCCCAGGTGGGGGAGCGTACATCCGGATGGGCACCAGTGCGGTGGATTCCAGAGGCTTGCCGTCGACCACCTTGGGATCAAAGTGCAGCAACATGGTGAAGCGTTGGGCCGCGTACCCCTGCTCCTGCGTGTAGTTTCCGTCAACCACGTAGGCGACCGTCGGCACGCCGTTTGCGTCGAGGACCACGAACACGTACATGACGCTCTCGCGATCAGGGTACGAGGGTACCAGCGTCACCAGATCCGGCTGCGCACCGCGCTTCAACCGCACCGGCTGCACTTCGTGGCGAATCAATGGCTCGGCTGCGAGCGCGGGGAGTGTCGCGAGCAGTGCGGCCGCGCCGACAACCAGTCGAGCGCACCGCCGCCTCCACCCCTTGCGGAGGATCCGGGTGATCGCATGCATCCAGGTGCGCATGGCCACCTCCCTGGCCGGCGTTTCCGGGTCGAGTTCGTGCGCGACCTTCATTGCGTCGGGGACGTCGATGGTGGTTGATAGGTGGAGAAGAATGATCCCGACATCACGATCAGTTGCCCGCCATCGGTGAGGGCCACGCCTTCGCTGCCCCAGAGGGTCATGCTGCCATTGAAGTTGCCGACTGCGGAGGAGACGGGCGCGAACCCCAACAGCCGCAGTGTGGTCATGTCGTAGCTCACGATGAATTCCTTCTGCCGCACCGACATCCATACGAAGATGCGGTTATGCACCTCATCTGGCAGCAGCGCATACGGCGTCGTGGACTCAGGTAGCGCCAGCGTTCCCAACAATGCGCCAGTCGCCACATCCAGGATCTTGCCGTCAAAGGTGTAGAGCTTGTTGCCAGCACGGCGCGGCTTGACGCCGACGATGAGTTCGCTGGCCGTGGGCGTGCTGCTGGTGACGCTGATGCCGGTGTGGCCAACCGTCAGCTGCTCGATATTGTTCACCTGTGGCTGCGAGGGCCCGTAGTTCTGCGAAATGAAGGTGCCCGGTGTAGCAGCCGGAACCAGCCACCGCGCGAACTCGAACGCTTGAGCCACAACTGGCTGCAAGGAATCCGGCCGCGCGATGGCGTTGTCGTACACGTACACGCCCCCATGGCTGGAATTGTGTCCCACTGCGACCACGAAGGATTGAGGCTGTCCGGGAATGGTCTCCAGGTCATTGGCCAGATAGGGTGTGGATGAACTGAAATTGCCCAATGGCACCGAAAGATCTTCCGTCAGTGTGGGCAACTGCAAACGATGCACCGCGGGTTTGGTCTTCGAACCGACATACAGATAACTGCCATCCGATGTCACCGCCATGTTCTGCAGATTTTCTCCAGGCAGCGTCACACTTGCGCTAGTGCTCATCGTCAACGGATCGATCCGCAGAACGCGCGGATCGACTCCCACGACCGGACCATTGCTGGCATTGGCACTAGCAGCGAGATACAGGGACTGATCCGCGACCGACCACACTACTGCCGTGGCTCCACCGGGTGAGGGTGCTACGCTCTTGCGTACAAATTCCACGCCGGGCGTGACCGTAATAAGGATGTCGAAATCAACCGTGTGCCTGCTGTTGGGGACGACGGAATTGCAGTCCTGATCGAAACAGGCCTCGAACGTCATGCTGTCCTTGAAGATTCCGGAGCCCAGAACGGACGGCGATTGCAACGTCATTTCATACTGTCCGAAGGCAACACCCACCTGGGGGCTAAAACTGGGCTGGGAGAAGACGGCGGACGTGATCAATCCCGTTTTTGAAACCGTGTGCCGCAGATAGAGCCCTTCATCGGGAATATCCATGGTCGAGATTTGCAGCGTGAATTTTGGTGCGCGCGTGTCTGCCGTCGTGAGATCGGCGTTGTCGGTCGGCTGTCCCGACCAATAGACCTGCGTTCGCGGTTGCGCGCTTCCCGACACGACATAGGAGACGGCAAAGGTCTTCGGGCTGCCGGTGGCATGCTGCGCGCACATCGAATCCATACAGATGTCGACGCTGACCGTTCCACTATACGTGCCCGCACCCAGCGTGGACGGTGCCCGGATCAGCAGCCGCAAGTTGCCTGAAGTGGAGTTGGCCCAGACGATATCCGCGGAGCTCACCGGAACACCTGAGATCCTGGCGCGCGACCAGAGCCCGCCAGCGGGCCGATTCGTTACGGAGATGCCGATCGACTGATCTTCGATGGGTTGACGCGAAGCCCCGTTGTCGCCCGTGAATGAAAGACTGGAGGGGCCCGTGAAAGTGACAGATGCGGCGGTAACTGGTGGATTTGATGCGGGCGGATTCGAACCTGGAGAATTCGAACCTGGAGGATTGGACGTCGCCGGTGCTCCGCCCGATGAGCCTGAGCCGCCGCCGCAGGCGGACAGGACCATCAACGCCGCCAAACCAAACCCTGCAATCCCCCGCATAACTGCGCTCCAGGGCGCCCGTCTGATTTGCTATTGGTGGGCGCCGCCGACGAGTCTAGACAGGAGTTCAGCGGCCAGCAGACGGCTTGCCTTGGCGCGTATAGGTCAAATGGCAGGGGGGTGGCGAAACCAGCCAGATAGAGATCAAGGCTGCTGGACGAACTCCTCCAGCTGATCGAACTGCTCGCGCAGGCCGTCGAGGCTGCCGCTGGCCATCGCTTCATCCAGCGCCGCCTTCGTCGGATACACCTCGGTCAGCACCACGCGTGTCTTGTCGCCGAGGTTCTCGAAAGTGACGGTTGTCACCTGGCCCGCATCGCCCGCCTCGTCGTTGGTCCACACGATGCGCGATTCCGGCACCACCTCTTTATAGGTGCCGAAGAACGCTGCCTGGTGGCCCTGGAAGTCGAACACCAGGCGATAGCCGCCGCCCACGCGCACATCCATTTCAAACGAGACCAGCTTCATCGGCGCCGACTTCGGCACCCACCATTGCCGGAACAGCTCAGGCTGCGTCCACGCGCGATACACCTTGGCCACCGGTGCGTTGACCAGCCGTGTGACGATGACCTCGCGGTCGGATTTGCGTTCAACCGTCGTGCTGTTCTTCATGTCATCTCCTCGAGAAGTTCGTCCAGCGCGTCGAAGCGCGCGGCCCACATCTTTTGATATTTCGCGAGCCAGGCCATTTCCTGCCGGAGCTGGCGGCTGCCTAGGCGACAGGTGCGCACGCGGCCCACTTTCTCCGTGGCGACGAGGCCGGCTTCTTCCAGGATCCGCACGTGCTTCTTCATGCCGGTGAGGGTCATGCGGAATTTGCAGGCGAGCTCGGAAATGGACGTGTCGCTGCGGCCGAGCTGTTCCAGCACGCCGCGACGTGTCACATCGGAGAGCGCTGCGAAAGAGGTGTCGAAGCGGGCTTGTGAATACTGAACCATGTGGTTCAGTTTGTAGCATGTAGTCGTATAGCGTGGCAAGCCCTTTGATTCACAGCGTCCTATCCGCGGAATCGCCTTCGTCCGACTGCGCTTTCCCGTGGCCGCGGGTATCCATGCAGTCATGGATATCGCACACGGCCTGCATCGCATCCCTGCCACCGACGATCGCGTGCCGCTGCACACCAGTGACCGGGTCAACTCCCGCATCCGCGGACGCACGCTCCGGAACCTGCGGCCCTACGTCGGTGCGCCCACGCAGCGCATCGACGCGCGCATCGCTCAGCTGCGACGCGAGTGGGACGTGGAACGCACGCTGGAAACCAACGCTTCGGCCGTGGCGCTCACCGGCCTCGCGCTGGGCGTGACGGTGGACAAGCGCTTTCTGCTGTTGCCAGCGCTGGTGGCCGGATTTCTGTTCCAGCATGCGGTGCAGGGATGGTGCCCACCGCTGCCGGTGTTGCGGCGATTGGGCGTGCGCACCAGTCGGGAGATCCACGAGGAGATCCTGGCGCTGCGCACGCTGCGCGGGGATTTCGGCGACGAGGTGGATAGCGCGGAGGATGCGCTGCTGCAGGCGATGAATCCCTGAGCGGGGATCAGGCCTGCACCCCCCGGGCGGGCAACAAGGACCACGTCGTGTTTGAACTTGCACGCTGCCGGCAGCGTGATGGCGATGCAGTATGTTGCTTCAAACCCTTCGCCCACCCCAACGCGAGGACTGCCCGCGCTCCGCGGCGATGAACTCATCGAACGAAGGACCCGACACCAATCCTTCCAGCCTTCGAGCCTGCTGATCCAGCCTCTGCAGCGCCGCCATGCGATCCGCATTTCCCAACTTCGCCTGCCCCACCGCATCCGTCAGCACGCGCAGCGTCTGGTCATACACCTTCAGCGGCACCGGAAACGGATGACCATCCTTGCCCCCATGCGCCATCGAAAACCGCGCGGGATCGGAGAACCGCGCCGGCGCGCCATGGATCACTTCGGCCACCAGCGCCAGCGCGGCCACCGTGCGCTGGCCGATGCCGGGCGTCAGCAGCAGCTCGGGAAAATCCTGCGGGCCGCGATCGGCCGCGGCGGCCAGCACCGCATGCAGGCGCTTCAGGTCCATGTCGCCGGCGCGCACATCGTGATGCGCGGGCAGCTTCAGATGCGGCAACGGCGGCGCATCGAGTTCGGGGAACAGGCACAGCGCGGTGTTGCCGGCGCTGCCTGCGCGGGTCGCATTAGCAGCACTGATCGCATTGCCCGCGCGCCGCAGCGTGTCGATGGTGCGGACCGGACCTTCCCGCACCAGCTCGAGTCCGGCCCGCCGATTGCGCGCCGCCCGCGCATCGGCGAGGTTGATGATGTTGCCGCCCTGCCGGCCCTCGATGGCGGCATGCGGCGAATCCAGGAAGCTGCCAACATTCTCGGACAGCCAGTGATAGCGCCGCGCTTCGCCGCGCGCGCCATTCATGCCCTGCTGCACCACGCACCATTCGCCCGCGTCCGTGACGACGAAGGCGTGCAGATAAAGATCGTAGCCATCCTGCACCACGGCGCTGTCGATCTTCGCCACCAGCCGGCTTGCGCGCACCAGCGCATCGGCATCAAGGCCCGTGCGCTCGCCGGCACGCAGCAACTCTGATGGCGTCTGCCGCGCATGCCGGCCGCGTCCGCCGCACACATGAAGGCCGAGTTCGCCCTGCAGCGGCGCGAGTCCCCGCTTCAGCGCGCCGACCACGCTGGTGGTGATGCCGGAGGAATGCCAGTCCATGCCCATCACCGCGCCGAAGGACTGGAACCAGAAGGGATGCGACAGCCGGCGCAGGAATTCCGCGCGGCCATAGTGATGCACGATGGCGGTGGCGATCACCGGCGCCAGCGCGGCCATGCGGTCCGCGAGCCAGGCGGGCACGCGGCCGCCATGCAGCGGCAGATCGGCCTTGCCGGTGGGACGCGTCATGGCGCCGCGGACTCGACCAGCGTGCGGAAGGTGATGGAGTAGCGCAGGCACTTCGTCGGCGCGATGGCGTGCTGCCACGCCCAGCGCGAGGCGCCACTCAGCACATAGGCACTGCGCGGCGGAAGGTCGAGCGAGAGCGGCGCCTCGGTGTCTTGTTCCGGTGGCCAGGCGCGAAGACGCATGCGCGCGGTGCCGGCGAGCGAGGTGCCCACGACTGTTTCATAGGCCGGCGCATCGCGGTGCCAGCCGAGCGGTGTATCGGGGCGATATTCGTTGATGAGTGCGTGACGGAGCGCGGAGGAGTCGACGCCGATCCAGGTGGCGACGCGATCGCGAAGCGGGAGGAGGAAGGGCGGGATGGGATCGGCGGGCTCCAGGGTGTGATGGGTGAAGTCGTAGCGCACGCCGTAGCTGACGACGCGACGGCGGGCGGTCCATTCGCGGAAGCGGGCTTCGCGGAAGGGGAGGGATTGGAGGTGGGTGAGGAGGTCGCGCTCGTCGGCCACGGACAGGAAGGCAGGGTCGAAGGACATGCCTTCGGGGAGTGGCGGCGGAACGGAGAGGAGGGTGAACTGCTGCATGGCTTGAGGTGCGAGTCTGTATGTATATACAGTACCTCGCGACCGCAGCGGCAAGAAGTTGCGGTTCTCCGACACACCGAATTGGGTCACGAGCGAAACAGATTCGCTCCGCAGACGCTGCATTGATGCATGAGCCAACCAGATCGACTCATCCTTCCTGCCGAAACCCCGGGTACACGAACGCCCGGGATATCGCAGCGCAGTCGCGTTCGCTCACCCCTTCGCGGCGCGCCACTTCATACCAGCGCGCACGCACCGTGGCCTCCATCGTGTCGATGAGATGAGTGGCCTCTTCAGGCGTGAGCAGGAAACGCGTGCACTGGGAAAGCAGATTGGCCGCACTGGCGAGGCGCCCCTGCTCGCCGACAGTCATGGCCAGGTCGCGGCGTTCCTCACTGACCAGTGGCGTGGGCGTCAGATCGTACGCCGGAGCGAGACGCCACGTCGCGCCCGGCGCGATGACGGCATGGTTGCGCGGATGATCATCGGTGTTGGAGATCAGCGCATTGAACACCATGCGCTGGAACAGCTCGCGCGCAGCGGCGCGCGCGTCGTCACAAAGACGTCGCAGTTCTTCCACGAGCATCAGGTACGACCACCGGTCGCGATCCAGAGGCGAATCGCCGGTGCGCAGCAGCGTCAGCGCCGAGAGCATGCGGGCACGCAGATAGCCGGCCGCACTGTGCTCACGATCGAAACGCTGCACCAGCAGCACATCACGCGCGCCAACTTGCGCGATGCGCGACCTTGCCACCTGCAGTCCACACTCTTCCGCCAGACGCAGCATCGCGTGCTCCACGCGAGCCTGGTTCCAGCGGTCATCGGTTCTGTTGAACTTCGCGATCCACAGCGCGTTGTCGTCTTCGATCACTGCCTTGGGCCGAGCTCCACCCATGGAGGTGCCAAGCAGAAGCAGATCCTGTGCTTGCAGTGAATCGCGGCCGTAGGGTTCGATCTCATCGCGCAGCAGCGCGTCCGCCAGCTCCTGCAGTTTGGCCAGCTCCAGCGTGCGGTTGAATTGGCGCTTCGGTGCCGGAGGCTCGACATTCAAGCCGAATCCCAGCGCGCCGGCTCGATCGTCGGGAGATTGCAGCAGATAGTCGAGCTCGCCCAACGCAGCCACGCCCGCATGTTTCTCGATGACACGCCTGCCCCAGTAATCAGGCGCCGCATCGCGCAGCGCGCCGAAGATTCCCTTGAGGCGCAGGGTCTCGAAAGTGCCGGACTCGAGCCTCAGCTCCAGAGGATCCAGGGACACTGCATCCGTGCGCTCGAGATAGCGGCGTCCATAAACGAAACGGCCACGTGGATTGCCCAGGCGGTCGCTCGCCAGCTCAAAGCGCCCGGCGGTGACGAAGGACGCCTGGGTCGGCAACATCACATAGACGAAGACCTCAGAAGTCATCGTCCAGCTCGCTTCGCGTGCTGCGGCGCGCGCGCGCGCGGGACCGCAGATGCGACTGTGCAGCGAGATCCGTCGCCGGGTCGGCGAGTTGGTGGAAAGGCTCGAGCAGGTCGTACAGCCACAGCAGGGCAACGGGCACGCTGGCACTGACGCCTGGCTTGCCGGCTTCTGCATCGCTGACGGCGCGAGGGCCGGTGCCGATCTTGCGGGCGACTTCCTCGATGGTGAGGTTGCGCGCGAGGCGGGCGGCCTTGAGGCGCGTGCCCAGGTCCTTGATGGCGGAGGCCACCGGGATGGGGGGTGTGGCGGTCAGGGCGTTCTTGCGGGGCATGCGCGATTTATAGCTAATAAAGGCGTTTGGAGCGCTATAGATAGCGCCTCAAGTGCGTACAGTCAAGCCCTGATCCGCGATTTATAGCATCCAAGCGGTATTAAATCGCTATAAACAGCAAACGCCACGCCGCTCGTATCGCATCGCTTTGGGCCAACGGCCGGAAGCCGATGCCCCTGGAAACCTCTCTCTAATTGCGCGTGGTTAGCGACGAAACCGGCCGCGGCAACCTGATGATCGTGGAATCGCGCCATGCTCAGTGAACGCGACGGGAAGGAACTTCCGGTGCTTCCCGCGACCGGTTTCTAAGATCACAATTTGTGATCTTAAAGATTCCCACTCCGTGGCCGAAAGGCGGAGCAGGAAGTCGGAAGGGAAGCGCCCCTGTTCCGGCGCATGGCCTGGTTCAGCGCACTGGTCGTGACGCCGCATCGCGCAGGATGCCCGGGTGCCATTCAGGCCCGCAGCCTGCAAATCCGCCGCATCCCTACAGTTTTGCCCTACGCCGCCTGCACCTCACAAATCTCCCGCAACCGTTCCGTAAACACTGTGCGCTTGCTCCCCGTGATCAGCAGTTCATGCGTCGCCCGCGTCATCGCCACATACATCAGCCGCGCATCCTCGGTCGGCGATCGCCAGGGCAGGCACCCCGCCCCCGCAATGATCCCCACCTGATACTGCAGCCCCTTGCTGCTGTGAATGGTCATCAGCTTCACGCTGTCGTGACCGGGCTGCCACGCCTTGGCATTCGGATCCTTCAGCCATTCAAACGGAATGCCGGCGCGCGTGAGGCTCGCCATGACCTCCGTGGCAACAAATGGCGCGGTGTAGAAAACGCCGATGTCACTGAAGGCCACTCCCGCCTTGCGCCGCTTGCCGATCTCCCTCGCGATGGAATCCGCCTCGTCCTGCATGCTGCGCAGTTCGCGGAACACGGGCTTCGGCCCCTTGCGACCGCCCGGCTCGGGCGATACCAGCGGCACGGTGTCGTCGTCGGCCTGCACTTCCTGCAGCAACGCGCCCGCGAAGGCGCTGGCGCAGGCGAGGATCTCATCCGTATTGCGGTAGTTGCGCTTCAGGATCTTCGTGCGACCCATCGCCGAGATGCCCACGCTGCGGAAGGTGAAGCGCTCGCGCTGGTGCTGGTAGATCGACTGCGCGTCGTCATACAGCAGCAGCAGCGAATTGCTCTCGGGGTCGAGCATCTGCACCACCAGGCGCAGCCAGTCGGGCTCGAAGTCGTGCCCTTCGTCGATCAGCACCGCGCCGTACTGCGCGCGCGGAATCTGATTGCGATCTACACCGCGGATCACCGCCTCCACCAGCTTCGCCACGAAGTCCGGCCCCTGCGACGGCGAGGGCACGTGGTAGTGCCGCAGCTGATCCATGCACCAGCCATGGAAATGCCGCACCGTCACGTTCTGTGACAGCCCGCGCTGGGCCATCTGGAACTGCAGCCACGCCGCCAGCGCCTTGTTGAACACCAGCACCAGGATGGGCTTGGTCAAAGTGCGCGCCAGGAACTGGCAGCGATACGCGAGGATCAGCGTCTTGCCGGAACCGGCCACACCGTGAATCACGCGGTGACCCTCGCCCAGGTTGCGGGCGATCTCCTCCTGCGCCAGATCCATCACCTGCAGCAGGTCTGAGGGCGCGGCCGTGACGCTGGCCTGGTCGTCAGCCTCCATCGGCAGCAGTTGCTGATGAATGCGGATCTCGGGGAACAGGATCCAGCGGATGCGCTCCACCTGCGGCAGCGTAAGCTTGGCTTGAAAACGCACGTTGAACATGTCCCAGAGCCGCTTCTGAAAAGCTTCGGCGTCGGCGGACTCGGTCATCTCGTCCTTGCAGATGACCAGATGTGGCTGAAGGATGTCGCCGAGACCGGAGGTGTTGAACTGGTGGCGCGTGATGCCCGTGAGCACCACGCCATATCCATAAGGAAAAGTGAGCTGCCCCGCGCAGGCCGAGTCGGGCGGATGCGTGAGCTGCGGGTCAACCTTAAGCAGATCAACCACGGCATGTGCGAACTGGCGGACCTGCTTCAACGGACTGCCGACCACCTTGTGACCGGCGCCGGTGGCAAGGGTGAAGTGCTCGGGGTCGGCCTTGAAGATGGTGTCGAGGGTCCAGTCCTTGATCTCGAGGACCAGCAGTCCGCGGCCGGGGTGAAGGATCAGGAAGTCGGGGTGGCGGTGCTTCGGGCCGACGGGGACGTCGTACCAGCAGAGGTAGTCGTCTTCGAGGAACTGGCGGAGGGGGGCGGCGGAGGGCCGCCCCCCCGGGGGTGGCTGTGGGGGGGGGGGGGCGGGGGGGGGGGGGGAGGGCGCCCCCCCCCCCAGGTCCCCGCCCAAGGC
>JACZDC010001285.1_pt1 | contig 18452 bp, 9 predicted proteins | sample 8641791 | NCBI WGS metagenome assembly JACZDC01 (sample SAMN15324613, study PRJNA640507) | soil metagenome | isolation source: intercropping peanut in the second line | place: China: Luxin town, Laibin City, Guangxi Province | collected 2019-07-25 | depth 10cm m
ACCTGCACCGGCCGGCCGTCCTCCAGGCGGAAGCGGGTGCGCAGCACCTCGTGCCGGCGCACCACCTCGCGCAGGCTCCGTTCCAGGAGGCCGGGGTCGAGATCGCCGCGCAGCCGGCCGGCGAACGGGATGTTGTACGCCGCCGTGCCCGGGTTGAGCTGCTCGATGAACCACAGCCGCTGCTGGCCGAAGGTGAGCGGGAACGGTCCGGGGTCGGCCGGGTCGCGCCGCGGTACGGGCGGGGGACCCGCGGGCTTGCGGGCCGCGTCGATCCCCTCCTTGCGCAGCCGCAGCTCCAGCAGGCGCCGCTTCTCGGGCGGCAGCGAGGCGAGGCGCTTCTCCAGGTCGGCGACGGTCATGCTTCCTCCCCGGACTCCGCCAGCTCCGCCTGCACCTCGTCGAGCGACAGGGCCTCGATCTCGGCCAGGATCTCCTCCAGGCGTTGTTTCTCGTAGGCGCTCTTCTCCTGCTCGCGCTCGATCTCCACGGCCATGACTGCCACGGTGCGCGCCTCGAAGAAGGTCTTGAGCGGCAGCTCGACGTCGAACGCGGCGCGCATCTTCGACAGGATCTGGAGCCCGGCGAGCGAGTTGCCGCCGAGCAGGAAGAAGTCGTCGTCCACGCCGATGCGGTCCACGCCGAGCGACTCCTGCCAGATCTCCGCGATGAGGGCCTCGACCGGCGTCTCCGGCGCCCGGTAGGGAATTCCCGACTCCGGCCGCGCGTGCGCCTTGACCGGGCCGGCGTGCAGCACGTCCGCCCACTGCGCGAGCCGCGCGCCGAGGTCGCCGGTCGCCACCGCGAGCCGCGGCTGCCCGCGCAGCGCGAGAACCCTCTCCAGGGTGTCGACCAGCTCCGCGGGCGTGAGCATCAGCTCGTTCTGCTGCTGGCCGAGCACTCCGGTGCCGACCGTCTGCCAGACCTCCCAGTCGACGCTCGCCCAGGGCGGGCCCCAGGCGCCGAGCAGAGCGTCGAGTGCCGCATCGGCCGCGGCGTAGGCGCCGAGGCTGACGCCGCCCAGGACCGCCGCCAGGGAGGTGGTGGCGAGAACGAAGGCGGGCTCCTCGCCCAACTCTCGCAGCGCCTCGCGCAGTGCGACCGCGCCGCCGACCTTGGGCCGCAGGTGCCGCTCCAGGTCCGCGGCCTGAAGCTCCGAGATCGTCCGATAGTCGTCCGAAGCCAGGCCCGCGGCGTGCAGCACGCCGTCGATCCGGCCGTGGCGGGCCACGGCCTCGCGCAGCGCCCGCGTCAGGGCCGGCCGGTCCGCGACGTCCACGCCGTCCGCGAGATCGAGGACGGAGACTTTCGCACCTATCTGCTGGAGATGGCCGCCGACGATCTGCCCGAAGCGCCCGCGGCCGCCGGTGATCACATAGTGGCCGTCCGGCCGGATCGCGGAAGCCTTCGGCAACCGGACCGGCTCATAGAGCTGCTCCCAGCGGTGCCCGCCGCGCAGGGCGACCACCGCGGGTCCCTCCTCGCGCTCCAGCTCCGCGGCCAGGGTGTCGTCTCGTCCATCCGCGTCGATCAGCCGGCAGCGCAGGTTGGGATACTCCTGCGGGATCACCCGCGCGAGGCCCGCCAGCGCGCCCTGCTCGCCGTTCGCGTCTCCGCCCGTGACCTCGTACAGCCCGCGGGTCACGACGGCGAGATGGACGGTCTCGTGGATGCGCCGGCCCAGGGCGCGCGCCAGGGAGAGGAGCCCGGGAGCGCTGCCCTCGAAGACGACCCGCCACGGCGCGGAGCCGGACTCCAGCAGCGCGGAGATGAGCGCGTCCGCCTCCTCGTCGTCGTCGGGCTCCGCCAGCCGGCGGCTCTCCGTCCTTTCCGTTTCCAGGGCGCCCGCCGGCAGCGTCCGCTTCCAGGTGGGGAGATAGAACCAGTCCGCGGCGTCGGTCCTCTTGCCGAGCGGCCCGGGTTCGCTCTTCCGAGGGGCTCCGCGCTCGATCCAGTACCTTTCGCCTTCGAAGGGGTAGGTCGGAAGCGCCACCTTGCGCCCGGTGCGCTCGATCTCCACCGGCACGCCGGCCAGCCAGAGGCGGCCGGCGGCGGCGAGCAGCGCCTCGGCGTCGGTCATGGAGTCCTGCGGGTGGGGTAGGGAGGGGACGACCCGCTCCCGGTCCTCCTGCGAGCCCGCGCTCCGGCGCACCAGCGTGGTGAGATTGGTGCCGGGGCCGACCTCCAGCAGCAGGCGGCGCGGCTCGGCGAGCAGCTCCGTTACTGCTGGCGCGAAGCGCACGGGCTCGCGCAGGTGCCGCGCCCAGTAGTCCGGGTCCGTGGCCTCCTCGTCCCGGATCCAGGTGCCGGTCACGTTCGAGAGGAAGGGGATCGACGGCGGCCGGCGCGCCACGCGGGCCACGAGGTCGCGGAACGGGGGCAGGACCGGTTCGACCGTCCGCGAGTGGAAGGCGTGCGAGGTGTGCAGCCGCCGGCTCTCGTGGCCTTCCGCGCGCAGCCGGCGCTCCAGATCCTCGATCGCTTCGGCCGGTCCGGAGACCGTGCAGGTCGAGGGACCGTTGACCGCCGCGAGCGACAGTTCCGCGCCGAGCCAGGGCAGAAGGTCGTCCTCGGCCAGCGGCACGGAGAGCATGGCTCCGGGTGGCGTCTCCTGCACCAGCCGGCCGCGCGCCGCGACCAGGGAGAGGGCATCCTCCAGCGAGAAGACCCCGGCGAGGCAGGCAGCCACGAATTCGCCAACCGAGTGGCCGAGCATCGCTTCGGGCTCGACGCCGAAGTCCATCCACAGTCGGGCCAGCGCGTACTCGACCGCGAACAGCGCCGGCTGGGCGAGAGCGGTCGGCTCCAGGTCCTCCGTCAGCAGGGCCTGCCACAGATCCCGGCCCAGGTGGGGGCGGAGGATCTCGGAGCAGCGGTCCATCTCCTGGCGGAACACCGGCCAGCGTTCGTACAACCCCGCGGCCATGCGCGCGTGCTGCGCTCCCTGGCCCGGAAAGAGGAACGCTACGGGTCGGAAGCCGGGCTCGACCCGGGCCGTCCACACCCGTCGCGGATCGCCCGAGGCGAGCACCGCCACGGCGTCGGCCAGATCGCGGACCACCACCGCGCGGCGCACCTCCAGCGGCCGGCGCCCCGCCTGAAGCGTGAACGCCACGCTTTCGAGATCCGGATGCATCTCCAGATGCCGGACCAGATTGGCTGTCACCGTCTCCATCGCCGAGGTCGTCTTCGCCGAAAGGACGAGCAGGGAGGGGCCGCCCTCTCCCGCAGATCGCCGATACCGGGGGAGGGACGGGGAGGGGGCTTCTTCCAGGACGACGTGCGCATTCGTTCCGCCGATCCCGAACGAGCTGACGCCGGCCCGCCGCGGCCCGTCGGAGATCCACTCGGTCAGCCGGTCGACGATGCGGAACGGTCCGCCCTCGAAGGCGATCTCCGGGTTCGGCTGTGCGAAGTGGAGCGTCGGCGGGATCTCTCGGTGCTGGAGCGCGAGCACGGTCTTGATCAGCCCGGCCACGCCCGCGGCGCTGTCGAGATGCCCGATGTTCGTCTTCACCGACCCCAGAAGGCATCCACCCTCAGGCGCATCTGCAAAGGCCTTGGTCAGCGCCGCGACCTCGATCGGATCGCCGAGTCGCGTGCCCGTGCCGTGGGCTTCGATGTACGAGACCGTGGCCGGATCGACCTCGGCGAGCGCGAGCGCCTCCTGGATCACCTCGGCCTGGCCCTCGGCGCGCGGCGCGGTGAAGCCGGCCTTGCCCGCGCCGTCGTTGTTGAGCGCCCAACCGCGGATCACGGCTCGGATCGGATCGCCGTCGCGGAGCGCGTCCGACAGCCGCCGCAGCACCACGACGCCGACGCCGCTCCCCGGCACCGTGCCGCGCGCCTCGGCGTCGAAGGCGCGGCAGTGGCCGTCGGGCGACAGGATCCCCTCCTCGACGTGGAGATAGCCGGAGCGCTGCGGCAGCCTCAAGGTCACGCCGCCCGCGAGCGCCGCGTCGCACTCGCCGTTCATCAGGCTCTGACAGGCCACGCAGACCGCCACCAGGGAAGTGGAGCAGGCGGTCTGCACCGTGAACGCCGGACCGCGCAGGTCGAGCTTGTAAGACACCCGGGTCGCGAGGAAATCCTTGTCGTTCGAAACCGCGGCCTGGTAGGCGGCCGCGCCGTCAAGCCGCTGCGGATGGATGTGGTCGAGCAGGTACGAGGCGAGCCCCGCGCCCGCGAACACGCCGACCCGTCCGGGCGGTCTTCCTGGATCGATCCCCGCGTCCTCCAGCGCCCGCCAGGATTCCTCCAGGAAGAGCCGCTGCTGTGGATCGAGGAGCTCGGCCTCGCGCGGGCTGAAGCCGAAGAAGCGGGCGTCGAAGCGGTCGATGCCCTCGACCACACCGGCCCGGCGCACATACCCCGGCCGCGCGGCGAGATCGGGATCGACTCCGGCCTCGGCCAGCTCGGCGTCCGAGAGAGTCGCGATCGACTCGACGCCGTCGCGCAGGTTGCGCCAGAAGCTCTCAGCGTCGGGCGCGCCGGGAAAGCGCCCGCTCAGGCCGACGAGGGCGATGGCTTCGGGGAAATCGTGGTCCATTATGAGAGAGCCTTTCCATTGCGTCCCCGCGCCCGCCGCCGGTCCATGGCGGCCCTGCGGCCGGCCGCCCGATCCTGGATTTCCGTCCCGTCCGGCTCCGGACCGGACGTGGCCGACAGGTGCGCGGCAAGAGCGCTCACCGTCGTATGACTGAACATCTCGGCGAGCGCCACCGGCCTCCCGAGCGCCTCGCTCAGCCGGGCCTGGGCCCGGGCCATGAGCAGTGAGTGCCCGCCGAGCTCGAAAAAGTTGCGTTCGACGTCGACCTCCTCGACGCCGAGGACCTTCCGCCAGACCGCGGCAATGGTCCTCTCCATCCCGGTGCGCGGCAGGGCTCTGGCCGAGCCGCCCGAGCCAGGTAGATCCGGAGCCGGCAGCGCGCCGAGGTCGACCTTGCCGACCGCGGTGACCGGCAGGGCCGCGAGGCTGACGAAGGCCGCGGGGACCAGGGCCGCGGGGAGCCGTGCGGAGAGGAAATCGCGCAACGGGGCCGAGAGGTCGCGGACCTCGCCGCGAGGCACCACATACGCCACGAGCATCGGCTCCGCCGAGCCGCCCTGCCGCGCCACGACCAGCGCCTCGCGGACTTCCAGGTGGCTGGCCAGGGTCGCCTCGATCTCCCCGGGCTCGATGCGTACGCCGCGGATCTTGACCTGGGCGTCGATCCGCCCGAGGAACTCGAGCTCGCCGTCCGGGCGCCAGCGCACGAGGTCGCCGGTGCGATAGAGCCGCTCCCCTCCGGAGGCTGGGACCCAGCGCTCGGCGGTGAGACCGGGCTGGCCGAGATAGCCCCGGGCCGGCGGCAGGCCGCCGACGTGCAGCTCTCCGGGCACGCCGACCGGCAGCGGCTCGGCGGACCAGGGACCGAGGACCCGCAGCCGCGCGTTGGGGACCGGCCGGCCGATCGGAGGTGTCCCCTCACCGGGCCGGCATTCGTGGGAGGCCACGTAGATCGTGGACTCTGCCGGACCGTAGCAGTTGAGCAGCCGCAGCGGTCCCGACCAGCGCTCGGCGAGCGGCTCCGGCAGGGCCTCGCCGCCGACCGCCATCGCCTGGAGCGGCAGGTCCTCGTCGGGCAGGAAGCGGAACGCCGACGGCGTCAGGATGGCGAAGGTGGCGCCCCGCTCGCGGATCTCGCCCGCGAGCCGCGGGCCGGAGAGGCGGGCCTCCTCGCTCGCCAGGCAGAGGGCCGCACCCGACGCGAGCGCGGTGAAGATCTCCAGCACCGACGCATCGAACGCCGGCGCGGCGATCTGCATCGCCCGCCTGCCCGGCCCCAGAAGGAAGGCGGGAGCCGCGTGGCGGATCAGGCTCGCCAGCGAGCGGTGCGTCACCGCCACAGCCTTGGGGAGGCCGGTCGAGCCCGACGTGTAGAGCGCGTACGCGGCGTTGTCCGGCCGCGCGCCGCCGGCAGGACGTCCGATGTCTCCATCCAGAGAGGCCAGCACCTCCTCGGTCACGACCGCCGCCGCGCCGCAGTCGGCGAGCATCATCTCGATCCGCTCGGGCGGGTGCGCCGGATCGACCGGCACGTAGAAACCGCCCGCCTTCTGCACGCCGAGCATCGCCTGCACCAGCTCCGGCGAGCGTCCCAGCAGCAGGGCCACGGGCGTCTCCGGCACGACCCCCATGGTCTGGAGATGGCGCGCCAGCCGGTTCGCCCGCGCCTCCAGCTCGCGGTAGGTCCACACCGCGCCGTCCGCGGCCACGACCGCGGGAGCCTCCGGAGCAAGGTCGACGTTCTCCTCGAACAGCTCGTGGACGCAGCGCTCGGGCACCGGGACATCAGGCCCATCGCCCCACGCCCGCAGGAGGTCGCGCTCGCGCCCGTCGATCACGGGCAGATCCGAGAGGCGGAGCCCGGGATCGGCCACGGCCGCGTCGAGCAGGGTGAGGAAGCGGCCGGCCAGGCGTTCGACGGTCTCCGCGTCGAAGAGGTCGGAGCTGTACTCGAAGGACGCCTCGATTGTCCCGCCGGTCTCCACCGCGAGCAGCGTGAGGTCGAACGGCGTCGCCCGGCGCGGCAGGTCGACCGGCTCCAGGACCAGGTCTCCGGCCTGGACCGGCGAGCCGGCCCGCCCGAGCACGAACGACGCCGCAGCGCCGGACTGGGAGCGGTGCGGCTGCTCCAGCGCGAAGGCAACCTGGACCAGCGGGTGGCGGGAGGGATCACGGACCGGATCGAGGCGCTCGACCAGCACCGTGAAGGGGAGGTCCTGAAGCTCCAGCGCCCGAGTCACCGCCCGGCGCGTGCGCGCCAGCAGCTCGGAGAACGCCGGATCGCCGGAGAGATCTGCGCGCAACGGCAGCAGGTTCACGAAGTGGCCCACCACCTCCTCGATCCCCGGCCGGGTGCGCCCCGAAGCCGCCGAGCCCACGAGCAGGTCCTCGCGGCCGGTATGGCGATGGAGAAGCGCCTGGAACCCCGCGAGCAGAAGGGAGTAGACCGTCGCCCCGGAAGACGAGGCCAACCCCCGCACCCGCGAGGAAAGCCCGGCTCCGAGCGAGAACGGATGCGATCCGCCCCGAAGGCTGGGAACCGGAGGCCGGGGCCGATCCGAAGGCAGGTCGAGCACCGCCGGAGCCCCCGCCAGCATCTCTCTCCACTCCTCCCAAAGCCGCTCACCCGCCTGTCCTTCCAAGATCCCCCGCTGCCACCGACTCCAAGACGAATAGAGGGAAGGGAGGTGGCGCCCCTCTCCCGCGGAGGGGGGAGGGGAGGCGGGAGAGGGGACGGGGGTGAGGGCTCCCGCCACCTCATCCACCAAAATCCCCAAAGACCAGAAATCCGCCGCGATGTGATGCACCGCCAGCATCAGCACCGGCCTCTCCCCGGGGACCACGAAAAGCCGGGCCCGCATCACCGGCCCTGCCTCCAGATCGAAGGGCCGCCAAGCCTCCTCCGCGATCCGCTCCGGCTCCAGATCCATCACCGCGAAGTCGATCCCCCCCTCACCGATCCGCTGCAAGGGTTCGCCGTCCACGACCGGGTAGGTCGTCCGCAGCACCGCATGGCGCTCCACCATCCTCTCCAAGGCCAGCCGCAGACTCTCCGCGTCGATCTCCACCCGAGCCGCCAGGGCCAGGTTGTAGACCGGGCTCTCGGGAGCCATCCGGTGGGCGAGCCACAGCGAGCGCTGACCGTGGGAGAGAGGATGGTCCGTCCCTTCGATCTCGGGGAGAGGAGCGATATCTACGGTCGTCCCCTTGGACAGTTCCTCGGACAGCGCGCGGGGAGAGATACCGTCGAGCAGGAGACCGAGAGGGACGCTCACACCGGTTTCGGACTCCAGGCGATTCTTCAGCTCCAAAGCCAGCAGGGAGTCGAGCGGCAGGGGAGAGTCGGGGGCGAGCGACTCCGGAGCGACCCGGAGAAGGTAGGCGGCGTGGTGGCGGATGAGGTCTGAAGACCCCTCCCCGTCCCTCCCCCGGTATCGGCGATGGGCGGGAGAGGGCGCCCCCTCCCTTTCGAGGAGGTGGAGATCGCTGGATAGATACAGATCGCGGGTGGCGCCTCGCCTTACCTTGCCGCTGGACGTCTTGGGGAGACTGCCGGCGCGGATCGCCACCACCTCGTGCGGCGAGACCTCATGCTCGCGCAGCACCGCCGCGCGGATCGCCTCGACCGCCTCGCGAGCCTCATCCTCGCGGCGGCGCTCGACCTCGTGAACGATCACCAGCCGCTCCTCGCCCTCGATCTCCAGGGAGAACGCCGCGCCGCCGCCGGGCCGCAGCGCCGGATGGCTCGCCTCCGCGGTCCGCTCCAGGTCGTGCGGGTAGAGATTCCGGCCTCGGATCACGATCAGATCCTTGAGCCGGCCGGTGACGAACAACTCGCCGTCCAGGATCCCCAGATCGCCGGTCCGCAAGAACGGGCCGTCGCCGTCCGCGAGCCGGGCGCCAAAGGTGCGCTCGGACTCCTCGGGCCGGTTCCAATACCCGGCAGCCACGCTCGGCCCCGCCACCCAGATCTCGCCCTCCTGGCCGGCCGGCAGCTCGCGCCCGGACTCCGGGTCCACCACCGCGATCCGTTCCCCCGGCCAGGCACTGCCACATCCCACCCGCGGCTTCCCATCGAGAGCCCGCACCGCAGGCGCGGCCTCCGGGGCGCCGCCGCTCACGAAGAGCGTGGCCTCGGCCAGGCCGTAGCACGGGAAGAACGCCTCGCGCCGGAACCCCTGAGGCGCGAAAGCCGCCGCGAAGGCGTCGAGCGTCCCGGCCCGCACCGGCTCCGCACCGTTGAAAGCCACCTTCCAACTCGACAGATCGAGCCCCGCGCGCTCGGCGGGCGGGATCTTGCGCACGCAGAGCGAATAGGCGAAGTCGGGGCCGCCGCTGGTCGTTCCCCGGAAGCGGCCGATCGCCTCCAGCCATCGCCGCGGCCGCTGAAGGAAGGAGAGAGGGGACATCAGCACACACGTCGCCCCGCACCACAGCGGCTGAAGCACGTTCCCGATCAACCCCATGTCGTGGTAGAGCGGCAGCCATCCCACGACCACCGACTGCTCCGACTGGCCGAACGCCGCCTGAATGGCGCGCTCGTTGGCGATCAGGTTTCCATGCGTGACCCGCACCCCCTTGGGCGCAGAGGTCGAACCCGAGGTGTACTGGAGGAAGGCCAGACTCTCCGGCGCGAGAACCGGCGCCCGCCAATCCTCCTCGCCTGCCGCGACGATCGCCGCCGCCTCGACCGCGCCGGCCAGCTCGCGCTCCACGCGGTCGAGAAGGGGAGGGACGGTGAGGGCCAGCCGCGGCCGGGCGTCGTCGAGCAACCCCCGCAGCCGATCCGTGCCGCGCCCCGGCGACGGTGGATAGGCCGGCACCGCGACCGCGCCGGCATACAGACAGCCGAGGAACGCCGCGATGAAATCGAGTCCCGGCGGGAACAGCAGGAGCACGCGCTCGTCGGACAGCCCCCGCCGCTGCAGATCCGCGGCGACGGCGCGGGCGCGGCGGTCCAGCTCCGCATACGAGAGACTCGTCTCGTCTCCATCTCCGAGGAACGTGAACGCACACCGCTCCCCCAGGCGCTCGGCGCGCTCGCGGACGATATCGACGAAGCTCCCGGTTCCGGCCACAGCCTGCCTTCCTCCCCCGTTTTGGGGTCGCTCATTCTGTCATGCTCAAAAAGCTCTGTGTCATCCCCTGTAGTAGGATCAGCCCCGGATGGAGGAGAGATTTCAAACACGCGGAGTCGCCGTGATCAGCGGCGGAGGCACCGGCATCGGCCGTGAGGTTGCGCTGGAGCTGGGGCGCCGCGGCTACGACCTCGCCCTCCTAGGCCGCCGCGAGGAGCCGCTCCGGCAGACCCTGAAAGACTCCGGAGCCAACGGCCTCACCCTTGTCTCCGACGTGAGAGACGCCGCGGCGGTCGCCCGCGCCTCGGACCAGATTCACCAGCGCTGGGAAGCCGCCGAAGTCGTGTTCCCCGCGGCCGGCGTCGCCCACATCGCACCCCTGGACGACCTGACCCCCGGGGCCATCGCCGAGACAATCGACGTCAACCTCACCGGCACCGCCCTTCTGATCCGTGCCCTTCTCCCTGCCATGAAGCAGAGGGGCAGGGGCTGGATCGTCCCGATCCTCTCGGTCGCGGCGCGCCGCGGCTTCCCCGGCTGGTCGGCCTACTGTGCCAGCAAATGGGGGCTCGCCGGCCTCGTCGCCGCCCTGAGGGAGGAGCTGTCCGGCACCGGAGTGAGAATCACCGCTCTCTATCCAGGCGCGACCGACACCCCGATCTGGGACACCGCTCCGGGAGACTGGAACCGTGCCGCCATGATCCCGCCCCGGGAGGTCGCCCGAGCCCTCGGCTTCGCCCTGGACGCGGACCCATCCACCCTGGTGGAGGAGATCCACCTCGGCCCCGCCGCAGGCGCGCTCTAGCTGGGAGCGCCGGCGTCCCGCCGGCTCTAACCAAGGGAGGGAGGGGGCGCCCTCTCCCGCGCAGCGGGGGAGGGAAGGGGAGGGGGCTTCTCCGCGGCTGCCAAGGCCCACCCCGACGCTCAAGCCCCTGCGAGGCGCAACCGCACCCTCCTGCCAGAAGCTTGTGCCCCCGCGTCCGGAGCCCGAGCCCCTGAGGCCGCGACTCATCCCCCTGCGATAGCCGTTGCCGCCCCGTCGAGAGACGCGCATGCCCTCCCGGGCGCCTCAGTAGCCCCCGAGGCGTCGGCTCATGCCCCCGCGGGGGGATCTCGCCCCCCCGCGGGGGCATGATGATCCTCCGACCTGTTGTCTACGTCTGCGCCGGGGGCAGGACGCGCGGTCTCGGGGGCCGAGACGGCCGCCTCAAAGCCGCTGCCGCAGCCAGCGGCCCATGAGCGGCACGCGAAGGCGGAAGCGGCCTGCCTCTTCGACGACCAGCAGGTGGCGCCGAAGGGAGCGGGCGACGGCTTCATCGTCAGGGACGGGTTGGTGGTCTACAGTGCGGAAGGCGCGCACATAGTCCCACTCGCCGGAGAGCTTCGACTCCTTCTCGGCCAGTTCCATCAGAACGTTGTCGCCGCGCACCACGGCCTTGTCGAGAGCCCGTTCGAGAATCGCCGGGTCGGCGCCCTCGGCCCCGGCGTCGTTGACCAGGTCCACGACTGCCTCGGCCACCAACTGCACCAGGTGTGGCCAACCCCCGGTCTCGGCATGGATCCGCTCGATGCCCCCGTCCCCCCAGAAGCCCGGCTGGAATCTGGGGCGCTTGGACTCCAGGTCCTTCCACAGGGTCGAATACTTGAGCGGCTCGGTGAGCAGCAGCCGCGTCTCCTCAAGCTCGAAGAGCGGAATCTCGACGGTCCGCGCGCTGACCAGGTAGGAGGTCCACGGCGCGTGAGTCAATTCCGCGATCGAATGGCTGCCGGCGAAGGCCCAGATGATGCGCCGGTGCCGCTGGATCGACTTCCGCACCACCGCCAGCAGATCCACCGACATCACGCCCTCGCCGATCTTGACGTCGAGAATCTCAAATTCATCGATGGCGAGCAGCAGGCGGCGGTCGCTGTGCTTCAGCCGTTCGTCGACTGCCGACAGGAAGGCTTCGAGGTTTTGGAGATCCTGCGGTGCCTCGACGATCAGAGTCTCAAACTCGACGGGCCATGCCGCGAGCACCTGCTCGGCCAGCAGTCGGATGAAGCTCTCTAGGCTGGTGAAGGCGCCTGCCTGCTGCATCGAGAGGCTGGCCACCTTCACCCTTGGAAGCAGAAACCCAGGGATATTCTGAAGCAGTGTCGTCTTCCCGACGCGCCGCCGGCCGTAGATCAGAAGCCCCGGACAGCCCGAGGCGAGCATCACTTGGTGTTCGACCTCGTGGAAGACGGCGTCGCGGTAGAGGAAGGCCTCCCGGTCGCGGTCGACCGGATCGCCGGCGCGGAAGACCTGCCTTGTCGGCTCCCGACCCGAAGCCCGCTGCGCCTCTTCGAACTGCCGTCGCGCGACCATGAGCCACTGCCCCGCCGCTGCTCGCAACTCGGTCGACAGTGGCGGCTTAAAGCCGGCGATCTTGTTGCGGAAGCTTTCGATCTTTTCCACCACCAGCGCTGTATAGGGCTCGCGCAGGAAAGGTCTCTGCAACGTGTCGAGCCGGGCTTGGACGGCCACAATCTCATGGACTCGGCTGCGTATCTCGGGTACGTCGGCGAGGAACCCCTTCTTCCCTTCCGGCAAGGCAGCCAGCGCCTCATCGAGCCGCGCAAGCTCTTCCACCTCCCCCGCCCGGCGCGCGATCAGAGTCGCTTTCGCCCGCAGGGCCGCCTGCCGCTGGGCTGGGTAGGTGTCGATCAGTCGCTTGATCTCCTTTTCGCCCGCTTTGGGATCGTGCTCGGCGTAGGCGACGAGCAGGCGGTCGAGGCCGGGGAAGGGAATGAGGCAGACCTCGTCCCAGGCCACGGGGTGCCAACGGTACGCCTTGGGCCTCGCCCGAGGCCAGAGGAAACCAAGGTGTGCCGGTAAGTAGTAGGGCCGGAAGTAGAAAAGGAAAAACCCTAGGATCCAACCGGTACCTATCCCTACCCCCATTTGGAGACAAAAGAAGAGACTGAAGACGAGACCTCCGGAGAGACCTAAGGAGAGACCTATGGTGAGTCCTAAGATGGAACCGAAGGAGAAACTCAAAGCCAGATCTCTGACGAAACCTCCGGCAAGGTTGATGGCGAGACCTTCGATGAGACTGAAGGCGAGGCCGAAGGCGAGACCTTTGGTGAGACTTCCGAGGAGAACTCCGAAGAGACCGAAGGCAAGACCTACGGCGAGACCTTTGGCAAGACTTGCAGCCTGGCCCCAGAATGGCCCATAAGTCTCGATGTCTTGCGCCAGTGCGGGGCTTGCCTGCAGATCCAACACTGCGAAGACCAGCCATCGCCCCAAGGCTCCCAAAAGGACGACATAGGGAAACAAGTGGAGGTAGAACCGGCCAACGATGGCGACCCGCTGCCAGCGCGTGAGACCTTTGTCTGCGGCTTCCACTTGACGTGGCGCCCGGTAGAGCAAAGCGGTCCACCACAGTACCGAGTTGTGGCTGGCGAGGTTGAGGCGGATGTCCTGGAGGGGGAGGGGCTTCATGACCACCCCTTGAGTTGAACTTGGTGTAGGCTGTGATCTTCGACAGCGGGTGCCCAGGCGGCAGAATCGACATGGCCCAGCCGGAATCGCTCGCGGTCGATGAGCGGAGGTTCGCCCCCGGCCTTGAGCACCGGGACCAGTCGGTCCCAGACCCACTCCCCCTGCCGATGGCTGTAGCTGACGAAGACCTTCCGCGGCATCTCGACGGACCCTCCGTTCCGGGCTCTCTCAATTCCTTCGAGTCTCGGTAAGTACCATTATGCCCGTAGATTTGACATGTCGCGAGAGATCTCTTGCGACCCTTCAGGCCGCGGACGGGTTGGGGGGCGCCTTGGACCCAGGGCATCGGCCTGCGGCCTTTGCCCTGGGCTGGCTCTGCCGGCCCGTTGGGCCGGTCTTGAAGGGGAAGATCCACGGAACAGGCCCGTGATACTGTCCGCCGCCAGAGGCGCCCTGTGAAACCCGGCATCCCAATCCTTCTGCTGCTCACGCCGCTGACCGTCCTGCTCGCGCTGATTCCGGGCATCGGCGGCTGGGCGCTGGCGCTCCTCGCGCCGTTGACCCTCTATCCGTTCTTTGCCGAGCGGGTGAAGGCGAGGGACTACGTCGGTGCCTGGCGGCTCGGCGCTCTCTGGGCGGTGCTGCTCAGCGCGGGCGTCATCCTCCTCGTCTTCCTCTTTCCGGAGGGGGCCGCGCGGGGGATCTTCCATGGCGAGGCATACCGGACGGAGATGTTCGGCTGGATCGCCACCGGCGAGGGCAAGGAGAACGACTGGCACCGGTTCCTTCCCGAGCACCTGCTGCACCTGGCTGTGTTCATCGTCCTGTGCTGGGCGAGCGCCGGCTACCTGGGGCTGGTCCTCGGCGCGCTCCTCACCGCCTACATGAGCTACTTCGTGGGGAGCTACGCGGCGGCGAGCGGCCATCCGTTTCTCGGGTCGGTCGCGGCCTGGGTGCCCTGGTCGGTGATCCGCGTGTGCGCCTTCGTGCTGTTCGGCGCCCTGTTCGCCTGTCCGCTCCTGACCCGGAAGGTCTGGCCCTTCGAGCGCCTGGAATTCCGGCTGATGGCCCTGGCCGCGGCCGGGATCGTGACCGACATCGTGATGAAGATCCTGATCGCCCGTACCTACGGGCTGTTCCTGCGGCAGATGGCGCAGAGCGTGCTGCCGCACTGAGGGAGTCCTGAGATGAGTGGTATCGGCGATATTCGGGAGGTCGAAGGGGCGCTCAACGGCGCCGGCAAGCGGTTCGGGATCGTGGCCTCGCGCTTCAACTCCAGGGTGGTGGAGCTGCTCGTGGGCGGCGCGGTCGACTGCCTGCGCCGGCACGGCGTCGATCCCGGCGACATCCTCGTGGTCCGCGTCCCGGGCGCCTGGGAGATCCCGCAGGCCGCCGAGGAGCTGGCCGAGCCGGGAGAAGGCCGCCCGAAGCTCGACGGCCTCATCGCGCTCGGCGTGGTCATCCGCGGCGAGACCCCGCACTTCGACTACATCTGCTCGCAGTGCACCCGTGGCCTGGGCGCGGTGTCCAAGAAGCACCGCATCCCCGTGGGCTTCGGCGTGCTGACCTGCGACACCTCGCAGCAGGCCGAGGAGAGGGCCGGAGGCAAGGCCGGCAACAAGGGCTGGGAGGCCGCCCTGGCCGCGGTCGAGATGGCCGACCTCTTCGCGCGCCTGCGCGGCTGACCCGCCGGCGACCACATTTCCGCTGGCGGAGAGGTCGCCAGCCGGCTATCATTGCGCGGCGTTCGAGCCCGTGTCGGGCCGGACTCTTCCTCACACACCCTGCATCCGATCTTTGTTGGTATGGTCTCCTTTCGAGGCGAGGCGATGAATCTCGGGAAACGACGTACGGCCAGGGAGATGGCGGTCCAGATGCTCTACCAGAAAGACCTGGGTGGCAGCGCGCTGCCCCAGATCTTCCGGACCTTCGACCTTTCCGAGTACGTGGTGCGCGAGCGGGAGCTGGCGGAGGAGGCGGAGAAGGCCGAGAAGGTCAGGACGGAGCGGACCCCGGAGGAGCAGCGCGCCGAGACGCTGCGCCTGCGCAAGCGGGTCGAGGAGGCGTTCCTCTTCGCCCAGGAGCTGGTCAAGGGCACCCTCGACAACCAGCAGAAGATCGACGACATGATCACCGCCCAGGCCGACAACTGGCGCCTCGAACGCATGCCCGCCGTGGACCGCAACGTGCTGCGCCTGGCCATCTACGAGATGCTCTTCGAGACCGACACCCCCAAGCTCGTGGTGGTCGACGAGGCCATCGAGCTCGCCAAGAAGTTCGGCTCCGAGCAGTCGAGCCGGTTCGTCAACGGCCTCCTCGACGGCCTCCTCAAGCAGCACACCTTCCCCGGCAGCCTCACCTGACCCCGCGCCTGCGGCGCGCACCCAACGAGACGCGATGACCCAGTACGATCACAAGGCCGTCGAGGCCAAATGGCAGGACCGGTGGGAGAAGCTGCACACCGCCGAGGTCGATCTCCGCCAAGACCGGCGGAAGTACTACATGCTGATGATGTTTCCGTACCCGTCCGGAGACCGCCTCCACGTCGGGCACGGCCGCAACTACATCCTCGGCGACGCCCTCTACCGCTATCTGCGGATGAAGGGGCGGCGCGCGCTCAACCCCATGGGCTGGGACGCCTTCGGCCTGCCCGCCGAGAACGCGGCCATCCAGCGCGGTATCCATCCGAAGGACTGGACGTTCGGCAACATCAAGGTGATGAAGGAGCAGTTCCGGCGCTGGGGCATCCTCTATGACTGGAGCAAGGAGATCGCCTCCTGCACCCCCGAGTACTACCGCTGGAACCAGTGGCTCTTCCTGCGCATGCTGGAGAAGGGGCTCGCCTACAAGAAGAAGGCGCCCGTCAACTGGTGCCCGAGCTGCCAGACCGTGCTTGCCAACGAACAGGTCGTGGACGGCGCCTGCGAGCGCTGCCACACTCCGGTCGTCCAGCGCGACCTGGAGCAGTGGTTCTTCCGCATCACCGGCTTCGCCGAGCGCCTGCTTGCCGGCCTCGACGCCCTCGAGGGCTGGCCCGAGAAGGTCAAGGTGATGCAGCGCAACTGGATCGGCCGCTCCGAGGGCGCCGAGATCGACTTCCGGATCGAAGGCCTGGACGAGACGATCACCGTCTTCACCACCCGGCCGGACACCATCCACGGCGCGACCTTCATGGTCCTGGCCCCGGAGCATCCGGTCGTCCCCAAGCTGCTCGCGGATCATCCGGACCGCGGGGAGATCGAGGCCTGGATCGAGACCGTCCGCAACACCCCGCGCATCCAGCGCGAAGGCGAGGACACGCCCAAGGAAGGCCGCGATACCGGCCGCAAGGCGATCAACCCCGCGACCGGCGAGCTGATGCCGCTCTGGCTCGCCAACTACGTGGTGCCCGACTACGGCACGGGCGCGGTCATGGGAGTCCCGGCCCACGACGACCGGGACTTCTCGTTTGCCCGCCAGGAGGGGTTCCCGGTCCGGCTGGTCTACTTCGAGGGTGACGAGGAGGCGGACTCGCTGACCGAGGCGAACCCGCACCGCGGGACGATCCGTAACTCGCCTCCCTTCGACGGCCTCGAATCCGGCCCGGAGACGGTCCGCAGGTTCATCGCCTGGACGGAGGAGAAGGGCTTCGGCCGGTCGAAGGTGACGTACCGGCTCCGCGACTGGCTCATCTCCCGCCAGCGCTACTGGGGCACACCGATCCCGGTGGTCTACTGCGACGCCGGCGATGGCTGCGGCGTGGTGGCGGTGCCGGACGACCAGCTCCCCGTGGAGCTGCCGTACGACGTGGAGCTGACCGGCCGCGAGGGCAATCCTCTCGCGCGGCACAAGGCGTTCGTCGAGACCTCCTGCCCGCAGTGCGGCAAGCCGGCGCGGCGGGAAACCGACACCATGGACACCTTCGTGGACAGCTCCTGGTACTACCTGCGCTACCTGTCTCCCAAGGATTCCACCCGCATGTTCGACCCCGAGGTGGCGGACCGGTGGGCGCCGGTCGACCAGTACATCGGCGGCATCGAGCACGCCATCCTCCATCTGCTCTACGCCCGCTTCCTCTGCCGCGTGCTGCACGACATGGGGATGGTCGGGTTCGAGGAGCCGTTCACGAACCTGTTCAACCAGGGGATGATCACGCGCCTGTCGGAGAAGTCCGGCCGGGTGGAGAAGATGTCCAAGTCGCGCGGCAACACGGTGTCGCCCGACGAGCTGATCGAACAGATGGGGGCGGACACCGAGCGCGTCTACACCCTGTTCATCGGCCCGCCGGAGAAGGAGGCCGAGTGGAGCGACGACGCGGTCTCGGGCGCCTGGCGCTTCCTCCAGCGGGTCTGGCGCATGGCTGACCGGATCGCCGAGGTGCCGCCGACTGGCCCGTCGGATTCCGAGTTGGAGCGCGAGCGCCACGCCACGATCCAGCGCGTGACCCACAGCTTCGAACGGTTCTCGTTCAACACCGCCGTGGCCGCGCTCATGGAGCTGTCGAACGCCTTGAACCGCGCCCTGGAGGAGCAGACCGCCTCGCGGCTCCAATGCGAGACGACCTATGAGACCCTGCTCCAGCTCCTGCATCCCATGGCCCCGCACATGACCGAGGAGCTCTGGGAGCGTCTCGGTCAGACCGAGGGGCTCCTCGATACGTCCTGGCCGGAGTACGATGAGGCGAAGCTCCGCCGCGCCCGGATCGAGCTGGTCGTGCAGGTCGACGGCAAGCTCCGCGACCGCGTCGAGGTCGACTCGGACGCGGGGGAGCGGGAGGTGCGCGAGGCCGCCCTCGCGAGTGCGAAGGTGCAGGAGCATCTGGCCGGCCGCGAGCTGGCCAAGGCCGTGGTCGTCCCCGGCCGACTGATCAACCTGGTGACCCGGAGGTCCGCATGAGACTCAACCGTCCGGCCGCTCTCGGCCTTCTCCTTCTGAGCCTGACCGGCTGCGGCTACGCCCTGGTCGGGCGGGCGAGCAGCAACGTGCCGCCCGACGTCAAGTCGGTCTACATCCGTCCGCTGGAGAACAAGACCCAGCGCTCGCAGGTGGAGCAGGCGCTCACCCGCGCCGTCGCCGACGAGATGGTGACCCGCAACCGCTTCTCGGTATCCGCCGCGCCCGAGGGGGCCGACGCCGAGCTGTCCGGCGCGGTGACCGGCTTCGACGTCCGGCCGGTGGCCTTCGACGCCACGGGCCGCGCCACGCAGTACGAGATCGTGGTCGTGGCCTCGATCTCCTTCAAGCGCCTGGGCACCGACAAGGTGATCTGGAGCAACGACCGCTACGTGTTCCGGGAGAGCTACGAGCTCGAAGCTTCAGGCGCGGCTTACTTCGACCGCGAGGACGAGGCGATCGAGGAAGCGGCGGAGCGCTTCGCGGAGAC
>JACZDC010061952.1_pt1 | contig 18452 bp, 15 predicted proteins | sample 8641791 | NCBI WGS metagenome assembly JACZDC01 (sample SAMN15324613, study PRJNA640507) | soil metagenome | isolation source: intercropping peanut in the second line | place: China: Luxin town, Laibin City, Guangxi Province | collected 2019-07-25 | depth 10cm m
GCCTCCACCTGCCAGTAGCTGGCCAGCATGAAGACTCCGAACGCACCCGCGTGGAGCATGATCGCCGCGGGAAGAGAGAGCCAACGCCGGCGGGGTCGCTTCGTCGCTGCCAGATCGATCAAGCTGTGCTCGAACATTTTCGTGCACCTCCCAGGTTCAGGTTCTGATCGTGCCACCTCGGTCACCCGCCGGGGTGGGTGCATCTGGAGCGCTCCTACCTGATTAGACTGGGGAAGTGCAGGAAAGTTCCTAGGCTTTCGCCTCCTGCAGCGACCGCTCGCGGAACCACGCCGCGGTGCGCTCGAAGCCCTGGCGCAACGGCAGCGGCTCGGACCAGCCGAGCTCGCTCTTGATGAGGCGGGCGTCCACCACCGAGCGCTGCTGCTCGCCCGGCTTGGCCGGACCGTGCTTCGCCTCCAGGTCGCTGCCCACGGCCCGCGCCAGCTCGCGGTAGAGGGTCACCACCGAGGTCTCGACGCCGGTGCCCACGTTGTAGATGTGGAACCCCGGCCGGCCCGCGGCCAGCAGGTTGGCCTTCACCACGTCCGAGACGTGGACATAGTCGCGCGTCTGGAGACCCTCGCCGTTGATCGTCGGCGCCTGGCCCGCGAGGAGCCGGCTGAGGAAGATCGCCACCACCCCGGCCTCGCCGTGCGGATTCTGGCGCTCGCCGTAGACGTTCGCGTAGCGCAGGCAGGTGGCGTTGAGGCCGTAGGCCACGTGGAAGTAGAAGAGGTAGCGCTCGAACGAGAGCTTGGAGACGCCGTAGGGCGACACCGGCCGGGCCGGGTGCTGCTCGTCGGCCGGGAAGTAGTCCTGCTCGCCGTAGATGGCGCCGCCGGTCGAGGCGAAGAGGATCTGCTGGACCCCGCCGCGGCGGGCGGCCTCCGCCAGGTTCAGGCTCCCGAGGATGTTCACGTCCGCGTCGAAGGCCGGGTTCTCCACCGACCGCCGCACGTCCATCTGCGCGGCGTGGTGAACCAGGATGTCGACGCCGGACTCGCGCACCAGAGCCGCGGCCTCGGGCGAGCGGATGTCGTGCACGTGCAGCTCCGCTCCTGCCGGTACGTTCTCCCTCTTCCCTCCCGAGAGGTCGTCGAGGATCAGGACCCGGTCGCCACGGGAGAGGAAGGCATCGGCAAGGTGGGAGCCGATGAAGCCGGCGCCGCCGGTGATACAGATGGTCTTGCGGTCGTTCGTCATGGCGCCGGATGGTAGCAAGAAGCCTGCCTCAGGGACGAGGCAGGCCGTTGCGCACCGCCTTGGCGACCTCGGACAGCGAAGGCCCGCCGGTCGGCGTCGCGGTGTAGACGAAGACGTCGCCGAGATCCTTCTGGCGGTAGAGCTGCGGCAGGACGGCGATCTGCCGCATGTCCTCCGCCGACACCTCGTTGCCGGCCAGCACCGCGACCGGTACGCCGGCCCAGCTCTTCGGCCGCCAGATCGGGTCCGTGGGACCGCTGCGCAGCGCGATCGCCCAGACCGGCCGCCGGTCGCCGCGCTCCCAGCGCAGCACGTCGGCGCGGAAGACCGTGGGCCAGGTGCGCCAGTAGCCGCCGAGCACATGGTCGGCGCCCGAGGCCAGCACGTCCTCCGACTCGCCGCTCAGCTCGTCGATCGACGCCCGGGCGTGCGCCAGCGACGGCGCGCCGTACGTCCACGCCAGCGCCGGGATCAGCAGCAGGAGAGCCAGCCCGTTCGCCGCCCGGTGCCAGCGCGCCGGCCGGTTTTCGAGCACGAGCGCCAGGAGCACCGCCGGAGCGAGCATGCCCAGGGTGAGCAGCTCCACGCTCACGTAGCGCAGGCTCCACTTGTTGACCTGCGCCCAGTAGGTGGTCCCCATCACGCCCAGGTCCGCGACCGCCGCCGCCACCAGGCAGAGTCCGGCGGCCATCGCGACACGCCGGTTCCAGGCGCGGCTGCCGATCACGATCGCGGTCACGAGCAGCACGAGCCCGGCGATCACCAGCGCGGGCGAAAGATACCCGACCGAGCGCGAGAACAGCGTCGTCCAGGCGGTCAGCCAGATCCCCGGCCGCGCCGCGCCGAACGCCGTGCTGCGCGAATACTCCGAGAGCCAGGAGGCGGCCATGCTCAGATCGAAAGCCAGGAACAGCGCGAGCATCACCAGGACCGTCCGCCGGTCCGGCCGCAGCCGCCAGCGGTCCGAGTCCGGCTCGAGCCCCACCGCGTGCCGGACCCAGACCAGCGGCAGCAGCCAGAACAGCGTCGTGGCCGAGATCCAGTAGCCGAGCAGCAGCAACCCGAGACCGATCGCGATTCTCAACCTGCCGCCGCGGTCGATCAGCAGGAGCCCGCCGAGGCTCAGGGCGATCGCTTGGCCGTAGGGCTGCATCTGCTGGAACGCATGGTCGTCCATCCCCTTCCCCGCCACCCACAGCGCCAGCGTCAACGCGCCCACCGCCGGCCAGTAGCGCCGCGGCACCACCGTGCGGGCCATCAGGAAGAACGCCGCGGCCACCGCCAGCAGCCGCAGCCCCACCTGGAACAGCAGGTTGTGGAACGGGCTGTCGATCGGCAGGCTGAGGAGAGGGATCAGCGACCCGTAGCGGTTCTGCTCCCAGAAGAACGGCGTCCAGAGATAGAGGCCGGACAGGATCGGGATCAGCGAGTCGCTGGTATGGAAGGCATGGAGCCGCGACAGGTCCATCCACAGCGCCGCGACGACCGAAGCCAGACCGGCGGCAACGGCCCACGCCCTCCGCTCGCCGGTCTCGGTCATTTCGGGTCGGGCGACCGCCGTCAGGCAGGGCGGGTGGCGACGGCGATGATCCCGAGACCCCGGCCCGGAACCAGCGGGTCAACCCGCCGCAACACCGGCACGAGCATGTTGAAGACCTTGAGCTGCACCCGGCTGAAGCTCCGCTTCTTGAGCAGCTTGCCGTTCACGTACCACCCCGGCACCGCGAAGTGGTTGAAGTCCTTGAACAGGTTCACCTCGAAGCCGGTCTCGCGCAGCTCCCGGGCGAGCATCTCGCGGTCATAGCGACAGCGATGGCCGAGCACCTCGTCGAGGCTCGAATACAGGTGCTGACCCTGCGGCACGTAGAGCACCAGCCGGCCGCCCGGCTCCAGGGAACTGTAGATGTTCCGCAGCGACTGGAGGGGATCGCGCACGTGCTCCAGCACGTTCAGGCAGACCACCGTGTCGAACCGGCCCTGCCAGGGCTCGAAGCAGGCCGGGTCCTCCAGGTCGATGCGGTCGACGTTCAGATAGGGCTTGCCGAGCGACAGGTTCTGGAGATAGTCCAGATAGTGAGGGTTGATGTCGCTCGCCACGTAGAAGTCGCGCGGCAGGAGCCAGCTCGTGATGTTGCCGATGCCCGCGCCGATCTCCAGCACCTTCGCGCCGACGTAGGGCTCGATGCTCTGCGCCATCCAGCGGTTGAAGAGCTGCGCCTTCTCCAGGCTGTGAAGGATGTGCGAGCCGTACTCGTCCTCTTCATAGAGGTCGTCGACCAGCCAGTACTTGGTGATGGCGCGGAACGCCTTGATGCCGTCGCGCCAGCCGATCTTCTTGCCCTCGCGGTAGGTGCGGCCGAGGTAGCTGATCGGCACCTCGAAGACGCGGCACTCGCGCTTGGCGATCTTGGCCGTGATCTCCGGCTCCATGGCGAAGTCGTTCGACCGGATCGGGATCGACTTCAGGAGCGGCGCCCGGAACATCTTGTAGCAGGTCTCCATGTCCGTCAGGTTGAGATCGGTGAACCAGTTGCTCATCGCGGTGAGCAGCCGGTTGCCGAGGGCGTGACGGTGATAGAGCACCCGCCGGCGCTCGCTGGGCAGGAAGCGCGAGCCGTAGACCACGTCGGCGCCGTCCTCCAGGAAGGGCCGCACCAGGCGCGCGTAGTCCTTCGGGTCGTACTCCAGGTCGGCGTCCTGGAACAGGATGAGGTCGCCGGTGGCCGCCGCGATGCCCTTGCGGATGGCGCCCCCCTTGCCCTGGTTCTGCTGCTCGAACAGGCGCAGGCGGTCCGGATGCTCGGTCGCGAGCTGGCGCAGCACCTCGGTGGTACCGTCGGTCGAGCCGTCGTTGACGATGACGAGCTCGATCTCCCGAAGCTCGGGGATCGAGACCGCCAGAACGCGCTCCACGAGCTCGCGCACGAGGAAACGCTCGTTGTAGACCGGGATGACGACGCTCAGCTTCAGCCCGGCCGGGGCTTGAGTCTTCTTCAAGGTATGCGGACTCCCTAGTTCAAAACGGCGGGAATGGTAGCATAGGCCGCTTTTCAAAGGCGGCGATGTGAACAAGGAACAAAATAGCCCCGCAGCCCAAGTTGCTGATCTCTGGTCCAGGAAACTGGACGATGCCGGCGCATTCTCTCCCGACGTGTACTGGCTGGCCGTGCCGGAGGTCAATCGCAGCTATACCCGCGCCGCCACCCGGGGCCGGCGCGAGGACAGTTGGGTCAACGACTGCGTGGCCCAGTTCCTCGCCGGCCGCACACCGATGGACCGGATGCTCAGCATCGGCTGCGGCACCGGCGCGCTGGAGCGGCACCTCGACATGCTCTCCGCCTTCCGCGAGTGCGACGCCTGGGACATCGCACCCACCGCGGTCGAGACCGCGCGCCGGCTCGCCCGGGAGGAAGGCCGCAGGAACATCCACTACGACATCCGCGACGCGAACTCGGACGACTTTCTGAGAGGGCCGGCCGAGATCTACGACGCTGTCTGGTTCAACAGCTCCCTCCATCATGTCGAAGCCCTGGAGCGCGTCTGCGAGGCGGTCGCCCACAGTCTCAAGCCGGACGGCTGGCTGTTCCTCCACGAGTACGTCGGCCCCAGCGTCTTTCGGCTGCCGCCGCGGCAGCAGCAGGTCATCCGCGCCGCCTTCGAGCTGATCCCCGAGCGCTTCCGCCGCAACGGCCCCGACACCGTGGCCGCGACGCCGGCCATCCCCGATCCCGTCCAGGTCGCGGCCGTCGACCCGTCCGAGGCCGTGCGCTCCGAGGAGATCCTCGACGTCGTCGGCCACTACTTCGACGTGGTGGAATGCAACCCGGCCGGCGGGACGCTCCTCCAGTTCCTCCTCCACGGCATCGCGGGCAACTTCCGGCCCGAGGATCCGGAATCGCTCGAAGTCCTCGACATGCTGATCCGGATCGAGAGGACCTTGATCGACGTCGGCGACCTGCCGAGCGACTTCGTGCTCCTGGCGGCCCGCCGCCGGCAGTCTCCGGCCCCATCCCGGCTGGCGTCCACCCCCGCTCCCCCGACCGGTGGGAGGGTGCGCCAGTGGTTCAAAAGCGTTCTGCTATCCTCTCAATCCTGATGAAGGAGAGTCCCTCCGACCCGTCCGCGCCGGAGGCGCAGGTCTACCCACACACCTCCCAGGGAGAAGACACCGGCCAGTTCTGGTCGCGCAAGCTCCAGAGCCCGGACTTCACGCCCGAGCGCTTCTGGGGCCACGTGCCGGAAGTGGAGCGCCGCTTCCTCCGCCGGGTGTCTCCGGACCATCCCGTCGCAAGCTGGGCCGAGGCCTGTGTCCGCGAATACCTGGCCGGACGGACGCCGGTCGAGCGCATGCTGAGCGTGGGCTGCGGCACCGGCGAGCTCGAACGGACCCTGGCTCGCCTGAACGCCTTCCGCGAGTGCGACGCCTGGGACGTCGCGGCCGGCGGCATCGAGACCGCCCGGCGGCTGGCGCGGGAAGAGGGCTTCGACAACATCCACTACGAGGTGCGCGACGTCACGGTCGGCGACCTGCCGCCGGAGCGCTACGACGCGGTCTGGTTCGAGAGCGCGCTCCACCACATCGAGCCGCTGGAGCGCGTCTGCGAGCAGGTCGCCCGCACCCTGAAGCCCGACGGCTTCCTCTTCCTCAACGAGTACGTGGGGCCTTCGGCGTTCGCCTTCTCCCCGCGCCAGAAGGAGCTGATCCGCGCCGCCTTCGCCCTGATCCCGGCGCGCTTCCGGCGCTCCTTCCAGGCGGGAGGCCCGGCGCAGCTCCGCTCGGCGCCGATCCCCACGCCGGCCGAGGTCCGGGCCGAGGACCCGACCGAGGCCGTGCGCTCGGCGGACATCCTCGCGGTCGTCCGGGACTACTTCGACGTCGTCTCCCAGCGCGAGACCGGCGGCACCCTCCTCCAGTTCCTCCTGCACGGCATCGCCGGCAACTTCCACGAAGGGGATCCGGAGTCGCTGCGCGTCCTGCGCACGCTCATGGAGGTCGAGGACACCCTGCTCGCAGCCGGCGAGATCCGCAGCGACTTCATGGTCCTCGCCGCGCGCCCGCGCAAGCCCGTGGTCGCGAAGCCGCCGCGGCCCCAGGCTCCCCCACCCATGGACGAGGCCGCGTCGGCCTCCCTCGAAGACGAGCTGGCCGAAAAGCGACTCTACCTGGGCGAGGCCGAGAGGTACGCGCGCAACCTGGAAGCCGAGATCGCGCGTCACCGCGAACAGTTTGCGGAAGTCCAGGGCTACGCCCGCAAGCTCGAAGACGAGCTGGCCCGCAAGCAGGCCCACGCCGGCGAGGTCGAGGCGTACGCGAGGAACCTCGAAACCGGCCTGCGGGACGCCGAGCAGCGCGTCGGACTGCTGCAGCAGGAATGCGACGGCCACCGGAGCCGCATCCATGCGGTCACCGTGCACCACCGCGGCAAGGAGCTCCTGGACCATTGCCTCCGGAGCCTGATCGCCACCCGCGGCGCCGCGGTCGAGATCGTCGTGGTCTCCAACGCCTGCGAGGAGCCGCTGCCGGAGATCGTCGAACAGGAATCCCGCATCCACCTCCTCCGGCTGGAGACCTCCATGGGATTCTCGAAGGCCAACAACCTGGGCGTGGAGTGGGCGCGGGAGCACCTCGGCGAGCCGGACCACTGGTTCTTCGTCAACAACGACGCCGTAGTCCAGCCGGATACCCTCTGCCGCCTCTCCGAGGCCCTGGAGGCGGCTCCCCACGGCGGCATCGCAGGTCCGCTCCTGCAGATCTGGGGCGCGGAGGACCACCTCAACAGCCTGGGCCTCAACGTGACCACCGTCGGCGAGGCCTGGGACGAGGGCATCGGCCGGCCGCTCGCCGACTACGGTCCGCTCCCCGGCCGACGCGAGGTGCTCGCCGTGACCGGCTCGGCCGTGCTCGTCCGCGCCGCCACCCTGCGCGAGATCGGCGGCTGGAGCGAGCTCTACGGCTACTACATGGAGGACATCGACCTCTGCCTCAAGGCGTGGTCGAAAGGCTGGACCGTCCTCCACGCGCCGGACGCCGTGGCCTCGCACGCCATCTCCGCGACCTCCGACCAAATCTCCGATTTCAAGCGTTTCCACTCCTGGCGCAACCAGTTCGTGCTCCTCCTCGCCCACTGGCCGCTCGGGCAACTGCTGAGCGTAACGCCTCGGCTCGTGGCCAGCCAGCTCCTCATCTATCGCAAGCGGATGAAAATCCAGTGCTACGATGACGCCCGTCTGCAGCGAAAGGTCTGGACCGGCGTGCTCCGTCTCCTCCCGGCGGCTCTCAGGCAGCGGCGGAAGAGCGGCGGAGACCGGAGCTGGACACGATTCCTGCGCAAACCGGGCACGGTACCGGAAATCCGGCTGCCCAAGATCGCTCCCGGGCAGCGACCCTGGGAAAGGAGCCCCTCTTGAGCCGCATCCTTCTCTGTGGGCTCTCGCCTCTTCCCGGCGAGAACACCCTGAAGAGCTACGGACCGGGCATCCGGACCTGGCAGTTCGCCTGGAGCCTGGCGCGCGCCGGACACGAGGTCCACCTGCTGGCCATGCGCATCCCGGACGCCTACCGCGCAGGGCACCCGGAAGAGACGCAGCCGCTCGAAGAGCGCGACGGCGTCGTCATCGAACGCATGTCCGACGCCGAGTTCCTGCACTCGGACCGGGTGCGCAACACCCTCCAGTCCTTCGCGCCGGACGCCGTGGTCGGCGCCACCCTCTACGGCTCCTACGCCCTGGCGCGCCTGCGGCCCGAGATGCCTTTCTGGGCCGACGAGTTCGGCCACGTCATGGCCGAGGCCCAGGCCAAAGCCGCGCTCGACGGCGCCAATCAGGTCCTGTCCTACTTCTGGGGTCTGATCCAGCCGACGCTCCTCTGGGCCGACAAGCTCTCCGTGGTCTCCGAGCGCCAGCGCTACGCGGCCATCGGCGAGCTCGGCGCGGTCGGCCGCCTCACCTACGAGACCTGCGGCTACGACTTCACTTCCGTCATCCCCTGCGCCCAGATCCCCTCCGAGCCGGCACCCCGCCGGGATATCGGCCTGCGCGGCGGCAAGGTGCCGCAGGACGCCTTCCTCGTGCTCTGGAGCGGCAGCTACAACACCTGGAGCGACGTCCGCACCCTGTTCGAAGGCCTGGAAGGCGCGATGCGCGCCAACCCGCGCATCCACTACGTCTCCACCGGCGGCGAGATCCCGGGCCACGACGAGAAGACCTACCGCGAGCTGACCGACCGCGTCTCGCGCTCGGCGCTGCGCGACCGCTTCCACCTGGAAGGCTGGGTCCCGGCCGAGACCGTGAACAGCTACTGGCTGGAGTCCGACCTCGGCGTGCTCACCGAGCAGCCGATCTATGAAGGTCTGCTCGGCAGCAAGAACCGGATCGTGCAGTGGATGGGCTTCGGCCTGCCCGTGGTCTACAACCGCATGGGAGACCTCGGCGACCTCCTGGAGACCCGCAAGCTCGGCCTCACCTTCCGGCCCGGCAACAGCGCCGAGCTGACCGAGCGCCTGCTCTGGGCCGCCGACCATCCGGCCGAGCTGAAGCAGATGGCCGAGCTTTCGAAAGACTATGTCGCCCGCGAGCTGTCCTTCGAAGGCTCGACCCAGGAGCTGGTAGCCTGGGCCGCCGCGCCGCGCCACGCGCCCGACGCCGACCACAAGGGCCGCATCTCCTCCCCCTCCGACTTCGCCACGCCGATCCAGAAGGTCACGGCCGAAGTCCGGCGCGAGATCGCCGAGCGCCTTCCGGCCCTGCAGAGATCGACCACCCTGCGGACCTTCTGGCGCTGGCTCACCGCCCGGGGTTGAGCTCCCGAAAACGGAGAGAAAAATGGAGAGCATCCCCGCGTGGGGTCCTGTCCGGCGAACCCTGTTCCGGTTCCTGTTCACCTATTTCATCCTCTACCTCCCCTTCCCCCTGAGGGTCATTCCCGTCTGCGGAGAGATCCTGAAGGAGTCCTACCAGCAGCTCTGGCGCGGGATCGTGCCCTGGGCGGGAAAGCACGTCTTCGGGGTCAAGGCGCTCTTTCACCCGAGTGGCAGCGGGGACACGGCCTACAACTGGGTTCAGGTCTTCTGCTACCTGATGATCGCCCTGGCGGTGACGGCCGTCTGGACGCTCCTGGACCGCCGGCGCGCCAACTACGCGCGGCTTCACGAGTGGCTGCGGATCTACCTCCGCTTCTCGCTCGCGGCGGCGATGCTCGTGTACGGGGCGTACAAGGCCATCCCGTCCCAGTTCGGCCTCCCGCTCCCGAGCGACCTCGTGCAGCCGATCGGCGAAGGCTCGCCCATGTGGCTCCTGTGGTCGTTCATGGGGTCGTCCGCTTCCTACATCATCTTCACCGGCGTGGCCGAGATGCTCGGCGGTCTGCTGCTCGCCCCCCGCCGCACCACCCTGCTCGGCGCGCTCGTGTGCATCGGGGTCATGAGCAACGTGGTCATGCTCAACCTCAGCTACGACGTGCCGGTCAAGCTGTACTCCTCCCATCTGCTCCTGATCGCCGTCTTCCTGGTGCTTCCCGACCTGGGACGGCTGGCGAACCTGCTGGTCTGGAACCGCAGGGTGCCGTCAGTCGAGCAGCGCCCGCTCTTCGCCAGCCGCAGAGGCAACCGCGCCGCGCTGATCTTCCGCACGGTGTTCATCCTGGGCGTCACCGCCGCCGCGCTCCACCTGTCCTACAAGGACAAGATGGAGTACGAGTATCCGATGTACCGGCAGCCGCTGTACGGGGTCTGGGAGGCCGAGGAGATCGAGATCGACGGGGTCGTCCGGCCGCTGCTGATCACGGACGGCACCCTCTGGCGGCGGCTGGCCTTCGATTTCCCCGGCACCCTCAGTATCCAATACGCACGCGAGAGCGACTTCCGCGAATACACCCTGGAGCCGGACCCCGGGCGGCACGCGTTCACCCTCTGCTGTGAACCGGATTGGAAAACCCCCGCCGCCGTCTCCTTCAAAAAGGCCGGTCCGGACCTGCTCGCTCTGGACGGAACGGTGGGTGGCAAGCCGATCCGCGGTCGGTTCCGCCGGATGGACAGGTTCCAGCTCCTCACCCGGGGCTTTCACTGGGTCAGCGAAGAGCCGTTCAATCACTGATCCGCTTTTCGGATGAGCTGAGAAAAATCCTCGCGTCCTCCGGCGCGGAGGGCGGCGTCGTTGATCCGGAAATGGCGCTTCGCTTCGGGGAACGGCAGATCGGTGTCGATCAATCCCAACTCATAGGCCAGCTCGTCCGAATAGCCGGGCAGCAGGACCTTGTAGCTCCAGGGGACCCGGCCCGGGACGAGCTCGTTGACGTGCCGGACGATGTTGGTCGTGCAGGTGTTCGTCAGGGTGTTGTAGTGCTCGGGCTTCTCTCTCAGGTGGTTGGCCCTGCGCAGCATGCCGACGAACATCTGCTCGATCCGCTCGCGGGACGCTCGGACCGGATAGAGATAGACCGGATCGCGGCGGAAATTCGTCCGGAGCTGGATCAGGTCGCGCTCGTCGCCGACGACGTACATGATCTCGTACTGGCGCAGCAGACCCTTCCAGGGAGAGAACTCCTCGCCCCGTTCCTTGCGGATCTCGGCCGAGATCGCGAGGTAGCCGTCGCCCGCAAACCCGAAGCTCATCAGGGTGTGAGCCGGCCCCTCCCAATCCCGTCCGAACGGCTCGACCAGGAACCACGCCGACCGCAGGCGGTCGAGGTCATAGGAGCGGTCCTCCCAGGTCACGTCGTAATCGTCGGTCGACCTGTAGCGGGCATAGCGCACGTTGTGAACCGTCACCCGGCGGCCCGAGAATTCCGCCCAAGGGAGCACCCTCTGGTCCGGCGCCCAGTCGCGATCGTTGGAGGGCTGCGGCCCCAGCAGCCAGAAGGCGACGACGCCGGCCGTCAGAAGGATGACGAGGAGCGCGAGGCGGCGGCGGAGCATGCGGGCATTTTATCGATGCGACTTGACGTCCAGCAGCACCTTCAGCACGGGGCGGGTCCGCGCGTACTCGAGCGCTTCCACGCCGCGCGAGAGGTCGAACCGGTCGGACACCATCCCACTCACGTCGATCCGCCTTGATTCCAGCGCCGCCAGGGCCTGGTCGAACGGCCCGCACCGGGAGCCCACCAGCGAGATCTCGTCGATGACGAACGGCGCCCAGGCCAGCGTCTGCGTCCCCGCGACCGTCGTCTTCTGAACGATGGTGCCGCGCGGCCGCACGAGCTCCAGAGCCGCCGGCAGACCGGTCTCCGATCCGGTGACGTCGACCACGATGTCGGCTCGACGATCCCGCTCCACCTCGCCGAGCAAGGCGGTGTCGATGCCGAGCGACCGCAGCAACGCCAGCTTCTCCGCATGCTTGCCGACCACGAGGACGTGATCCGACAATCCCGCCAGCACCTGCGCGCACAGGTTCCCCAGCCGTCCGTCGCCGAGCACGACGATGCGGTCATGGCGGGAGATCGGGATCTGCGCCGGGATCTGGAACGCGGCCGCCACGGGCTCGGTGAAGACCGCAACGTCGTCCGGAAGGCTGTCCGGCACTTCGTGCAGGTTGCGCTGGGGCACCGCGATCCAATCCGCGAACGCGCCGTCATGGCCGAGAATCCCGAGCACGCTGCGCCGCAGGCAGTGAGTGGGAAAACCGCGCTCGCACATCTCGCAGCTCCAGCAACTGCAGTTGATCTCGCCCACCACCCGCCGCCCCCGCAGGGGACCCGACTCCGCCACACCGACGAACTCGTGGCCCAGGATCCCCTGGAAGCCCATGTACCCCTTCATGAGCTGGAGATCGGTTTCGCAGATCCCCGCCACCGAGACGCGCACCAGCACCTCGGTCTCGCGGCAGACCGGTTCCTCCCTGTCGCCATCGAACTGTACGCCATCGTCCAGAACCAGAGCTCTCATGCCTGGATTCTATACTGAGCGGCCACTGCCGGCCTGGCGGCTCTGGCAAAGCTTCTGCGTCCTTCGATCGATCAGTTCCTTGAGCCTCTCGAGATCCTCGGGCAGATTCTGGATCTGCGCCGATTCCTGCGGGCACTTCTGGAATTTTGGCAGGAACACAGAGTCCGGTGCCGTCAGCACCGCCTCGCCTACCACCTCGGCCTGTTCCGGGGACAGACGACCGTCCACCGCCTCATACATCGCGATATCGTAGGCGGTCGTGAATACTCTCATGTCTGAGCTGCAGGAGTCGCACTTCCCCGTAATGCGGTGAATGTAGATTGCTGAATCCTTGTGCCCTCGTTTGAACTCGCTGTAGACCTCCAGATCCTTCTCTGTATCGTCGCCGACCAGGATGAATTGGGGGGCCGAATCCGAACCATAAATTTGATTCAAGCATTCCGTCTTGAATCGCCGGGCATCCCCCAGGGGGTTCGGGCGCAGGGATAGCTGCCGGTAGGAAAAGCACGCATCGTGCAGGGTTTTCTCCAGCGACCTTCTCAGGATCGCGGGAGTGCCAGACACAAACTCAAGACTCCCAGAGGCGCTATTGTCGAGGAGCGCCTGGTAGAGCTCCGGCATGCCCGCAAAGGTCGACCTGCCCCTCAATCCATTTTTCAGTTTGGCGAAGAAGTGCGGGACATTGGTAACCTTCACCGTGTCGTCCACATCGCTGATGATGACGAACGAGCCTGCGGCAGCCCGGGAGCAGCTCAGGTGGTTGCTCGTCGCGCAGCCCTGGAGGGTCACAACAAGACAAAAGACGATCAACAGATTTTTCATGAACTCACCCTGTGACTATCGAAGAATCAGTCATCAATCCAGAAGAAATCCCAGAAGCACGAGCGAAAGGACCGTCATGATTCTCATATAACCGTAGACAACAAGCTTGGGAGGCACAGTGCTATGCTCAGGGCACCTTTCCCTTGCCCACCAGACCAGAAGAATCCAGGCGAGGAGCAGAAGTGGATACCCAAAAGCCAACCCAACAGCTCTCTGACAAGTGTTGTCTGCAAAGCCGGAACTGTGGCACGCCGAAAGCGAAAACTCGTCCTCGCCACGCAGTGTCCAACCAGCGAGCAGGACGATAACTGCGCCGCTCCAAGCGAGTACCTTCAGCAGGGTATCGCGAAACCATGCCTCGGTCTGGGAAAGGTCTCGGTTGGGATCAACTGAAGCCGAAGGTTTCATGGCAGCCCTCTCCAGGTAACGAGAGGAGCCGCACCTCCTCTCTTCTCTACTGGACGGACACCAGCCGACATTTTTCTGTAAGTCGTTTTGGACTCAAGGCTCACTGATAGTCGATGTTGAGCGTAACCGTGAAATAGGCAGCGATTGGCTTCCCATCCTTGAGGGCGGGTTTGAATCGCCAGCGCCTGAGGTCTGAGATGAGAATCCGGTCGGCTTCAGTGCCGGCCGACCGAATCACCTTGACGCTCTGAACGCTTCCATCGGCACCAATGACTTCCTCATAGATCGGGGTCGGCCGCGGCCGGATCGCCTGGAGCTTCGCCCAATCCAGAGGCTCCCGGTAAATTGCCACGGGCGGCGTGATGCCCGGCCCGGCATGAACGGGAACGACGCTACGGGGCACCGCTAGCCTTTTGAGATCTGGAGAATCGTCAACAACCGGCGAAGGCGTATCGCTCGTTTGCGGCAGCGCGGAGACCGGGGTCGCTTCCACGGCTGGCACCGCCTCTCTCTTGGTACACGACAGCCCAGCGGCGAGAGCAAGAGCCAGGCAGACGAACAGGGCGCCTCTTTTTCTCGAATCGATTCTACTCTCCTCTTCTGAGGATCTCACCGGGCTCCTCATGACTAGCATGCGCCATAGGTCCTATCGTGGCGATGAAGGTAGCAGCGAATAGCAGGAGGGCTGCAGTTACTCGAGCCAGGACGCTATGGGATTGTACGCCATAAAGTTGTGTGGCGAGCAACTTTGCGACAGGATATGAAGCCAGCAGGCCGATACCAACCCCTGCCAGTACCATGGAGAATGCCCGTAGCATGATCAACTCATAAACCTTGGCTCTTGTCGCACCTAGGGCAATGCGTAGCGCGATCTCTCGGCGCCTTTCTGTAACGAAGCGGCTCAACGCCCCGTAAATGCCTAAGAAAGCCAAGCCACCGACGAGAACGCTCAGAAGCAGGAAGAACGCTGTTAGAAATCTTGTCATCGCCAGAGATCTGGCAAAGAGAGCACGAGCCGGCCTTGCTTCCACGGCAACATCCGGATCCAGTTTCAAGGCCTCACGCCGCAGGGCAGATTCAGTCCCTGCCGCAGTCCGAACCAAGATCCTCATAGAGGCTCGGTATCTCGTCAGAGGGAAGTAGGCCTGGATCGGACTTGTATGCAGAAAGTCAGGAGTATTCAGGTCCCTTGCGACACCGATCACTGTTCTGGCTTCATCTCCAAATCGAATGCTCCTGCCAAGTACAACCTTCGGGTCTTGCGCTATGAGCTTCGCAAAACTATGAGAAATGACCACGCCTGCGGATCCAACTTGCATGTCCTCTGCGTTGAAGTCTCGCCCGGCCAGGAGCTTTTGCTCCAGAGTCCGAAAATATTGAGGACCAACCGAAGAGACGCCGATCATCCCGGGCGCCAAGACGCCACCGATCTCTCTGCCAAAATCGACTTTGCCAAAAAACACGCCTGACTCTGGTGGTGCGCTCGTCGCGAGGGTCACGTCCTTGACGCCTGGCAACGCCGCAAACTGGCCGGAGAGTCGCCTGAAGAAGGTAGCTTTCTTGTCGGGTTCACCATACTTCCATTCTGGTAGATCAATGTTGATCACCTCCAGGCTGTCCATGGTGAATCCGAAATCTACTCTCCTCAACGAAAGGATTGTTCCGACGACAAGATAAGCAAGAACCCCCAGGACGAAGGACGCAGCTACCATCGAGAGGATATGAACGCTCCCGAGGGTACGCCCGACAGGCGATGGCCGACCGAAACGTGGGTCCTCGGTCAAGGAGCTACCCAGGCTCGCCTGGCTGCGCAGAACGGTAGGCAGAACACCCCCAAGAAACATGCTGAGAAAACTGCCCGCCACGGCGAAGAGGAGCGACCCGAGATCAACCCTCGCACCGATTAGAAATCGCAAACTCTCAGGAAAGACCGAGCGCAACACATGCAGTGTCCCCTCGGCGAGCAAGGCCGCCCCGATTCCTGCGGGTAGGCTCAGAAACAGCGCCTGCTTGACCTTCCATGCAAGCAGGCGGCGCCGCGCCGCACCCAACGCCCAGCGAATTGCCACGCGCTTTCTCTCGCTCCTGCCTTGGGCTGCCAGGAGATGGCCTACGTTCGATGCCGTAACCAGCACCAGGAGAAGACCACCCAGGGCTGACGCTTCCAGAATACGTCTGGAGGTGCTGTCCAGGCGATCGGGCGGAGCAAGGGCGATCCAATGAATATTTCCGCCATCCGTTACTTCCGGCGGCTGGGTTCGGCTCCACGCGTCCAGCTCGGCACGCATTTGCCCGAGGGATATACCATCGCGCAGTTTGGCGATCACCTGAATGGAGTCTTGCCCAGTGAGATCAAGAGGTCTTACCAGATCAATCTGCTCACTGGGGCCGATCGCTCTTTCCAATTCGGAGCCGGCAGGCAGGACACCGACAATGGACACCGGCATCCCCTCGATGGTCAACGATTTCCCGAGGGCATCATGAGCGCTCCCGAACAGCGTACGAGCTAACACGAGGCTGATCAGGGCAACTGGCTCTTTGTGTCTAAAATCCGATGGAACGAAGGTTCTTCCGACTGCCGGAGCGAGCCCTGCCGCTTCGAAGAAGTTGGGATCAACGAGAGCGGTTGCTATTCTTCGTGCGCCCGCCCTGCCGCTCAGGAAGGAGTCTGTAAGCGTGAATCCGCTCAAGGCGCCGCAGCAGCGCAGTGTGTGCTGCCAAGCCTGGAGCGATTCGCTGCTCGGCGGGATCTGGTATCCCTCTCTTCGGTCCTCAAGCATCAACTCGACTACGCGCGGAGCGCTGAACATGCCGCCGGGCAGCACCGTATGGTCCAGAATCTTGAAGACCACGGTAGCACCCGCGACCCCAAGTAGAAGAGAGAGGAAAACGGCAATTGAACGCATAGTGTGCGACAGATCTATGTAAAATCGCTAGCAATTCAACCAGGGCTGGCCGAGTCATCCGCTCCGCAGTTCTGGCCTGCAATCGATTTCTCGGAGGACCAGACAATGAGGCAGAGGGCGATCAATATTCCGTTAAAGACGAAGTGCAAGCCACCCTGTGCCGTGTTGATGCTGAACCAACAGCCACAGATCTTCTCTGCTCCCCGCAGGCGGTTCACCGCTAGCGCAACCGTGAACAAGGTCATGAGGCCCGCAGCCTGTAGTGCTGCAGTACGGCGCCAACGCCTCACCCCGAGTCCAACGGCAATAGAAAGCTCGACTGCAATGATGAAGGGCGCGAGAGCGAATCCAATAGGGAAAGGCAAAATTACATACCCATCTAAGGCATTGATGAAGCCGTGAATATGGGCAGCCTTGTCAAGAGCGGCAAAGGCGAAGATGAGCACAAGAAATAAAACGATCAGCCTGTCGAGCTTATTCATCAGTCCGGTCGCGGTATGTTGGGTCTCGGTGGGTCGCTCGTTGGAATTAACCGTGGACGACTAAGTGGCCGGAATCAACTTGTAATGATGGGTGACTCCTCCTCCATCGATCGCATGGCACGTGTGACCGGCTCCCTCGCACGTCACACTGGTTTGGGCATCAGAGGAACTCGGCAGCGATGTCAAAGCCAAGATCAGCAGCGCGCCGAGTAACAGGACTCCTTTCAGAACATCGGACATACCTTTCATACCAGTCTCCTTTAAGTACCGCTAGCTTTAAAATCGAGAAACGAGCGACCCTTCGAGATTTCATCTGCCGCCGGTGCCTGAGTAGTCAATCCGGCAGTCGGCCACCGAACGATCCTCCGCTCACTTGCAGCGTACAGGTTGCCGTGTGTAACGGCGATGCTAGTCCACTTTTCAGATGCTGGAAGCAGCAGAGTCTTCTTATAACGACCGTCGCGGACTCGGTAAAGGTCAACCGCAGACCGGACGCCTAGGCCGACGCGGCGCCGAGACAGGACAAAGACCGTGCCATCGCTAGCTGCAAGAGACAAACTGGCGAGAACGGGTTCGTGGCGTAACCACCTCCTCCGACCCTGTGACATTACGAATGGGTACGGCGGGGGAGACGCGGTTTGAACGAGATATGACAGGTGTCCATCAGGAGAAAAGGACGCAAGCACTCCCAAGTATTTTCCGGTGTAGATGAGCCTGCCTTTCGAATAAACGATGTATCCGTCGAGGGCCAAGGCATTTTCATTTTGCCTACGCAAGAGATCGCCGAAGGACTGAGAGACATTTCCTTGTAGATCGGTCAAGTCGAAGAGCTGAGGCGCAACAACTCGCATCAGAACCAGATTCTCGTTCAGCACTTCAACTCGGTAGGGTTCGGCTGCCAGAGGCAAAGTATCCCAACGGCCATGCTTTCGTTCTAGCGTATGCAATGAGCTGCCCAGCAGATCGGCGACCCACAAGCGGTCCGGGAGGATAGCCAGATCCGTAATCGACTTCACCTGGATGGTCGTGAGCTCGGTGAAGACGTGCAGTGCGGTGCCGGAAGGGGAGAATTCACTGAGAGACTCTCCCCTTCCCTCGTCAATGATAAACAGGTTTCCAGAGGAGTTATCTGCTTCGATGCGAACCGGCCCCTTGATCAGAGCGGTGGCTTCAGCACGCGTTTTATCGGCGACCCCTTCGTGCGAAGCGATTATCTCCAACTCTTGAGCCGATATGGGCGCAGCCTGCGGATTCGGATCAACCAGGAACTGCGGACGTGATCCTCCGGAACGGTTTCTTAGCGACGTCCCCAAGAAACTCAGGACGAGAAACGTCAGCAAGAGTAGCCAGTATGAGCTGGCTCTGAATTTCATCATCTTCTATCGACTTGCCTCACCAGTCAAGGTTCACGACGAGACGTCGGAAGTCCATACCGACACCGGGGAGTGGTGCTGATTGTACCAGCAAAGCCGGAGGGAGAATTCAATCCACCAACTACGGACAGCGGAAGACTCCATCCCTGGATACGGTGACGACCGCCTTCTTTCCTGGGTGCGAAGAGACGGAAATATCAGGTGAAAAGAACCCGGTCCCGAGGTGTGCGGAGCACCTCTACCCCGCACACCTCCGGCACAGACCCGCCTTCCCCACGCGAGGCGGATCTCCAGGCACGGGACGGCGGCGGCCTTGGACTCGGTGGCGGCCATCCCTCTCGATTGTCAATGAACATCCACCCACACTCTCCCCTACAGGGA
>JACZDC010005892.1_pt1 | contig 18280 bp, 13 predicted proteins | sample 8641791 | NCBI WGS metagenome assembly JACZDC01 (sample SAMN15324613, study PRJNA640507) | soil metagenome | isolation source: intercropping peanut in the second line | place: China: Luxin town, Laibin City, Guangxi Province | collected 2019-07-25 | depth 10cm m
AGCAGATCGGCGAAGCGCAGCAGCACGCGCTTGCGCTCGCGCGGCGGCTGGCGCGACCAGTCGCCGCGTTCGAATGCGGCGCGGGCGCTGGCCACCGCCGCATCCACATCGCGCTCGCCACCGGAAGCCACCTTGGCGATCACCCGGCCGTCGATGGGGCTGATGCAGTCGAAGGTTTCGCCCGACAGCGCGTCGCGGAACTGCCCGTCGATGAAGACGCCGGTGCGTGGCGCCAGGCGCCGGGCGCGCTCGTGCCAGTCGATGTGGTTGGCGGTGGTGTTCATGGAGGAAGCCGGCTGACGGCATCGTGCCGACTGGCGGCATCTTCGATGCAAGGCGCCAGCCGGTCAAATGATGATGCGGCGCCGCCGGATACTGAGCGAGCGATGACGCCTCAGGCGCTGCGTGCGAGCAGATTGTGCGGCTGCGGCGCGCGGCAGATCTGTTCCCAGGTGAGCGGCCTGCTGAAATGGTAGCCCTGTCCGTGCTGGCAACCCAGCGACTGCAGGATGGCCACCTGCTGGCTGTTTTCCACGCCTTCGGCCACGCTGACCTTGCCGAGATTGCGCACCAGCGTGATCGCCGCGTGGATCATCGCCAGCACGTCGGGATTCGCGGCCAGGTCGCTGACGAAGGAACGGTCGATCTTGATCACATCGAAGGGATAGTCGCGCAGACACCCCAGCGAGGAGCTGCCCGTGCCGAAGTCGTCCATGGCCAGCTCCACGCCCATTTCGCGCAGCGCCAGCATCAACTGCAGTGTGGCCGCAGGATCGCGCATCACATCGCGCTCGGTCACTTCCAGGCGCAGGCAGGCCGGCGGCAACCCCGTGCGCAGCAGCGTGTCGCGCACGCGCGCGAGCAGGCGCTCACCGAGCGCCAGCTCGGCGCGCGATACATTGACGCTGATGCTGCGCGGCGCACCTTCCGGGTCCCGCGCGCGCCAGGCAGCCAGCGCCTGGCAGGCCTCCTGCAGCACCCACTGGCCCAGCGTGGCGATGAAGCCCGACTCCTCGGCGACGGGAATGAACTCCGACGGCGAGACTTCGCCCAGGATCGGGTGATGCCACCGCAGCAGCGCCTCGACCGAATTCACCTGCAGCGTGTCCAGTTCCACGATGGGCTGGAACACCAGCGACAGCTCGGCAGTTCCCAGGGCTTTGCGCAGACTGCCGTCAATGGTGACGAAACGCGTGAGCCTGGCGCGCATGGCTTCGTCGAACATCACGGCACAGGCGCGGCCCGAATGCTTGGCCTCGTACATCGCCACGTCCGCATTGCGGACCACGGCCTCGGCGCTTTCCAGGCACAGCTCGCTGGTGACGATGCCGATGCTGGCGGTGGAATACACGTCGCGGCCGGCCACGGTATAGGTCTGCGACAGCGAAACCAGCAGCCGGTCGGCGATACGCTGCGCGGCCGCGGGATCATCAAGCCAGTTGATCAGCACCAGGAACTCGTCACCGCCGAAGCGTGCCACCAGCGTCGCGTCAGGATGATCCGGTTCGCGACCGGACTGGCGCAGCGAACCGGTGAGGCGCTGCGCGATCTGCCGCAGCAGTCCGTCGCCAACCTCGTGCCCCAGCGCGTCATTGACCAGCTTGAAGCGATCGAAATCCAGGAACAGCACCGCAAAGCGCTGCTGCTCGCCGCTGCGCACCCGCTCCACCGCGAGCTGCAGCCGTTCCATGAACAGCGTGCGGTTGGCAAGGCCGGTCAGCTTGTCGCGTCGCGCGGCGTCGGCCAGTTCGGATTCCATGGCCTTGCGTTCGGAGATGTCCTGCACGATGGCCCACACCACATCGCGCCCGGCGTCATCCTTCATGCGCGTGCCGGAGATCAGCACCGGATAACGGCTGCCATCCTTGCGCTGATATTCCTTCTCGTAAGTGCCGAAGTGGTTGCTGTGCTCGAGCACGGTGATCTGCTGGCGCTCGTAGGCGTGCCAGCGTTGTGGCGTGATGTCCCAGAACGTGAGCTGCAGGAACTCCTCGCGCGTGTAGCCCGTGGACGCCAGCAGCGCATCGTTGGCCTGCAGGAAGCGCCCGCTGTTCAGATCGGCCAGGCAGATGCCCACCGGCGACAGCTCGAACAGCGAGCGGAAGTTGCCCTGGCTCTGCAGCAGTGCGTGCTCCATGCGCTTGCGCATGCTGACGTCCATCTGCGTGCCCACCACACGCAGCGGCAGGCCGTCCGCGTCGCGCTCGGTGATACGTCCGCGCACCTCGGTCCACAGCCAGTAGCCGTCCGCATGGCGCATGCGCACGTCGACGTCGACCATGCCATCTTCCCCGGTGCGCGACCTGGCGATGGCCGCGTGTATGGCCGCAAGGTCGTCCGGGTGCACGTAGCGCGTATAGAACACGCGGAACGGGATGGGATTGAGTTCCTCGGCACGCATTCCCAGCATGGCGGCCCAGTGCTCGTCCACTACCGTGAATTCGGCGCCGGGCTCGCCCACCGAGCTCTCCCAGGTGCCCACGCTGCTGGCCTCGAGCACGGTGCGCAGCCGCTGCTGCTCCTGCGTGAGCACCTGTGACGCGCGCGATGCCGCGCGTGCGGCCATGAGGCTGCGCAGCCGCACTCGGTGGTAGCCGATACACAGCGCGGCGATCAGCAGTGCGGCCGGCAGAAGTCCCAGCAGCGCCCAACGCCGCGTGTGATGCATGTGCGCCAGATACACGCTGGCGTCGATATCCACGCCCACGGCGCCGTACTGCGCGCCATTGGCGTCGACCAGCGGCGCCCAGCCGGTCATGAAGCTGCCCCACTTGTCCGAAAAAGGTTGATCGGTCGATGCGGCGCGCCCCCGCTTTCCATCCAATCTGAACACCAGCGGCATGGCGGAGTCGCGCTCAGTGTAGATCTCACCCAGTTTCGCCTGGTCATCGACACCATCGCCGTCCCGATCGCCCTGCGCGGCTGCATCCAGCACGAAGCGGAACTGTCCGTCTTCGTGCACCATGGTGTAGATGTATCGCACGTCCGGCAGGACGGCCTGCATGCGCCTGAGCGGCGCCACGGCGCGAAGATAGTCCTCGCCGTTGCGCTGCGCCGGATCGCGCAGTGACTGATGCAGGACGGGGTCCACCTGCTGCGCGGCGACGCTCGCGATGCTGGTGAGATGGTGGCGAAAATCCTCGCGCAAGGTGGCGGAGGCGGCGAACCACAGGCCCATCACCCCGGCGCCAGCCGCGACGATCATGGCCGCCGCCACTATCAGGGTTTCCCTGAGAGCCCTTCGCCGGTCGGTCCGTGCCCCGTGCGCGTCGGAGCCTGCCACATGGTCGGTGCAGGACGGTGTGCCGTTCATTGTTTGTGCCGGCACGTAAAAAAGCGCCGTTCCACATTAGAACCGCCGCGCTGCCGGCAAACTGTGATCTGGGTCGAGTGGCTCGAATCCGGCGGCTAGAAGGTCGGCGGCGTGCTGCAGGTGACGATTTCGCAGACCTCGCGGCCGGGATTGCGAAAGCTGTGCGGCAGATTGCTGGCGAAGTAAAACGCCTCGCCCGGCCCGAGCACGCGCGTCTCGTTGCCCACGGTCACTTCGATGCGACCGCGCACCACCACGCCGCCCTCTTCGCCCTTGTGCGCCAGCATTTCCTCGCCGGTACCGGCGCCGGGTTCGTAGCGTTCGTGCAGCATCGTCATCTGCCGGCCGCTGCGCGTGGCGGCCACCAGCCGCAGTGACACGGCATCGTTGCCGATCTCGGCCAGCTCGTCGGCGGCATAGAACGCCGGCGTTCGCTGGTTGAAATCGCCGGTGAAAAATTCGGCCAGCGACATGGGGATGCCATCCAGCAGTTTCTTCAGCGAACTGACCGAAGGGCTGACACGATTCATCTCCACCAGCGAAATCAGGCCATTGGTCACCCCCGCCCGTCGCGCCAGCTCGCGCTGCGAAAGGCCGTGCAACTGGCGGATGGCGCGCAGTCGCGCGCCCACATCGATGGCACTCATGCGTTTAGTATGTTCGACAAACCCCGGTTATTTGGGTATGTGTCGCTGCAAGTGTCAACTTTTCTTATCATTCCCGCCTTAAGTTGCCTGTGGAGTCGCCCATGAATGCCCGCCCCGAAGATTTCGCCGCCCGCGCCCTCACCCGCGAGGAGCTCGAAGCGCACTGGATGCCCTTCACGGCCAACCGCAATTTCAAGAACAAGCCGCGCATCCTCTCGCATGCGAAAGGCGTGTATTACTGGACGGCCGAGGGCCGCCAGATCCTCGACGGCGTGGCCGGTCTGTGGTGCGTGAACGCCGGCCATGGCCGCAAGGAGATCAGCCAGGCGGTGGCGGCCTCGCTGGAACAGATGGACTTCGGACCGCCCTTCCAGATGGGCCATCCGCAGGCCTTTGACCTCGCCAACAGGATCAAGAAAATCGCGCCGGCCGGCATCGATCATGTGTTCTTCGTGAATTCAGGCTCGGAGGCCGTCGATACCGCGCTGAAGATCGCGCTGCAGTACCAGCGGCTGAAGGGCGAAGCCACGCGCACGCGCCTGATCGGCCGCGAGCGCGGCTATCACGGCGTGAACCTGGGCGGCACCACGCTGGGCGGCATGGTGGCGAACCGCAAGGCCTGGGGCCCGGTGATGGTGCCTGGTGTGGATCACCTGCCGCACACGCTGAACATCGCGAAGAATGCCTTCTCGAAGGGCATGCCCGAACACGGTGCCGAGCTGGCCAATGACCTGGAGAAGCTGGTCGGCCTGCACGATGCCTCGAGCATCGCGGCGGTCATCGTCGAACCCGTCGCGGGTTCAACCGGCGTGATTCCCCCGCCCAAGGGCTATCTGCAGAAACTGCGCGAGCTGTGCACCAAGCACGGCATCCTGTTGATATTCGATGAGGTCATCACCGGCTTCGGCCGCACGGGCTCGGCATTTGCCGCGCAGGAGTTCGGCGTGACACCCGACATCATCACCTGCGCCAAAGGACTGACCAACGGCTCGGTACCCATGGGCGCGGTGCTGGTGAAGAAGGAGATCTACGATGCCTTCATGGTGGGACCAGAGGCGGCCATCGAGTTCTTCCATGGCTACACCTACTCCTGCCATCCGACAGCCTGCGCGGCGGGCATCGCCACGCTCGACATCTACGAGCGCGAAGGCATTTTCCAGCGCGTGAAGGAAATCGCGCCGTACTGGGAAAACGCCGTGCACAGCCTGAAGGGATTGCCCGGCGTCATCGACATCCGCAATTACGGCCTGGTCGCGGGCATCGAATATGAGCCCATCGCGGGCTCGCCCGGCAAGCGCGGGCTCGATGTCTTCTTGAAGGGATTCGACGCGGGCATCCTGGTGCGCGCGGCGGGTGACATCACGGCGCTGTCGCCGCCGCTGGTGATCGAGAAGAACCAGATCGACCAGCTCATCGACACACTGGGCAAGGTGATCAAGGCGCAATAGCTGCGCGCCGATCGCAACCCGACAGGAAAAAGGCCCGGTACGCGATGTACCGGGCCTTGTCATTTACAACCTCAGTCGGCCGACCAGGGCAGCGTGGTGCTGATCATGCCGATGAAGCGGCCGTTCAGACCATCCGAACCGTCCACATACTTCACTGACAAGCTGAACTTGTTGATGTCATAGCCCAGGCCAACCGACCAGTCGGAGTAGCTCTTGCCGATGCCGCCCGTAGGTCCGTAAGTCTTGAAGTAGTTGCCGAAACTGTGGCCGACGTGACCCAGGGCCGAGAATCCCTGCGGCAGCGGCACTGAAACATTGCCTTCGAGGTAGAACGCAGATTCGCTGGTGTGCTTGCCCGCGAACTCCGGCGAATACCACAGCTTGCTCGAGAACCAGCCCTTGCTGATGCCGGCATACAGTTCCACGAAGTTGGAGCTGCCGGCGCTGGGATAGCTGTAGTAGTTGACGCCCAGGTCGTAGTTGAAGGTCTCGTCAGATCCGCCGGCGTAGCCGCCGAAGAAATCCAGCTCGACGTTGGGATCGCCAGGACCCCAGTCGATGTTGCTGCCCCAGCCACCGAGGTAGAAGCCGTTGTCGAAGGCATAGTTGAGGCCCAGCTGGAAGGCGGGCTTCAGGTCATCGTCCTGGTCCGGGTTGGTCTGCGAAATTCCGCGCCAGTCATAGTCCGTGGTAATGGCCGGAGTGACTTCGAACCCCGCGTTCGCCGCGCCGGCCACGGCCAGCAGTGCTCCCGCCATCGCGATACGTGACTTGATCATTCAATTATCTCCTGGAAGAAAGGTCGTTGTTGTTCCTGACCTACGCCCGACGATTGCAAGCATCGTACCAGTCGCATCGGAACCGGCAAGGAAGTTTGCGAAAACAACCATTCCCTCACTGAAAAATCTTTGTTGCCTCAACTGATTAGTGCGACAAGTCGTTGATATTTGAAACTATGTCTGCCCCCACAACTGCACCGGATCAATGCGCCCCAACGGCGGGTCCACGGCCCGCGCGCGCCCTGTGCGGCGGTGCCGGAATCCCGACAATCGCGTTGTTTCAATGCAACAGGTTCGTGAGCCGCACCAAGGGAGCGCGGCGAAACGGGCGATCGCACCGTTTTGGACAGCGCGTGGCGCTTAGCGTGACATCTGCGCGGCGGGCCAATCGCCCAGCGACACGGCCAGCGCGGATCGCGCCCGCCAGTAATCGCGCAACAGGCCGGTCTGTTCGGCCTGCAGACCCAGCGTGATCAGCTGCTGACCCAGGCGGAGGGAATCGTCCTGGTTGCCGGCTTCGCGGCCGCGGGCCAGCGCGATCTGCTGCTGATTCGGAATGATGGACCGGTCGTAGTTTTCCAGCAGCGCCCTGGCGCCGCGCACTTCCTGCGCATGGATGCGGATCTCCGATCGCGCGTTCAGTCGTGCCAGCTGCAGGTTGCGCACTGCTGATCGCAACTCGGCATCGGCATTGAGCAATTGCGCCTGGCGCTGATCGAACAACGGCACTTCCACCACCGCGTTGGGACCCGTGAAGGCCGTGCCGCCGCTGACCTTGTCGCGGAACATGCCCAGGTCGAACTGGTTCAGCCAGCGGAAGCGGCGCTGCATGGCCAGCATCCGCAGCCGCACGTCCACGGCTGTGGCGGCGGCGCGCACGTCCAGGCGTTTTTCCACGGCGGCGTTCTCCAGCAGCGCGGCGTCGAGGTCGGCAGCTGGCATCGGCGGCAGCTCGCCGCTGATCTGCCAGTTGTCGCGCCAGCCGGCGATGCCCAGAAGTTGCGCCAGCTTCTCGCGCGCGGTCGCAGATTCGATGCTGGCACGCGCCAGTGAATTCTGGCGCGTGAACAGCTCGTTGCGCTGCAGGGCCAGACCGAGGTCGAACGCATCCGCATTCGCGGCGGACGCGTTCTGCCGGTTGTCCGTGGCCGTCTGCACCACGTTCATTTCCAGACCGCGCAGCTCCTCGAGCCGCAACGCGGCGCGGTATTCCAGCCAGGCCTGCGCGACGCGCGCGGCGAACCCGGTGATGTTGCTGGCTGCCTGGAAACTCGCGCGCTCCAGGTCGCGCCTGGCCACGGCGTGGCGATCCGGCAGCGTCAGCAGCGTCATGAAGTTCAGCAGCACGCCGATGGTGATGTTGCGGTCGGGATAAAACACCGCCCAGTGGCCACCGGGCTCGCGCGTGCCCAGCACAGCCGCCGGGTTGGGCAGCGTGGATGCCGCGACGAGCTGCGAACGGGATATCTCCAGTTGTTCGAGCGCCAGCTGCGGCTCGGGACTGGCGAGGAAGGCCACGGCCACCGCTTCGTCCAAGGTCACACCGTCGGTCAGCAGGGCATCCACGGCCACGCGCGCCTGCTGGTCCGCCGCTTCGTCGCGTCGCCAGTCCAGCGGCGCGCCCGTCTGCTTCGATATCAGCTGCGCCGCGGCGCCGAGATTTTCCCTGGAGGTGGGGAACGCGCAGCCCGCGACGGCAAACAGGATCGCGATACAGAACAGTCTGGCGGCGCTGGCCGGGTACCTATGCATCGGCGGCCACTATATAGTGCGCCGACTTTACCGACCACGATTCAAGCGCGGAGCCCAGGGATGAGTGTGGAGATCGTCAATCAGCATCGCGTCGCCGGCGGCACCTTGCGTTACTGCCGGCACCAGAGCGAAGCCACGCGCACCAGCATGCGCTTCTCGCTGTTCCTGCCATCGGGCAATGGACCGCATCCGCTGCTGCTGTGGCTCTCGGGGCTCACCTGCACCGAGGAGAATTTCACCACCAAGGCCGGCGCGTATCTGGAAGCGCAGCGGCTGGGACTGGCGATTCTCGCGTCCGACACTTCGCCGCGCGGCGAAGGCGTGGCCGATGATGCGGCCTACGATCTGGGCCAGGGCGCATCCTTCTACGTGGATGCCACGCAGTCACCCTGGTCGGCGCACTTCCAGATGGAGCGCTACGTGACGGGCGAACTGCCTGGCCTCGTGGCCCGTGAATTTCCGGTGGATCTGAAGCGCTGCGGCATCAGCGGCCATTCCATGGGCGGTCATGGCGCACTCACGCTGGCGCTGCGCCATCCGCAGCAGTTCGTCAGCGTCTCCGCGTTCTCGCCCATCAGCTCGCCCACGCGCTGCCCCTGGGGACACAAGGCACTGGGCGCATACCTGGGCAGTGATCAGGCGGCGTGGCGCGCGCATGACGCCGCGCTGCTGATCGAGTCGGGTGCGGCGCGCGGACGCTTCGATGAAATCCTCGTGGATCAGGGCAGCGCCGACAGCTTCCTGGTCGAACAGCTCAAGCCCGAACTGCTGGAGGCGGCCTGCGCCGCAGCGGGACAGCGCCTGAACCTGCGTCGCCAGGAAGGCTACGATCACTCGTACTTCTTCGTCAGCAGCTTCATCGGCGCGCACCTGGCCTGGCACGCGGAGCGCCTGCGATGAGCACGCGTCCCCGCGTGCTGCTGACACGCCGCTGGACGGCCGAGGTGGAGCAATACCTCGGTGAACGCTTCGACGTCACGCTCAACGAGGGCGACATCCCCATGGATTCGGCCGCGCTCACCGCGGCCATGCAGTCATACGATGCGATCTGCCCCACGGTGACCGACCGCATCGACCGCAGTGTTCTGGCCACACCCAATCGCCGCGTGCGGCTGATCGGCAATTTCGGCGTGGGTTTCAACCACATCGATGTGGAAGCGGCAAAGGAGCTTGGCGTGCGGGTGTCCAACACGCCCGATGTGCTCACCGACACCACCGCGGATCTGGCCATCCTGCTGATGCTCATGGTGTCGCGCCGCGCCGGCGAGGGCGAACGCGAACTGCGCTCGGGCGGCTGGACCGGCTGGCGGCCCACGCACCTGATGGGCCAGAGCCTGTCGGGCAAGACGCTCGGCCTGATCGGATTCGGACGCATCGCGCAGTGCACCGCGCGCAAGGCGCGACTGGGCCTGGACATGCGCATCGCCTATTACAGCCGCCGACGTCTGCCGGCCGCCACCGAGGCGGAGCATCACGCCGCCTATTTCGATTCGGTGGATCAGCTGGTGTCCCCCTGCGATGTGATCTCGCTGCATTGCCCCGGCGGCCCCGCCACGCATCACCTCATCAATGCCGAGCGCCTGCGGCGCATGAAGGCCAGCGCGCTGCTGATCAATACCGCGCGTGGACCGGTGGTGGATGAGGCTGCGCTGGTGGAGGCGCTCTCGCAGCGACGCATCGCCGGCGCCGGCCTCGACGTTTACGAAGAAGAACCGAAGGTACATCCCGGCCTGCTCGCCCTCGACAATGTCGTGCTGCTGCCGCACCTGGGCAGCGCCACGCGCGAAACACGCACCGCCATGGGCATGCGCGTGGCGGAGAATCTCGAGGCTTTCTTCGCCGGCCGGCCGCTGCGCGATCCGGTGGTGTAGCCGGTCGCGCATCCGGGGCAACCATGCAGCAGTGGATCGCCCGCTACCTGCGCGAGCAGCGCCTGCCGGAGAGCTATGCGGCCACCATCGATCAGGTGTGGTTGCCGCTGGGTGAACAGCTTGCCACGCGCGTGCGGCTCAGCGACTCGCTGGTGGTGATCGGAATGTGTGGTGCTCAGGGCAGCGGCAAGTCCACGGCCGCCGCGGTGCTGTGCGAACTGCTGAACGAGCAGGATCTGCCTGCAATGGCCGTTTCGATCGATGATTTCTACCTGCCGCGTGCGCAGCGCGCAGAACTGGCGCGCACTGTCCATCCGCTGCTGCTCACGCGTGGCGTGCCCGGCACGCATGACGTGGAACTGGCGCAGGCGGTGATCGAATCTCTGGCCGAAGGCGGCAGCACGCGCGTGCCGGTGTTCGACAAGGCCACCGACGACCGCCGGCCGCGCCAGCAATGGCGCGAAGTCGAGGGACCGTTGCGCGCGGTGATCCTCGAAGGCTGGTGCGTGGGGGCGCGTCCGCAGTCCACTGAGCAGCTGGCCACGCCCATCAACGCGCTGGAGCGCGATGAAGATGCCGATGGGCGCTGGCGCGCCTATGTGAACGCGGCGTTGCGGGAACGTTACGCGCGGCTGTTCGCGCGGCTTTCACCCCTGGTGCTGCTGCAGGCTCCTTCCTTCGAGGTGGTGCTGCGCTGGCGCACGGAACAGGAGCACAAGCTCCGGGAAAAACTGCAGCGCGAGGGCGGCGATGCCACGCGCGTCATGGACGACGCACAGATCGCGCGCTTCATCAGCCACTATGAGCGCATCACGCGGCACATCCTCGCGCAAATGCCGGCGCGCGCCGATCACCTCATTGCGCTGGATGCTTCACGGCACGCGCAATGGCTGCGCTGATGAGGTCGCGGGCTTCGGCGGCATCGCCCCAGCCCATCACCTTCACCCACTTGCCGGGTTCCAGATCCTTGTAGTGCTCGAAGAAGTGCTGTATCTGCTGAATGGTGATGGCGGGCAGGTCGGCATAGTTGTGCACATGCTCGTAGCGGCGCGTGAGCCTGGGCACCGGCACCGCGACGATCTTCTCGTCGCCACCGGCTTCATCCTGCATCTTGAGCACGCCGATGGGGCGCACTGCGATCACCGAGCCCGGCAGCAGCCCGCGCTGGGTGGCGATGATCACATCGCAGGGATCGCCATCGTCGGACAACGTGTGCGGAATGAAGCCGTAGTTGCCCGGATAGCGCATGGCCGTGTACAGGAAACGGTCCACCACCAGTGCGCCTGAGGGCTTGTGCATCTCGTACTTGATGGGTTCGCCACCCACCGGCACTTCGACGACGACATTCACCTCATGGGGCGGACGGGCACCGATGGGCAGGGCTTCCAGACGCATGCTCACTCCGAAGCGGATAAATCGCCGGGCAATATAAGCCATCCGGCGCCACGCGCCCTGCGCATATCGCAAAACGGTGAAATTGCCGCCGAGCCGGAGAAATCATCCGGAAAATCGGCGATCCTTGACGCAGGGCGATCCGAGAGTCGCCGTGGGGAGATCCTGATGTTGCGCCGATCCTGCCTGTTCCTGCTGTGCCTGCCCATGCTCGCCGAGGCCGCGGCGCCGCCACGCCAGGCCGCACCGCCCTCCCCGCCGTCGCCGCCCACCTTCACCGAGGAGCAGGTCACTGCCGGTCGCCAGCTGTACGCGCGCCAGTGCGCGCCCTGCCATGGCGCCGCGCAGGAAGGCGGCGAGGCCGGGCCGGCGCTGCGTGGCGTCGCCTTCCAGACCAAGTGGGCCGGCAAGCCCTGGCAGGAGCTGTTCGAGCAGATGCGGCGGACGATGCCGGTGACGCAGCCCGGCGGATTGCCGCGTTCGCAGTACGAGGATCTGACCGCGCTGCTGCTGGCGGTGAATGGCCAGGCCGCCGGCACCGTGCGTCTTTCAGCGAGCAATGTCGTCGTGACGCGCGCGCCGGAACCACCCGTGCCGGATACGGAGTGGCTGCATCATCGTGGCGATGCGGGCAGCATGAACTACTCGCCGCTGGCGCAGATCCGCAAGGACACGATCTCGCGGCTGCGCGTGGCCTGGCGCTGGAAGTCGGACAACTTCGGCGCCTCCATCTATCCCAACTTCGAAGTGACGCCGCTGATGGCGCGGGGCGTGCTCTTTGCAACCGCCGGTGCGTCGCGCAGCGTCGTGGCCATCGACGCAAAAACCGGCGAGACATTGTGGATGTACCGCCTCGATGAAGGGGCGCGCGGCGACATCGCGCCACGCAAGGGGCCGGGCCGGGGACTGGCACTGTGGCGCGAGGGCGCGCGCGACACGCTGTTCGTGATCTCGCCGGGCTATCAACTGATCGCGCTGGAGGCGGCGACTGGCCGGCCGGTGAATGGCTTCGGCAACAACGGCATCGTCGATCTGAAGCTCGCCAGCGATCCGCCGCTGGATCCGGCCACCTCGCCCATCGGCGCCAGTTCCCCGCCCATCGTGGTGGGCGATGTGGTCATCGTGGGTTCTGCCTTCGGCGCTGGCGCCGCGCCACCGCGCAAGGAAATGCCCACCGGTCATGTGATGGGCTTCGACGTGCGCACCGGCAAGCGGCTGTGGGTGTTCCACACCATCGCGCGCGCCGGCGAAGTGGGCGGCGACACCTGGAGCGATGAGGCGCGCGCCTTCACCGGCAACACCGGCGTATGGGCTCCCATCAGCGCGGATGCCGAACGCGGCCTGGTCTATCTGCCCGTGGAAGGCGCCACGGGCGATTTCTACGGCGGGCACCGCCCGGGCAACAATCTTTTTGGCAGCAGCCTGGTGTGCCTGGATGCGCGTACCGGCCAGCGCAAATGGCATTTCCAGCTCGTGCATCACGACATCTGGGATTACGACACGCCGGCCCCGCCGGTGCTGCTGGATATCAACGTGAAGGGCAAGCGCATTCCCGCAGTGGCGCAGGTGACCAAGCAGGGCTTCACGTATGTGTTTGATCGCGTGACCGGCGTGCCGGTGTGGCCCATCGTCGAGAAGCCGGTGCCGCAGACCGATGTACCCGGTGAAGCCACCTCGCCGACTCAACCCATTCCCACGCTGCCCGAGCCCTTCGAGCGACAGGGCGTGACCGAAGCGGATCTGAACAACCTGACGCCGGAGATCAATGCGGAGGCCAAGCGCCTCGCCGCGCGCTATCGCATGGGTCCGATCTATACGCCGCCTTCGATCGTGACGCCGACCAATGGCGGCACGCTGCAGGTGCCGGGCTCACAGGGTGGATCAAACTGGCAGGGCGCGGTGGCCGATCCGGAAAGCGCGATCATGTACGTCTCTTCCACGTCGGCCATCAGCCTGATGGGACTGGGCAGCGATCCGGCGCGTTCGAACATGCGCTACATCCTGGCCGCATCGAGCCGCACCACCGGCCCATTTGGCCTGCCGCTGGGCCGTCCGCCCTGGGGCACCATCGTCGCCACGGACCTGAACACCGGCAAGAAGCTGTGGACCATCGCCAACGGCGATACGCCCGAATCCGTGCGCAAGAACGAGAAACTCAAGGGCATGGTGATTCCGCGCACCGGCCATGACGATCGCGCCGGACTGCTGGTCACCAAGTCGCTGCTGTTCGCCGGCGAAGGCGCCGGCATGTTCGTCGCCAGCGAGGGCGGCACCATGTTCCGCGCGCATGACAAGCGCACCGGCGACATCGTGTGGGAAATGGATCTGGGCCTGCGGCAGACCGGCATTCCGATGAGCTATGCCATCGGCGGCAAGCAGTACATCCTCGTGCCGGCGGGCGCGCCGGGAAGCGCTGGGGAATTCATCGCGCTGACGTTGGCGGATTGATGCGTATGCGCATACCATGCCCAATCCTCCTCCTCGACGCGCAATCTATGACGTGGGCGCACGCAAGCGCCCCGTCAATCTCACGCTGAACGAAGATCTGGTCACCCGCGCCCGCGGCTTGACCGACAATCTCTCGGGCGTGGTTGAATCGGCTTACTAGCGTTACGAGGAGTCGTTCAGTTCGCCGGTGCGATCCTCAGGATCGCGCCCTTGGGCTCATCGGTGGCCACATACAGCAACCCATCCGGCCCCTGCTTCACATCGCGGATGCGCTGGTGCAGATCGGTGAGCAGCGACTCGCGCCGCAGTTCTTCGAGGTTGTTGTTGAACAGCACGCGGTCGAGCCGGCCCGTGCCCGGCACTTCGCCATAGCGCAGCCCGCCGACGAACAGATCGCCCGTCCACTTCGCGAGCTTGTCGCCGGTGTAGAAGGTGAGCCCAGCAACCGAAATGGACGGCGTCCAGTACACCACCGGCGGCTCGTAGCCGGCGTGCGTGGGCTCGTTGACCTTCGCCTGCCAGGGGCCCGGATACGTGCGACCCAGACTCACCAGCGGCCAGCCGTAGTTGCGGCCGGGCTTGATGACATTGATTTCATCGCCGCCATTAGGACCCATCTCGGCCAGCCACACCTGCCCGGTGGCGGGATGCACCGTGAGGCCCATCGAACTGCGATGTCCCATGCTGTAGATCTCGGGACGATAGCCTTCCTTGCCAACGAAGGGATTATCGGCCGGCGCGCTGCCGTCATCCTTCACTCGCAGCACCTTGCCTGAAAGGGATTTCGGATCCTGCGCGGCCACATCGCCGCCAGTGCCCACCCACAGCATGCCATCCGGCGTCATGGCCAGACTCACCGCGCCGCGCAGGCCCTCGCCCTCGAACAGATCCTTCTCATCCACCAGCGCGCCGTTCTCGAGTTTTGCGCGCGCCACCAGTGCCGCGCTGCGGTTGCCTTCCAGCGGTTTGTTGTAACTGAAATAGATGAGATGGTTTTCCGCGAAGCGCGGATGCACAACCAGGCTCATGTAACCGTGCACGGCGCCCAATGATCCGGACTTGCCGCCAAAGCGCGACGCAGGTCCGCCCGCGATGGGTTTGGGATCGAGCACGCCATTGCGGAGGATGCGCAGCCGGCCCGCGCGTTCGGTGAACAGCAGATCGCCATTGGGCAGGAAGGCCAGGCTGTAGGGATATTCCAGATCGCGCGCCAGCACACTGACGCGGATGTTCTGCTCTTCGGCTGTTCTGTAGTTGAACGGTCCGGCGGGCAACGGCTGATCGGCAAGGCCTGTAGGCGCGACGGGCACGCCATTGGCGAAAGGCACCTTGGCCTGCACCTGCGGCCGAGGCTCGGCGGCCACTGCAGCAGCAGCCAGCAACACGGATAACGATGCCAGTGGAATCGCAGATTTCATGAAGCCCCCATCCGGATTGTCATTCTGATTCCCTTGCGCGAGCCGGCCATGCGCCCGCCATGTCGCAACCAGCTTACTCCCCCAGCCGCAGCTTACTGCGCCGGCGGTGCGGATTGCGAAGGACCTGCACCACCGCGGCCAAACGGCAGGCCGCCCGGCAGCGGCAGCTTGCCGTTGACGGTCAGGCCGCTGTGCTTGAACTCGATGTGGCTGACCAGCTTGCCGTTCTCGCGCTTCAGGAAACCCTGCGCCACGCCCATGCCGATCATCGGCGCCGCGCTGGGGATCTTGTTGGCCAGTGCCTCGGCGATCTCCAGCGTCAGGTCCGCATCGATCTTGGGGATGATGGCCATGACGCCGGCGGTGAGGTCCTGGTCCGTCACGCCTTCGAGCCTGATCAGGCCCTTGAGCATGCCGTCGCCATCAGGCGTGACCACGCCGATGCGATCGAGCGACAGCTCCGGATCGTGCTTGACCAGTTCGATGCCATGCTCCATCAGCGGCTGCAGCACGGCGGACTGCATCTGGGCCGGGTTGGTCACATTGCCTTCGAAGCCTTTCACGGACACGGCCTTCATCGCCTCCACCAGCTTCTGCAGCGTTTCGATGTGCAGATGGCGCACCGTCATGTCGTAGTGCACTTCCTTGATCTGGAAGCCCTGCGCCTCCAGCGGCTGCGCCTTGATGGCGCCGCTGCCCATCTCCAGCGCGTAATCCATGAAGTCGCCCTTCTTGCTCGAGTTGAAGCCGTACTTGATGGCCTGCATCTGGAACTCCGGATTGCGCGGAGTGGTGGCGCCCAGCGTGCCGATGCCCAGCACGGCGCCACCGTCGTAGAGATCCTTGCTGATGCGGCTGCCCGTGCCATCCAGCGTCAGGTTGGTCATCACGAAATGCGTGCGGCGCTCACCCTCGCCTTCGGTGACTTCGATGCGTGGCTGCCGGCCCTGCATGTCATAGCTGCCGGCATCGCGGCCGATGCCCATGACGAGGCTGAAGTCAGCCCAGGCAATGGTGCCCTTGCCGGCCTTGTTCATCCTGGACAGATCGATGGTGCGCGCCTTGCCGGCGAAGGTGGTGGTGCCGCCGCCGAAGAATCCCATGCGCGTGGTGATCTGTACGATGTCTCCCGGGCCGAAAATGGCTTCGATCTTCTGGCGGACGGCATCGCTGACGACGAGTTTCGTATCCAGGCGCGCGAGGCCGATGCCTGCCGAACCCAGCACGGGTCCGTGCGTGACATCGTTGCGTATGGTGAAGCGGATCGGCCCCGTGGGCAGCGAAGGCATGGCCCTCGGCGCAACCGGTGGCTCTGGTGCAGGAGCCGCTTCGACCGGCGCCGCATCGGCGAATGCCGCGACGGGTTTGGGCGCGCCCGGCAGTTTCGGTATCACGAATTCGAAGCTCACGGTCTGCTCGGAGTGGAACCAGCCCTGCGTCCACTTGCGTTCGGCAATCTTGATGTACGGTGCTTCCTTCACCGCCTTGTCGAGGGCTTTGTTGAGGCGCGACTCGGCAATCCGGCCCATTCCCCATGGCGCGCATACGAACAGCAGCGCCAGCACCACGACTGAAGCAATAACCTTCTTCATGTGTTCTCCCAGAAGGACCTGTCAGGTCGGACGCCTGACTTCATCCATGATACGACATCAACTCCTGACCAGATGCATCTGGAAGCGGTCGCGGCCCGAACGCTTGGCCCGATACAGCATTTCATCGGCGCGCGCGATGAGCGCCTTGCCACCGCCCTGCGCGGACGATGCATCGGCCGCCACGCCCACGCTGGCGCCGACCCGCAGCACGCGGTTGTCGACGAGGACGGGGCGCCTTGCTTCGGCAACAACCTTGCCGGCAATGTGCTGCGCATCGCCCAGGTTCTTGATGCCGGTCAGGCCAATGGCGAATTCATCGCCGCCGATGCGCGCCACCACATCGCTGGGCCGCACCAGCGCGCGCAGCCGGTCGGCGATCTCGCGCAACACGGCATCGCCCGCCGAGTGCCCGAACTGGTCGTTCACCGGCTTGAAATGATCCAGGTCCACGTACAGCAGCGCGATTTCATGCGCGTCGGGTTCGGCGCTGGCATCCGCCAGCCAGGTTTCGAAGGCGGCGCGGTTCAGCAGCCCCGTGAGTGAATCGCGTTCGCTCAGACGCTGCAGGCGCTCGCGCTCCTGGCGATGCGCGGTGGTGTCGTGCGCCAGCGTGACCACGCCGGCCACCGTGCCATCCTCGAGGAACATCGGACTGTAGCTGGCGGTGATCAGCGAGATGGGCCGGTCGGGATAGGATTTCTCGTAGGAAACCGTCTCGCCCTTCATCGCGCGCTCGAGCCAGGGCTTGCTGCGCTCGAACTCCTCTTCGCCCATGACCTCTGCCAGCGTCTTGCCGATGACGGCGTGGCGCGGCATGTTGCGCCAGCGCTCGAACAACTTGTTCACCAGGCGATAGCGCATGTCCTGGTCGAGAATCGCAAGACTCGCGGGAATCTCATCGACGATGGTGTTGAGAATCGAGGCCTGCGTCGCCGCCTGCTTCTCGTAATTCGAACGCATGCGCACCAGCGAGCGGATCTGCAGCGCGGCGAACACCATCACCGCCGCGAGCGAGAATGCCGTCCACCAGGCCAGCTGCCTGGCCAGGTTGGTCTCGGCCAGTCCGTCAGCATCCACGGCCGCGCCGCTCGCGACGAGCACATTCAACGCCACTTCCATGCGCGAACGCAGGTCCAGCATGCTGCCCTGCGTCTGGCCGGCGCGCACCTGCTGCAGGGCGGCCGCCTTGCGGCCTTCGCGATACAGCCGGACGGAGCCTTCGAGATCGGCCAGTATGGCTTTCGCCAGCCGGTCGATTTCCATGACATGCGGCGCGACCTGCGGATCATTGTTGTTGGCCGCGACAACCTGCTTGAGGATGCGCGGCAGTTCGCGCGCCGCATCGTCGTAACCGACCAGGTAAGTGCTGTTGTCGGTCAGCAGCAGCGCGCGCTGCGCGGCCTGGGCATCCTGCAGCAGGCTCAACGTGGACTGAAGCTGGCGCCAGCGGATGGCGATCTCGCGCCGCTGCTCCATGGAATCGCGCACCGCCTGCACCTGGTGCGCGAGCAGGCCGGCGCCGATGAACAGCGCCAGCAGCGCACCGATCAGGCAGATCGCCGTGAGCCCCAGCGCACGGCGCCGATGCGCCAGCCGGTGGTACCCCGTCCCTGTTTCTAC
>JACZDC010056248.1_pt1 | contig 18226 bp, 14 predicted proteins | sample 8641791 | NCBI WGS metagenome assembly JACZDC01 (sample SAMN15324613, study PRJNA640507) | soil metagenome | isolation source: intercropping peanut in the second line | place: China: Luxin town, Laibin City, Guangxi Province | collected 2019-07-25 | depth 10cm m
ACGTGCTCGATCAGCCAGCCGCCGAGGACCGGCCCGATCGCAGCCGTGATCGCCGTGAAGCCCGACCAGGTCCCGATGGCCTGGCCCCGCTTCTCCGGGCTGAACGAGGCGCTGATGATCGCAAGGCTGCCCGGAACGAGCAGCGCGCCGCCGATGCCCTGGACGGCCCGCGCGGCGATCAGCGGCCCGACGCCCGGCGCGAGACCGCACCCGGCGGAGGCGAGCGCGAAGAGCGCCACGCCGAGAGAAAAGATCCGCTTCCGGCCGAAGCGATCGCCGAGCGCCCCGCCGACCAGCAGCAACGCCGCCAGGAAGAGCGCATAGGACTCGACGATCCACTGCACATCCACGACCGTGGCGCGGAGGCTTGCCTGCAGAGCGGGCAGGGCCACGTTGACCACCGTCCCGTCGATGAAGGCCATGCTCGATCCGAGGATGGTCGCTGCAAGGATCCAGGGCTCCGCGGATCTCGCGCAAGGAGCCTCTCCCTTCCCGCTCGCGATGACCGCCTCGTCGCAGGGATGCCTCATGTCAGGTCGGACTCTATCCTACGAGCCTGGGAGTCCGTGGTACCATCTTCCAGACGAGAAGGGTTGCGTCTCGACGGAGTTTCGTGCTCTGATCCCGCTAATCCGTCGGGAAGTCTGAAGAGGGAGGCATGTATGGCCGCGATCCCCCTGAATCAGGAGATCGAGTACCCCACCGCCGACGGCCAGCCCATGGCCGAGACCACACTGCACCGCAGGATCATGTCGAACATGATCGAGGGTCTGGAACGCCGGTTCCGGGACGTGCCGGACGTGTGGGTCGGAGGCAATCTCTTCTTCTACTTCGAGAAAGGCAACCCGCGCGCCGTCGTGGCTCCCGACGTGCTCCTCGTTCACGGCGTGAGCAAATGGGACCGTCCCATCTACAAGCTCTGGGAGGAGGGGCGCGTACCCAGCCTCGTGATCGAGGTCACTTCCAGCTCCACGAAGGATGAGGACCTCAAGGACAAGAAGGATCTCTACCGCCGGCTCGGGGTCGAGGAATACTTCCTGTTCGATCCCTACGGCGACTACCTGGAGCCTCAACTCCAGGGCTACCGTCTCGAGTCAGGCTGGTACATCCCCATGTCTTCCCAGCCGGACGGCTCTCTCGTCAGCCGCACTGTGGGCCTTCTGCTGCGCACCGAGGGTGAACGACTGCGGCTGGTCGATCCTCAGACCGGCAAACCGCTTCCCTGGGGAGAAGAGGAAGCCGACGCGCGCGAGGTGGCCGAAGCTCGGGCCATCCGGGCTGAGGAGCGTGTCCGGCTTCTCGAAGAAGAGTTGGACCGGCTCCGCAAGCAGAAGGGTTGAAGCCCTACAGCCGCCCGGCGCCGGCTCAGCCCAGCTTGTTGAGAAACCTGGAATTTCTCAGCGAAGCGAGACTTTTTCTCAGCGGATCTCTCGCTACCTGCTGAGACAAACAGTCGATCGGCTGCGACAAACAACCGATTTGCTGAGAATCTCAGGCCGCCGGGTGAGACAAAGCGGTGATTCGCTGAGAATCAGCCACCTTTCGCTGAGAGTGTGATACTTTCTGCTGAGAATCGCGAATGATTTCCGCCTGCGCGGGTGCTTTCTGCTGAGAACTGTCTGTTTGTCTCAGCGGAAAAGCCGTCGGGGAAGCCTGATTTGCCGCGAAGTTCCCGACCTACCGTGAGGTCGTGCCCTGCAGGATCTTGCGCCAGAGTTCCTGACACCGGGTAGGCAGCTCGGAGAGGTGGACCTCGACCTCGCCGATGAAGTTCTCTCTGAAGGGACGCGTGAGAAGCTGTTGCACATCCCAAGCGTCCTGAGGGCCTCCTGCATAGAGCTTGAGGAGGACTAGGTCGGCGACCCGGACCACGAGATTGCCCCCGATCAGTTCCGCTCTCTCAATGAGCCGCGCTTGCCATGGGAACTTTCCGACGACAACATCGATCGGCCCCTCGCCGGCATCCTGGAGCCGCACTACGCCAGCCAGAGGGTCCGTCAGATCTCCCTTGCGGACCTCGACGGCAACGCCGCGGGCTCGCAGTTCCGCCCAGAGGTCAGGCTTCAGGCAGGAGGCATCGGTGACGAGCAAGTCCAGATCGAGGGTGGCGCGGTTGACTCCGTAAGCGGAGAGAGCCATGGCTCCGATCAGGGCATGGCGGATGCCAGCCGCATCGAGCGTCGTCCGGATCTCCTGGAGAAGGCTCATCCGATCAGCTCGGACATGCACTTCGATGGCGTACGCCCGGCTTGGCGCTGGCGCTGGAGCTCCCGGATCGCGGCTTCCCGGTCGAGGCCGGTGGCCTGCTGGAAGAGCTCCAGGCCTCGTTCTCCAAGCCGCAGGCAGAGCGCTATGCGCTCCTCGAAGGAGAGGCGGAGCCCCTCTTCCTGAAGCTCGTCTCTCAGGTCGTCGGCTACGGATCGCATGACGCGAGTATATGAGAGATGTCACCGCCTACCGCCGGCGAGGCACCGGCGGTTCCAGCCGATTCTGCTGACCAAAAGGTAGAATCGAGTACGGCTCTTACACGACACCGGCCATGGTGCCCCCTATCTTAGGGTTGCCCGACCAGCCGCAGTTAGACGGTATTCAAACTTAAACGCACTAGCACCAGGATCAATAGGCTCAATCAATCCATCCTCACGCAACTTCTGCAGAGCCTTCTTGACCTTATTCTCTGAATCCTCGCCAGAGAGTTCGCGGAGAACCTTGTTGGTAATAGTGTCGTTGTCTTGAAGGTACTCCTTGGCAATATCGGTGAGGGATGCGATGCGCTTGTGCAGGACTGTGACTCGGACGGCATTGCCGAGTTCCTCAATATGTGGCTCTACCAGACCTGCCTCGCGGAGGAGGTTGTATGCAGTATTGAGCCCCTCACCGATATCGAAATTCGGGGGATCCGGGAGTTTGTGGAGACACCGCACAATGTTTGGATTACGCGCGTACCTCTCATCGAGGATGTTGTCTTTAGTGATGTAACCGGGCAGACGCCCGGGGCTCTGAATCTCGACGCGATTATCGTATATGCGTACGTGAATATCGTCATTTAAGGAGTAGTCTCGATGAATAACAGCATTGACCAGAAGTTCCTTCAGTGCGGGAGCAGGGTACCGAGCTGGGCGCAGTTTACCGCCCACTGAGACGGTCACCCCTTGCAGGAGTTTGTCGACAAGGGCTATGACCTGGTTGATTTGACTTTCCAGAGAACCCTCGATAGTAGCCGGGGTCTCCTTAAGATGTTCACGCTTGTACTCTGGATCGGTAGTCTGCAAGCGGTAGACCTTGATGGCACAGCGGGAATCGAGAGTGGCTTGAGGTTCCTCGTCGAAAAGGAGGATTGCTGCTACGGTAGGTCGAAGCTTTCCTTCAGATTCAGCAACCAGACGATTCTTGCGGAGGAACTGATCTGGTGCGAGCGCTGAGCCAATCCTCTCCAGGTAGCTCTTGAGAATCGGACTGGATGCGATTTCCGCTGGCGTAACATGCGCGACCGCCACCTTCTCGTAGCTGTAGCTGCCCTTTGCATGGGCAAGAGCAGTAATCTTATCGGCCTTGATCTCGCGCGTACTCGCATTGACCCGTACAAAGCAGCGATCATCCGCGGTGTAGTGGACCTGTGGACTCTTAGGAACGCTAACGTGAAGGACGAGGCCATCCCTTCCGAAATCGACAAAACGGATGACTGCTCCATCCACTGAGGGCTTGGTCTGCGTGAGTAAGATGCCAACATGGTTATTGGCATCTTCCGGCTTGGCGAAGCCTTGAATCCGGTTACCTTTTACTGAGGGATCGGCGACGCCAACATATAGATCACCCCCATCAGTATTTGCAAATGCCACGAAATGACGCTGCAGATCGGAGGGTTTGATGCGGAGGTCCTTGACGTCGTTGAACTGATCCTCGCGAACGCGCAGGAACTCATCACGGGCCTCGGAATTGCCGGGTTCTGTCTTGAGTGCCATGCGGATATCCTAATCTGAGTTTGACAAGAGCGGCTGCTTGAGGTTTTGCCACAACGCCGCGTACAGAACGGAATCGTCACCCGCCCGGTGCCGCCTCGATCGCTGGCCATCTCTCGGCCACGGGTTGGAGTTTCTTCAGACTTCCCAACACCCGCAGCAACGCCAGCGGGTTGCCCAGGAGCGTGGTATTCACGACCATCGAGGACGGCGCGTCGTAGCGGGTGTAGAGCTTCCTCATGCGGCGCTGGAGACGGGGCATGTGAATCCAGTGGACCTGCGGGAAGAGGTGGTGGGTCAGGTGCGTGGCCGCGGTCTGGTGGTTCACGAAGGAGATCAGGCGCTCCATCCTGGTCCGGGGCTCCAGCCAGGTGGCCTGCCGGAAGGGGTGGGTGAGATCGCTCGGCGCGTGGTCGGTCAGGTTCATGATGAAGCTGCCGAGCGGTGCCACCAGGAGCGTGGCCGGGATCAGGAGGAAGGCGGTCTCGGCCGGACGGAGGATCAGCAGGACCACCAGCCAGCACGGGCCGGCCCAGCGGGTGATCGCGATCTCGCGCCAGTGCGCCGTCTTCGAGGCTTTCAGCGATTGGATGTAGGGCGGGATCTCGGACCATGGGAAGAAGCCCCAGACCGAGCGCGCGGTCTCCAGGCCGAGATACCGGCCGAGCGCGGCCCAGCTCCGCCAACCCGGCTTTTCCGCGATCGCCTGGAGCGCGGTCTGCGGATCGTCGAAGGGGTCGTTGTAGCGGTGGTGCTGCCAGTGGTGGTAGCGCACCTCCAGGGGGCTGAAGAAGACCAGGATGCCCAGCGCCCGGAGCAGGATGTTCAGACCCTCGCGGCGGAACGGCGGCCAGTGGTTGAAGTAGTGGACCGCCACGTCCATCGCCAGGCTGGAGTAGAGGCTCCAGGGGATCAGAAGCGCGATCTTGAGGCCCCACGGCATGGGCGCGAACACGATGCCGTAGGTGACCGCGATCAGCCCTACCCACTCGGCCGCGAGCAGGAGGTCGGCCCGCGCCTGCCGGCGCAGCCAGAGCGGGTGCTCCTGCTGCAGACGGAGGAAGCGCCGGGCCGTGCGCCACGCTTCGCGCAGGTCCGCGCGCACCTCCGGATCGCGGTCCAACACCAGGACGGCACCGCCGGCATTGCCTCTCGTGCTCATCGCTCCACTCCTCGTTTCGAACGATTGGTGGAGCGATTATAAGGTCTACTTCGATCTACTTCGCGACCGCCGCCTTCCGCTCCCCCACCCAGGTCTGGATGTTCTTCTCCAGGACGTCGATCGGCACGGCGCCGTTGCCGAGCACCTGGTCGTGGAAGGCGCGGACGTCGAAACCGTCGCCCAGCTCCTTCTTGGCGTAGGCGCGCAGCTCCTTGATCTTCAGCTCGCCGATCTTGTAGGCCAGCGCCTGGCCGGGGGTCACGATGTAGCGGTCGACCTCGACCACGATGTCGTGCTCGGTCTTGCCGGCGTTCTTCTTGAAGTAGTCGAGCGCCTGGTCGCGCGTCCAGCCCATGGAGTGCATGCCGGTGTCCACCACGAGGCGGACCGCACGCCACATCTCGTAGGTGAGCTGGCCGAATTTGGAGTAGGGGTCCTTGTACATCCCCATCTCCTCGCCCAGGCTCTCGGCGTAGAGCGCCCAGCCTTCCACGAACACGGTGTAGCCCTGGTACTTGCGCCACTTGGGGACGTCCGTCATCTCCTGGGCGAGCGAGATCTGGAGGTGGTGCCCCGGCACGGCCTCGTGCATGGTCAGGGCCTCCATCTCCCACTTGGGACGCGACTTGAGGTCGTAGGTGTTGACGCTGTAGTAGCCGGGCCGGCCGGCCTCCGGGTTGCCGTCCTCATAATAGGCGGTGGTCTGGCTCTTCTCCGCGTAGGACGGGATCGGGCGCACGCCGTACGGCAGGCGCGGCAGCTTGCCGAAAAGCTTGACCAGCTCCGGGTCCACCCGCTTGGCCACGTCGCGGTAGCCCGTCACGAGGTCCTCCGGCTTGTCGTAGAAAAAGCGCGGATCGGTGCGCAGGAAGGTCAGGAACTCCTCGAAGCTCCCCTTGAAGCCGGTCGAGGCGATGACCTTGTCCATCTCGGCGCGGATGCGCTTCACCTCCGAGAGACCCAGCTCGTGGATCTGCTGCGGGGTCAGGTCGGTGGTGGTGATCTGCTTGACGTTGTAGGCGTACCAGGCCTGGCCGTCGGGCAGCGCGCTCATGGCGATGGACTCGCGGGAGCCCGGCACGTAGGTCTCGGCAAGATAGCGGTGGAGCTTGCGCAGCGCGGGGACCGCCTGTTCCTGGTAGACCTGGACGGCCTCGCGGGTGAGCCGCTCGCGGTCCGGCGCCGGCAGGCTCTCGGGGATGCGGGTGAAGGGCTCCAGGAGGGCGCTCTTCATGGGGTCGTCCGGGGTCAGGGCCTCGACCTGGCCGGGCACGTCGCGCAGGGTGATCTTCGGCGGCGTCACGCCCGAGGCGAGCCCCTTCTCCAGGAGCGCGAGATCCTGATCGACCAGGGTCGGGATGCCGCGCAGGCGCGCGAGGATGTCCTCATAGTCCTTCACGGTCTTCGTGGGCATCTGGATGAGGACGCCCGGGACGCTCTGCTGGATGCCGCCGAGCTGGCTGATCGCCATGAGCTCGCCGGGGAATTTCTGACCTTCGACCTCGGCCCGGGCGCCGCGCAGGAAGAGGTCGTAGCTGACCCGGTCCTTCGGCTCCAGCCGCCCGCGGTCGATCGACTCGGCCGCGGCGAGCAGCTTGGGCGCGAGAGCCTTGCGCGCCTGGATCGCGGCGAGCGACGAGTCGGTCCAGCGGTCGTTCTGGCCCGGCACACCCAGGGAGGTGGCCGCCTCGGGATACTCCAGCATGGCGTAGTCCCACTGGTGCTGGTAGAGGTCGTTGATGCGCTCGCTCTCGCGCATCTTGCCCTGGGTGGACGGGAAGCGGTCCAGGTACTTGGCGAAGACGTCGCGCGGACCGGCGGCGGCCGGACCGGCCAGGCTCAAGGCCAGGGCGGACAACAGAAGAATCTGTTTCATGGTCCCTCCTCTCATCGAATCAGCGAGTCAGCGGATACCCTGGCTGACGCCGAAGGTGACGTTGAGCGCGACGCGCTGGCCATCCCTCACCACCACCACGGTCGCGGCCTCGCCCGGCTTCGAACGGCGCAGGACGTACATGAAGTCGTTGATGTCCCGGATCTCGGTTCCGGCCAGCTCGACCAGCAGGTCGCCCCGGCGGATGCCCGCGGTCTCGGCCGCGCTGCCGGCGCGCACCCCGGACAGGAGCACGCCGGGACGCCCGTCGCCGGCATAGTCCGGGACGGTTCCCAGCGAGGCGCCCATGGAGCGCGCGTCGCCCTTCGGCATGGGCGCCGGCAGGCTCTTGTAGGCCAGGCGGGCCGGCCGGCCGGCGAGATCCTCGGCCACTTGCGCCACGAGCGCGGCGACTCGGACGCCGCCCTCGCCGTTGATCTTGTCGGCGTCGTCCGAGGCCTTGTGATAGTCCTCGTGCACGCCGGTGAAGAAGTGGAGCACCGGCACGCCCGCGGCGTAGAACGGATACTGGTCGGACGGCCCGTAGCCGTCGCCGCCCAGGGTGCAGGCGAGACCCGCCGACTCGCAGACGGGAGTCACGAGGTCGCGCCACTCCTCCGCGGAATCGGCGCCGAGGACGGAAAGGTCGTTGCCGCGGAGTCGTCCGACCATGTCCATGTTGAGCATGGCTACGAGATCTTCCATACGAAGGTTTCCGGGCGGATGGCGAGTGAACGCGGTCGAGCCGAGGACGCCCAGCTCCTCGCCGGAGAAGGCCACGAGATAGACGTCGCGGTGCAGCTCGGCGCGCCGCGCGGCGAGGCGGCGGCCGACCTCGAGGAGCGCCGCCGTGCCGGAGGCGTTGTCGTCCGCTCCGTTGTGCGGCTCGTGGAGGTCCGGGCTGAGCGAGGCGGAGCCGCCGAGGCCGATGTGGTCGTAGTGCGCGCCGACCAGGACGGCGCCCGGCAGACGATCCGGCGCTCCTGCCCTGACCACGCCGACCACGTTGACCGCCGGCTCCGAGCGGTGGACCAGCTCCATCGCGATCGCAGCGCGGTGGTTTCCTGTCAGGAGTGGCGTGCCGATAGCGCGCGCCAGGGTCACGACCGGGATGCCCGCGTCGCTGGCCGAGAGAGTGAGACCGCTGTCGAGCCGCAGTGCCGGGAGCGGCGCCTCGCCGGGAAGCGTCTCGCCTTCCGCCACGATCGGCGCGTCGACCACGATCAGCCCGACCGCGCCGTGCTCGCGGGCATTCCAGGCCTTGTAGCGGAAGTCGCCGTAGCGGCGCTCGTTGGCCTCGCCGGTCGCGGCGGCGGGCACGAAGCGGCGGACCACGACGATCTTGCCCGTGGCATCGATCCCCTTGTAGTCGTCCAGGTTCAACTCGGAGGCGGTGATGCCATAACCGGCCGCGACCACCTCGGCCTCGACGCGGGTGGAGGCCGAGAACGCGGCCGGCTCCAGCTCGGAGCGCGGCACGGCCTGGCCGTCGAGCGTCACTTCGGCCTGCTTCGCCTCGACCGCGACCGGCGCGTCGAAGCGCTGGAAATATCCCTCCGTACCCGCCGGCTCGGCGCCGATCTCCTTGAAACGGTTTTCGAGATAACGTGAGGACTCCTCCAGCCCCTTGGTGCCGATACCGCGGCCTTCGCGGGCGTCGTCGGCGAGCCAGCGGATGTCCCGCATATAGGCCTCGGCGCCACTCTTCTCAGGAGACTTGGGCTGGTCGACCCAGCGGGCCACGAAGACGTTGGTGTCGCCGGACCCGCCGTTGTTGCCGTTGCCGCGGTTGGAGGAGAAGGCGAGGCGGGTTCCGTCGGGCGAGAAGAGCGGAAAACCGTCGAACCCGGGCGAGTACGTGATACGCTCCAGCCCGCTCCCGTCCGCGTTCACGGCCCACAGGTCGAACTCACGCCCCTTGGGATCACCGGTATTCGATGAAAACAGAATCCTCTCGCCGGAGGGAAAGAACGAAGGTGCGAAGGAGGCGGCTCCGAGTTGGGTGACCTGGCGAGCGTTGTGGATCCTGCGGCCGTCCACGTCGGCCACCCAGATCTCCAGCTTCGTGGGCCGGACGAGTCCTCGCCCCAGGAGCTTGCGGTAGTCGTCCAGCTCCGGGCCCGCCGGCCTGGAGGCGCGCCACACGATCTTCCGGCAGTCGTTCGAGAAGAAGGCGCCACCGTCGTAGCCGGGCGTGTCGGTCAGGCGCGCAACCCCCTTCCCGTCGGCACCCATGATGTAGAGGTCGAGGTCGCCGTCGCGGGTGGAGGTGAAGATCACCGAGCCGTCCTTGGGACAGACCGTGGACTCCGCGTCGTAGGCGTCGTTGTCGGTCACGCGCTTCAGGTCGGAGCCGTCGGGCAGGGCGCTCCAGATCTCGAAGTTGCGGTCGATCGGCCAGACGTAGCCCTGGGAGCGGTCGGGCGGCGGCGGGCAGTCGGGGCCGGCGTGGTGGGTCGAGGAGTAGAGCACCCGCTTGCCGTCGGCCGTGTAGTAGGCGCAGGTGGTACGGCCCTTGCCAGTGGAGACCAGGGCCGGCGCGCCGGTGCCGTCGCCAGACATGCGCAGGATCTGGTCGCACGCGTAGGGCGGGCGGGTGGATTGGAATGTGAGCTCCCGGCCATCGGGAGACCAGTAGGCCTCGGCATTCTCGCCGCCATGGGTGAGTTGGACGAGGCCGGAGAGATGACCTTCCCGGGGATCGAGGAGCGACGCCGGCTCTTCCTGGGAGGCCCTGACGGAATCCAAGGAAATGAAGGTCGAGAAAACGAGCGCAATCGCGAATATGAGGCGGGCTTTCGTTGTTTTCCTCATGGCATGACGGAGCTTACCGCGCCTCGCCATCCGGCGTGATACCTTCACCACGACAACCCAACCGGGGTGCGCCCCCGGCCCAGAGCACAAGAGAGACAGATATGGCGGATCAGCAGATTGAAAACGAGAACCTCGCCCCGGCCCAGGACTTTGCGCAGGCCCTGGCGGAGTTCGAGCAGCAGGGTGGGGACAAGCGCGAGGACCCTCCGGTCGGGGCCAAGGTGACCGGGAAGATTCTCTCCATCGGAGAGGAGACGGCCTTCGTCGACCTCGGCACCAAGTCCGAAGCCGCGATCGAGACGGCCCAGCTCAAGGACGCCGAAGGGAACCTCACGGTCAACGTGGGCGATTCGATCGACGCGACGGTCACGGCGGCGGACGAGAGCGGCCTGCGGCTGCGCAAGCGCGCCGGTACTGGCGGCAGTGGCGGCGGTGGCGGCGGCAAGAACCCCGAGGCCGCGGCCGAGGTCAAGATGGCCTGGCAGCACGGCATCCCGGTCGACGGGGTGGTGAGCGGCATCAACAAGGGCGGCGCCGAGGTGCAGGTGCGCGGGATGCGCGCCTTCTGCCCGCTGTCGCAGCTCGACCTGCGCTACGTCGAGGACCCGGCGCAGTTCGTGGGCCAGCGCCTGCAGTTCAAGGTGACGCAGTTCGAGGAGGGCCGCACGCGGCCGAACATCGTGCTGTCGCGCCGCGCCATCCTGGAGGAGGAGCAGAAGTCCAAGGCCTCCGAGGCCCGCTCGCGCATCCAGGTCGGCTCGGTGGTCACCGGCAAGGTGACGTCGCTCGCCAGCTACGGCGCCTTCGTCGACCTCGGCGGCATCGAGGGCATGCTCCACGTGAGCGAGATCGGCTACTCCCGGCTCGCGCACCCCAAGGAGGCCCTGAGCGTCGGCCAGGAGATCGAGGTCCAGGTCATCAAGATCGAGAAGGGCAAGGACGACAAGAAGCCGGAGCGCATCTCGCTCTCCCGCCGCTCGCTGGAGAAGGATCCCTGGCGCGAGGCCGCGACCCGCTTCCCCGAGGGGACCGAGGTCCAGGGCCGGGTGATGCGCCTGGAGTCGTTCGGCGCCTTCGTCGAGATCGCGCCCGGTCTGGAGGGTCTCCTCCACATCAGCGAGATCGGCGGCGGCAAGCGCCTGAACCACTCCCGCGAGGGGCTGCAGCTCGGACAGGACATCCGGGTCCGGGTGCTCAACGTGGACTCGGCCAAGCGCCGGATCTCGCTGGGCATGGCGGGCGCGGAGGACGATCGGGAGGAGATGGCCTCCTCGGGAGCAGCAGCATCGGCGACGAAGCTCGCGCCGCAGTCGGGCTTCGGCTCGATGGCCGACTTCTTCAAGAACGTCAAGCGCGCCAAGTAGGCCGGCGCCGCGTCTCCTCCTATCTTCTAGAGGAGACCGCGGCCCGGCCCGTTCGGGTCACTTCGCCTTCGGACGGACGACGAGGATCCCCTTCTCGGCGTCGAGGCTCCATTCGCAGCCGGCGGACTGGCAGACGAGATCCAGCACCTGGCGGACCGGCGTGTTCTCCAGTTGCAGCGAGATCTTGCCGCCGATCGCCGAGTCGACGATGGGCCGGGTGCTCGTGATCTGTCCCACGGTCTCGAGCAGGTCCCGCACTCTGGCGTCCTTCACCTTGAGGTCGATCGCCGCGTCGAGCGCGGCCAGGCTCGGCTTGACCCGCGGCTCCGGGCGCTCGCCGGGCACCGGCACGATGCGCAGCTTCTTGCCGTCGACCAGCTCCCAGCGGCAGCCGAGGCTCTCGCACAGGGCGGTCAGGATGGTCCTCACCCGCACGTTCTCCAGCTCCACGCTCACATGCTCGCCGGCCAGGCCCTGGAGGTCGATCTGGACGCCCGTGACATGAGCGAGCGAGCGGAAGGCCTCCTCGGCCGTGGCATCCTTCAGGTCCAGGCTGGCGCGCCGGTCGAGCGCGTCCGGATCGGCGTACAGGAAGCCCGTCGAGAGCAGGGCCGCCAGGGCGATCGTCGAAATCCTCGTCTTCATTTCTCCGTTCCTCCGTAGCTGATGATGATGACCCCCGGTTTCTCCGGCTCGGGCTCGGCCGAACGGACGAGCCAGTCTCCGGACGGGGAGGTGGCGATCAGGACCCCGCCTTCGCTGACGATGGAGATCGCCGCCGGCCTGCGCTCCGGCCCGATCCGGCCGAGCTGCCAGGCGAACAGCAGGGCCACCGCGGTGAGCCCGGCCGTCACGGCGGCGAGCTTGGGCCGCCAGCGCGGCGCCTCGGCTTCGGGCGCCGCCAGGGCTTGGCGGACGATCCGCTCGACGGTCTCGGGCCGCGGCTCCAGCGACTCCAGAAGATCGCGCAGCCGGTCAGGATGAAGAGGATCGCGAGAGTCTTCCATGTCCAGAATTCCTTTCCTCCAGGAGCTGCGCCAGGCGCTTGCGCGCCCGGTGCACCCTCATCTTGAGCGCCGAGAGCGAGATCCCCAGGACCCGCGCGCTCTCGGCGGGCCCGAGCTCGCCCGCGGCCACCAGCAGGAGCGCCTCGCGGTCCCGGCCGGGGAGCCGGCGCAGGGCCGCCAGCGTGTGCCCGAGGTCGGTCCGGCCCGCCGCCTGCTCCTCGGGACCGGGGAGCGGGCTGGCGTCGTCGAACAGGGCCTGGATCGGCTGCAGCAGGCGGCGCTGGAGACCGGCGCGGAACGCGCGGCGCTTCGCCACGGCGAAGGCGAACGCGGCCGGGCAGTCGGGCGGTCCGTGACGGCGCCAGCGCTGCACCAGGGCGGTCAGCGCGTCCTGCGCCACCTCCTCGGCCAGCGCGGCGTCGCCGGTCTGCCCCAGGGCATACCGGAGCAGTTGCGGGGCCAGCTCTCGTATCGTGGTTTCCAGGTCCATCGCGCCCATACCCAGATGTACCCGAGGTGTGGGAACGGTCACACCCCGGCGTACGGTTTCCTACAAATCAGGGGTTGGAAAAGGACAGTCGTATGGTAACCTTTCCCACTCGAACCACCGACCTGGAAGTAAAACGTCGCGCCGCTGGTTTCAGTGGGCATACAGCAAAGGAGCTCGTACAGGTCCCATGCCGACCCTGAGCCAAAGCCCAACCCTTCCCGTTCTCCTGGCCTTCATGGCGCTGGCTGCGTCTTCGTCCGTCATGGCCCAGAGCCTGATCGGCTCGAAGGCGTCCATGGTTCGGCAGAACCAGGCAGCCCGCCAGCACGACTACACCTACCTCAGAACCACATCGCAGGTGAACGAGTTCGTCCGCCGGGGTCTGCTGGTGAAGCTCCGCGGCAACTCGGACTACAGGGTGGCCGACGCCTCCTTCCCGTACGCCCGGGCGGAGGTCAGGACGTTCGTGGAACGGCTCGGGGACCAGTACCGCAACGCCTGCGGCGAGCGGCTGGTGGTCACCAGCCTCACCCGCCCCACCTCCCGGCAGCCGCGCAACGCCTCGCCGCTCTCGGTCCACCCGACCGGCATGGCGATCGACTTCCGCCGCAGCAACCGGCCGGCCTGCCGCGCCTTCCTGGAGAAGACCCTCCTCACGCTGGAGGGCCGGGAAGTCCTGGAGGCCACCAAGGAAAACCATCCTCCGCACTATCACGTGTCGCTCTTCCCGGAGCCGTACACGCGCTATCTGATCGCCCGCGGCGAGAAGCCGGCCGCGACGCAGAAGCAGATGGCCCTCGCCGCGAGCACCGCCAGTAACTCTGGGACGCCCGGCACCCGATACCGGGTGCGCAGCGGCGACAGCCTGTGGGACATCGCCCGCCGCCACCGCACCAGCGTCGCCCAGATCAAGCAGGCGAACAGCATGCGGGGCTCGCAGCTCAAGGCGGGCCAGGTCCTGGCGATCCCTATCAGCCGGTAAGGGACCAAAAGGACTGCAGGGACTGCAAGGACTTATGTCCTTGAGGTCCTTGCGGTCCTTTATGTCCTTGGCCTCACCCGATAGGCCTGGATCTTCTGCTGCAGCCCCTTGAGCTGAAGCTCGCCCAGGGGCTCGGCGGGGATGGCGCCGTTCAGGAGGCGCCAGGTCTCGGGTCCCAGCACCACGTCTCCGGGCTGCGCCGCCAAAGCCTCCAGGCGCGCGGCCACGTTCACGGTGTTGCCGAGGACCGTGTAGTCCACGCGCCGGGCGCTGCCGATGTCCCCCACCACCACCGGGCCGCTGTTCAGCGCCACCCGCGCCCGGAAGCCGGGCAGGCCCTGCGCGGTCCTCTCGTCGTTCCAGGCGGTCAGGTCGCGCTGGATCTCGATCGCCGCCCGCACGGCGCGGAGGGCGTGGTCCTCCTGCGGCACCGGCGCGCCGAAGAAGGCCATCACGCAGTCGCCGATGAACTTGTCGAGCGTGCCGCCGGCGCGGAAGATCGCCTCGACGGCCAGGTTCAGGAAGGCGTCCAGGGAGTCGGCCACCTTCTCGGGACGGGCGCTCTCCGCGAACGGCGTGAAGCCGACGAGGTCGGCGAAGAGCACCGTGACCTGCGCCGGCTTGAGCCGGCCAAGCCCGTCGTCTCCACCCTGGCGCAGCACCTCCTCCACCACGGCCGGCGAGTGGTAGCGCTCCAGCCGGTTGCGCAGGCTCTTTTCCAGCTCCGCCTGCCGCGCCCAGCGGATGCGCTCCACGGCCACGGCCGCGAAGTTCGCCAGGGTGGTCAGGAAGTCCAGGTCCCGCTCGTTGAAGACGCCGACCTGGAACGGCGAGTCCACCTGCATCACGCCGATGATCCGCTCGCCGGACCACAGCGGCGCGCACATGGCGCCGCGGATCTGGTGGAGCCGGATCGACTCGCCGCCGGACAGCCGCTGGTCCGACTGCGCGTCGAACGTCACCAGCGCCACCCGCTCCTTGATCACCGCCCGCAGCATGGTGCGCGAGACCGGGATCTCGCCCTCAGGACGTAGCTCCACCCTGTCCTTGATCCGCATCAGCTCGCATTCGAGCTCGCCCTGGCCGTCATCCAAGTGGATGAAGCCGCGGTCCACGGGCAGGGCTTCGAACGCGATGTCCAGGAGCCGGCGCAGCACCTCGTCCACCGACTCGGCCACGATGAGGATGTTCGCGAGCCGCGTCAGGAAGCCGAAGCGGCGGTCGGCGTCGCTCTGCTCGCGCGTGGCCAGCTCGGCGGTCGGCGCGGCCTTTTCGGTCAGGCCGGTGAGGCCATAGGTCGCCGCGAAGTCGGCGAGCGGACGGACGATCGTGGCGTTGGTGAGGACCGGGCCGGTGTCGTCGGCCTCGGGCATGCGGATGTCCCGCGGCTCGGTCCTCTCCAGGCCGATGTCGAAGACGCCGATCCCGAGCCGGTCCCCGGCCTGGAGCGGCGCGCGCTCGACCGGCACCCGGTTCAGCTCGACGCCGTTCGTGCTCTTGAGGTCGCTCACGTACCAGCCGTCCGCCTCCCGCACCAGCTCTGCGTGGTAGCGCGAGACCGAAACGTCGGAGAGCACGACCTCGTTGTCGCCGCCGCGGCCCAGCCGGACCCGGGTGCCGACCGCGCCGGTCAATGGATAGGTGTGACCCTCGCCGTCGAGGATGTAGCGCAGCTGCAGCACGGATCACATCCCCGTGATCGAGCGCAACACCTCTTCGCCGGCCTCGACCGTGAACCGGCCGGCTCCGTAAAGCTCGCGGAACGCGTCCACCACGTTCGGGCAGAGCTGCGTGCCGGACGAGGAGAGGATTTCCTGCGCCGCCCTCTCCGGCGGCAGGCCGGTCCGGTACGGGCGGCTCGTGGTCATGGCGTCATACGTGTCGGCCACGGCGATGATGCGCGCGACCGGCGGGAGCTGATCGCCTGACAGGCCGTCCGGATAGCCCCGGCCATCCACCCGCTCGTGGTGGTTGCGGACCCCCTTGAGCACGTTGTCGTTCGCCAGGTGGTGGACGATCGCGGCGCCGTCGAGCGGGTGGCGCTTCATGACCTCCACCTCGTCGCGGTCGAGGGGCGACGGCTTGCCCAGGATGTGGTCCGGGGTGGCGATCTTGCCGATGTCGTGGAGGGTCGAGGCCAGCCACAGGTCCCGCAGCTCCTCGCGGCTCAGCATCATCTGGAAGCCGAGGAGCAGCGAGTAGGCCACGACGCGCCGCACGTGGCCGCCGGTGTAGGGGTCGCGCCGGTCGAGCGCCTCGGCGAGCGCGGTGACCATGGTGAAGAACTGGCGCTGCTGGGCGGTGTGCAGGCGGGCGTTCTGGAGGGGGTGGGACAGGATGCCGGCGAACAGGCTCATCCGCCGCAGGTCGCCCTCGGTGAAGCGCTCGCGCTCGACGGGGTTCAGGAGCTGCATGACGCCGATGACCCGGCCCTCGGCCACCAGCGGCACGGTGAGGATCGCCCGCGTCTGGAAGAGCGACGAGTCGCCGCGCCAGCGCGGGTCCGCGGCCACGTCGTTGACCATCTCGGGCACGCCGCTTCTGGCCACGCTGCCGACCAGCCCCTCCCCCACCGGCACCCGCAGGTTGCGGATCGCGCCCGCCGCCTTGCCGCGCACGACACGGAAGAACAGCTCCTGGCGCTCCTCGTCCAGCTCCCAGATGGAGCTGGTCTCGGCCTGGCAGACCGACTCGGCGTTTTCGAGCGCGCGCTCCAGGACCGTCTGCACGTCGAGCGTGCCGGCGAGCCGGCCGCCGATCTCGAACAGGTTCTCATACTCCGCGAGCCGACGGACCAGGTCGGTCAGAGAGTAGCCCCCGGTGTGCGTCGCAGCGATCATGCCTCCCTCGGAATCATCATCGAATCAGTCCCCATTATCCTCAATACGGGGTCCGGGAGGATCTCACGCCGCTCACGCACTGAGCAGCTCGAGGTCTTTTTGCAGCTCCTCCACCGAGCGGAAGCGCGCGGCCGGGTCCTTTTCCAGGCAGCGCAGGATGATTGACTCCAGCTTCGCCGGCACCTCCGGCCAGACGGAACGCGGCACGGGCGGCGGCTCTTCGAGGTGCTTGAGCATGATCTGCATCGCGCTCTGGCCCTTGAACGGCAGCTCGCCGGTGAAGATCTCGAAGAGGACCACGCCGGTCGAGTAGATGTCGGCGCGGGCGTCCGCCTCCTCGCCGCGGAGCTGCTCGGGCGACATGTAGAGCGGCGTGCCGACGATGAAGCCGGCCTCGGTCTGCCCCTGCTCCATGCGGCGGATCGGCCGGGCGATGCCGAAGTCCATGAGCTTGGCGTTGCCGGTGGGCTCCAGGATCAGGTTCTCGGGCTTGATGTCGCGGTGCATGACGCCCACCGCATGCGCGGCGCCGAGACCGGCGCAGAGCTGCTTGGCGAGGCGCAGCCCGGCCGAGTACGGCAGCCGGTGGGTCTGGTCGAGCAGGTAGCGCAGGGTGACGCCGCGCACGTACTCCATGGAGATGAACGGCAGGCCGTCGATCTCGCCGAAGTCGTGCGTGCGCAGCACGTTCGGATGGGTGATGCGGCGCGCCAGCTTGATCTCGGCCTTGAGCCGGTCGAGGTGGGTGCGGTCCGCGAGCAGCTCGCGCTTGAGCATCTTCAGGGCCACGAGGTCGTCGAGCTCGCGGTCGCGGGCCTTGTAGACCACGCCCATGCCGCCCGCGCCGAGCACGGCCAGGATCTCGAAGCGCTGCCCCATGAGCGCGCCCGGCGAGATGCCGGAGAGGGTCTCGACGCCGGTCGTCCCCACGGTTGAAGTCTCGCTCGGTCCGAGCCCGCGCACGCCGGTCAGGCGCGCGGCCATGCGGCTGCTCACCACGAAGAGAGGCTGCGGCGTGAGCAGGCCGCGGCGCTCGGCGAGCCGGTAGCCGGCCTGCTCGAACGGCTCCTTCAGCTCCTCGTGGACCTCGCGCGAGAGCAGCAGCTCGCCGGGCGTGGCCTCGCGCAGCAGGCTCTCGATCTGCTGCACGGGCATGCCCACCACGGCGCGCTCCATCTGCTCGCCGTAGGAGACCGGGCCGGTGACCGCGCGGCCGGCGGCGAGCGCCACGACCGGCGCGTCCACCTCGGCCGCCGGATCGTCGCCCATGTCGCCGAGGATCTGCGCGGCCGCGCCGAGCGCCCGGCGGCCCCGGCTGGAACCGTCGAAGCGCGCCAGCACGCGGTGGCCCACGATGCCTTCGATCACGCCGCGCTGGGAGGACACGGCGTTCGAGACCCGCTTGAGGTCGATCGCCAGCAGGTCGAGCGCGGCCTGCGGTCCACCTCCGTCCAGCGGCCGGGCGAAGCGCCGCAGCTCGACGCCCATGAGCAGCACGTCGCGCGTCTGCGGGCTGCCGGCCACCGCTTTGCCTTGGGACGGCTCGGGCAGGTTGCGCGACAGCTCGGTGACGTAGGTCTCCATGTCGCGCTTCTCGCGCAGGTCGGCGAGCAGCTCGTCGAACGCGCCGGCGAGGCGGCCGATCTCGTCGCCGCTCTCGACCTCGATCTTCTGGTCGTAGTTGCCCTGCCGCGCGGCCTCGGCAGCGGCGGCGAGCTGCCGCACCGGCTTCAGC
>JACZDC010138916.1_pt1 | contig 18172 bp, 11 predicted proteins | sample 8641791 | NCBI WGS metagenome assembly JACZDC01 (sample SAMN15324613, study PRJNA640507) | soil metagenome | isolation source: intercropping peanut in the second line | place: China: Luxin town, Laibin City, Guangxi Province | collected 2019-07-25 | depth 10cm m
CGGCGAAGAAGATCAATCCTCGCGTACGGGTGATCATCAAGTACCCGAACTGGTACGAGCACTTCCAGGGACTGGGCTTCGACCTCGAAACCGGCCCGCGCATCTTCGACGGCATCTACACCGGCACCGAAACACGCGACGCGGTGCGCAGCGCGCAGCATCTGCAGCCCTATCACGGCTATTCGATCATGCGCTACTTCGAGAACATCGCGCCGGGGCGCAATGGCGGCGGGTGGGTGGATCCCTTCGCCTCACGCGGTTACGCGCGCTATGCCGAGCAGCTCTGGCTGACGCTGTTCGCGAAGTCCGGACGGCAGGTGACGCTGTTCGACTGGCGCAGCATCGGCCAGCCGCTGGCCGCGGGCGGCGCGGATCCATTGACTGCCGTGCAGGCTGCCGCGCGCGCCTTTGAATCTGTCGACGGCATCGTGGGCGCGCTGGGCAAGCCGCTGGCATTGAAGAGCTACCGTCCCTTCCATGCCGTGGGCGAGGATCATCTGCAGAGTTTCCTGGGCATGATCGGACTGCCGATGGAAATCGAGCCGCAGTTCCCCGCGGATGCGCCGGTGGTGCTGCTCACTGAAAGCGCCGCGGCGGATCGCGACATCGTGCGCAGGATCGAGCGCCATGTGCGCAGCGGCCATTCGGTGGTGATCACCTCGGGACTGCTGCGCCAGCTGCAGCCGCGCGGCCTCGGCCGCATCGCCGAGATCGAGGACACCGGACGCGTGGCGCAGTTCTCGCAGTTCCTGACGGGCTTTCAGGTGACCGAATCCACGCAGCCGGTGCTGATTCCGCAGCTCGCCTATCGCACCAATGATTCCTGGGAGCTGGTGTCGGCCATTGCCGGCGACAATGGCTGGCCGCTGCTGCACGATGCGGATTACGGCGGCGGGCACCTCTTCGTGCTGACGGTGCCGGAGAACTTCGCCGACTTCTACCAGTATCCGGCGCAGCCGCTGAACGAAATCCGCCGTGTGCTCACGCCCCACCTGCCGGTGCGCATCGAGGCGCCTTCGAAGGTGGCGCTGTTCACTTACGACAATGACAGCTTCATCGTGCACAACTTCCGCGACGAGCCGGCAAGCGTGACGGCCGTGTTCCCGAAGCGGCGCGAGGCGCTGGCGGATATCGGCTCCGGCGAGACCATTGCCATCACCGCGCGCCAGGTTCCCGGGCGCAATGGCCAGCCGGCCAGCGAATCCGGCATCGCGCGCTTCGACCTGCCGGCCCACACCTTTCGCGCTTTCCGCATCCGCTAGCGACTACAGGCAGCGCATCGAACCAGCCCCGGATCATCCGCCGACTATTTCTTCACCTTCGAAAAATCACCAGCCACCACGATGGTGATCTTCCTCGGGTCGATGTACTTGCGGGCCGCCGCCAGCAGCTGCTCCGGCGTCAGTGCCTGGATGCGTGCCTCGAGCTGCTTGTCCCACGCAAAGCTGCGGCCGGTATCCAGATCAGAGAGCAGTTCACCGACCACGCTCTGGTCCTGCGCGCGCCCCTGCAGCGAACGCTGTGCGATGCCGGACTTGGCCTTGGCCAGTTCCTCGGCGGTCACGCCATCCTTCAGGAAGCGCGCCACTTCGTCCCGGAAAGCCGCCTCCACCTTGTCGATGTTCTGCGGCGCAGCGATGGCATTGGCGCTCCAGGCGCCCGCGCGATCGTAGCGGCCGGCGGATATGCCGGAACCTGCGCCGTAGCTCAGACCATCCTTCACGCGGATGCGCGCGATCAGGCGGGAATCGAAGCCGGCGCCGCCACCCAGAATGTAGTTGGCCGTGTAGATGGCCGGATAATCCGCATCATCCTCGTTGAGATTGACGTTCAGCCGGGCCAGAAACACTGCGTTTTCCTTGTCCGGCGTCTCGATCACCTTCCGCTGCGGCGCGACTTCCTGGAACTGGCGCGTCACGCGCGTCCATGGCGCGCCGCTGCGCCAGCCTCCCAGCGAGTCGGTGATCGCCTTCGTGACTTCGCCTTCATCGAAATCGCCGACGATGGCGATCATGGCGCGATCCGCGCCGTAGAAAGTCTTGTAGTAGGCCTTCACGTCATCCAGCGTCACGGCCTTGAGGTCATCAAGCTGCTCCTGCAGCGAGGGCGAATAGCGCACATCGCCCTTGGGATAGGTGTTGAAGATCTGCGCCAGCGCCGACGGACCTTGTGCCTGCGGCTCGCTCATCTGCGCCTCGATGGAGGTGATGGCGAGCTTCTTCAACTGCTCGAATTCGGCCGCGGGGAACGCGGGTTCGCGCAGCACGTGCCCGGCCAGCCGTATGGCGGCGGCCACATTGGGGCGCGTGGTTTCGAAGTTGGCGCCGGCGCCATTGACTGCGCCCGCCATCTTCAGTTTGGTGAACTCGTCCTGCAGCTGCTCGCGCGTGTAGCGGGTGGTGCCGCGCATCATCATCTGCGCGGTGAGCTGCGACACCGCACGCTTGCCGAACAGCGATTTCTCGTCGCCGGAGGGCATGGCCAGCGAGACGAAGACCGTCTCGCCGCGATTCTTCTTCTGCAGCAGCGCCACCTTCACGCCGGCCACTTCCAGCTTCCTGGTGCGCCGGTCGAGATTGTCCGGGCTGGGATCGAAGGCCTCGGCGGCGGCCGCGGCGGGCTTGGGCTTGTAGTCCTTCAACATCTCGGCCGCGCTGGCCACGACGGGCATCTCGGCGCGCTGCGGCTTGTCATCGTGCAGGAATACGCCCAGCGTGCGGTTGTCGCGCCGGAGGTATTTGCCGGCGGCGTCCTGCACCTGATCCTGGGTCATGTTGGCGGCGCGGTCGCGCGACAGGAAGAACATGCGCCAGTCGCCCAGCGCTATGTACTCGGAAAGTCCCAGGCCGATGTCCTCGTGGTCATTCAGCACCCGCTCGTAGTCATTGGCGAAGTTGGCGCGGGCGCGTTCCATTTCCTCCCTGGTCAGCGGATGGTCGCGCAGGTTCTCCACCTGCCTGATCAGTTCAGCCTGCACTTCATCGATGGGCTCGCCCTTTTTCACGATGGCGATGAAGATCTGCAGCGAACCGTCCACGCCATTCAGGCGCGTGAATCCCACCTGCGCGGCCTTGCCCGTTTCCACCAGCGCCTTGTGCAGGCGTCCGGAGGGAGTGTCCGTCAGGGCGAAGGCGACATAGTCGAGCGCATCGATGTCCTGGCTCAGCGCCGAGGGAACCTTGTAGCCCAGCGCAACCACCTGCAGGTCCCCCACGCGACGCACGACGAAGCTGCGCTCGCCATCCTGCACCGGCTCGACGGTCCACAGCTTGGGCAACACGCGCGTGGGCTTGGGGATGACGCCGAAGTACCTGCTTACCAGCGACAGCGCCTTGTCCGGATCGAACTTCCCCGCGATCAGCAGCACCGCGTTGTCCGGTTGGTAGTACTGGCGATAGAAGGCCTGCAGGTGCGTGATGTCGACGTTCTCGATGTCCGAGCGGTTGCCAATGGTCGAGTTGCCGTAGTTGTGCCAGTCGTAGGCGATGCTCTGCAGGCGCTTGATGAGCACATTGGTGGGCGAGTTCTCGCCGCGCTCGTACTCGTTGCGCACCACCGTCATCTCGGTGGCAAGCTTCTCCTTCGCGACGCGCGCGTTGACCATGCGATCGGCTTCCATGGACAGCGCCCAGTCGAGATTGGCGTCGCTGGCCTCCAGCAGTTCGTAGTAGTTGGTACGGTCCAGCCAGGTGGAACCGTTGAAGCGGGCGCCATGCTCGTTGAATTCCTTGCCGATGTCGGGCCGGTTCTTCGTGTCCTTGAACAGCATGTGCTCGAGCAGGTGCGCCATGCCGGTCTCGCCGTAGTTCTCATGGCGCGAGCCGACCAGATAGGTGATGTTCACCGTGATGGTGGGCTTCGACGGGTCTGGAAACAGCAACACGCGCAGGCCATTGGCGAGACGGTATTCGGTGATGCCCTCCACCTCCGTGACCTTCTGCGGCGCGGCCGCGGGAGCAGCGGCAGGCAATGCGCCGGCGGAAAAGAACACCAGCGTTGCGACGGTGATGAAAGCTGCTGCCAGGCGCGTGCGCTGCAGGATCCGTGTCATGGCCTTCTCGCTTGTAGGACAACCCGTGAGGTGATGCTCGATGGGACACGAGGGCGCGACGCAGGTCAAGTAAGGTCTCAGGCCCGGCTGGATCGCCTCTGCCGCGACTTCAGTTCGGCGATGGCCTGCCGCGCTGCGCGGGTGCGGGAGTGCTCCGCGCCCAGGCTGGCCGAAAGGGTGCGTTCGGCCTGTGCCAGCACGGCCGACGCCTCCGAAAAGCGCTTCAGGTTGGTGAGCGCCACACCCAGATGCATCTGCGCATTGGCGGTGCGCCAGTGATCGGCGCCAAGCTGCGATGTGAAGGTGGCGATCACGCCGCGCAACTGCTGCTCGGCCTGCTGGTATTCGCCCAGCCGATTCAGCGCCACGGCCTCACCCAGCCGCGACCCGGCGGTGTTCGGATGATCCGGTCCCAGTGACTGCAGGCGCAGTGCGGTGGCTTCGGCGCAGGCATTGCGTGCCTCGGTCCAGCGCTCCATTTTCAGATACAGCGAACACAGGTTGTTCAATCCATTGGCCAGCTCGGGCACCACCGCATCGCTGCCATGGCGAAGCACCGCGATGGATTCGAGGTAGATGGCTTCGGCATCCGCGAGCCGCCCTTCCAGATCAGAGACGGCATTGGCAAGGTTGCTGAGTGCGATGCCGGTTTCCGGATGCGACGAGCCATAGATGCGGCGCGCATCTTCCACCACTTCGCGCAGCAGGGGCTCGGCCTCGGCAGACTGATCGCGCGTGACCATGACCCAGGCCAGCGCGGCCTTGGCATCGAAGGTTTTCGGATCCGCATCGCCGAATGCGCGTTGATGCAGTGCCAGTCCCCGTTGCAGGTAGGCCGTGGCTTCGGTCATGCGGCCCCGGTCGGTCTCGATGCGCCCCAGCGTGCTCAGCGCCTCGGCGAGTCGGGCGTTGTCGGGCGGCTGACGGGCTTCGTATTCGCGGACCAGTTCGGTGGCGATGCGCTCGGCCTCCTCGAGCCGGCTGCGCAGCCGCAACACCTGCGCAAGCTCCAGCCGCGCGTCGTCCAGGATCCGCGCATCGGGCGCATCGGGTGCATCGGCCGCCGACAATGTGCGCACCGCTTCGCGCAGGCGCGTCTCGGCCTGGATGAAGTCGCCCCGCGCCCGCGCCAGTGCCGCCTGGCTTTGCAGCGCACGCGCATGGGCGCCGGGCGCGGTCAATGTCGACGTGGCACGCAGCGCGACTGCGCGTTCCACCAGCGGCGCGGCGCGGCTGTATTCGCCGAGGCCGCGATAGGCATTCGCGGCCGCTTCGAACAGCGCCGCCTGCACGTCCTCCGGTTCATTCATGAACTGCGATTCCAGCCGCTGCACGCCGGCATCCAGCAGATCGCGTGCCGAACGCGCGGCCCCACCACTGCTGACCGGATTGGCGCCCGCAAACAGGCCCGCCGTGAAGTCCGTGACGCGTCGCGCCACCTCGGCTTCGCGATTGGCACGGTCACGCTCCACCTCGGCACGATGTGCCAGCCACGCCATCCCAGTGCCAAACAACATGGCGGCGGCGAATACCGTGGTGAGCACCGCGACGCCAAGCCGATGACGACGGGCCAGCTTGCCCAGCGCATACAGCAACGACGGCGGACCCGCGGTCACCGGCTGATGCGTGCGTGCGCGTTCCAGGTCGGTGGCAAGTTCGGCCACCGACGCGTAGCGACGCTGCCGGTCCTTTTCCAGCGCCTTCAGCGTGATCCAGTCCAGGTCGCCACGCAGCCGCGCGGCCAGTTGTGGTGGTGTGGACATGCGCGCCGCGGCCCGCGCCACACTGTCACTGCCCGGCTGCGCTGCGAGCTGGCTGGGCCGCACGACCATGCCGCCGAGGATGTCGCGCGCGATCACCGCGGGATCGTAACTGTCGCGCGTCACGGCATAGGCCCGGCCTCCGGTCAGCAACTCATACAGCAGCATGCCGAGTGAATACACGTCGGTACGCGCGTCGATATCGAGCGGTGACAGCTGCACCTGCTCCGGGCTCATGTATTCGGGCGTGCCCAGCACATGACCGATGCGCGTGAACCCATCGGTGGCCGAGCCCGGACTTGTCGCCTTGGCGATGCCGAAGTCGATGATCTTCGGCTGCAGGTGGCCATCTACTTCAGCCACCAGGATGTTGCCGGGTTTCAGATCGCGATGAATCACGCCGCGCAGATGCGCATGCTGCACACCGGCGCACACGTCGGTGAACAACGCCACCCGCCGCGCCAGCGACAGGCGCTGCTCGTCGCAGTAGCGCGTGATGGGAATGCCAGGCACATACTCCATCGCGAAGAACGGCCGACCATCGGTGGTCGTACCGGCATCGAGGATGCGCGCCACATTGGGGTGCGTCATCATCGCCAGCGTCTGACGTTCCAGCTCGAAACGCGCCAGCACTTCGCGCGTGCCGAGGCCGATTTTCAATATCTTCACTGCGACGCGGCGGCGCACCGGCTGCTGCTGTTCGGCGAGATAGACCTCGCCGATGGCGCCCTCGCCCAGCCTTTGCAGAATGCGGAACGAACCGATCTGCGCGGGCGGCTCGATGACGGAGCATTCAGCGGGCGCCGGCTCCGAATCGGTTGCGGCATGCGCCAACAGCCGCCGCACGCGCGCGGCCATCGCTGGCTCCGGATGTTGCGACAGCAGCCGTTCGCGTTCGACCTCATCGGCCGCCGCGAGGCAGGCTTCGAAAAGGCGCTGCTCGGCCTCGATGCTCATGTCAGCGGCGGGGATCCCAGCGCTTCCAGCAGCCAGGCGCGCGCGAAACTCCAGTCGCGCTTGGCCGTGGCCGGCGAGATGTCCAGCGCCGCCGCCGCATCCTCGATGGAAAGGCCGGCGAAGAAGCGCAGCGTCACCAGTTGCGCCAGGCGCGGCCGCTGCTTCTCCAGGTGCGCCAGTGCTTCATCGACGGCCAGCACGTCGAGCTCGCCGGAACGCGCGGGCACGTCGATGCCGGACAGCGTCACATGTTCGGCGCCGCCGCCGCGGCGATCCGCGCGTCGGCGGCGCGCGTGATCAACCAGGATGCGGCGCATCGACTCGCCCGCCGCGAAAAAGAAGTGACCGCGATTTTCGAAGGCCGAGACGCCCGCTGCCAGGCGCAGCCAGGCCTCGTTCACCAGCGCGGTGGGTTGCAGCGTCACCGCGCGGTGCTCGCGCCGCATGCGCGAGGCCGCCATGGCGCGCAACTCCCTGTACACCGCCGCATACAGCCGGTCGAAGGCAGCCCGGTCGCCGCCCTCGGCAGCCGCCAGCAGGCGGGTGACGTCACCGGTTTCCATACTTTTTCCAGGCCTCGATGAGCCAGTTGCCGCGGATTCTACGCATGCAGGGAAAAGAGGGTCGATTTACGTGACCCGCAGCTGAAGGACTGTCATGACAACCCGCGTCAACAGCGTACTGGATCTGGTCGGGCGCACGCCGGTCGTGCGTCTCTCGCGCCTCGCGCCACCGCATGTCGAGCTCTACGTGAAGCTCGAAGCGCGGAACCCCATGGGTTCGGTCAAGGATCGACTGGCACTGGCGGTGATCGAGGATGCGGAGGCGCGCGGCCTGCTGCGCCCGGGCCAGACCGTGGTCGAAGCCTCCAGCGGCAACACCGGCATTGCGCTGGCCATGGTGTGCGCGCGCAAGGGCTATCCGCTGGTGGTGGTGATGGCCGAGAGCTTCAGCATCGAAAGGCGCCGCCTGATGCGCTTTCTCGGCGCGCGCGTGGTGCTGACTCCGGCCGCGGAAAAAGGCTCGGGCATGATGCGCAAGGCGGCCGAACTGGCCGCGGCGCATGGCTGGTTCCTGTGCCGGCAGTTCGATAATCCGGCCAACCCGGCCATGCACGAGCGCACCACCGGACGCGAGATCATCGCGGCCTTTGCCGATGCGCCGCTGGACTGGTTCGTCGCCGGCTGCGGCACGGGCGGCACGGTGACCGGCGTCGGCCGCGCGCTGCGCGGCGCGGGACTGCACACCAGGGTGGCGGCCTGCGAGCCCGACAATGCACCGCTGCTGGCCAGCGGCCTGACGCAGCCGCGTGACGCCGATGGCGCACCCAGCGCCAGCCATCCGCTGTTTCGTCCGCATCCCATGCAAGGCTGGAGTCCGGACTTCATTCCGTGCGTGGCCGAAAGCGCATTGCGCGAGCGGCTGGTCGACCGCTTCGTGCCAGTGAATGGCGCCGATGCCATGCGCATGTCGCGCGAGCTGGCGCGTACCGAGGGCATCTTTACCGGCATAACAGGCGGCGCCACGCTTGCCGGAGCACTGCAGATTGCCAGCGAGGCGCCGAAGGGCACGCGCATCCTGGCGCTGCTGCCGGATACCGGCGAGCGTTACCAGAGCACGCCGCTGTTCGCCGATGTGCCCGTGGATATGACGGATGAGGAGCTGGCGATCTCGCGCTCTACACCAACGGCGCGATTCGATGCGCCCAGCGTCCCGCCGTCGCCGGCAAAACCGGCATCGGCCGCGGCGCCCACTGCACCGGCGCCCGCTGCAACTGTTGCCACAAGCGCCGATGCCGAAGCCACGGCGGCCATCGAGGCCGCCATCAGCGACACGCAGATACAGGTGGTGATGTTCGCGCTCGAGTGGTGCGAGTTCTGCTGGTCGCTGCGGCGGCTGTTCAAGCAGTTCGCCATTCCATTTCGCAGCATCGACCTGGACGCCGCGAAACTGCAGGAGCACAACCTCGGCAATCGCCTGCGCGGCGCGCTCACCGCGCGCACCGGCATCGCCACCATTCCCCAGGTTTTCGTCGGCGGCACGCTCATCGGCGGCGCCACCGACGTCATCGAGGCCCTTCGGGCCGGAAAACTGCAGCCGCGACTGGCGCGACTCGGCATCCTGTTCAACACTAGCGTGAACATCGATCCGCGTTCATTCCTTCCCGGCTGGCTTCACCCACGTTAGATGTTCAAGGAGATATCGAGATGGAAACTTTTGTGATTCTTCGCCGCAATGCCTGGAAGTCGCCGGAAGAGCTGGGCGTGTCGGCCGCCAGGTCCACGCAGGTAGGCAATGACATGCCGCACGATGTGCGCTGGATCCGTTCGTATGTGGTGCGCGAGGCCGATGGCACGCTGGCCACGGTGTGCATCTACCAGGGCACCAGCCAGGAAGCGATCCGCAAGCACGCGGCCCGCGCCGAACTGCGCGCCGATGAAGTACTGCCGGTGATCGACACCGTCATCGTGCGGCCCGATCCGGTGAAGGCCGACGCAGCCAAGGCGGCCTGAGGCATGTCACGCAATCCTGCGGAAAGTGCACAGGAGGCGTCGGCGCAGCAATTGCTCGCCGACGCAGCCTCCCGCGCGCAACGCTATCTGGCCGATCTGCCGCAGCGCGCAGTCGCACCATCGGCCGAAGCCATCGCACGCCTGGCACAACTGGATGTGCCACTGCCTGAAAGAGAGCAGGACGCGGCGCAGGTGCTGGCGCGGCTCGATGACATCATTTCGCCGGCCACCATGGCCATGGCCGGGCCTCGCTTCTTCGGCTTCGTCATCGGCGGCGCACTGCCGGTGACGGTGGCCTCCAACTGGCTGGCCACGGCCTGGGATCAGAACACGGGCCTGTATGCCTCGACACCCGGCACATCGCATATCGAGGACACTCCGCTGCGCTGGCTGAAGGAAGCGCTGTATCTCCCGCGCGATGCGGCCGGCGCCTTTGTCACCGGCGCAACGGTGGCCAATCTCACCGCACTCGCCGCCGCGCGGCATCGCGTGCTCGCGCAGGCCGGCTGGTCGGTGGAGGCCGATGGCCTGTTCGGCGCGCCGCCGATCACCGTGATCGTGGGCGAAGAAGTCCATCCCACCGTGCTGAAGGCGCTGGGCGTCCTTGGTCTGGGCCGCAATCGCGTGGTGCGCGTGCCGGTGGATGATCAGGGAAGAATGCGCGCCGACGCCGTGCCGCGCATCGCGGGCCCAACGATTCTCGTGCTGCAGGCGGGCAACGTGAACACCGGCGCCTTCGACCCGGTGACACAGATCCTGCCGGCAGCGAAGGCTGCAGGTGCATGGGTGCATATCGATGGCGCCTTCGGCCTGTGGGCACGCGCAACGCCCAAGCGCGCACTGCTGGCACAGGGCGTCGAAGGCGCCGACTCCTGGGCCACGGATGCGCACAAGTGGCTGAACGTGCCCTATGACAGCGGTGTGGCCTTCGTGCGCGATGCCGATGCGCTGCGTGCGGCCATGGCCATCACCGCCGAATACCTGCCCACCGGCGGGCCGCTGCGCAATCCTTCGGACTACACACCGGAACTTTCCCGCCGTGCGCGCGGCGTGGATGTGTGGGCCGCACTGGCCACGCTGGGACGCGCCGGAGTGGCGCAGATGATCGACCGCTGCTGCCGCCATGCCACGCGCTTTGCCGAAGGACTTTCGGCGGCGGGATTCGAAGTCCTGAACGACGTGGTGCTGAACCAGGTGCTGGTGTCGTTCGGAACGCCCGAACGCACCCGGCAGGTGATCTCAGCGCTGCAGCAGGAAGGCACCTGCTGGTGCGGCAACACCGTGTGGCAGGGCCGCACCGCCATGCGCATCAGCGTGTGTTCGTGGAAGACCAATGAAGAAGATGTGGAACAAAGCCTCGCGGCAATCATTCGCGTGGCGCGCGGCTGAGCGCGCCACTCAGTGGATGAACCGGCTGCCCACCCACCAGGCGCCGGCGGCCACCAGGGCCGCGGCCGGTATCGTCAGGATCCACGCGTACACCAGATTGGTGGCCAGCCCCCAGCGCACGCGGGAAGGATTCTGCACCGCCCCTGTGCCGAGAATGGCGCCGGTGATGGTGTGCGTGGTGGAAACCGGAATGCCGGCATGGGATGCGATGAACAGGGTGACGGCACCGCCCGCAGATGCTGCGGAGCCGCTGGCAGGCGTCAGCTTGGTGAGCTTCTGGCCCATGGTGCGGATGATGCGCCAGCCGCCGCACAGCGTGCCGATCGAGATGGCGACGTAGCAGCTCACGATGATCCACTCCGGCAGGTGCTCGGGAGTGGCCATGCCTCGCGACATCAGCAGCAGCCAGATGATGCCCATGGTCTTCTGCGCGGCGTTGCTGCCATGCCCGATGCTGTACATCGCGCTGGCCAGCAATTGCGCGCGCCGGAACCAGCGATCCAGCTTGGCCGGCGCGATGCGAAAGCAGCACCAGCTGATGGCCAGCATCAGCAGACCGCCGATCAGCAGGCCCAGCGCCGGCGAGATGAAGATGAAGGCCGTGGTCTTGAGGATGCCCGACATCTGCAGCGGCTCGGTGCCGGCCTTCGCCATGGCGGCGCCGATCATGCCGCCAATCAGCGCATGCGAGGAACTCGAGGGAATGCCGTAGGCCCAGGTGAAAATATTCCAGGTGATGGCGCCCACCAGCGCACCGAAGATCACCGCGTTGTCGACGAAGTCCGGCGCAATGATGCCCTTGCCGATGGTGGCCGCCACCTTGGGCTCGAACAACCAGATGGCGACGAAATTGAACACCGCCGCCCAGGCCACGGCCTGATAGGGCTTGAGCACGCGGGTCGAAACCACGGTGGCGATGGAATTCGCGGCATCGTGGAAGCCGTTCATGAAGTCGAAGGCCAGTGCCAGCAGCACCAGCAATGCCAGCGTGATGAATCCTGCTTCGGAGTGCATCAGCCGTTCTGCAGGATCACGCCTTCGATCACGTCGGCCACGTCCTGGCAGCGGTCGGTGGCGGTTTCCAGCAGTTCATAGATGGCCTTGAGCTTGATGACCTGGCGGATGTCGGACTCGACCCTGAACAGCGTGGAGATCGCGGTGCGCATGACGCGGTCGGCGCGCGATTCCATGGTGTCGATCTCGCGGCACAACCGCAGGATCTCGGGTGCATTCTTCATGCTGCTCAGCAGGGCCACGGCGCTCTGCAGGCGCTCGCAACCGTTCTGCAGCAGCAGCGCCAGTTCCACCGCGTGCGTGGTGACTTCGCGCACGTCGTACAGCGACAGCGATTCGGCCGCGTCCTGCATGAGGTCGAGCACATCGTCCATGCGCGAGATCAGCCGGTGAATGTCGTCACGATCCATCGGCGTCACGAAAATGGTCTGCAGCAGCGACGCCGTATCGTGGGTGATGCGGTCGGCCTCGTGTTCCAGGTCGTTGATGCGGTCGACGCGACCGGGCCGCGCAGATTCATTCGAGTATTCGCTCAGCAGCAGCACCAGCTCACGGCTGGCCGCGGCGATGCGTTCGGCATGCTGATTGAAATACTCGAAGAATTTGCCCTCACGGGGCACGAGATTGGCGATGATTCCCATGAGGAATTCCCGGTCTGTAATTTGCGCGTAGCGTAGCCGATGTGGGGCCCCGCTTCCCGCCAATCGGCAGACCGCTGCCGGATACAGGCTTCAGGCGCCCGTGGTGGCCATCATCTGCGGACATTCGCGACTGGCCGGATCGGAGTCCGGCAGCGCCGCACAGATCTGGTTCCAGCGCTGCGCAATGGCCGCGAGCGTATCCGGGTGCTTCGTTTGCTTCGCCCATTTGCGCAAGGCATCGTGCAGGCGATCCAGGCGCGCGCGCGCGCGTGCGTGGATGCGATCGGCGCCATTGAGCTCACCGATGACTTCGAGCGCCGCGGCGCGAATGCGCGGCTCATCCTGCGGCGCCATGCGCAACAGGCCGTTCAGATACAGCGCGCCCCACTGGAAGCGCGTGGCCGGACCGCGTGATTCCTTGTAGGCACGTTGCAGCCACATCAGCGCCTCATCCTTGTGACCAGCCTTCTCATCCAGATCCGCCAGATCCGGCATGTAGTAGAAGGCGGTTTTGGAAGTCCTGATCTCTCCTTCGAGCAATTTGCGCAGTCCCGCATCATCGCCGAGCAGACTCAGAACCCAGGATGCGGAGTTGACGATGCCGGAGCGCGCATCGGCATCGTAGTTGCGCGCCATGAAGGCATCGAGCGTGGTGCGCGCACGCGCGGCGACGGCATCCGGAATGCGCTCCTTCTCATCCAGGGCCTTGGCCGCATACAGCCGCCCGGCCGCCGACATCAGGCGCAAGGTATCGGAATAGCGCGCATCGGCTTCCACCGCATCCATCAGCGCGAACCAGTTCGTCTGCAGCGCGGCGCGCTGGGCAGGATCGGCGCGCCTCGCCACCACGAAGAAATCATCGCCGAGATCAAGCAGCGCGTCTGCCATGCGAAGGCTGCGATCGCGGTCTGCCAGCAGCTTCTCCACCGAATCCACCAGCGTGCGCAACCGTGCGCTGGGTGCGCCGCCCTTCTCGATGGCAGCGCGTTCGTCGGATGCGGCCAGGCCGGCTGCAGTCACCAGCAAGCGATCGCGCTCATCAAGCGCCGTGGCGGGACAGCGCTGCGCCGCGAGCTGCAGCGTATCGACCAGCGAGCCGGGATTCTCATCGGCAAGCGGATCGAGCAGCCAGCCGTTGTAGGCCAGACGGCGGCAGTCGCCGGCAGTGAGCTGGCTGGCTGCATCGCTGCGCAGCGCGGCCAGCACTTCGGGCAGCGGCCGCACGCCTTCCAGCGCCAGGTCGAGCACGTCGGCGTAGCTGGCCAGATCCATGCCGCCGGCGATGCGCGCGATTTCGGTGCGGTCGGCGCGCAGCACCACTACGGTGGGATAGCCCAGCACCTTGAAGTCACCGGCGATGCGCTGCGCGCCAGGGGCATCGCCATCGAGGAACACCGGGATGAACTGCCGCAGCTTCTCCTGGAAATCACGGCGCGAAAATACGTGAGCCTTCAGGTCATGGCAGGGCGGGCACCATTCGGCGCCCCAGTACAGGAACACCGGTTTGTGCTGCGCGGCAGCGGCGGCGAAGGCCGCGTCCACGCCGCCATCGAACCAGGCGATGCCGGCCGGCATCGCGCTGGATGCCGCGGACGCAGCGGCGGCAGGCGCCTCCGGGGGGGCCGGATTGCGCTGCTGGCAGCCGGCGACGAGCAAAACAGCCGCCAGCCAGATCATGCCCCGTTTTTGCACACGCGCTCCTGCAGGAAATGGCCGCTCCAGCCTACTCCCGGCCGGCAGCAAATTCATCCAGGAAGCCAGCTTCGCCATGCGCCGGACCGGGCCTGCGCAGGGGCGCAAGGTTGAGCTAGGCTTGATCCATCATGAGCACACGAAACGCATTGTTGTTGCTGGCGGCCGCCCCTGCCACCATGTCCCACTCCACGCGCTCTGCGGGACCGGCTGCCATGTCCCCCAGCAATCCTTTTTTCGCCCCAAGCCCGCTGCCGCTCCACTACCCGCAGTTCGACCGCATCCGCGACAGCGACTTCGCGCCGGCATTTGACGCCGGCATGGCCGAGCAGCTCCAGCAAGTTCAGGTCATTGCCGAGAATCCCGAGCCGCCCACCTTCGACAACACGCTGCTCGCGCTGGAGAAGAGCGGCCAGTTGCTCGACCGCGCCACCACGGTGTTCTTCAATCTGGTGGGCGCCGATACCAACGATGCGCGCAACAAGCTGCGCAACGACTACGCGCCGCGCTTCTCCGCGCACTCCGATGCCATCCAGCTCAATGGCAAACTGTTCACGCGCATCCAGTCGCTGTACGACCGGCGCACGCAGCTCGGGCTCGACGCCGAGAGCCAGCGGCTGATCGAGCGGTACTACACCGATTTCGTACGCGCCGGGGCGAAGCTGTCGGGCGCCGACAAGGAAAAGCTCAAGGCCATGAACGCCGAGATCGCGGCGCTGGGCAGCAAGTTCACGCAGAACGTGCTGGATGAAGTGAACGCCTCCGCCGTCGTGGTCGACGACGTGAAGCAGCTCGACGGACTCACCGCGGCGCAGATCGCCGCGGCCGCCGCGGAAGCGAAGTCACGCAACCTGCCCGGCAAGTATGTACTGACGCTGCTGAACACCACGGGACAACCGCCCGAGGCGCAGCTCACCTACCGGCCGCTGCGCCAGCGCCTGTATGAAGCTTCGGTGCATCGCGGCAGCAAGGGCGGGCCATACGACACACGCGAAATCGTCAGCCGAATGATGAAGCTGCGCGCCGAGCGCGCGGCACTGCTGGGCTATGCCAATCACGCAACCTACATCCTCGAGGATGAGACCGCGCGCACGCCCGAGGCGGTCAACAAGATGCTCGGCCAGCTCGCGCCCGCCGCGGTGGCCAATGCGAAACGCGAAGCATCCGCACTGCAGGCCCGCATCGACAAAGAAGGCGGCGGCTTCAAGCTCGAACCCTGGGACTGGGCCTTCTACACCGAGAAAGTGCGCGCCGAGAAGTTCGCCTTCGATGAATCGCTGCTCAAGCCCTATCTCGAGCTGACCAACGTGCTGGAAAAAGGCGTGTTTTACGCGGCCGGACAGCTCTATGGCCTGACCTTCAAGCGGCGCACCGACCTGCCCGTATACCAGCCCGACGTGCGCGTGTATGACGTGTTCGACGCCAATGGCAAGCAGCTCGCCATCTTCATCGCCGACATGTATGCGCGCAAATCCAAGCGTGGCGGCGCGTGGATGAATGAATACGTGTCGCAGTCAGCGCTCACGGGCTACCTGCCGGTGGTGGCCAATCACCTGAACATTCCCAAGCCACCGGATGGCGAGCCCACGCTGCTGACCTGGGATGAAGTGACCACGGCCTTCCACGAATTCGGCCACGCGCTGCATGGCATGTTCTCGAATGTGCGCTACCCGTATTTCAGCGGCACGCGCGTGCCGCGCGACTTCGTGGAATATCCTTCGCAGTTCAACGAGATGTGGGCCGACTGGCCCTCCGTGCTGAAGAACTACGCCCGGCACCACAAGACCGGCGCACCCATGCCGCAGGCGCTGCTCGACAAGGTGGTGGCCGCGGCCAGGTTCAACCAGGGATTCGCCACCACCGAGTACCTGGGCGCGGCCATGATGGATCAACGCTGGCACCAGATCACCGCATCACAAGTGCCCGATGCAGCGGGCGTCATGCCCTTCGAAGCGCGCGCACTGGCCGCCGATGGTGTGGATTTTCCCGCGGTGCCGCCGCGTTACCACACGCCCTATTTCAGCCACATCATGAGCGGCTATTCGGCGGGCTATTACTCCTACATCTGGTCCGAAGTGCTGGCGGCCAACAGCGAGGAATGGTTCCGCACGCACGGCGGACTCACCCGCGCCAATGGCGATCATTTCCGCAACACCCTGCTCTCGCATGGCGGCAGCGTCGAAGCGCTGACGCTGTTCCAGAACTTCGCGGGGCACGAGCCGAAGATCGGCCCGCTGCTGGACAAGCGCGGGCTCAGCGCCGAAGTGAAATAGCCGCGCGGAGGCGCCGCATGGTTGCGGCGCCGACCGGCAGCGCCGTGCCCGCTCAGCCCGCCGGCACCCAGTTGCCGTGGATGCCGTACTTGAGTCGCACCGGAATCCTGATCGTGGCGATGGGCCCTTCACTCATGCGCTGCGCATCCAGAATCACCAGATCGCTGCGGTTCTCGGCGCGGCGATTCACGATGCCCATCACATAGCCCTCGCCTTCCGCAGCCTTCGCATTCTTCGGCGCGAACACCGGTTCCTGCGTGCTGGAGGTGTCGCCGGCAAACCAGGTATCGGCCTTGCCGGTCTGCGTATCCAGCGTCAGGAAGGTGTTGAAGAAGAAGCCCATGATGGGACCGGCACGATCGGCGTTGTAGGGCTTGGTGGGATCCATGGCCTGCATGAAGGCATAGCGGTGCGCGTTGCCCACATAGCGGTCGTCGATGTGCGGGAACTCCGCCGCCAGCCGCGAGAACACCGCGGGCACGGCCTTGCTGTTCCTGTCGTGCATGTCGAAGCACCAGCGCGTGATCTCGGTGCCGAATGAACCCGGCGGCGGGAACTTGCCATCCTTGTCCGGGAAGAACCAGAACACATTGTCCGTGGCTACGGGCAGATCCAGATACAGCTTGCCGCCTTCATCGAAGGCATTGATCACATGGCCGGGCATGGCATTGGGCGCGCGGAAGAACCGCACGTCCTTCGCCTCGCCACCACGCGGCACCACGATGTAGACCTGGTCGAAGGTGGGCTCCCACTGGAACAGGATGCCGCCGCGCTTGAGGCGCTCCAGGTCCATCACCGTGGGCATCAGCGGCAGCACGATGTAGTGCTCGCTGATGGCGCAGTCGTGGATCATTCCCGGATACGGCGACTTGAACCAGATCTCCCAGGTCTTCTTGCCGGTCTTGTCGAAGCACCAGATCGCCAGATCATCGCTGGCTTCGCCCTTCGCGGCATAGGAATAGCCATAGAGATCGCCGGTGGACGGATCGATCTTCGGATGCGCAGTGAACGAGGTGGCCGTCATCTGGCCATTCCAGGTCCACAGCTGCTTCGTCTCCAGCGTTACGGGATCCATCGCATAAGGAGGACCATCTTCCTTGATGGCCAGCAACTGTCCGGCGTGCGCCAGCACATTGGTGTTCGACACCGTGCGCGGGACGCCCTTGACGCTGGGATCGTCGGTAAAGGGATTGCGGTAGTGGCCGAAAAGGCCGCGCCGCGCGGCGCGCTCGGCCTTGAGCCGCTCCGTCATCACCCAGCGATGCTTCATGTCGCAATGGCCGTTCTCGATACGGAAGGACGTGACCATGCCATCGCCGTTGAAAGGGTTGGCATCGCCCAGCATCGGCGGAAAGGCCTGGTCCGGCCCCACGCGATAGAAAGTGCCGTTCAGGCCGGAGGGAATCTGCCCCTCCACTTCCAGGTCGTACAGATCGCCTTCAAAACGGAAGGGCTCGTCGATGGTGAGAAAAGTCGGTGACTTCGGAAACGGCTGCGTCATGTGGAAACTCCGGACTCGCGGCCCGCGGTGAAATCCGCGGGTCCTGCACTTTGGCTCCGGATGGTACCAGCAGTTCCCCGGGGTGGCTGGGCCCGGGGAACTGAACCAGTTCAGCGAATGGGGATAGCGAATCTTGCGGCGAACGTGCCGCTATCCTGCGGGTTCCAGCGCTGCAGCGAATACGACATGCCCAGCGTAAGGCGGTCTAGCACCGCGAATTCCACGCCGCCCTCCACCATGAAGAGCGTGCGGCCGAGATCCGCGCCCACGCTCATGCGGTCCGTGCCCAGGGGCGCGCCCGCCAGGCCAGCCTGCACGCGGGTGGCGTCCCCATCCAGATAGCGCAATCCCGAGGCGCGCGCGTAGATGCGCAATTGCTGA
>JACZDC010134020.1_pt1 | contig 17971 bp, 12 predicted proteins | sample 8641791 | NCBI WGS metagenome assembly JACZDC01 (sample SAMN15324613, study PRJNA640507) | soil metagenome | isolation source: intercropping peanut in the second line | place: China: Luxin town, Laibin City, Guangxi Province | collected 2019-07-25 | depth 10cm m
GAGTTGCGGCCCCCCCCCCCCTGTTTGCCTCCTCCACCTCGGTCTCGTCCCGTTCCACCACGACGCGGGGCGCCGACAGCCCCACCCGGAGCCGCACCCTCCAACTCCTTTTCCGCAGTCGCCAACTGCTTTGCCGCGGCGGAGCGCATCCGAGCTGCCGCCGCTCGACACCGAGCCGCAGCGGCAAGACATCGTGCCGCTCCGGCCAGCATCCGAGCGGCAGCGGAAAACCCGTGCGCACCGGCCGCGCCAACAACGCCGACTACAATAAATGACGTCGCAGAGAAGTCAAGAGGGCAAAAAACCCAGACTCTGGACTTTTTGATCCTTGACTTTCTCCTGGCATCGGCAGAAGCTTCACCGCTCTCTGGCAGTATTGGTCGGAGATGGGGTTCTTTGACAAACGACTTACAGGAGTCGGGGCCTGCCAGCGGCGGGCAGGTCCCTCAGCTCCTGCTTTGACGGATAGGCGCGACCCTTCCACCCGGCCGGCCGGCCGAGGAGCTGGCGCGCGAGCGCGTACCACTGGATGAGGAGGAAGACCGCGATACCCAGGGGGTGGAGGACGGCGCCGTCGAGAGGCTGACGGAAGCGGCGCGCGCCGAGCCAGCGCGGCAGCCAGGCGGCCAGGGCTCCGGGGATCGCACCCCAGAGGACGGCCGGAGAGACGGTCCCTGCCAGGGCGAGGCCGATCAGGAGGAACGGCAGCACCTGGCCGGCGAGGAGCAGGGCGGTCACGGGCAGGATCTTGCCCGGCGAAGCCACCCCCTCGGTGGCGTTCTTGGCGAGGCCGCTCCAGACCTCGCCCGCGTTGCGGTACATGCGGCAGACGGCCACCGGCGTGGCGTCGAACAGGTCGGTGGCGATCCCCGCCCGGCGGAAGGCGCGCGGCAGGGCGATGCCGTCGTGGAGCGACGACCGGATGGCTTCATGGCCACCGGCCTTCTCATAGTCCTCCCGCCGCGCCACGAAGAGCTGACCACAGCCGGCACCGTAGGCCGGATGGAGGCTGCGGCGCATGCGCTCGACCGGGAGGAACCCGAGCAGCACGAACTGGATGAGTGGGATCAGCAGACGCTCCAGGAAGGTCCCGGTCTCCTGCCGTGGCACGCCGCTGATGAGGCCGGCGCCGCTCGACTCCAGGAACCCCACCGCCCGCGCCAGGCCGTCCGGGGCCAAGCGGACGTCGGCGTCCATGAACACCAGGATCGGGTTGCGGGCGTGCCGCGCGAGCACCGCGCAGGCGTGCTGCTTGCCGCACCAGCCCGCCGGCAGAGGCGGCGCGGTTTCCAGGCGGACCCGCGGATCGCGCTCCGCGACCCAGCGCACGATGTCGGCGGTCCGGTCCTCCGAATGGTCGTCGAGGACCACCACCTCCAGCTCCAATCCACGGGAGGCCAGAGCCGTGCCCATGGACTCGGCGATCGACCGTTCCTCGTTGCGGGCCGGGATGAGGATGGAGACGGACGGACGGGTCCCATCAGGCGCCGGCGGTGGGACGTAGAGGCGCAGGTTCCTGAGGAAGAGCAGCGCCGGAACCAGAGCGCAGCCGGCGGCGATCCAGGACAGGATGACGAGGGTCACGATCCCACCTCTCCGGCTCCGTGTCCGGCCTGGAACCGCTCCCCTCGGAGCCGAGCCCGGAAGCGGCGCCACAAGTCGTAGGCGAACCCGACGCCCACCCGGCCCGAGCTCATCAGCTCGAACCGGAACGGGTCGCGGGTGAGCGCGTCGGCGGCGAGACCGTCCTGGGCCGACTGGATGCGGCGGGCGAGGATCTGGGTCCAGTCCTCCGTATTCATGCCCTGAACGGGCAGGGGGATCGGCTGGCCGAAACGCGCCAGGGCCTCCGGAAAGCGTTCGTCCCAGAAGGGGTACTCCAGGGCCAGGGGCAGGACATGGGCCTCCGCGCGGGAGTCAGCCAGCAGGTGGCCGATCCCCGGAAGGATCTGCACCGGGCGCTCCCGGGGATCGACGAAGCGGCCTTGGGGAGTGACCCAGAGGACCGCGTCCGGCTGGTCCAGGATGAGCCGGCCGGTTTCGAGGAAACGCCGGGTGCCGCGGAGGGTGTCGTCGACGCCGAAGAAGCCCAGCTTCGTGAAGAAGCGGTATCTCTCCAGGGCCGCGCTCTCGATCGGGACGTAGTGCCGCCGCTCGCGGAAGAGCCGCATCGCCAGGGCCATGCAGATCATCGGGTCCCACCAGGAGGGATGATTGAGGCAGATCACCAGCGCCCGGCCCCGCAGCTCTTCCGGGTCCGGCCGATCCATCCTGGAGAGGCGGACCGCGTGGAAGCTCCGCGCCACATAGCGCTCGCCGTAGGCCGAGAAGAGCGCCACCAGCCGGGGCGAGATCCGGGGAAGCTCCCGGCTGTTCACGAGGCCTCCGCCGCCAGGCAGTCGCCCGCGATCCAGCCGGACATCAGGACCATCGGCATGCCGGGCCCGGGATGAGCGGCGCCGCCGGCGAGATAAAGGCCATGGACGTCGCGGCTCCGGTTCGCGGGCTTGAAGGCGCCGAGCATCCGGCCGTGGCTCGCCAGGCCGTAGATGGCGCCGTTCAGGACCCCGTAGCGGTCGTGGATGTCCTGCGGCGTGAGCGCGGCCTCGAAGACGATCCGCTTTTCGAGATCGGCCAGCCCGGCGGTCTTCTCCAGCTTCTTCAGGATGGTCTTGCGGTAGTGCGGCAGGATCCGCTTCCAGTCGTGATGCGGCCGGATGTAGGGCGTGTGGACCAGGACGTAGAGCGCCTCGCCGCCGCGCGGGGCCACGCCGGGGTCGGTCCCGGCCGGCGCGCAAACGTAGCAGGTCGGATCGGACGCCGGCTCGCCCTTGCGGTAGATGGACTCGAACTCCTCCTCCGGGTCCTGGGAGAACACGAAGTTGTGATGGAGGAGCTGCGGGTAGGCGCGGTCGAGCCCCAGGTAGAGCACGACACCGGAGCAGGCCGGCTCGTAGCGGCGGCGGCGTTCGAAGCTCTGCGCCGCGGGCTCGCCGGCGAGCAGCTCGCGATGGGTCCGCACCGAGTCGGCGTCCGTGACGACGGCGGAGAGGGAGACGCGTTCTCCGGCCTCCGTCACCACCCCGGTTGCGCGCCCTCCTTCCACGACGATCCGGCGGATGCCGGTGCCGGTCCGGATCTCGACTCCGAGCTCGCCGAGCAGTCGGGCCAACGCCTCGGGGACCGCCCGGATGCCTCCCTGGGGATACCAGATCCCCTCGGAGGTCTGCATGTGCGCGATGCCACAGAGCACGGCCGGCGAGGCGTCCGGCGCGGAACCCACGTACTGCGTGAAGTGGTCGAGCATCTGGGCCACCCGCGGGTCCTTCACATGGCTCCGCACCGTGCCGGCCACGCTCCGGCCGAAGCGCAGGGCCAGGAGGTCCGACAGCACCGAGGCCCGGAAGGTGGTGGAGCCGTCGAAGGTGTCGCGCACGCCGCCCACCGATTTCCAGAAGAAGTACCGGTCGGAGACCCCGTGGAGCCGCTCGGCCAGGCCGAGGAACCGCCGGTAGCCGTTCGCCACGCCGCGATTCGGCGAGAACGCGTCGAGGACGGTCGACATCTCGTCCATGTCGGCGAAAAGGTCGAGCGTGGAGCCGTCGTCGAAGAAGCTGCGCCACTGCGGATCGAGCGGCACGAGGCGGAGATAGTCCTTCACATCCCGGCCGGCCTCCGCGAAGATGCGGGTCAGAACCGAGGGGAGTGTGAGGATGGTCGGCCCCATGTCGAAGCGGAAGCCCGCCTCCTCCAGGACCGCGGCCTTGCCGCCGAGCCAGGCGTTGCGCTCGAAGAGGACGACCCGATGGCCCCGGGCCGCCAGCGTCGCCGCCGCCGAGAGGCCGCCGAGGCCGGCGCCGATGACTCCGATGGGTTGCGTGCTCATGGTTTCCTCCTCGCCAAAGCCCGCGCCAGCCGCACGGCCCCGGCCGCACGCGCCCGCAGGCCGTCGCCGTGGGCGGCGGCAAGCCAGCCCTTGAACAGCTCCTCGTCTCCGGACTGCCGCGGCTGGAGGTGAGGCAGCCAGCGGCCTCTCCGAACCGCCACGGCTTTGACGGCCGTCATCTCCAGCAGCCCTTCAGCGCCGCGGGTGACGCCGTAGCCGCTCTCGCCCCGGCCGCCGAACGGCAGGCGGGGGTCGGCCGTGGGCACGATCACGTCGTTGACCGTCACCACCCCGGCGCGCACCCGGCCGGCGAACGCGCGGGCCTCCTCCTCCGGCCCGAAGACCGAGGCGCCGAGCGCGTACGGGCTCCGGGCGGCGATCTCCAGAGCTTCCTCCAGGTCCGCCACCGGCACCAGGGACAGCTCCGGAAGGAGATCCGCGATCCGCGCCTCCAGCTCCGCCGCGAAGGGGACCGGCACGAAGACCCGGCGCGGCGCGATGCAGGTGGTGCCGCCATTCAGGGTCAGGCCGAAGCGGACGGCCTGGGCCGCCCGCTCCCGATGCGTGACGTCCGCAGTGGGCAGGACGAATACGGCGTCGCAGCCGGACAGCTCGGCGGTCGTGGGGATGAGCCGGCGGCCCGCCTCGGCGAGCACCGTCCGCCCGTTGGCCGCCGAGCCGGTGAGGACCACCTTGTCCGGTCCGGCCGCGAGCGCCGCGCGGCCGGCCTCCTCGTCCTCGGGCAACACCTTGATCAGCCGCCAGTCGAGCCCGGCGAGAACGGTCAGATCCGCGAACGCCCGCGCCGCCCTGAACCCACCGCGGCCCGGCTTCCAGAGCACGGCGTTGCCCGCGGCCACCGCCTGCAGGGCCTGGACGGCCGGCAGGAACAGCGGATAGTTCGACGGTGCCAGGATCAGCACCAGCCCGAGCGGCTCGCGCCGGACCTCGATCTCCACCCGGCCCAGCCATGCCGGCTTGCCGTCGCTCCCGAGCCGGCGCGGCGCCAGGATGCGGGCCGCCTCGCGCTCCAGGAAGCGGATGGCATCGGCCAGCGGGAGCACCTCCGAAGTGAGCACCTCGGCGTCGGGCCGGCCGGAGCCGGCGGTCACGGACCGGACGATCTCCTCCGCCTTCTCGGCCAGCCGGTGGCGGACCGAGCGCAGCCGCCAGAGCCGTTCGGAGAGCGGCACCCCGGCCCACTCCGCCTGGACCGCGCGCGCCGAAGCGGCCTCGCGGAACACGAGGTCGTCACGGACCGGCTGCTGGAATGCGACCGCCATCGTCCTCTCCTAGACCGCCCGCGCGAGCAGCTCCTCCGTCTCGGCGACAGGGGCTTCGACGATGGCCGGCGGCCTCAGCGCCGAGAGATCGGCGGAGATCCCTATGTCGTCCAGCAGGAGGCGCGAGCTGATCCGCGCCGACTCGAAGATCACCGGCAGGCCGCTCCCCGGATGCGTGCCGCCACCCACCAGGTAGACGCCGTCGAGATCCTCGAACCGGTTGCGCGGCCGCAGGTGGAGCATCTGGCCCAGGTTGTGGGCGAGGTTGAACGTGGCGCCGCGGTGGATCTCGAACCCCTCGTCCCAGTCCTGAGGCGTGACCATCCGCTCGTACCGGATGCGGCGCTCGATCCCGGGGATCCCGATCGCCGACAGCCGCGACAGCACCAGGTCCCGGTACCGAGGCGCCTCGACCTCCCAGTTCACGTTCGGGTGCTGATGGGTGACCGGCACGAGCACGTAGAGCGTGCTCCTGCCGCGCGGCGCGAGCGTCGGGTCGGTGACCCCGGCGTTCTGGACGTAGAACGACGGATCGTCCGAGAGCACGTGCCGGCGCTCGATGTCGTCCAGGTTTTGTTCGTAATCCGCCGAGACGTAGATCGTGTGGTGGGGGACGTCATAGCGCCCGTCGAGGCCCAGATAGAGCATGAAGGTCGAGCAGGAGAACTTCTTCTTCCCGATCTTTCGCTCGGTCCAGCGCTTCCGCAGGCCGTCCGGCACCAGCCGGGACATGGCGCGGGCGAAGTCGGCGTTGACCACCAGGGCGTCCGACCGGATCTCGCCCGCGTCGGTGCGCACGCCCACGGCGCGCCGGCCTTCGAAGAGGATCTCCCGCACCGGCTCGTTCAGCCGGATCTCCACCCCGAGATGGCGCGCCACCCGGGCCATGGCCTCGGTGATCGCGCCGCAGCCGCCGATCGGATGGAAGACGCCGTGCTCGTACTCCAGGAAGGAGAGGATCGAGAACAGGCTCGGGCAGCGGAACGGCGACATGCCGAGATATTTGGATTGGAACGAGAACGCCAGCCGCAGCCGGGGGTCCGAGAAGTACCGCCCGAGCTCGGAATCGAGCGAGCGCCAGGGTTTGATCTCGGGGAGCAACCGCAGCATGTGCGGGCTCGCCACGTCCCGCCAACTGTCGAACGAGGATTGCAGGCAGGGCCGGAACAGCTCGAAGCGACGGCGGTTGTCCTCCAGGAAGCGGCCCACCGCCGGAGCGTCCTCCGGCGAGAGCGCGGCCACGGCGCGCCCCATGCGGCGGAGGTCCGGCGTGGCGAGCAGCTCGCCGCCGGAACCGAACACCAGCCGGTACTGGGGGTCGAGCTTGACCAGCTCCACCTCCCGGTCGAGGTCGTGACCGACGGAGGCGAAGATCTCGCGCAGGATGGCCGGATAGAGGAAGAAGGTCGGCCCGACGTCGAAGCGGAAGCCGGCCTCGTCCAGGGTCGAAGTCCGGCCCCCCACCCTCGACAGACGTTCGACAACGGTCACCCGCAGCCCGGCACCCGCGAGCAGGATCGCGGCCGCCAGCCCGCCGGGCCCTGCTCCAATGACTGTGACTCGCTCTCCCATCGGGTCCTCCTTCGCCAACGGAGAGAGCTTAGCCGTTTTGTCCAGATTTTGTCAAGAAATCTGGACACCAAGAATGGACACGCCGCCGACAACCGGGCTTCACCCGGTCGGCCAGCGGTCGATCTGGAGGTGTCCTACTGAGAGGCGCGACGGAGGTTGCGGGCGCGGACCATCTCCCAGATCGCGGGCACGAGCGACAGGGCGATGATGGCGAGGACCACGAGGGAGAAGTTCTTCTGGACGATCGGGATGTTGCCGAAGAAGTAGCCGGCGAACGTGCAGATCAGCACCCAGGCGAGGCCGCCGATCACGTTGTAGCTCATGAACCGGCCGTAGCTCATCGTGCCCAGGCCGGCCACGAACGGCGCCAGGGTGCGGACGATGGGCACGAAGCGGGCGAAGATGATCGTCTTGCCGCCGTACTTCTCGAAGAACTCGTGCGTGTAGGTGAGATGCTCGGGCCGGACCACCCGGAACCGCTTCGCGTTGAGCAGCCGCGCGCCCAGGAAGTGCCCCACCCAGTAGTTGACCGTGTCGCCCAGGATGGCCGCCACCGCCAGAAGGACCAGCAGCCAGGGGAGCGAGAGCGAGCCCAGAGCCGCGAACGCGCCCGCGGCGAAGAGCAGCGAGTCGCCGGGCAGGAACGGGGTCACCACCAGGCCGGTCTCGCAGAACACGATCAGAAAGAGGATCAGGTACGTCCAGGTACCGTAATCCTCCAGGATCCGGCGCAGGTGAACGTCCAGGTGTAGAAAGATGTCGATCAACTGGCTCGGGTCCATGAGATCCTCCAGGGCGCAAGAGCCTACCATGGCAGGCCTTATGCAACCTTCGGGAGCCCCGATGACTCTGCCCATCTTTCTCGTCCTCGCCCTGCTGGTCGCCGTGGTGGTGGTGTTCTCGTTCGAGTGGGTGCCGGTCGACCTCGCGACCCTGCTGCTGCTGTCGGTCCTGGTCCTCTCCGGCATCCTGACCGTGGACGAGGCCTTCTCCGGCTTCTCGAACGAGATCATCATCATCCTGGCCGCGATCTTCATCCTCTCCGGAGCGCTGATGAAGGGCGGCGTGCTCGACCACCTGAGCGACGTCATCCACCGCTTCGCGGGCGGCAGCCGCAACAAGGTGCTGCTCGCCGTCATGCCGGTGACCTCCTTCATCTCATCCTTCATGAACAACACCACCTGCACGGCGGTGATGATGCCGGCGGTGCTCGGCCTCTGCCGCAAGAGCCGGGTGAGCCCGGGCAAGGTGCTGATCCCGCTCGCCTTCGCCTCGATGCTCGGCGGCACCTGCACGCTGATCGGCACCTCCACGAACGTCGCGGCCAGCGCCTTCCTGAAGTCGGCCGGGCTCAGGCCGTTCTCGATGTTCGAGTTCCTGCCGGTCGGCGTGGCGGTCTGCGTGATGGGCATCCTCTATGTGATGCTGATCGGGCACCACCTGCTGCCCGAGACCCGGGAGGCCGGCTTCGAGGAGCAGTACTCGATCCGCGAGTACCTGTCGGAGGTGATCGTCACCCCCGGCTCGCCGCTCGCCGGCCAGGCCCTGCGCGACAGCCGGCTCGGGCAGATGGGTCTCCAGGTGCGCGCCGTCCTGCGCGGCGGCCGGCGCATGGACGCCGAGCCCGCCCTCGCCCTGGAGGAGGGCGACCTGCTCCTGGTCCAGACCACCCGCGAGGGGCTCCTGCAGGTCAAGGACACGGCCGGGATCGAGATCAAGCCCGACCTCAAGATGAGCGAGATGGACCTGGCCACCGACACCATGACCATCGCCGAGGCGATCCTGATGCCCGGCTCCGCCCTGGTGGGTCGGACGATCAAGGAGCTCGACTTCCGCCGCCGCTTCGGGGTGACGGTGATCGCGATCTACCGCAGCGGCCCCGCGCTGGCGGCCCGCATCGGCGGCCTGCCGCTGCGGGTCGGCGACGTGCTGCTGATCCAGGGCCGGCCCGACCGCTACCGGGCGCTCGCCGACAGCCCCGACCTCCTGATCCTCCAGGAGACCGAGCACCAGCCGGCCCGGCGCCGCAAGGGTCTGTACGCGGTCGGGATCTTCCTGGCGGCGGTGGTCGTCTCCTCCTTCGGCTGGATGCCGCTGCCGATCGCCTTCCTGCTGGCCGCGACGGCGGTGATCTTCACCCGCCTGATCACCATGGAGGAGGCCTACAACCTCATCGACTGGCGCCTGCTGATCCTGATCGCCGGCATGACCTCCTTCGGCGTGGCCATGCGCAAGACGGGCGCCGCCGAATACCTGGCGAACCTGATCGTGGGCTGGACCGGGGACCTCCCGGTGAGCGTGCTGCTCTTCGCCTTCGGCGTGCTGACGATCCTCCTCACCCAACCGATGTCGAACGCGGCGGCAGCCCTGGTCGTGCTGCCGGTGGCGATGAACACGGCCACCAAGCTGGGCCACGACCCGCGCTCCTTCGCGGTGATGGTGACCCTCTCGGCCTCACTGTCCTTCATCACCCCGTTCGAGCCGTCCTGCCTGATCGTCTACGGCCCGGGGCGCTACCGATTCCGGGACTTCCTGGTCTGCGGCCTGCCGCTCACCGCCCTGGTGGTCCTGGTGCTGATGGTGATGGTGCCTTGGATCTGGCCGCTGGGGTGAAAAAGGCCGTTCAAGGACCTATAGGTCCCTATAAGTCCTATAGGTCCTTCAGGTCCTTCCCGCGATCCAGCACCCGCCCAGCACCCGGGTCCCCTGATAGAAGACCGCGGCCTGGCCGGGGGTGATCCCCCGCTGCGGCTCCGCGAAGCGGACCTCCGCCCGACCGCCCGGCAGCGGGCGGATGCGCGCCTTGACCCCGGGGTGGCGCGAGCGGATCTTCACCGTGGCCTCCACTTCGCCCTCCGGAGCCGGACCGATCCAGTGCAGCCGCTCGCCGGCCAAGCCCGGCGCGAGCAGCTCGGCCTCCTCTCCGACCACGACCCGGTTCTCCTCCGGCTCGATGGCGAGGACGAACAGCGGGCTCTTCGCGGCGAGTCCGAGGCCCTTTCTCTGGCCCACGGTGTAGCGGTAGTAGGGCTGACCGGTCCCCAGCTCGCGGCCTCCGGTATCCACCAGGGCGGCGGGCTCGGCGAGTCGGGCGCCGGCGAAGCGCTCCGGGTGCTCGGCCACCTGGGCTTCCACGAAGTCGCGGATTCCTCCGGAGACGAAGCAGACTTCCATGCTCTCGCCCTTCTCGGCCACCACGAGGCCGGCCTCCCTGGCCAGCTCGCGGACCTGCGGCTTGGTCATCTCCCCCAGGGGGAATTGCGAGGCCGCGAGCTGCTCCCGGGTCAGCTCGAAGAGGTAGTAGCTCTGGTCCTTGTCCAGGTCCACGGCCGTGTGCAGCTCGGGACCGTCCGGACCCTCCAGGATGCGCGCGTAGTGGCCGGTCGCGACCCGGTCCGCCCCCAGCGTCTTCGCACGGTCGAGCAGCAGGTCGAACTTGATCCAGGTGTTGCAGCGCACGCACGGGCTCGGAGTGCGGCCCGAGAGGTAGTCCTCCACGAACGGGTCCACGACCTTCTGCCGGAACTCCTCGTCCATCTTCAGCGTGTAGTGCGGGATGCCCGCCTGCTGCGCCACCCGCTTGGCGTCGCCCAGGTCGAGCGCGCCGCAGCAGCGGCCGTTCGACTCCACGCCGGAGTGGTCCCAGAGCAGCATGGAGAGGCCCACCACGGGCCGCCCCTCGCGCGCCAGAAGCCACGCCGTCACCGACGAATCGAGGCCGCCGCTCATGGCGATCGCGGTCAGATCACTCATCCTCTCAGACTCCTACCGGCGCCACCCGGCGCAGCGCGGCCACCTCGCGCGCCAGGGCGTCCAGGAAGGCGTCAACCTCCTCGGGACGGTTCATCATTCCGAAGCTCACGCGCAGGGACGACAACGCCTCGTCCCGGGTGAGCCCCATCGCCATCAGCGTCCGGCTCGGCTCGACCGCGCCCGAGGAGCAGGCCGAGCCCGTGGACACCGCGAAGCCGGCCAGATCGAGACGGATCAGCAGCGACTCGCCCTCCACGCCCGGGAACGCCACGTGCGAGGTGTTCGGCAGGCGGGGCGAATCCGCGCAGTGGACGATCGCGCCGGGCACCCTTTCCGGCAGCAGCGACTCGAAGCGGTCGCGCAGCCCGGCGAGGTGGGCCTGGCGGTCACGCAGCTCGGTCCTTGCGGCCTCCGCGGCGGCTCCGAAGCCGGCGAGCGCCGGCACGTTCTCGGTGCTCGCGCGGCGGCGGCGCTCATGGCTGCCGCCCACCAGCAGCGGCTCCAGCTCGCGTCCCTTGCGGATCCAGAGCGCCGCGGCGCCGAGCGGGCCGTGGAACTTGTGCGCGCCCACGACCAGCCAGTCGACTCCGAGCGCCTCCACGTCCACGTTGATCTTCCCGACCGCCTGCACCGCGTCGCAGAGTACTGGCACCCCCTGCACGCGGCAGGCGGCGGCCACCTCGGCCACCGGCTGGATCGTGCCCAATTCGTTGTTGGCGAGCATCAGGCAGACGAGCCGCGTGTCCGGCCGCAGGGCGTCGAGGATCGCGGCAGCCGGCACCACCCCGTCCAGCCCCGGGGACACCCGGGTGACGGCCACGCCCTCGCGCTCCAGCCGCGCCGCGGCCTCGCGGATGGACGGGTGCTCGATGGCAGAGATGATCAGGTGTCCAGGATCGCTCCGCCTCCGGAATTCTCCGAAGATCACCGCGTTGTTTCCTTCTGTACCCGACGCGGTGAAGACTACTTCGGGAGGCCGGCCGCCGATCAGGGCGGCCACGCGCTCCCGGGCCTCCTCGACCGCGTTGCGCGCCGCCTGTCCGAAGGCGTGGATCGACGACGGATTTCCGTGCCGCTCCCCGAGCCACGTCAGCATGGCTTCCCGGGCCTGCGGATGGAGCGGCGTGGTGGCGTTGTTGTCCAGGTATACGGGATGCATGAGAGATTCATTGTAACGCCTGCGGCGAGGTAGGACTTCCCGCCGTTGTACAGCGGATCCTGAGAGAGGTAGATCGATGCCCGTGTCCTCTTTTCGACGCCTGCCGTCCCTTTTCGCGGACGCTCTCCTCACCTCGCTCCTCCTCTTCTCCTTCGTGCATGCCGCCCATGCCGCGGACCCGAAGCCCACCCGGGCCGAGCGCAAGGAGATCCAGAAGTCCCAGAAGGAGGCCATCTCCAAGCTCCCCGAGAAGTACCGGGCGTGGATCGAGGAGGTCGAGCTCCTGATCACCGACGACGAGCGCACCGCCTTCCTGGCCCTCGACAAGGACTACCAGCGGGACGCTTTCATCGACCGCTTCTGGGAGTCGCGCGACAAGTACAAGGCCACGGCCCGCAACGAATTCCGCGACCGCTGGGAGGCCCGCATCCAGCAGGCCCGCGCGCAGTGGGGCGGCAACCTGAACGACGATCGGGTCAAGATCTTCCTCCTCAACGGCCCGCCCGCCGCCGCCTACAACTCGACCTGCACCTCCCTCCTCTGGCCGCTGGAGGTCTGGTACTACGCCGGCAGCGACCAGATGGGCCAGGAGTTCGTGGTCGTGTTCTACCGCCACTGGGGTGCCGGCCCCTACCACCTCTGGAACCCCATGGAGGGACTGGACGTCCTGTTCAACGACGGCAGCGCCACCTCGCTCGGCGGCCGCGGGCATTCCATCCAGGAGATCGCCAACAGCTGCCCGCGTGACGGTGACAAGGTCGCGGCGGGCATCGGCTGGGTGGCCAGCCAGCGGATGAGCTACACCATCCTCCAGTCGCGCATCGAGTCCAGGCCCCAGGGTCCCGGCGGCGAATGGGTCGCCACCTTCGGCTCGTACTCGACCGACATCCCCGAAGGCGCGGTCCCCCTCCCGGTGAAGCTCGACCTCGACTTCCCCGGCCGCTATCAGAACCGGACCGTGCTCCAGGGCGTGCTCGCGGTGGCGACCTCGGACGCCGGCGTCGCCAAGCTCGCCGACCACCGGTCCTACAACTTCGTGGTTACCGGCGAGATGCTTCAGGGCGGCCGGCTCTTCGACCGCTTCCGCTACAAGTTCGACTTCCCGGCGGCCCAGTCCGCCACGGCCGCGGACGCGGACACCGAGCTGCCGCTCCTCTTCCAGCGCTACATGCGGCCGGGCGAGTACCTGATGGTCGTCAAACTGGAGGACCTCAACTCCGGCAAGCTGGCCCGCATCGAGCGCACCGTGGCCGTGCCCGAGGTCGACAAGCTGGCGCCGCCTCCGCCGCCGTCCGATCCCGAGACCGCGCGCATCCTGGCCGAGGCCAACGCCGCGATCAGCAACGGCGAAACGACCGTCAAGATCGTGCCGCCCCCGGGCGAGCTCCAGACCGGCATGCTGCGCTTCGACACCCTGACCACCGGCGACATCGCCCAGGTCACCTTCTCGCTCGACGACAAGGCCGTGCTCACCAAGCGCAAGCCGCCGTTCAGCGTCGAGCTCGACCTCGGCTCCCTGCCCCGGCCGCGCCACCTCGTGGTGACGGCCTTCGACGCGAACGGCAAGCCGATCGCGAGCGACGAGACCCTGATCAACGCCGTCGTCAACCGCTTCAAGGTCAAGCTCCTGGAGCCCCGGCGCGGCCAGCATTACGAGAGCAGCCTGCTCGCCAACGCCGAGATCGAGATCCCGGACGGCGAGTCGCTGGAGCGCGTCGAGTACTACCTCAACGAGACCCGGGTGGCCACGCTCTACCAGGCGCCCTGGACGCAGCCGATCGTGCTGCCCAAGGGCGAGCCCCTGGCCTACGTCCGCGCCGTGGCCTTCCTGACCGACGGCAACTCGACCGAGGACCTGGTGTTCGTCAACGCCCCGGACAACCTGGAGGCCATGGACATCCAGTTCGTGGAGCTCTACACCTCGGCGCTCGACCGCCAGGGCCGGCCCGTCGCCGGCCTGACGCAGAAGGACTTCTCGGTCAGCGAGGACGGCGTCCGCCAGGAGATCGCCCGCTTCGACCAGGTGACGAACCTGCCGATCCATGCGGCCGTGGCCCTGGACGTCTCGGCCTCCATGGCCGACAACCTCGACCAGACCCGGGAGGCCGCGCTGCGCTTCCTGGAGCAGACGCTCCAGCCCAAGGACCGCGCCTCGATCATCACCTTCAACGACCGGCCGAACCTGGCGGTCAAGTTCACCAAGGACCTCACCACCCTGGCCGGCGGCCTGGCCGGGCTCAAGGCCGAGCGCGGCACCGCGCTCTACGACACCATCATCTTCTCGCTCTTCTACTTCAACGGCGTCAAGGGGCAGCGCGCACTGCTCCTGCTTTCGGACGGCAAGGACGAGGGGAGTCGCTTTACGTTCGAGGACGCCCAGGACTACGCCCGCCGGGCCGGCGTCACCATCTACGCCATCGGCCTGGGTGACGATGTGGACCGCAAGAAGCTGGAGAGAATCTCCGAGGAGACCGGCGGCCGGGCCTTCTTCGTCCAGAAGGCGTCGGAGCTCGACGCGATCTACCAGGGCATCGAGGAAGAGCTGCGCTCCAAGTACCTGATCGCCTATCAGTCGACGAACACGAGCGGCAACGACGAGTTCCGCACCGTCGACCTGAAGGTCAACAAGCCGGGCGTGGAGGCCAAGACGCTGCGGGGCTACTATCCGTAACGGATCCCGGGAGGCGAGATGCTCGAGCGCCGTTCGTGGTGTGTGCTCTTCGCCGTATTCCTCTTCGCCGGCGGCTCGCTCCGGGCCGCCGACAAGCCGCCCGACCTCGACGCCCGCCGGAAGGCCGCCGAGACGCTCCCGGCGAAGTACCGGACCTGGATCGACGCGGTCGACATCCTCCTCTCCGACGAGGAGTGGGACCTCTTCCTCGGCCTCACCAAGGACTACCAGCGCGACGCCTTCATCGAGCGCTTCTGGCAGGTCCGGGACGAGAACCCGCGCACCCCGCGCAACGAGTTCCGGGAAGGCTGGGAGGCTCGCACCGAGGAGGCCCGTCGGCGCTACGTCAACCTCCGCGACGCCCGCGCCCGCGCCATGCGCCTGAACGGCATCCCGGACAGCGTCCTCACCTCCGACTGCCCCATGGTCCTCTGGCCGCTGGAGGTCTGGTACTTCAGCCGCAGCGAGCAGACGAAGCGGGAGCTGATCCTCATCCTCTATAAGAAATGGGGAGCCGGCCGCTGGCGGATCTGGGACCCGGCCGAAGGCGGAGTCGGAGCTCTGATCGCCGACGGCGCCGCCACGGAAGGAGCACCGGTCGACCGCGACCCTCGGTCCGCCATGGCCGGAGAGGAGTCGAAGGGCGGCCTGGCTCGGGTCGCCACCTGCGGACCCGACGACAAGGGAAAGCGGATCGCCGCCGCCATCGGTTGGATCCTGGAAAAAAGCCGGGACTGGCCCTTCATCCTCCAGAAGGCCGACTCGGCCCCGGCCGCGCCCTCCGGAGAGTGGGTCCAGACCTTCGAGTCCTATCTCACTGACGTGCCCGCCGGGGCTCCGGCCCTGGAGGCGAAGCTCGACGTCGAGTTCCCCGGCCGCCAGCGCAGCCGGACGGTCCTTCAGGGACTGGTCGCCGCGCCGGCCGCCGAGGCCGGAGTCGTCCAGCTCGCCGGCAGCCGCTCGTACAACTTCCTCCTGACCGGCGAAGTGCTGACGAAAGAGGCCGAAGCGGGCCTCTTCGACCGCTTCCGCTTCCGCTTCGACGTCCCGGCCTCCGAGGCTCCGGCCGGCTCGACGATCCCGCTCGTCTTCCAGCGTCCCCTGCGGCCCGGCGAGTACACGCTGGTCCTCAAGGTGGAGGATCTGAACTCGGGCCGCTTCTACCGCGTCGAGCGTCCGGTGACCGTGCCGCTGGTCGAGGCCTCGGTGCCGGCGCCTCCGCCGTCGGACCCCGACACGGCGCGGGTGCTCGCGGCGGCCAACCAGGCACTGGCGAACGGCGACACCGTGGTCCAGATCCTGCCGCCGCCCGGCGAGCTGCCCACCGGCATGAACCGCTTCGACACCCTGACCAGCGGCGACATCGCGCAGGTCACCTTCTCGCTCGACGGCAAGCCGGTCCTCACCAAGAAGAAGCCGCCGTTCAGCGTCGAGCTGGATCTGGGCGCGCTGCCGCGTCCGCGCACCCTGACCGCGGTCGGCTACGACCTCGCCGGACGCGAGCTGGCGCGCGATGAACGGCTGGTCAACGCGGCCGCGAACCGCTTCCGGGTCCGCCTCGCCGAGCCCCGCCGCGGCGAGCGCTACGAGACGAGCGTGCCCGTTCGCGCCGAGGTCGAGGCGCCGGATGGCGAGACCGTCGAGCGCGTCGAGGTCTATCTGAACGAGACCCGGGTGGCGACCCTCTACCAGCCGCCCTACAACCAGGCTGTGATCCTCCCCAAGGACCAGTCCCTGGCCTACGTCCGCGCCGTGGCGTATCTCTCGGACGGCAACATGACCGAGGACCTGGTCTTTGTGAACGCTCCGGATTATCTGGAGGAGCTGGACGTCGACTTCGTGGAGCTGTACACCTCGGTGACGGACCGCCAGGGCCGGCCGGTCGAGGGCCTCACCGCCAAGGACTTCAAGGTCGAGGAGGACGGCGTGCCGCAGGCCCTCGCGCGCTTCGAGCGGGTGACCGATCTGCCGATCCATGCCGCCGTGGCCCTGGACGTCTCCGCCTCCATGGAGGACAGCCTGGACCAGGCCCGCGCCGCCGCGCTCCAGTTCCTGGAGACCGCGGTCCGCCCGAAGGACCGGGCCGCGCTGATCACCTTCAACGACCGCCCGTTCCTGGCCGTGAAGTTCACGAAGGACGTCAACGCTCTGGCGGGCGGCCTCGCGGGCGTGAAGGCCGAGCGCGGCACCGCGCTCTACGATACGATCGTCTTCACCCTCTTCTACTTCAACGGCGTGAAGGGCCAGCGCGCCATCCTCCTCCTCTCGGACGGAAAGGACGAAGGCAGCCGCTTCAGCTGGGAGGACGCCCTCGACTACGCCCGCCGCGCCGGCGTCGCCATCTATCCGATCGGTCTCGGCAAGGAGGTGGAGAAGCCCAAGCTCAAGAAGCTCGCCGAGGAGACCGGAGGCCGGGCGTTTTTCTTAGATGACGCCGCGGGTCTCGCCCCGGTCTACGCCGCCATCGAGGAGGAGCTGCACGCCAAGTACCTGATCGCCTATCAGTCGACGAACACGGGCGGGGGAGACACGTTCCGCACGGTGGAGCTGAAGGTGGCGAAGCCGGGCGTGGAGGCGAAGACGATCCGCGGGTACTACCCTTAGGACCTCACCCCCTGTCCCCCTCTCCCATCTCCCGCCCGCCCATCCCCGGGAGAGGGGGGACCTTTCTGGGGAGCTGAGGCAGGGAGGGGGGCGCCCTCTCCTGCGAAGCAGGGGAGGGAAGGGGAGGGGGGCTTCCCGATGTTTCCGTGATCCGCAACAGGTCGTTTATACTGACTGCGGGGAGATCGAATCATGGATAAAGAGGTGAACGTGGAGCCGGAGATTTTCCTGCGGAAGGAGCTTCGTCGTCGGCGCGTCGATGGCCTCTTCCAGGCTGCTGGCCAGCTCGCCTCCCTGCCTTTGGCTCCGCTGACCGATAAGGAAGTCGAATCCGAGATTCATGCCGCCCGCGCGCAGCGCCGGGCAAATGCGTCCGGTTGCCGATTGTCTTAGGAGGTCCTCCCATCCTCACCGCCATTCCTGGGATCGCCGGCGGGTTGGCGGAGGATGAAGGGGAAGATCTTTGCGCGGGCCTCTCTCGGCGAGGGTGGGGCGCCCTCGCCAGCGCGGAGAGTCGGGGAGGGTCTTTTCCGGCGGGACCCGGGAGGGTTCTCGGCTTGACGGGGAGGGTTCCCGGAATTCCGGAAAGGGTCCCCAGAGATCAGGAAGAGGTTTCCGGCGTCGCGGGAAGGGTTCCCGGCAATTCAAGGAGACTGCCCGGCCGTCCGGGATGACGATCCGGCGTTTCGAGGAGACTCCCCGGAGACTCAGGAAGGATCCCCCCCGGAGATCCGGCAAACCGGTTCGGATGCGTCCCCCCTCTCCCCGCGGGAGAGGGGGCCAGGGGGTGAGGTCTCAGCGCAACTGCCTCTCCAACTCCTCCACCTCTCCCCGTCCCACCATACCTCCACGACCTGGTTTCCCACGAGAGGGGCCAGCATGGTGCGCAGCTCCTGGAGCCACGTCCCATCCCTATGGCTGTAGCTGATGAAGACCCTGGGGCGGGGCGGGGTTCTCCTGTTTTCTTGGACACTGTGGAGAATTGTAGCGGGAAGACCCCTCCCCGACCCTCCCCTGCTTCGCAGGAGAGGGCGCCCCCTCCC
>JACZDC010089333.1_pt1 | contig 17927 bp, 15 predicted proteins | sample 8641791 | NCBI WGS metagenome assembly JACZDC01 (sample SAMN15324613, study PRJNA640507) | soil metagenome | isolation source: intercropping peanut in the second line | place: China: Luxin town, Laibin City, Guangxi Province | collected 2019-07-25 | depth 10cm m
ACGTCGAGGAGGTTGTCCTGCACGTCGGACTCGGTCTTGTCGATCTCGTCGAGAAGGAGGACGACGCGCTCGTCGCTGCGGAAGGCGCGGCCGATCGGACCCCAGATCACGTAGTCGAAGAAGGCCTCGACATTGCGCCCGGTGCTGCCGCTGCCGAAGCGCGCGTCGTTGAGGCGCAGGACCGTGTCCTGGACGTAGCAGGCCTCCTCGCCCTTGATGGTCGACTTGCAGCGCAGCACCTCGACCGGCATGCCCAGCGAGCGGGCCACCTCGAAGCCGAGCTGCGTCTTGCCGGTGCCGGCCTCGCCGGTCAGGAGGAGCGGCTTCTCCATGACCAGCGCCATGTTGACGATCGCCCCGAGCTCGGGGTCGAGATAGTAGCGGTCGGTGCCCTGGAATTCCATGCGCGGGAGTGTAACGGAATCTTGAATCCAACGGGTTGGATCGGGACCGAAGGACCCGCAGGACCTGAAGGACCGGAAGGACGATAACTCTCGTCCTTCAAGTCCTTTAGGTCCCTCATGCCCTATTTGTCCTTGCCTGGCTCAACCCTTGCTGACGGCCTCACCCCCGGGAGGACTCCTGAATGAACAAGACCTTGCGGGCGATTCTGCTGGGCGGCGTCGCGGTTGGAATCCTGGACATCACCTACGCCATCGTGGTGTCGCGCATCCTGCGTGGAACGAGCGCGGTGACGGTCCTGCAGTCGGTGGCCAGCGGGCTGCTCGGCGAGGGCGCCTACGAGGGCGGCGGCGGGACCGCGGCGCTCGGCCTCTTCCTGCACTTCGTGATCGCGTTCAGCGCCGCGGCGGCCTATGTCCTGGCCAGCCGCAGGCTCCCCACCCTGATTCAGCGGCCCTGGCTGTGGGGAGCGCTCTACGGCATGGCCTTCTATCTGTTCATGAACTTCGTCGTGCTGCCGCTCTCGGCCTTCCCGCACAAACTGTCCTTCCCGCCCACGGTGCTCGCCCGTGGGCTGGCCGGACACATCGTCTGCGTGGGACTGCCGATCGCGCTTGCCGCCGCCTCTACGTGGCGTCGCAGGGAACCGTGATCGGCTGCAGCGGCTGCTGCGGGAAGCCCGTGTTGACCAGGCCGCCCCAGGTCTCCAGGATCAGCCGCTTGGCCGCCGACATCTCGCGCGTCACCGGCATGAAACCCGTGGTGTCGACGATCGTCTCCGAGATCCGTTGCAGGATCACGTTGATGTTCGACTGCACCGCCTGCTGATTGCCCAGCGGGATGATCTGATCCATCGCCGGGTAGAGCATGTCGTAGATGTAAAAGATGTTGGTGTAGATGAACTGCCAGATCGCGTTCTCGTTGTATTGCGGCTGCCCGGCGTAGGAGCCGGTGGCGTTCCAGCAGTCCACGAACTGGGCGACCAGGGCGTTGTCGAACGGCATCGCCCGCACCGCGGTGAAGAACGCGGTGCCGATCGTGTAGGTCTGGTAGTCCACGAAGCTGAACGTCACCTGCTGCTGGATCAGCGGCGCCGGCGCGCCGGCGAGGAACGGATAGAAAGCGACGATCGGGAACCCGGCGGCCTGCGGTGTGAACTGTACGGTGCCGGTCCCGTTCGCGCCGACGGTCACGAGGTCTCCACCCGGGAAGGCGAGGTAGGGCTGCTCCGGCAGGACGTTGCAGAACGGACCGTCGCCTCCGGACGGCGGCGTGCTGCCGAACAGCACCCACTGGCCGGTCGCCACGATCAGCGGCCAGGGGTAGTACTGCGCGAGAGCCACCTGCGTGCCCGCCGGCGCCGGGACCCCCTTGTAAAGGACCTGCAACGCGATGGTCTGTGCCTGGCACTCGTCGATGTAGACGCCGCGGTCGTCGGTCTGTACGGTCAGCGGCAGCTCCAGCGAGACGACGGCGCCCTGATTGCCCAGGGCGAGCAGACCCTCGGCGGCCCATTCGGTCACATCCTGGGCCGTGACTCCGTCGGCGAACGGGACGTCGACGATGCCGCCGTTCCCTTCGTAGGCGGACTGATCATATTGCGAGGAGTCGAAGCTGCCGATCACGTTGATCGAGCCGTCCGGCATCTGCACGCCGACCTCGAAAATCCCGTAGTCGAACTTCGTTCCGCTCGACGTGTACTCGGGGATGGCGTTCAGCATGTCGAGCGAGACGATGCCCGCTTCGGTGTTCACCTCGGCCATGACCGCGCCCAGGGGCAGCGGTACGGCGGGCTGGCCGGCCGGCACGTCGGCGGCCGTCGTGATCGCTACGGGTGTGGCGTCGACCAGCACGCGGGAGTGGCCCGAGACCCGGACCTTCGGCGCCGCGGCCTGGCTCGTCGCGCCGCTGACCCCGCCGGCCCCGCTGGAGACCGGTGTCGCCACGGCGTTCGGCACCAGCATGCGGCCTCCCGGCGCGGTGGAGAGCTCGCCCTCGTTCCACACGCCGATCACGCCCACGATGCGGCTGTAGGCGGGATTCGTGAACACCTGGCCGCTCTGATACATCTGCGTCAGCTCGTCGCAGGTGCGCGGCTGCTGCGTGGTGCCGTTGAAGATGCCGTTCTGATAATAGAGCGTGTTGTAGGCCGACATGCGGACCATCAGCCCGGCCGCGCCCTGCGCCTGCATGGCGGCGAGCAGCGCCGCCAGGAGCGGCGAGCTCCCGCCGTTCGCGGAAGTGACCGTCGAGGTCGGAATCGTGGTCTGGAAGATCGTGCCCACGGCTCCGGCGATGATCAGATCGGAAGCGATGTTGCGCGGCGCGAGGAAGGAGCGCGAGTACATCCGCTGGAACTGCGGACCGCCGATGTACGTCGTCGAGCTGCCGGCGGTGATCGAATTGAAATAGATCTGGCTGCAGAAGGGTGAGACCGGATTGATGTCCACCAGGCGGCCGCTGATCTTGACCGGCTGGTTGAGGAGCGGATCGTCGGCCGCGGCCGGCTGGCCGTAAGCGAGAGCGCCACCGGTGGTCACGGTCACTTTGTTCTGATACTGGACGAACGAGCAGCCCTGGTTGCCGAAGTAGTTCCAGCGGCTCGCCATGTGACAGGTCGGATCGTCGTTGCAGTTGTCCTGGTTGGGCGGCGGGAGCTGGCTCGGCGGACAGGCGTCGCCGGTCGGCTTGACCACCCAGGGGCGGAACGCCTCCTGGAAGTTCGACGGCGTGATCGGCGGCTCCATCGTGGCGAGGTACGCCCAGTCGAGCGCGGCGTCGGCGGCGTCGTAGACCGGCACGTAATCGTTGTTGTTCGTGGTGTCGACGTTCCACTGCATGTAGCCATTGAAATAGAGGCGCGGGAAAGCCAGGACGCTCATGCGTGTCTCTCCTCCTGGAAAGGTGGGAGAGGATCGTACAACAAAAAAGAGCCGCCCCGGAGGGCGGCTGTGGTGCGGAGGTCGGGAGGGAGCCACGCGGCTCCCTTTATGGCCCCAGACTTCAGAAGTTCAGGCTGAGGTCGAGCATGAACACGCTGCCGGTGTAGTCCCCGTCGTCCGCGTTGAGGAGCAGGGAACCGGGCAGGTAGTTCTGCAACCCACGGAACAGGAAGCTGTTCAGGGTGTAGTCCTCCCAGCGGTAGCCGACGCCGGCCTTGGCCATCGGGCTGAGCTGGTAGTCGACCCGGGCCAGGAGGGCCAGCAGCTCGACGTCCTCGTAGTCGCCGAAGTCGACGGCCAGGTCGGGCGTGCCGCCCGGCGGGCTGAAGAAGTCGGCGTTGCCGTCGGTCTTCGAGTAGTTGGCCTGCAGGTCGGTGGACCAGGCGCTGTGCTTCGTGGTGAAGCCCAGGCCGAACGTGTCGGTGGTCTCGTCGAGCGTCAGATCCCAGTTGTCCTGCGGGTTGGTCGAGACCGTGGCCCCGGACTGGCGGGAGCGTTGGAAGCTCTCACGGTCGAAGCGGTGGCCGAAGAGGTAGAAGTTGATGGCGTCGCTCGGCGCGTACGCGATCTCGGCGTTGTACTGGAGCACGTCGTCGGAGATCAGGCCGAACTCGCTCTTGTTGTAGTCGTCCTTGCGGCCGGTCACGCCGACGAAGAAATTCAGCGCGTCGGTGGCGAAGAACTGGGCGTTCACGTTGTACTGGTCGTACTCGCGCGCCGCCTCGTCGAACCGGCGCAGGGCCGGCTGGTTGGTGACACCCTCCGGCTCCACGAACGTGGCCTCGCCCGCCTCGATGTCGTAGCCGTCGATCGAGCGGTCGCCGAATTCATAGGTCGCCCGCAGGTTGAACCGGTCGCCCGGGTGCGTGTCGAACGCCAGCTTGAGGATGTCCTCGTCGGAGGATTCGACCTCGCGGAACTCGCGGTCCCAGGTCTGCAGGTTGTACGCGAGGGCCAGCCGGCTCGCTTTGCCAATGTTCCAGCCGAGCTCGGCGCCCAGGTCGTTCTTCGTGTAGGAGTACGGCACCGTGATGCGCTCGATGTCCTCCCACACCGCGTGATACCGGACGTAGCCCGGGAACTCGATGCGCTTCGAGGAGTTGTCGTAGTCGTACATCCGGTAGCGGAACGTCAGGTCGAAATTCTGACCCACGTCGCCGCCCACCTGCGCCGCCAGGTTGGTGACGTTGGCCTCGTTGTCGGCGTTGCGCACCGGCAGCTTGTTCACGTCCGTGGCGTCGAAGACCGAACGGTCGAAGTTGATCCCCTTGATCGACGGGTTGAGCGTGTAGGGGAGCAGCGGGTCGTCCTGGGTCATGGTGTTGTAGGACAGGCTGCCCTGGGCGTACCAACTGCCGCCGATGCCACCGAGGCGCGTGCGGCCGTCGGCGAAGATCACGTTGGACTCGTTGTCCGCCCACAGGTCGGCGAAGCCCACGCCGGAGCCGCCGATGGTGCCCGAGCCGGGCGCGCTGTAGGCGCTCGGATCGGTGGCGCCGGTCAGCCGCCACGGGTTGTCCCAGTACATCGTGCTGACGTTGTTCTTGAACGTGGACATGCGGTAGCCGAAGCGGACCCCGGCGCGGTCGGTGTTCCACGCCCCCGCGAGCTCGGCGTCGTCGATGGAGTAGTCGATCACCTCGGGCAGCTCGGTCACGTTGCTGAAGCCGAAGCTCGCGCCGTACGGACGGTTGCCGTCGCGGTCCTCATGCTTGTAGTCGAGACCCCAGGAGAAGCCGCGCAGCGAGCCGAAGCCGAGGCTGGCGTTCAGCCGGTCGCGCTCCAGGCCCAGGTCCACCGGGTTGGCGGTCTGCAGATAGGGAGAGATCAGGCCGTTGAGGAACGGGAACGTGATCAGTGCGCGGTTGGCCGCGAACTGCTTTTCCAGGGCCGTCTGCAGCGCGAGCTGGACCGGGTCGGCGATCTGATAGACGCCGGGTGCGGTCTGCGTCCACAGCATGCGGCCGTTGTTGCCGAAGCGGTGCGGGATCTTGTTGTAGTCGACCGTCAGGCCCCAGCGATCGATCACGCCGTAGCCGAACGTGTAGCGGGCGTCCTCCCGGGCCGTGTTCACGGAACGGAAGTCGAGATAGCGGCCGTCGTTCGGGTCCCGTCCCTCGACGTTGAGGTACGGGATGACGAAGCCGCTGCTCATGTCCCGATACTCCTCCCACTTGGCGGAGTCGGTGTCGACCGTGCTTTCGAAGATGCCGAACACGATCGGGTCGATGGTGAAGGTGAAGCCCTGCGGCTCGGACGCCGAAGTATCTTCAGCCGGTTCCTGGGCGACGACTGGTGGGACCGCCAGCAGCAGGGTGCTGGCGAAGAGGGCGAAGATGGCGAAGAGGGCGAGCCATTTGCCGGTTTTCAAGTTGGTGCTCATGGCGTTCTCCTCGTGCCTAGTGGCCCAGGTACGGGCTGGACGGATGGTTGCTTCCATGGACCGCGGCATGGCAGTCGGTGCAGGACCGGTTGAAGATCCGGTTGCTGGCCCGGGCCTGATCCGCGAGGGTGGCGCCGTCGTACAGCGTGCCGGGGTGCCGCGTGTTGGCGTGGCACTGCTGGCAGATGTACGGCACCGAGGTCTTCTGCAGCTTGATGTGGTTCGAGCCGTGCGAGACGTGGCAGTTCAGGCAGTTCTCGCGGACCGGCGCATGCTCCCAGAGGAAGGGGCCCCGCTTGTCGGCGTGGCAGGAGTAGCACAGGTCGTTGACGGAAGCAGCCTTGATCATCTTCGCCGTGGTGCTGCCGTGCGGGTTGTGGCAGTCGGCGCAGGCGATCTTCCCCTCGCGGATGGGGTGGTGGGAGTTCTTCCACATTTCGGCCCGCACGTCCTTGTGGCAGCTCAGGCAGACGTCCACCTCGTTGGCCGTCTTGAGCTGGGCCTTGTCGGACTTGAAGGCATGGATGCTGTGGCAGGACTGGCAGGACAGGCCGCGGTTCGCGTGCGCGCTGCCGTGCCAGAACATCTGCTGCCGTCCGCTGTGGCAGCTCTGGCAGAGCTTGGCCTGGTCCTTGGCGCTCAGCTTCGTGATGCTGGGCCGGAGAGCCGGGTCGTCCGGATTCTCCGTGTGCGCTGCCGCGGGTCCGTGGCAGCTCTCGCAGCCGTGCGCCGCGAGCCGCTCGAAAGCCTTCGAGCCGTGGGGGGTGTTGGCCAGATGGTCGGCCACCTCGCCATGGCAGGCCATGCAGACGTCGCTGCCGGCATAGCCCTGAGGTGGTGTGCTCTCCGGCGCCTGCGGCGCGGCCCACGCCTGGCCGGCGAAGGCCAGAAGCAGGACGCTGCACAGCGCTGGAAGCAGAAGGCGATGGAGTCTCATGATGATCTCCTCCCGGTTCCTTGGGTCACTCTCAGGTGAACGGCCCAGTCAACCTTGGATGCTGGTGGCATTTCATCGTGCCGGGCATCCCTCCTACCACCGCCCGATGGAGAGTCTGTTCATGATCGTTGGACGGGAAGATTTCCTACCCTTTCGGGTGGGAGGGCGGTTTGGACCGGTCTGGAAAAAACCACCCACAGGGATGTAGTCGGCTGAAACCCGGCATGGTGTGATTCGACCCGGGAAGAACAAAACCCAAAAGGAGCCGCAACCATGAAGACCCTCGGTTTCACCCTTTCGATCGTCCTGACGGTCGTCCTGCTCGCCATCCTGTATTCCGGACCCGGCGCGACTCCGGCAGCCGCTCAATCCGCCAAGGTGCTCGACGGCAAGGCGATCTTCCTGGCCCAGAAATGCAACATGTGTCACTCGATCCCGCCCGCCGGCATCGAGCACACCATGAAGACGTCCAAGGCCCCGGACCTCGTCGGTCTGGCCAAGACGGACGCCAAGCTGCTCAACGGCTATCTCCGCAAGACCGCGGACATCAACGGCAAGAAGCACGTCAAGCAGTTCACCGGCAGCGACGAAGAGCTCGGCGCCCTCATCGCCTGGCTGCAGAAGCAGGAAAAGAAGTAACGCCGGCAGCGCCATTCCAGAGGGAGGGCTGAAGAGTGAAAAGCTTTTTCATCTCGCTGACCCGCAACGCGATCAGTCTGATCGGCGCGGCCATCGTCACGGCCTCGGCCATCCTGATCGTCACGCTCTTCACCCTCGGCCTCTTCGGCTACGAGGGCGGCCCGTACATCGGCATCCTGGCCTACCTGATCCTGCCGGCGATCTTCATCACCGGCCTGATCCTGATCCCGATCGGCATCGCGCGGCAGCGCCGCCGCGACCGCGACGCCGTCGTGCGCGGCGAGGCGCCCGCCGGCCTTCCCATCCTCGACTTCAACGATCCGGTCACCCTGCGCCGCACCCTGGCCTTCACGGCCCTGACCGCGCTCAACGTCGTGATCCTTTCGGTCGCCAGCTACGAAGGCGTCCACACGATGGAGACCACGCAGTTCTGCGGCCAGGCCTGCCACAGCGTGATGCAGCCCGAATACACCGCCTTCCAGCGCTCGCCGCACGCCAACGTGCGCTGCGTCGACTGCCACATCGGTCCGGGCGCCGACTGGTTCGTCAAGTCGAAGCTCTCGGGGAGCTGGCAACTGATCTCGGTCAACCTGAACCTGTATCCAAGGCCGATCCCGGCGCCGGTCCACAACCTGCGCCCGGCGCGCGAGACCTGCCAGCAGTGCCACTGGCCCGCGAAGTTCGTGGGCGACCGGCTCAAGGTCATCGACAGCTACTCCGAGGACGAGGCCAATACCCACCTCCAGACCGTCCTCCTGATGAAGGTCGGCGGCCGGCGCGCAGGTGGCTCCCAGGGCATCCACTGGCACGTCGACCCCGGAGTCCGGATCCGCTACCTCGCGGACGAGAAGCGCGAGACGATCTACGAGGTCGAGATGAAAGCCGCGGACGGCAAGGTCACGCGCTTCGCCATGGCCGACAAGAAGGCGCCGGCCGGCGCCGCCTGGCGGGTCATGGACTGCATGGACTGCCACAACCGGCCGAGCCACACCTTCCGCGCTCCCGACCAGGAGGTCGACGCGGCCCTGCAGGCCGGGCGGATCCCGACCGATCTGCCCTACATCCGCCGCGAAGCGGTCGCCCTGCTCAAGGGCAAGTACGCGTCGCACGAAGCCGCCGAAAAGGCTTTCAACGACGGCCTGCTCGCCTTCTATCGCAAGGAATTCCCCCAGATCGCCGCCAGCCGCGCGCAGGCGCTCGCTGCCGCCGCCGCGGTCATGGGCGACCTTTACAGCGCCAACGTCTTCCCGTCGATGAACATCGGCTGGGGGACCTACCCGAACCACATCGGTCACGAGCGGTCGCCCGGCTGCTTCCGCTGCCACGACGATCAGCACGTGGCGGCCGACGGCAAGGCCATCTCGCAGGACTGCTCGACCTGCCACGGTCTCCTGGCCATGCAGGAGGAAAACCCGGAGATCCTGAAGAGTCTCGAGCAGTGACGTGACCTGAGGATCAAGCCATGAGATCAATCCTTCGAGGAGCCCTCCGGTCCAGCCCGGTCCTCGCGTTGATCTCCTTCCTGATCTGGGCCGCGCAACCCGCGACGGCCCAGGAGGGAGACGACGCCACAACCAACGCGCCGATCGTCTGCGCCGACTGCCACGACGACGTCCAACCCGCGCAACTGGAGACGTCGGTCCACGCCGGCTTCTCCTGCACCGACTGCCACACCGGCGCCAACGACCTCGCGCACACCGAGGGCAATCTCGCTCTGGTGAAGGTCGAATGCGCCACCTGCCACTCCGACGGCGAGACCGGGAAGCGTATGGGCGGGCGCCTCATCCGGCCGCTCGCGGCCTACAACGCGAGCGTCCATGCCCGAGCCCTCCGTGGAGGCAAGCCGGCCGCGGATTGCGCGAGCTGCCACGGCAGCCACGACATCCGCCCTCCCGCCGACGCCGCTTCGAAAGTGAATCATCAGCGGGTGCCCGCGACCTGCGGCGAGTGTCACGGCGAGATCGCCAAGGCTTTCGCCGCGAGCGTCCACGGCCAGGCCGCAGCCCGCGGCATGCGCGAGGCGCCGGTCTGCACCGACTGCCACGGCGAGCACCGCATCCTGGCGCCGAACGACCCCGGCTCGCCGGTGTTCGCCACCAACATTCCCAGAATGACGTGCGGCCGCTGCCACGGCGACGTGCGGGTCTCCCAGAAGTACGGCATGCCGTCCGACGTGGTCGCCTCGTTCGAAGACAGCTACCACGGCCTCGCCGGCAAGGCCGGCAACCAGACCGTGGCCAACTGCGCCTCCTGCCACGGCGTCCACAACATCCTGCCGTCGTCCGATCCACGGTCGATGGTGAGCAAGGCGAACCTGGCGAAGACCTGCGGCCACTGCCATCCGGGCGCGGGCACGCGCTTCGCCATCGGCCCGGTCCATGTCGTATCCACCAGCGAGGCGTCGAGCCCCGCGGTCTACTGGGTGCGATGGATCTACCTCTGGCTCATCTGGCTGGTGATCGGCGGCATGGTGCTGCACAACGCTCTCGACCTGCGGCGGAAGGTGATGTCTCCGATCCGTCCGCCGGTCGTCCCCGTGTCGGAGCGCCGGCCGCGCATGCGGTTCGGCTTCCGGCTCGCGCACGGCCTCACCATGATGAGCTTCATCGTCCTGGCCTACACCGGCTTCGCCCTGAAATATCCCACCACCTGGTGGGCGCGGCCGCTGCTCGCCTGGGAAGAGACGATCGCTCTGCGCGGCTGGATCCATCGCGGGGCCGCACTGGTCATGGTGGCCGCGTTCCTCGGTCACTTCGTCCACCTCGCGGTGTCGAAGGAAGCGCGGGCCTGCGTCCTCAAGATGTGGCCCACCCGCCACGACGTCCACGAGCTGCGGGAGCGGCTGGCGTGGTATTTCGGCAGGCGCGTCGAGATGCCGAAGTCGCCCACCCTGGGCTACATGGAGAAAGCCGAATACCTCGCGCTGATGTGGGGCACGGCGGTGATGGCCTTCACCGGCTTCCTGCTCTGGTTCGAAAACTTCACCCTGCGCTGGATGCCGAAGTGGGTGATCGACATCTCGACCGTGGTCCACTTCTACGAGGCGGTGCTGGCCACCCTGGCCATCCTCGTCTGGCACTTCTACTTCGTCGTCTTCGACCCGCTCGTGTACCCGATGGACACCGCGTGGCTCACCGGCCGCGAGGTGCCCGGCCGCTCGCTGGAACGCGAGTCTCGTTGAACCTCCCGAACCCGGGTGGGAGCTGGTCTCCCACCCGTTCTCTTCCTCCGCACGCCTGACCCATTCCGAGCTGCCAGCGCAGAAAGATCAGTTGATCCACGAGGCGGAGGAGCCGCTTGTCGGACGGCGCGCCGAAGCCGTGGCCGGACTCGCGGTCCACTTGGAGCAGGATCGGCTCCTGTTCCGGATCGCTCGCCGTGGCGGCCTGGAGCCGCGCCGTCATCTTGCGCGCGTGCAACGCATGGACGCGGTCGTCCTGCTCGCCCGCGGTGAACAACGTCGCCGGGTACTTCGTCCCCTTCTTCACGTTCTGATAGGGCGAGTAGCGGAGGAGATAGGGGAACTGTTTCGGATCGGCGCTCGATCCGTACTCGCTCACCCAGTTCCGGGCGCGCAGGAAGTTGTGGAAGCGGAGCATGTCGAGGAGCGGCACGTTCGCGATCACGGCCGACGCGAGGTCCGGCCTCTGCGTGAGGAACGCGCCGGTGAGCAGGCCGCCGTTCGACGCGCCGCGGACTCCGAGCCGCTCCGGCCGCGTGTAGCCGTTCGCGATCAGCCACTCGGCGGCGGCGATGAAGTCGTCGAAAACGTTTTGTTTCCGCTCGAACATCCCGGCCTCGTGCCAGGCCTCTCCGTACTCGCCGCCGCCGCGAAGGTTGGGCAGAGCGAAGACCCCGCCCTCCTCGAACCAGGGCAGGTTGCCCTCGCTGAAGAAGGGGGTCTGGGATACGGAGAAACCGCCGTAGCCTTCGAGGATCGTCGGGTTGCAGCCGTCGAGCTTCAAACCCTTGCGGTGGACCAGGAACATGCTGATCCGGGTGCCGTCCTTCGACGGGTACCAGACCTGCTTCACCCCCAGCGTGGACATGTCGAACGGCACCGGTTTGCGCCACCAGAGCTTCCGTTCGCCGGACTTGAGATCCACCCTGTACACGCTCGGCGGCTCGTTGAAGCTCGTGTAGTTGAGCCACCCGACCGGGCTTGCGGGGCCGCCGGAGAGCTCGGCCGAGCCGATTCCAGGCAGCGCGAGGGGACCGCGCGACGATCCGTCGAGCCCGAACAGCTCGATCCGCGTGCTGGCGTCCTGGACATAGTGGGCGACCAGGGTGTCGCCGACCAGCGTGATGGACGCGAGGGCGGCCTTGCGTTCCGGGATCAGCTCGCGCCAGCGCGAAGGCGACGGATCGTTGAGGTCGACCGCCACGACCCGCCGGTTGAGCGCGTCGAGCGTGGTGCTCATGTAGAGCGTGTCGCCGACGATCGGATCGGTGTCGTAATAGACGTCCGTCAGCCCGCTGACGGCCTTGCGGCCCACCACGATCGGTTTGTGCTCGGCCGATCCGGTTTCGAGCCACTTGCGGAAGTCGAGCACCCACAGGTCGTTCGAGTTGCTGCCCGTCCACTGGCCGATGAGGAGCCAGCGGCCGTCCGCGCTCAGGTGGCCGAACGGTCCCCAGGTCGAAGCCGCCGGACCTTCCTTCGGCTGCTCCAGGATCACGCGGTCCCGCGCCGGGTCGGAGCCCACCTTGTGAAGGCGGATGCGCCGCGAATAAGGGTCCTTCACATCCTCCAGGTTGTTGTAGATGAAGCCCGAGCTGTCCGGCAGCCAGTCGACCTCGCGCACCTTGTTGTGGATCTCCTCCGAGAGCCACTTGCCGGTCGCGATATCGTCGATATTGATCAGATGGAGCGTGGCATTTTCGCTGCCGGCCCGGTAGAGGCCGAACGCCACGAGCTTGCCGTCCGGGCTCGGGTTGAACCAGGCCAGGGTGGTCAGGCCGGTCGAGTCGAGACGGCCGGGATCGACGAGGGTCCGCGGCGCGCCGTCGCCGACGGACAGGACCAGCGCGGCCTGGGACTGGTCGCTCCCTTGCTGCATGAAGAACTGTTGCTCTCCCCGCACCGCCGGATCGCCGCGGAACCCGCTGTTCATCGTGAGCGCCTCGATCCGGGCCTGGAGCTCCTTGCGTCCCGGCAGGTTGTCGAGGACCGAACGCGAGTAGGCGTTCTGGGCGTCCGTCCAAGCGCTCACCCGGGCGTCGAGCTGGGGATCGGGCTTCGTCATCTCCGGAGCCGCGCTCCCTTCCAGCCAGCGGTACGGATCGACGACCTCCACGCCGTGGAGGACCTCGCGCACCGGCTGGACCTCCGTGGGTGGGACATCGGCGAGCTTGGAGGCAAGAAGCGGCAGGGCAAGGGCGGTGAGGAGAAGGCGGCGCATGGTGCAGATCCTACCTCGACCGCTGGTTATTGATGCCGTCGTGCCTATCGTGTAGTCTGGCCTGAAATGCGGTCCCGGACCCCGATAGAAACGGTGCAACGGCAACTCGAGGCCTACAACCGGCGCGATCTCGAGGCTTTCGTCGCCCTCTTCGCGCCTGGCGCCGAGATCTTTGACCTGGGAGCCTCGGCGCCCATGCTCTCGGGTGTGGAGCAGATCCGAAGTCGCTACGACGAGGTGTTTCGTGCCTCGCCCGATCTTCACAGCGAAGTGCTCAACCGCACCGCCCTTCAGCGTGTCGTCGTGGATCTCGAACGCATCACCGGCCGCAACGGATCGCCGGATGCCATCCTCATGCTCGCCATCTACGAGGTGGAGGAGGGGCTCATCCAAAGGGCTCACTTCGTCCGTCAGTAGCAAAGCGGCTGACATGACGGTTGACGATCAGCCCGAGTTGACATCGGGTGTTCTGACATCTCCAGCGGATGAGATGCTCAGCCGCGCCATTGCGGCCACCCTCGCGGCGCCGCAGGCGGATCGGGCGCACCTCTTCGAGCAGTTGGTCGGCGAGATCGAGTCCTTCATGGCGGCACATCCCGAAGAACGGCCCTGGACGTGCACGGTCTTCACGGGCACGGAAGGATCGCGCATCTTTCGCGGCGGGGTTGGACATTCCCTCGTGATCGACCCGGTTGGCCGTCTGTGGCGGGCCCGTAGCTACGAGGACTTCGAGACCACCTATTCGTTCGAGGATGGCGATTGCAGGATCGCTTCACTCACGCCGCTTTATCATCAGATGCGTGAGTACCGCGCTGCCGGTGGCGCCAGACCTTGACTGCGGACACCAGCAGAATGGCGGCCAGCAAGGGCAGCAGCACGGCGTTCGAAACGACGCCGAGGAGCCGGCCCCCGATGAAACTGCCCAGGATCGAGCCGGCTGCCATGATGAGCACGAAAGCGCGGTTGCGGCCCAGGACCGCGAAGCTGCGGTCGCGGCTGTAGCGCGAGAACCCGACCAGCATCGTCGGCAGGCTGATGGCGAGAGACAGGCTCCCGGCCAGCTTGATGTCCACGCCGAAAAGCAGGACCAGCGTCGGGATCAGCAACTCACCGCCGGCCACACCCATGAGCGACGCCACGGCGCCGATCGCGAGGCCCGCGGCAACGCCCACCGCCGTCCGGACGCCGCCATGGAGCGCGGCGTGGCCGCTCGCGGCTGGGTCATGGCCGACGAGGAGCACGCCGGCGATGAGCACGAGGAGGACCGCGATGATCCGGTAGAGTGTGGTCGCCTTGAGCCGGGTCGCCCAGCCGGCCCCGAGCCAGGCGCCCACCAGGCTTCCCGCGAGCAGATTCAGGATGATGGACCCGTGCGCGGCGAGCACATCGAATGGCACCGTCCTGGCGCGGAAGGGAAGGGCCGAGGTCACGACCACCAGGCTCATGGCCTTGTTGAGGATGACCGCCTCCAGCGGCGCAAAGCGAAAGGCGCCGATCAGGAGCGGCAGCCGGAACTCCGCTCCACCCAGGCCGATGAGACCGCCGAGCGCACCGATGAGAGCGCCGCCCCCGAACGCCGCCGCCTTGGTGGAGGGGCTGGAAGATGGTCCTTCACTGTTCGGGACGGGAACCGGTTCGCGCATGGTCAGATCCTATCGTGGCGAGGGGAAACCTGGGACCATCGAGCGACCGCCTTGCCGAGGTTCGGGGTGAGCGATAATCTTTGACTGGAAATTCGGAATGCGCGTCGCGATTTCAGGCAGCCACCGTACAGGCAAGTCCACGCTGCTTTCGGAGCTTTCGAGGCTCCTGCCGGCGTACACGATCGTCGACGAGCCGTATCACCTCATGGAGGAGGAGGGCTACGAGTTTGCCCATCCGCCTTCGCTGGAGGACTTTGAAGCCCAGCTCGAACGGTCGATCCAGGAGCTCGGCCGAGAGGATGACGACGTGCTGTTCGAGCGCTGTCCGGCCGATTTCCTTGGATACATCGCGCTGCACGAGGACGCGGGCTTCTTTGATGAGGACGAATGGCTGCCGCGGGTGCGTGCCGCTCTCGAAACCCTCGATCTGGTCGTGTTCGTTCCCATCGAGTCGCGCGACCGCATTGCGGTGTCGTCGTCGGACGACGAAGGGGCGTCGCGGGAGGCGGTGGATCAGAAGCTCCAGGAGATCCTGCTCGACGATGCCTTCGAGCTCGACGTCGAGGTTCTCGAAGTGGAGGGCGATCCTGAAAGCCGTGCCCGGGCGGTGCTGCGGCGAGTCCGTCGCGGATGACCGGAGAATCGATGACAAATCCAACCAAGGATCCGATCGCTCTTCTCGACCATCTCATCAGGGCTGCGGTGAATGGTCGTCAATTCGAAGCCTTGGAGGCATACAAGGCGTGCTATGAAGTGGGGGACCCGTTGGTTCCCCTGATCGTCGCGAAGATGCGATCGGGCCGCTGGAAGAAGCTGGGGCCAAGTGAGACGAGCGCCTACTTTTCCTGCCTCATGCACTTGATCCACGATATCGACGAATCCGCCTCTGTGGAGCTTGCGAAGGCTATTCTCCAGAGAGGGTGTCATCCTGTTTACGAGGCGAAGCTGCGGTCCATCCTGTCTTTTACTCTCAGCGAATTCGAGGCCACGCCATGGGGATCGCTGACCATCTATGTCGCCAGGGGTCTCCCCGGGAGAGAAACCGTAACCGAATATCTGGGCTCATGGTTGGCTCAGATACCGGTGGAGGACCTGAAGGGCATCCGTCGCATCTACGTAGTTGAGAGGGATCGACTGCCCAAGCTCTGGGGTTATTATTTGAATGTCGTTTCCGTCATCTGCTTGATATGGAAGGATTCCTATGAGTGGAACCGGTTCACGGTCATGCAAGCGGAAATTACCCTGTATCACGAGGTCGGCCATCACGTGGACCGGAGAAGATCAGACGAAAAGGAGAGCCGCGAGGCCTTCGCGGATACATACGCGGAGCGGCTTTTCCGGAAAGTCCATCCCAGGCTGGGAAAGCGGTGGCTCGCAGCACTGTTCATGCCGGTGCATACGGACCGGAAGCTTGACAGGTTGCAGCGGCTGAGAGAGGGTTTGAAGAGCCCGCCGGATTAGGTTACGCCTGCTCCCGAGTCAGGGTGGTGCCAGCCGTCATAAGTGCCAGGCGATTCTACGGGTCCGTCGGGGGCCGTCCGATCCGAGAAACGTCAGGCGCCTATCCCGGTCCAGAGTTGGCCCGGATCTCGCAAAGGCTTCAGTCGGGGAGCTTTTATGAGACGCAAAGACATCGCTTTCCGACCCCATATTGCTCGCACTTTGACGCTTCTGGTTGGACTCCTCATTTTTGGCCTGGGCTCGCCTGCCATCGCACGCGATGGCGGCGATGGCCAATACGGCTATGAACGGCTCGCCGATGCCCTCGCGCGCTATCGCCAGGCCGCCGGCGGCGACGAACCCAGCCCGGTATCTCCCGGCCCCGCCCTCAAGCTCGGCGCCAAGGGGGAGCGGGTGGTCGCCCTGCGGCAACGGCTCGCCGTGGCCGCTACGGCTGAGGGCGCCGGGGGCATGGCCTCTCTCCTCGGTTCCGAGGATGTTTCCGAGGTCTTCGATCTGTCGCTGGAGATGGCTGTCCGCGACTTCCAGGAACGCCATGGGCTCGCGGCCGACGGTGTCGTCGGCGCTTCCACCCTGGCCGAGGTGAACCGGACCGCGGAGGAACAGATCCGCCGGATCGAGCTGAACCTGGAGCGCTGGGCAGAGTTGCCGGAGGATTTCGGAGGCCGTTACATCCTCGTCAACATCGCAGCCTTCCGTCTCGACGCCTTCGAGGACGGCCGCCCGGTCCTGGATCTCAAGGCGATCGTCGGACGGACCGACACCAGGACCCCGGTGATCAGCAGCGCCATCCGGGACGTGGTGATCAATCCCTCCTGGTACGTGCCGGCGAAGATCGCGTCGAACGAGCTCCTGCCCAAGGGCCAGGACTATCTCGATCGCAACGGCTTCGAGATACTGCCGGACGGCAAGCTCCGCCAGCGGCCCGGGCCGAACAACTCACTGGGGCAGTTCAAGTTCCTCTTCCCCAACCCCTTCGACGTCTACCTCCACGACACCTCGGCCCGGTCCCTCTTCGACCGCTCGGCCCGCGCGCTCAGCCACGGCTGCGTCCGGATCGAAAGGCCCGACGAACTGGCCGCCTGGGTGCTGCGCGACGCTCCGCAGTGGAGTGAGGACGCGATTCAGGACACGCTCGATTCGGGACGGGAAAAAAGAGTGAGACTCCCCGAGCCCATTCCCGTGCATATCGTCTACTGGACCGCCTGGGTCGACAACTCCGGCGCGCTCCGGTTCAGCCCGGACGTCTACGGCCAGGACCGCGAGGCCCTGATCGCGCGGTCCGCTGGAACGGACCGGCGGAAGACCCTGACGGCTTCCGGTCCCTCGACGGGCGCTCGCACGGCGGAAACGGTGGCGAGCCGGGAGCAACGCTGAATCGCTGGGGGGATCCAGGATCGGGTGGCACCTATTTCCCGGCGGCTTCATCGCGGTAGCCAAGAAGAACCGCTTGCGTTTTCGGTGCGAGAAGGGCATTGAATCGGTCAGCTATCGGGATGGACTCACTTGTCCCTTCCGCGTAGAGAACCGCAATCCAGCTGGGTTCAACCTTCTTCGGATTCGGGTTGCCCTCCTGCCGAAGTGCGTGCTGCATCGCCTTGACGACCTGTTTGTTTCGAGCAATCTCAAATAGCTGCGCCCGTTGGCGCTCAGTTCCTATTGCCGACGTGAACATCAAGGCACGAAGCTGGGTCAGATTCTTCTTCCACTCGACTCTCAACGCATCGTCGTTGTCCGCCAGTTCGACGATCTCGCTGAGTGCATACGTGTAGCGGGACAGATCCGAACGCTCTCGCAGAACTGTGACTACCTCCCGAATTAGATGTGGCTTTAGGTTCAGGCACTGCTTTGATCCAACATCGAACACAACATAGGGATCCCAGCCAACCCGGAAGAGGCATTGCATAACCTCATCTACAGACGTTGGCTTTCCTACAGATGGGCTGCTTGGCTGACTCATACAAACCCCAGAATAAGCACCACCCAATTCTACCAGCAAGCCGTGGGAGCCTCCTCATAGGAGGCCGGACGATTCTACACCTTATTCTGAAATGACATTCGCGCGCGGGTTCTCGTCTTTATAAGGGGCATGTCGAGACGTGTGCGCTTCATACCCGA
>JACZDC010073886.1_pt1 | contig 17924 bp, 16 predicted proteins | sample 8641791 | NCBI WGS metagenome assembly JACZDC01 (sample SAMN15324613, study PRJNA640507) | soil metagenome | isolation source: intercropping peanut in the second line | place: China: Luxin town, Laibin City, Guangxi Province | collected 2019-07-25 | depth 10cm m
ACATCGGAAACCCCACTACTCCCGAGGAAAAGGCCTACGGCCGCAGCCTGCCGAAGCCGATGATGCCGGACTTCCCGGTCCGCGGTTACGAGTACTACGACAATCGCCATGACGTGGTGAACACCACCTTCCGCAACTTCGAGGACAACGCCACGCGCAAGACCGGCGCACTGTCCTACCTGCTGTACACCAGCTTCGGAGTCAGCTCGAACAACGCCATCGAGAAGGTGAAGTTCGAGAACGCCAAGCCGGTGTACTTCCCGCCGATGAAGGGCAACGCCCGGTGGGCCAACGACAATGGCAACAGCTCGGCCTACCGGACGGCCGCGATCCGTGACAAGGATGGCTCGCTCGGCGCGGGTCCCAACGCCTACGTCCTGATCAACGATGGCGAGAACGACAGCGTCGCGGCCGATGCCGACGCCTGCGAGGCCAAGCCCACCTGGAATGCCGTGATCTGCAAGGGTGATGTGGGACGCGTGGCGTTTGCCGGCGGACCGGGTGGTCCCGGTGGTCCGGGCGGCGCTCGTGGCCCCGGTGCTGGCCCCGGCGCTGGTCCTGGTGCCGGTCCTGGTGGTCCTCGTCCGCCGGGCGCGGGCCCTGGTCCTGGTCCTGGCGCGCCTCCGGTTGCAGGCGCGGCGCCTCGCCCAGCCGGTCTGGCGTTCGGTGGTCCGCCGCAGCCGCCCATCACCCTCAGCCGCAATGGCAAGGATCACACCATTGCCTCAGGCGGCTCGAACGTACGGGCCGGCACCGAGATCAAGCTGACGACCGAACGGCCGACGCTGGCTCTGCGACTGACGGAGCTGGACAAGGGTTCGTGGGTGATCTTCCAGCTGCCCGGCTTCAACACGGCAGCCGCAGGCGCGGCGCAGACCAGCCTTGATGCACTGCGCAAGGCCAGCGAGACCTCGTACTTCAAGGACAAGGACTCGCTGTGGGTGAAGATGGTCTCACCTGACAACGGCGAAATCGGCCTGGGTGGCGCGACCACCCTGCAGGTCAGCCGCTAAGCTAGATCCGTCTGCTTGAAAAAGTGCCCCCGGCTGAGCCGCCGGGGGCACTTTCGCACCAGCATGTGATCCAAACGAAGAATGCTCTCGATCGGGGGAAACGACGTCATATGAAAGGCAAGGGCATGTCGCGCCGCACGCTGCTGCGCAATTTCGCCATCGTTGGAGCCGCCACCGCCACGGGCAAGGCTTTCGCGGCGACGCACCGGTTTTCGCCGGTGCAACTGGATTTCTCCGATCCCTATCTCGAACTCATACGACTTCTGAAGGAAGCCGCCGAGGTCGAACAGGATCTGATGCTGCAGTACATGTATGCCGCATTTTCGCTCAAGCCCGCGTACACCGAGCTCATCGGCGCACCGGTGCCCGGTGGGACTTCCCTGATGGGCGACATCATCCAGGAGATGCAGCACCTGGGCGACATCAACCGTCTGCTGGTGGAACTGGACGCCGCGCCCGTGCTCACACGGCTGGACTATCCCTACGAATCCGATGTCTATCCCTTCCCTTTCGAAATGGCGGCGATGAGTTCGGTGGGCCTGGCCAAGTTCGTGTATTGCGAGGCTGATCCGGTGCGCCTCGGACATGTGAGGTCGGCCACCAGCGACTCGGTCCGCCTCGCCGACAAGTTGAAGACCAGCTTCGGCGGCAGCATCCCCGTGAATCACGTGGGCAAGCTGTACGACGCCGTGGTCGAGAGCCTGGGCGATCTGAAGCAGGCCGGCGGCGTCAATATCGACTTCGGCGCGTGGTTCCAGAACATCGGCGATGTGAAGGCCGAGGGCGAGTTCGGTCACTTCAAGTTCTTCCATTCGCTCTACGAGGGATTCCATCCGCTGCTCAAGGGCAAGCCCGACGTCTGGAGCCTGCCTGCCGGCGACGCGAACCATCCCTGCTATCAGGTGCCCCTGAATCCCACCGCCTATGAAGGGCGTGAGAACACCATCAAGGATCCGGATCTGCGTGCGCTCGCGTGGCTGGGCAACATGAACTACTGGTGCCTGTTGCTGCTGCTGGATGCCGGCTACCGGCGCAAGTCCAAGGTCGAGGTGGCGCTGGCGCAGGCCATCATGATGGGACCGCTGATGTCCATCGCGAAGTACTTGCCGACCAAGGGATCAGCGGTGCCGTTTGATCCGCTGAGCATGGGCTTCAGTCCCGGACTCAACGACGCAGCAGGAAAACGCTTCACCCGCCGGATGCTCGAAGAGACGCGCAACTACGCGCGTTCGATCGAGAAGCTGCTGCCGGGCGACTTCAGCCTGAAAATCTACGATCAGTTGCTGGCCGCGGTCTGATCCGCAGCTGACTGATCTGCGGCCGACTCATCCGCGGCCGAGTGATCCGCGGCCGTCTCGTCGGCGGCCGCCTGATTCGCGTCGGTCTGCTCGGCGGCGTGCTTCTTCTCTCCCTTCAACGTCGCCAGATAGGCGACGACGTCCGCACGCATCTTGTCGTCCGGAATCTGCATCGGCATGAGCGTGCCGGGGACCTTCTCACCCGGATTCACCAGGAATTTGTCGAGGGCCTTCTTGCTCCAGGTGATTCCCGAGGACTTCAGGGCCTCGGAATACATCGTGAAGTCGGGCTGACTGCCGGCCTTGCGGCCCACCAGCCCCAGCAGATTCGGGCCCTGGTTGGCGCCGCCGGTTTCCTGCACCGAATGGCAGACGCTGCACATGACGTTGAACGTCGCCTTGCCCTTTTCGATATCCGGCTTGGAGCCCGCGATGCACAGGGCGGGCGCCACTACGGCGGCGGCTACGATAAACAGGCGGTGAAACTCGGACATTCTCTGACGCTCACTCCACGATTCTGGAAGCCAGTTTATCGCAGAAATCCGCGTGATCGACCCGTCGCGTCCAGTCCTACTTTTATTTAAGAAATGAGGCACTTGCGCGCACGGTCAGCTCGCGGGCGCCGCACGACTAGGCCGCCGCGGGGGCGCCGAAGGTGTTGGGCTCGGCCTGGCCCCTGGCAAGGCAGCCCCAGAGCGCGAAGCCCGCGAAGACGATGAGTGCGGCCACAGGCACCGCAGAGTCGAACTGCGCGCCGAGACTCATGCGCCCCGCCCAGATGAGCATGGCGACGATGGTCAGCGCCGTGGGGACGAGCATCCACCAGCCGCTGCGCCCCATGTCATGCAGGCGCCGCACGTGCAGGACCACCGCGGGATACAACAGCGTCAGCACGCCCCAGCAGGCGTAGTTGATGGCAGGGCCCTTGTAGGCGTACCACAGCACAGCCAGCGCAAGCGGCAACAGCGCGGCCGCGAAATGACCGCGGGAAGTGCGGCCGCCGGCTTGCACGAACAGCGCGTTGAAGGATGTACGCGGGTCTGATTCACCCAGCGTCAGTGGCGCGCGCTGCAACGCACCTCTGTAGTACGTCAGATAAGCCAGCATCAACAGGCCGTTCACCGCAAACGCCAGGATTCCCAGCGCGAGGCTCAGAGGCTGGTGGTCGAGGAATGCCCAGTACAACGCGCTGGTCGAGACGGCAAACACCATGCAGAGCGCCGCCGGCACGAACACGCCAGCGAGGATCAACGCTCCGGTGACGAGCTCGATCAGCATGCAGACGTCAAGCAGCCTCGAATGCACCAGCGCGGTCATCAGTTCGGTGGAAAGCGGTGTTTGGCCGGTGGGCATTGGCCAGAGCGAGAAGAAGAAATAGTTGAGACCATTGAGCAGCATCCACGCGCCGAACAACACGCGTGCGAGCAGTATGAGTTGCCTCACCGCTGGCGTCCGCGCACTGCCGGCAACAGTGGCGCGCACGGGGAACATCGAGCGGAACGCGGCGATGCAGGCGACGCAGAGCAGCAGGTTGCTGCCGAGCACCCTGCCTCCGGCGATCATGCTGCCGGTGCTCCACTCGGAGAGCGGCGCATCCCACCAGAACACACAGAACGCGACCGGCATGCACAGGAGCAGCGCCAACGGCGTGAAGAAGCCGAACAGCACGGCGACGCCGGTGATCAGCTCGACCGCTTTCACGACATCGAACAGGTGCGTATGAAGCAACGCCGCGAGCATCTCGGCCGCGAGCGGGTGCGAGCTGTTGGCGCCGGGTTGCGGATAGATGTGATAGAAGTGCTCGACTCCGGCCGGAATCATCCACGCCGCATACCAGAAACGTACGAACCAGATCACGTACTTCATGGCGCCCCCGTCGAATCTTGCATGCGGTCTTGAGCCGCTTGGGCTCCGTTATAGTCCGGTTTGCCGGTCGCAGTACAGTTTCCCTGCTGAAATAGCGGCTTCATCCGTCGCGGCACTCGGCGCCGGCTTCACTTCCGGGGTCGAGGCATCAGCCCCCTGCTTTCCAGATCGCGCACGGCCTCGGCCTCTCGAGCCAGCGCGCGCTTCACCGCGGGGCGCTCCAGGGTGCGTGCATAGTGCGCCGAAATGTTCGGGAACGGCGCAGCATTGAAGCCCGCGCCGGTAATGCGGAACCACACCCAGTGCAGATAGGCATCGAGCACTGACCACTGCTGGCCCGCGAGCCATGGCTGGTTCTGCAGTCGCGCTTCAAAGCGGTTCAATTGAAAGGCCATCATCTCCAGCGCCTTGGTGCGCAGTGCGGCCGCGCCCTCGGCGTGATCGATCATGATCTGGGGAAACGCGATGCGCGTGACAATGGGATGCAGATCGGCGGTAAACGACACCAGATCGCCCAGGAACCCGGCCCGCGCGAGCGCCGAATCACGTCGCGGGAAGAGTGCCGCGTCCGGGAAGGATTCGTCGAGAAATCCCAGGATCGCGACCGTCTGCACGATGGGTTGCCCATCCACCAGCAGCACCGGCACCTTGCCCGACGGATTTCGCGCGAGAAACTCCGGCTTGCGGTGATCCCCGGCCATGAAGGCGACAACATGGGCCTCGAACGGCACGCCGATTTCTTCCAGCGCGATCATCGATACGCGTGGACACGAGCCGGGGGAGAAATAGAGTTCGAGGATCATGAGTCGCTCCGGTGTGTTGCGGCCGGGGGAAGTCAGGGCGCTACGCGTCGTTCGTGGATGAGCCAGGTTCCGCCGCTGCGCCGCAGGTAGTCCTCGGATGAGCCCATGATGTCGATGCTCATGGGCTGATTGGCGCCGTGCGCCACGACGAACATCCAATAGGCGCGCACCACGACGTGGTCGCTGTCGAGGAATTCGATGGACTGATTGGTGACCACATGATGGGTCGCTGTTGCGGCCGCGCCCTCTTTTTCCCGTCGTTGCAGGCGCGACTTCATGACCGGCTCGACGTACTTGCGGATGGCGTCCTTGCCGGCATAGGTGCCCTCGGCCGCCACGAACTTCGCATCCTCGCTGAGTGTGGCGAGATAGGCCGGCAGGTCGGAATCATCCAGTGCCCGGACATAGCGGCGCAGCGTTTCCTCGATCGCCATGCGGTCGCGCGCCAGTGAATTGGACTCTGTGGGTTGGGCCGCCATGGTTGCTCCGGTCAGCAGAGCAAGGGTCAGGCCGATGATCGGTCGGAAAAGCATGTTCAACTCCGTGCCGGACTTGTCGCTGGTCAGTTTCGAGACGGCAGTCTACCGCGGCGTCCACGGCTGAGGTGGCTGGGCGTAGAAGCGAAGATCGTCAATGAGCGGAGCCTTCTCTTCGCCGTTTCGAATCACTGATCGGCGACGGAGTTCTTGGTCGAGTTCCGGGTCCATCCATATGGCCGGATCTGACGGCGTGCGCTTCAGGTCTTCCGCAGGCGCTATGTAGAGCAGCGCGTCGCCTGCAACACCTGAATCGATCTCATAGACCCGCCTCCCGATACTGCGCAGCTCGTCTGCGGGTATCGCAGGTTTGGCTTGCTCCATCTTTGGCATGCATTCCGGTCGCATCAACGCATCTACCAGCGGCGTGCCCCGGATAGGCGCAATGAGCACTCGTTTGGGCCACTTCATCTGTGTTTCGAGAGCGACAGAGCAGCCCGCGACCTTGTAGCCGCTGTAAGGAGTGACGCGATACAGCGCGTTCGGATGCAATCGATCCAGGATTTCACCCAGTGATTCGATTCCCGCAGATGGCTTTGGCCACGTGGAAGGCCACGGCAGCGAGAAGAAGTGGCCTGTGCCGTAAATGACCAGCGCCTTCTTGCTTCGGCTCAGGATTTCACGGCCGATCAGATCGGCTGCGTGGGCAGCGCGCTGATCGGCGATCTTCTGCCATGCATCATGCGTGCGAATCTGGCTCCAGTAGATTGGCGGTTCACCGAGCAATACGCGGATGCGTTTATCAGGCGCCAGCGATGCATTTACCGCGCGGACGACGGCAAAGAAGGTCTGGTAGCCAACGCCTTCGACGGTTGGATCCCAGCCCACCGTGTTGTGCCAGACCTGCGACAGCTCAGCGTACGAAACGCTGTCGCCGTCGAGGTAGCGGTCCAGAATGTCCTGATGCTGCGAACCACCGAACTCCACCACGACATTGCCGACTTTCGCGGCAAAGCGTGGATCACGCACCACGAGGGTATAGAAGTTCAGTTCATTGGCGAGCATGTGATTGTCGCCCAGACCCACGAGCGGATGTGTCTCGAAGGCGGAGAGAATGCCGTCAACTCCGGAACGGACGACAGGCTCAGCGGAGCGGGATGCCGGCGAGTAGGCGCACAATAACGTGTAGAGAACGGCCGCGAGCATCGAAGCGAACCTGTTTCGGTGGAGCATCCTCCCCCCTTTTTTTAACTGGCTTTGGCCGCGGCTGAACTGCTCAATATCGTGACGCCCAGGCCGGCAATCAAGACAGCAAGAATCCTGCGGTTGGTCGACGTCTTCAAAATTCCGCTCTGTCGGAATTTAGTACGTGGCGGAATTCAGCACGCGGCGGCCAGCAATTCGAAACGCGAATTATGTTCGTGCGCTTCGCCAACAGTGGCAGCAGGCGCCGCGGCGCGCACTGGTAGTGGCACCAACAACGCCGTCACGAACGCCCTGGTGATGCGGTCCGCTTTCCTGCACATCATGTCGCCCCTTCCCTGTGTGGCATGACTGTACGCCGGATTATCGGGCGCTTGCCTGTGATTCTGAAGTTCAGGACACGGTGATATGCTGCTCGCGGGGCACGAATAACAGGGGGAGACGTGGAACATAATCGCACCAGGTTGCGGCAGGCGCTCATCGCCACCTGCACCGCGATGGTCCTTGGCGCTGCCGGGTATGCACTGGCCGCCGATAGCGCAATTCCGAAGTTGAGCGGCGTCTGGCTGTTTGGCCAGTGCGCGGATGGCTCGCGCATGCGATGCCTCATCCTCCAGGAAGACGATCCACTGCTGACCGAACGCGCGAAGGCATTCCGCGACGCGATGGATGAAGCGGCGCAGCCGAAATACGACTGCGCTCCGATGTCCATTCCCCACATGTGGACCGACCCGTACTCGCACCAGATCGAACAGTTCGATGACCGGATCGTGTTCACCTATGGCAAGGATGACGTGGTGCGCACCGCATGGCTGCCCAACAGCAAGCACCCCAAGCCCGCAAAGAACGAGTTCCTCTATTTCGGCGATTCGCGTGCGCACTACGAGAACGGCGCGCTGATCGTCGAGACCACGCACTTCGCCTTCGACCCGCAGGGGATGAACGCCGACTTCCGGCTGCCATCATCCACGCAGAAGAAGGTGGTGGAGCGCTACACGAAGGAAGGCAACGAGCTCGTCCTCGAAGTCACCACCACCGATCCGTTCTTCCTGAAGAAGCCCTGGGTGTTCAAGGTGCGTTCGAAGCCCGACCCGGAGCCCCTGGCGCTGCCGTGGGACTGCGATCCGGCCGCCTCCCAGGACATCCTCAAGTTGATGGCACCGAAATTCCCCAATGATCCGCCCGTCAAGCGACTGCCGGTCGAATAAGGAGCTGCACCTCATGAAATCCAGAATCGCATTGATGATCGGCGCGTTGACGCTGGTGACCACCATTGCCGGAGCGCATCACACCACCGCCGGCATCTACGACATCAAGACCGAGGTGCAGGTGAAAGGCAAGGTGAAGGAATGGCGCTTCGCCAATCCGCACCCACTGCTGAAGATCGAGGTGGTTGATGCGAAGGGCGCCGTCCAGGAATGGGACGTGAGCTACGGCGGCTCGGCGGTGTCGCACCTGAAGAAGCGCGGCTATAGCGCGCAGACGTTCAAGGCGGGCGACATCGTCATCGTCAAGGGGCACCCGACGCTCGTCAAGGAAGCACACGGCCTGCTGATCGAGACCAGCAACCCCACGCACGAGGATGGCACGCCGTATCCCTGATCACGTCGTGGCGCCGCGCACCGCGCTCGATCATCACTGACAGGTAAAATCGTCGTCCGTGGTCGGCTTGCAGTAGTCGCCCCAGCCGTACTTGCGCCAGTAATCCACCAGTCCGCCGTCCCGCACGATCTGCTTGAATCCAGGCAACTTGCCCACGCCGTAAAGTCCGGGCTCCCATATGGCCCACAGGACGCCGTAGCGCACCGCGGGCTGCTGCATGTCTTCGCGCAGCAATTCGAGCGCGGCTTCGTTGTCGCCAAGCCAGGCAAACCACTGGCTCAGGCCGACCACCGCTCTGCGCCCGCGTGATTCCGTCGCGATCTGGCGCAACATCGACAGCGCCTGATCAGGCTTGTCCAGCAGCGGCCGCATCCGGGTCGAAAGGCTGTTGCCATTGGATTGCTGGCGGTCGAACTCGATCGACTTGTCCAGCCAGCGCGCCAGCTGCTGGCGATCCCTGGAGCCCAGTGCGATGGAAACACCGAGGAAATAGAGCCGCGCGTCCTTGGCGAGTTTCTCGCTCCGATCGAACTCCGCGTACGCCGCCGGGTAATTGCCCACCGAACCGTAGAGATAGGCCAGCCACAGCGCCACGACTTCGTTCAGGGGATCACGCGCCTTGGCCTGCTCGAACAACGGGATGGAATCACCAGGTCGCCCGACCAGATCCGGAAAGCCGAGGGGTGTCTTGCCCTGGCCCACGATGTCCACGGGCACGGGCCTGCCGCCGTTGACCTGTCTGGCCGCCTTGGCCGCCGCCTCGTAGTGTTCCGCGGCAGCGATGATCTCGCCGGCCTCGATGCTGTCTTCGGCCAATCGCTCGTGGATCTTCGGTGAGTCAGGCACGAGGCGCCGATATTCCGCAAAGGCCGCATCGGCCTTCTGCTTGCGATCGGCTGCATCGGCTGACGTTCCGCTGAGCAGGCTCGCGTAGGCCTCGGAGATATCCCACCACGGCTGCGCAAAGGATGGATCCAGCGCGGCGGCCTGCTGCATCAGCTCGATGTACCGGCGCATGCTCTGCGCGCCTGTGTAGGTTACGCCCCGAGCCGCAAGCCAGGCCTGATACGCGTCGACATTGCGCGTCATCCCCGGCTGCTGCCCGATGCCCACGCCCAGCTTCACCTGCAGCGCTGCGGCGACTGCGCGTGCGATCTCATCCTGGATGGTGAAGATGTCCGTCAGGCGGCGGTCGTAGGTCTCTGACCACAGATGAAAGCCGGTATCGGTGCGGATGAGCTGTGCGGTGATGCGAAGCTGATCTCCGGAGCGGCGCACGCTGCCTTCGAGCACGTGCGCAACGCCAAGCGTTTTCCCCGCCGCCTTGATGTCCTCGGCCTTGCCCTTGAACGCGAATGCGGAGGTGCGCGCGGTGACCTGCAGATCCGGAATTCTCGCCAGCGAGTTCAATATTTCTTCGGTGAGCCCATCGGCGAAATGATCCTGCTCTGCGTCGGAAGAAAAGTTCTCGAAGGGCAGCACGGCGATGGAACGGTCGACGTCGGCCGATGCGGGACCCGCCTGTCTATCGCGCAGGTACCACAGCAGGCCCGCGGCGATGGCTACTGCGGCGACGGCCAGTGCGGCCCATGTAGCCGGCCGGCGCAGTGCGGCGCGCGCGGGCGGCTGCGACGCCGACGCGCGGTCGATCGCGGTATTGGAAACAGCGGCGCTGCCGCCAACCGCCGACTTGCGCAGGCCCTCGACGAACGAGCGCCACTGCGGATCGCCAGGTTCGCCGTTCCAGTGGGAAAGGTCCGCCGTGTGCGTGAGTTCGAACATGATGGGCCGATCGCAGGGCTCGATCGTCACCGGAACCAGGGTGCCGAAACGATCGGCCTGCGTGGCCTCGGATCGGACCCAGCGCGATTCCACCGAGCGCCTGGACCAGAGCACCACGACTGCGCGGGCATCCTTCAACGCCCTTTCGGTGACCTTGTCGAAGGTCTCGCCGGCACTGAGCGACTGGTCCCACCAGACACTGAAGCCTTCGCGCTCCAGACCTTCTGCGAAACGTCTGGCGATGGCCTGATCCTCACGGCAGTAGGAAAGGAAGACGTCAGGCATGTTATTGGCGAGAGCGAAGCCAGATGAGGCGCCCATCCTGGCGCCGGGCGATCATGCCATTCCCGCCCTGAATTTGCCCCTATTCCGGGCTGTTCGCCTCCCTACCGTGCACGCGCTCCACCAAGGCGTGCAATATCATCGTCCCGGCACCCCAACGGTGCGCCGAAGTCGCAGGAATGCCATGAGGAATCGGACTTGCAGCGGCTGGGGCCAACTTGCCGGCTGCGCGCTCGGGGCTGCACTGTTTGCGGGCGCAATCTGGAGCGCAGAACCCGCGACGCAAGCCCGCGCCGACGCTTCAGAGGCGCGCCCCGTCACCAGCCTCGACTTCCATGGCGTGCGCAGCTTCGATGAGCAGGCGTTGCGGCAGAAGCTGGCGCTGCACGAAGGCGACATGCTCACGCGCGCGATGGCCGATGCGTTCAGCAATCACCCGGAAACCCTGCTGCCGACCATGCCGGGGATCTCACGCGTTCGCGTGAACTATGTGTGCTGCTCCGACCGCGGCGGCGTCGCCGTCTTTGTCGGTGTGGAAGAGACGGGCAGCCGGCACGTCAGTCTGCGCACGCGGCCCACAGGGGCTGTGCGCCTCAGTGACGAGCTGCTCACGGCGTATCATGACGTCGAGGCTGCGCTGTTCAACGCCGTACGCAATGGCCGCGCCAACGAGGATGATTCCGAGGGCCATGCGCTGCTGACCGATGACGCGGAGGGCCGCGCCGCGCAATCGCGCATGATCGTCCTTGTCGCACCCAATCTGAAATTGCTGCGACAGGTGCTCCGCGACAGCGCGGATGACGCACATCGCGCCGCAGCCGCGATGATGCTGGGTTACGCCTCCGACAAGAACGCCGTGGTGGCCGATCTGGTTCGCGCCGTCACCGACAGCAGTGACGGCGTGCGCAACAATGCGGTTCGTGCACTGGCGGTGTTTTCCGCGAAGAAGAATGCTCCGCCTCGCGTGCCCTATGAATCGATCATCGCCCTGCTCGATTCGGCAATATGGACGGACTTGAACAAAGCCTCATTCGCGCTCTTCCAGATCAGCGAAAGTCGCGATCCACGATTTTTTGCGGCGCTGAAGAAGCCGGCGCGCCAGGTATTGGCAGGCATCGCCCACTGGCACAGCCGCGACCACGCCCTGCCCGGCTACATGATCCTGGGCCGCCTCGCGGGCTTCGACGACGCCGAACTGTTCAAGCGCTGGCAGGACAACAACACTGATGAAGTGATTCGCGCAGCGCTGGCTGCGCGCTGAGCACCGCCTGATCGCTCGAAGCCCGCGCTGCGCAAATGCCAGCCACCACCAGCGTCAGTTCTGCTTCCTGTAAGGCACGAACTCTTTGAGAAATACCACACCGGTGAAGAAACCGCCGCTGCGGTCCACCGTGCGGATCACATCGGTGTTGCAGAACTGGCCGCCGAAGCGGTTGATCACGATGACGTCATCGCGGCGCAGCGTGCTGGGGTCGGTGGGACGCGCGACGTAGATGGTGTCGCCTGCGTCATAGACCAGCGCCACGCCCTCGATCACCTGCAGGTGGTTCGATTGCATCTGCGATATGCAGCTCACCGGCGTGCCGGCCGTTCGCCCCTCCAGCATCTTTTCGAGCTTGGCCTCGTTCTTTGCCGTTCTCTTGTCGACCTTGTCCGCGGAATGGGCCGCCACACCTGCCAGCGCCAGCATGGCGGCGGCGATGATCATTCGGGAGTTTTTCATGTGCGATCTCCTGCTGCGATAGGCTGATCATGCCACTGACCTGCCTCATCGCCCAGCAGCAGCGTCGCGCAGGCGCGGACGGGCCGGCGATCGCCGGGTTCACCTGACTTCCACATCCCGATATTCTGCGGGGAGCACTCCACGGGAGTCTCCACGTTGCTTCTCTGCCTGATCGTTGCCCTGCCATTCATGGCGAGCCTGGGTGCGGCATTCCTGCCCTCGCACTCGCGCAACGTCGCGTCCTGGCTGGCGGGCTCGGTCGCGATGGCCTCGCTGCTGCTGGCGGTGTCGTGCCACGCGCAGATCGCGGACGGCCAGATCCTGCGCTTCACGGCCGCCTGGGCGCCGCTGTACGGCCTGGAATTCAGCCTGCGGATGGATGGATTCGCGTGGATGTTCACCATGCTGGTGGCCGGCATGGGCGTGCTGGTGGTGCTGTACACGCGCTATTACATGTCGGCCGAAGATCCGGTGCCGCGGTTCTTCGCGTTCCTGCTGGCGTTCATGGGATCGATGCTGGGCGTGGTGCTGTCCGGGCACCTGATCCAGCTGGTCGTCTTCTGGGAACTGACGAGCCTGAGCTCGTTCATGCTGATCGCCTACTGGTATCACCGCGAAGATGCGCGACGTGGCGCACGCATGTCGCTCATCGTGACCGTGGCCGGCGGCTTTGCGCTGCTGCTGGGTGTGCTGCTGCTGGGACGGATCGCCGGTGGGTACGACCTGGACACCGTGCTCTCTGCCGGCGAGGCCATCCGCGCGCATCCGCAATACCCACTCGCCCTCGTGCTGGTGCTGGCCGGCGTGTTCACCAAGAGCGCGCAGTTCCCCTTTCACTTCTGGCTGCCGCAGGCCATGGCGGCACCCACGCCGGTGTCCGCCTATCTGCATTCGGCCACGATGGTCAAAGCCGGCGTGTTCCTGCTCGTCAGGCTGTGGCCGGCGCTGGCCGGCACGGATCTGTGGTTCTGGCTGGTGTGTGGCGTGGGCGCCGTCACGCTGCTGCTGGGCGCCTTTTCCGCCACCTTCCAGCGCGACATGAAGGGCGTGCTGGCGTATTCCACGATCAGTCATCTGGGACTGATCACCATGCTGCTGGGCATGAACAGCGCGCTCGCGCTGGTGGCCGCGGTGTTCCACATCATGAATCACGCGGCGTTCAAGGCATCGCTGTTCATGGGCACTGGCATCGTCGACCACGAAACCGGCACGCGCGATCTGCGCCGGCTGGGCGGCCTGCGGCATTTGTTGCCGGTCACGGCGCTGGTTGCCAGCGTTGCCGCGAGCGCCATGGCGGGGGTGCCACTGCTCAATGGATTCCTGTCGAAGGAGATGTTCTTTTCCGAATCGCTGCACCTGGCGCGCGAAAGCACGCTCACCCTTGCCTTTCCGGTGATCGCAACGGTTGCCGGGCTGTTCAGCGTTGCGTATTCGGTACGCTTCATCCACCAGGTGTTCTTCGGTCCGGTGTCGCACGATCTGCCGCGTACGCCGCACAAGCCGCCGCGCGGCTTCCTGATGCCCAGCATCGTGCTGGTGCTCGTCTGCCTGTTGATTGGCATCTTTCCGGAACAGACCGTGGGCCGCATCCTGGCGATTGCTGCCGGTTCGGTGATCGATGTGCTGCCTGCCTATGAACTGAAGGTATGGCACGGCTTCACGGCGCCGCTGCTCATGAGCTTCGTGGCGCTGGCTGGCGGCATCGCCTTCTATGCGGCGCTGAATGCGCGCGGCCGCACCATGGCGGCAACACCCCTGCTTTCGCTCATCAACGCCGGACGGGTCTTCGACAGGCTGAACGTGATCGCCATCCGCGGAGCGGCGAGGCTCGCGCAGCATCTGTTTTCGTGGCGCTTGCAGCCGCAATTGCTGCTGATCGTGATCACGGCGCTGATCGCCGGCCTGCTGCCACCGCTGCTGGGCCATGGAGCGCTGGGCAACGCACCGATCACCCCGCTCGATCCGCTGTTCCTGCTGCTCTGGTGTGTGGGATGTACCGGTGCGGTGGGCGCGGCGGTGAAGACCAAGTACCAGCGCTTCGCGGCGCTGATCATGGTGGGCGTGACGGGCCTTGCCACCTGCCTGACCTTCGCGTGGTTCTCGGCGCCGGATCTGGCGCTGACCCAGCTCGTCGTGGAGACGGTGACATTGATCCTCATCCTGCTGGGATTGCGCTGGCTGCCACGGCGCCTCGAAAGCTTCGATCCGCGGCGGATCACCCTGCGCGCGCGCTTGCGCCGCTCGCGCGACATAGTGATCGCCGTGTCCGTGGGCATCGCCATGGCGGCCATCGCCTACTGCGTGCTCACACGGCCCATGTCGGGCGAGGTCGGCGAGTTCTATCTGCGCAATGCGCTAGAACTGGGCGGTGGCCGCAATGTGGTGAACGTCATCCTGGTGGATTTCCGCGGCTTCGACACGCTGGGCGAGATCACCGTGGTGGGCATCGTGGCCATGATCGTCTACGCCTTGCTGCGCCGCTTCAGGCCGGCACCGGAGAGCATCGATCGGCCGATGGCGCAGCAACGCGCAGAGTCCACGCCCGAAATCGCGGATCCGCATGAGCCACTGCCGGCCGGCGATCTGCGGATCCCGGCCGTGCTGGTGCGGCTGCTGCTGCCGTTCTCCGCGCTGGTTTCCATCTACTTCCTGCTGCGCGGTCACCAGGCGCCAGGCGGCGGATTCGTCGGCGGCCTCGTGATGGCCACCGGCCTCATCGCGCAATTCATGGTGGGTGGCACGCTATGGGTCGAGGCGCGACTGAAGCTGTATCCGCTGACCTGGATCGGCATGGGACTGCTCTGCGCCGCCGTCGCCGGCATGCTGGCCTGGTGGTCACGGCTGCCTTTTCTCACTGCGCGCACCGTCGACCTGCACCTGCCGCTGATCGGGGATATCCATCTTTCAACGGTGCTGCTGTTCGATCTGGGCGTCTACCTGCTGGTGATCGGCGCGACGGTGCTCACGCTGGTGGCGCTGGCGCATCAGTCCATGCGCAGTCCGCGCAAGACCCTCATGCCGCTCGAAGTGGAGGGTCCCTGATGGAAATCGTCTATGCCATCGTGATCGGCGTGCTGACCGGCTCCGGCGTGTGGCTGATCCTGCGTCCGCGTACTTTCCAGGTGCTGCTGGGACTGGCCCTGCTGTCGTATGCCATCAACCTGTTCATCTTCGGCATGGGCCGTCTCGCGCAGCACAAGGCCCCGGTGCTGGCCGGAGTCGACCCGGTTGATCCAACCCTGTATGCGGAGCCGGTGCCGCAGGCGCTGGTGCTCACCGCCATCGTCATCGGCTTCGCGACCACCGCGCTGTTCCTCGTCGTGTTGCTGGCGCTGCGCGGCCTGACGGGAACCGATCATGTCGATGGCCAGGAACCGGCCGAATGAACGCCATCCTGCAACATCTGGTGGTCCTGCCCATTCTCGTACCGCTGCTCTGTGGCGCGGTGATGTTGTTCATGCCCGAGACGGCGCGCAACGCGCGCGTGGCGCTGGCACTGGTCTCGGTGCTGGCGCAGCTCGCGATCGCCATGACCTTGCTGTATCTGACCAGCGATGCCGCGCGTTTCATCTGGCCCGAGGGCGTGGGCGTATACGCCATCGGCAACTGGAATGCGCCGTTCGGCATCGTGCTGGTGGTCGACCGGTTGTCGGCGGTGATGCTGACGCTGGTCGCCATCGTTTCGTTCACCACGCTCACCTATGCCGTGGCGCGCTGGGATCGTCCGGGACAGCCGTTTCATTCGCTGTTCCAGCTCATTCTCATGGGACTGAACGGCGCCTTCCTGACGGGCGATCTGTTCAACCTCTTCGTGTTCTTCGAAGTCCTGCTCGCCGCATCTTACGGACTGCTGCTGCGTGGCACGGGTGCGGCGCGCATCAAATATGGCATGCACTACATCGTGGTGAACCTCGTCGCGTCGTTGCTGTTCCTGATCGGCGTATCACTGATCTATGGCGTTGCCGGAACGTTGAACATGGCCGACCTCGCCGGACGCGCGGCGGCTCTTACGCCGGAGGATCGCTCGCTCTTCGACGCCGGCGCAGCCATCCTGGGCGTCGCCTTCCTGGTGAAGGCGGGAAGCTGGCCGCTCAACTTCTGGTTGCCGGGGGCGTATTCGATCGCGCAGGCTCCGGTAGCGTCCATCTTCGCGTTGATGACCAAGGTGGGCCTGTACTCCATCCTGCGCGTCGGGACGATCCTCGGCGAGGATGAAACCCTGGCGGCCGCGCTGCTCTACTTGGGCCTTGCAACACTGGTGTCGGCGACGATCGCGATTCTGGCCACCAAGCATCTGGCGCGCCTCGTCAGCTTCTCGGTGATGGTTTCCATGGGCATTCTGCTCGCAGCGTTCGGTCTGCGCATCCAGACGCTCACCGGGCCCATCATCTTCTACATGATCGTTTCCGTGCTCACCTCCAGCACCTTCTTCATGCTGACCGGCATGACGGACCGCACACGCATCACCGATCCGCCCGTGATGCCGGAAGATACGCCCGCCGCCGAAGCCCCCGGCTACATGAGCTATGGCGTGAAGAAGCCCTCTGTCTTTCACGAAGAAGGGGAAGTCGGCATTGCGATTCCCGCGACCATGGCTTTCCTCGGACTCATGTTCGTCTGTTGCGCGCTGCTGATCGTGGGCCTGCCGCCATTGCCGGGCTTCATCGCCAAGTTCGCGTTGCTGTCCGGCGCCCTGCGCGAGTCGGCCGACGGTGCGCTCGCGGCAAGCTGGACATTCAGCCTCGCCGTGCTGCTCTCCGGATTCGCCAGCCTGATCGCGCTCAGCCGCGTCGGCATGCGGCTGTTCTGGAGCGTCGCAGCGCGCTCGACACCACGCCTGCGTGTACTGGAGGCCGCGCCCGTGGCGCTGCTGATGCTGCTGTGCCTGGCGCTGGGGGTGGCCGCAGACCCGGTCGCGCGTTATCTCGACGCCACCGCGCGGTCGCTGCATCAGCCGGACACCTACGTGCGCACCGTGCTGGCCAGCCGGTCGCAGGTCGATAAGGCGGAGGCGCCATGAACAAGTGGGTCGGAGGTCTTTCGCCCTCTCTGGTGATTGCATTGACGCTGGTGTGGCTGGTGCTCAACCAGACTGTGGCATTCGCGCAGATTCTTCTCGGCTTGACGCTCGGCGTTGCGCTCGCCTGGACCGGCGCGCGGCTGCGGCCGGTGCGTTCCACCTTGCGGCGCATCGATCTTGCGATGCCGCTGATCGGCGTGGTGCTGGTCGAGATCGTGAAGTCGAATATTGCCGTAGCGCGTGTGGTGCTGGGACTGATACGAAACCGCGAGGTTCGCTCGGGATTCGTGGAGATTCCCCTGGACCTGCGCGATCCTCACGGCCTTGCCGCCCTCGCCACCATCATCACGGCAACGCCGGGCACGGTGTGGTCGGGTCAGTCGGCTGACGGCTCGACGCTCACGCTGCATGTGCTCGATCTCGACGACGAGCAGCGCTGGATCGACTACATCAAGCGGCGGTTCGAGGCGCCGCTCATGAGGATATTCCAATGAGCAGTCTGCTTGGTGCGGCCGCGGGCTTCGCGGCATTGTGCTTCATGATGGCGATGCTGCTGGCGCTGGTCCGGCTGTTCCGCGGTCCGCGCGCGCAGGACCGGGTACTGGCGTTCGATGCGCTCTACATCGCCGGCATGCTGGCGCTGCTGACAGTGGGCATCCGCGCGCGCGCCACGGTGTATTTCGACATCGCGCTGCTCATCGGCCTGTTCGGCTTCGTGGGATCGACGGCACTGGCCAAATTCCTGCTGCGTGGCGAGGTGATCGAGCCATGAGTGACATCACGCTTTCGCCATGGGTGGCGGTGCCGGGCGCCGTGCTGCTGGTGATCGGCGGCCTGCTGACACTCATTGGCGCGT
>JACZDC010059388.1_pt1 | contig 17872 bp, 8 predicted proteins | sample 8641791 | NCBI WGS metagenome assembly JACZDC01 (sample SAMN15324613, study PRJNA640507) | soil metagenome | isolation source: intercropping peanut in the second line | place: China: Luxin town, Laibin City, Guangxi Province | collected 2019-07-25 | depth 10cm m
GAGACGATCGTGGCGCCGTCCGGAATCGACGAGGTGTCGAAGGAGACGACCGTTTTATATTGCTTGTCCTTGTTGTCGTCGCCCACGCGGAGCGCGCTCGTGGTGGTGGCGGTGGCGTTGTTCGAGCCGCCCACGTTCGTGGTCTCTCCGGACTCCAGCACATAACCGTCCTGCGCGGCCACGGAGGTGAACGTGACCTGCGTGGTCGGCGCGAAGCAGGTGTCCGTGGACTCGTTGCAGGAGAGCGGCGCGCAGGGATCAGCTCCGGACTGGCAGGAGCCCGCGTTGCAGGTCTCCGCGCCGTTGCAGAAAAGGCCGTCGTCACACTGCGAGTTCAACGTGCAGGTGGTGCTGCCGAGCGCGCCGGTGACCACGAGCGCGAACGGCTGCGGACCGTCCGGCACGTTCACGGAGCGCACGGTCACCGTGTAGCTGCCCGCGGCCGGAGCCGCGATCAGCACCTGTTCCAGCGTGTTGCGGCGATCGGCCGTGCCGCCGGTCGTGGAGGAGCCGCTCGCGAAGACGTTGCCCAGGAAGGTGCCGCCCGGACCGGTCACGATCAGGTCGAGATCGTTGTTGAGGTTCACGCTCGCCGCTGGAGTCGACGGAAAATCGGTCCAGGCCAGCGTCACCTTGAGCGACTCGCCGGTGCTCACGGTGAAGTTGTAGGTGCGGTCCTCGTTCGTGGAGCCGGTGTTGAAGCTGTCCGTATCCTTCACGAAGAGCTTGCGCGCCTGGCCGGTGAAGGAGAGCGCGTTGTCGAGCAGCACGCGGCCCCAGCCCTGGCAGTTCGCCGGGATGGCGGTGGTGTTCGCCATGTTGACCGCCGAGTTGACGAGCGTGGCGCGGAGCAGCGCCGCGGACGGCGTGAAGCCGTCCGTGGAAACCTTGCCACCCGTGGGATACCAACCGTCCGTGTAGTACTGGCGGATGAGCGCTGTGAGGCCCGCGGCGCCGGGGCTGGCCATGCTGGTGCCGGACATCGTGATCGTGCCGCAGTTGTTGGTGGTCACGTTGATGTCGTTGTTCGCCGAGACGATGCTCGATCCTGGCACCGTGATCTCGGGTTTGATGCGGCCGTCCAGGGTCGGGCCGCAACTGCTGAAACTGGCCATCGAGTCCGCGCTCGTGCCGCGCAGCGTGGCTCCGACCGAGACCGCACTCTTCGCGGTCGACGGGCTGCCCACCGTGCCGGTGCCCGGACCCGCGTTGCCGGCCGCGAAGAAGATCAGGAAATCCTTGTGGTTCCACATGAACTCGTCGACGTCCTGGCTGCCGGCCGAGTAGTTGTTCTGAACCGTGGCGTTCTCGTTGTCGCCCCAGGAGTTGGTATGGATGCGCGCGCCCTGGTCATAAGCCTGCTGATAGATCGGGTTCAGGTCCACCACCGGGCAGCCGATGCCGGGCAGGTCGGCGCAGTTGTCGGTCGCGAAGCCGCCGTCCTGGATGACCAGCCTGGCGCCGGGCGCCATGCCGTCGGCCGTGTCGTGGAGCAGGGGATTGGCGAAGTTGTCGCCGGCCACCGTGCCGGCCACGTGCGTGCCGTGATCGTGCGTGTCCCACTCGGTGTTGCCGATGCCGCCGGCGCACTCGTTGGACCACAGGAAATCGACCGCAAGGATTTTCCGCTGCGCGCTGTCCACAACCGTGCCGCCGTTGCAGGCGTTGGTCGGCGGCAGGGTGCCGAGCGAGGTGTCCCGGAAGTAGCACATGTCGGGATCGATGCCGGTGTCGAGGATGCCGACGACCTGTCCCTCGCCATAGATGCCCTGGCTGAAGATCGGCGTGGTCTGGCCGCCGGCGAGCCCGGACTGGCCGACCCAGGCCGTAGTGTCGTTGAGCAGCGTGCGACGGCCTTCGAGCTCGATCCAGAACACGTCGCGCAGGTTCGCGATCGGCTCACGCAGCGCTGCGATCTCGTCCGGGGTCAGCAGCAGGCGGACGCGGGAGAACGCGGAGCCGCGACGCGAACCGACGATGCCGGCGATACCATGGGCGCCAAACCCTTTCATCGTCCGCACCATCTCGCCGAGGTCGGCATCGGGCAGGACGTGGATCATGACGGGTTGATACGTCACGGCCTGCGCTTTCGAAGCACGGATGCCGGAGATCTCCGGCGCGATCTTGTACGCGGGATGGAACGGTCCGCTCCACGACGCGCCGAGCGACGAAAGGACGGCCTTCACGTCGGCGCCGGCGGGCATCTTCACCAGGAAGGCGTAGTCGGGAAGATAGGAATAGACCCGCACGCTGGCGTCGCGCAGCGCCTGGATCTGGTGAGCGGTGACCGGCCCGGGAAACTTGACCAGGACCACCTGGTCCTCGCGCGCATCGGCCGGCTTGGCGCGAAGGGCCTCCGGGATGGCCGCCTCGGGACGGCTCGTGTCAATGGCACCCGAGCGCAGCGAGATGACCGTCTCCGGCCGCGCGGCGAGACCGGGAACGGCGACGGCGAACAGCAGGAGAGACGACAACCAGACTTGAAGGGATCGGAGCATGGGACCTCCGGATTGGACCGCCACCCGGATTGGGGCGGAAATGTTGAGGGCGTTCTACAAACCAAGGTGCTTCAGCCGGCCTGGAGCGCTCTTCCAACTCGGGAGTAAGATAGATCCGGACTTCCGGAGGAAAACAATGTCGATGCGCATGCGTTGCCTGCCCCTGTTCCTGACCGTTCTGCTGCCTGGACTCGCCGCCGCGCAGGCGGCGCGCCCGCTGGCGAGCCTTCACATGCCGGCCGTTCCGGAAGGCGGGGTCGTCGCCTTCAGCGGACTCGACATTCCTCTGGATCAGGATTCCATCGATCTCGACGTGGAGCTCGGCGAGGATATTTTCGGTCAGAAGGTCGTCCTGGTCCCCGCGAAGGGTGCGGAGGGCCGGAGCTTCAAGATCCAGGTTCAAACGGTCACCAGCATGACGGTAGACGGCGGGGGTGAGCATCTCGACCTTCTGGACTGGAAGCATCATGTTTCCGAGTGGACGGATCTGAAGCCGGTCGGCAAGCTGGAGGCGCTGATGCCGGCCTACTCCGAAGAGGAAGCGGCGCGTTTCCCGGCGGTCTCTCCGCAGGAGATCCGTCAGGCCGTTCTCAAGGCCGGAGGTCCGGTCTGGGTCAGGAAGGTCAAGGCGATGAAAGGACCGAACGACGACCCGGCGACGGTGACCATCAGCACGGTGCGGCTGCGCATCCTCGTGCAGGATGGAAAGGACTGGAAGGTGCTCCACCAGGTCAATTTCAACCTGCCGCTGGGTTGCTGAGGAAAAAGCCGGGCCCCGAAGGGCCCGGCGGAGAGATCAGAGCCAGGAACGGACGTCCCGGAGCCAACTGCGCGTCGGGACGTCGTCGTCGGCGGGATCGTAGTAACTGCCCAGGTCCATCAGGAGCCCGCTCAGGGCCGGGTCGTCGAGGTCGCCGGCGAGCAGCCGGTCGAGCTCGGCGGCGGCCCGTTGCACGGTCTCCGTCGTCTCGCTCCTCCGGTAGCGGTCCACCGCCTCCCGGGGAGAGGCGCTCTCCAGCCCCCAGTCCTGATGGAAGTAGCAGGACAGGAGCTGCGAGAGCGCGGGGTAGAGGTCTTCAGCGTTCATGACGGGGTCCGATCAGAGGTCAGGATATCCCGTCACGATCATAAAGCCAGGCAGACCGGGCTTGTTCGATCCCTGGAGGACCAGGGTCACCTTGTTCGCCGCGACCGAGGAGGTGGCGCCTCTCTGCATCACCGACCCCACGGGGTTGTCGAACGTCTTCTTGAGCACGATGCGCTGGCCCGGTTGGAGCGACGAGATCTGCGACTGGTTGTCGTTGACGATCTCCTGCACCGCCTGTTCCGCGGTCGGGAGATCGCTGAAGGTGGACGCGGCCTTGATCCGCTTGTCGCTGCCCAGGCGGGCGGAGAGATCCTCGTCGGACTTGCCGACGTGCCGTTCGATCAGGTGGCTGCCGGCACTTTCCTGTGCCTGCAGGTCCACGGTCGCGCCGGCTTCCGCCTGCGGCGCCGAGTCGGAGGACTCGGAGGTGGGAGCCGCGGCCGTCGACGCCTTGCGCGGCGCCGTGACCTTGGCCTCCAGCTTGGGCGGCTGGTTCTGTTCCGGATCGGTCTCCTCGAGGCCGAGGGCGTCCGTCCGGTTGGTCGGGCTGTTGGCGGCGTAGGCGTAGATTCGTCCCGGCAGGCGGTACGGACCGTCGGAGAGGTCGGGAGTGGAGATCTTCTCCGAGTCCAGCATCCCTTCGAGGATCGGATCGGGGGTGATCCACTGTCCCTGCCGGCCGTCGTAGTAGCGGAAGCCGAAGTAGGCGAGGCCGGTCTCTTCGTCGAGCTCCTTGCCGCTGAACAGGTAGGGAGTGCTCTCGGTCTGCGAGCGCTCGTCGCCCCAGACCTCGCCGCCCGGGAAGTACTCCAGGTGCTGCCAGGCCTTGCCGAGCGAGTCGGTGACGAAGTGGGTCGAGCCGAGGTGATCGGGGTGGTAGAAGTAGAGCTGCTCGGCCTTGGGGCTCGCGCTGGTCGAGGTCTTGGTGGTCAGGCGGACGTCGTCGGCGAAGACGTGCTTGCTGAAGACGGAGCCGTTGCGCACCGAGAACCACTTGCTGATGTAAAGGGTTTCGCCGTCCTGCCCGGACTTGTTGGTGCGGGCGCCGTCGCTGTCGTAGAGGAAGCGCGTGGTCTGGCCGTTGTCGGCCACGGCGGCGAGGCGGTTCTCCTCGTTCCAGGTGAGGGTTCGGCGGGTGCCATTGCGGTCATTATCCCAGCCGGTCTGGTTGCCGTTCGGGTCGTAGTGGAAGGTGCGCTCGCCGATGTGCGCCGGCGCGTGCGGATGCGCCGTGTCATAGGCATAAACCCAGTCGTAGGTGGTCTTCTGCTGCGGCTGGACGTCCGTGTCGTGGAGGATCTGGTGGAACTGGTTCTTAGCGATCAGATCGCCGTCCTCGTCGTAAGCCAGGGCGAGGGTGTAGGTCGACGCCTGGTTGGGCGCCGAGCGCCAGGTGCCCTGGGCGCCGACGAGCTGGTAGAGGTTGTCGTAGGTGAACGTCTGGGTCGCGGGTCCGCCGAGCTCCTTCGGGCGTCCGGCCGGGAGGTTGTTGTCGAGTCCCAGCAGGTTGCCGGTCAGGTCGCGACGGTAGGCCAGGCTCTGGATCTTCCGGCCGCGGGCTTCCAGAGTGTCGAGAGCCGCGAGCTGGCGCGACTGGGCGTTGTAGGTCCAGCGGCTTTCGACTCCGTTGCCGTAGACCGTGCGCACCCGCTGGCCGAACTCGTCGTAGCCCTGATGGCGGAGGTATTGATAGGTGGCGCCGTTGAACACACCCGACGCGGTCTTGACGCGGCCGCCGGCGTCGTAGCCCCAGGTCACGGTTTCGCCGTCGGGGTAGACCATGGAGAGCAGGCGCTGGAAGCTGTCGTAGCGGAACTGCGTGGTGTACGGCCCCTTGGGCGTGGTGCCGTTGAGAGTCGTGGCAGTGCGCACGGTCCGGGTCAGCTCGCCGAGCCGGCCGTAGGAACGCTGCACCACGCCGCTCTCGTCGGTGATCGAGGCGATGCGGTCGGCGCGGTTGTCGGGCGCTCCCGGTCCACCCCAACTGAAGATCACGTCGGGGGTGACGGGGTAGTCGATCCGGTCGAGCCGGTGATAGGTGCGCAGATAGCGGATCTGCTGACCCTGGGCCGCCAGATTGGCGGTGATCTTCGCGCCCAGGTCGCCGGCCGGGGTGTAGCGCAGCTCGGTGCGGCCGGAGTCCGGAGCGTCGATCACGACGTTGTGGCCGAGGGTGTCGTAGTCCGCGACCGTGACGTGGCCGTGCGGATCGGTGACCGCGGTGACCTGGTCGAGGGCGTCGTAGTCGTAGCGGGTGAGCAGTGGGGTCGAGACGCCGCGGACCGTGTTGGTCTGGCGGACGCCGATCACGTTGCCCTGCACGTCGGCGTAGAAGAGGGTGGACCGGCCGTTGGGATCGACGCGGTTGTGGGAGTGGACGTCCACGCCGTCGAAGGTGGAGAAGCCGTACTCCATCCGCGTCGTGGCGCCGTGCGGGAAGCGGGCTTCGATCACCCGGTCGAGCACGTCGTAGGTGTAGCGGGTGGGGTTCTGGAGCGGCACGTTGACGAAGGCCGTCGCGGCGCCGGTGTCGAACACCGGCTGGCCCTGGGCGGCGAGGCGGCCGAGAGCGTCGAATTCGACGCGCCCGCTCACCCGCATGCCGGTGCGGGTCGAGGTGCCACTGCCGCCACTACCCTGGTCGAGCTCGGTGTCGTCCTTGGTCTGCAGGATGCGGCCGAGGCCGTCCACGAAGACCGCGGTGTCGATGCTGTCGGTGCGGACCGCGTCCTTGTGATGGGCGACCGCCCAGGCCGGGTTCGCGGTGTGGTTGTATTCGAAGGTCAGCGTCGGGCTCGCGGCGCTGTCGTTCGGACCGACCACGCTCACGAGGCGGCCGAAGCCGTCGTAGGACTGGCGCAGCGGCCAGTTGTTCTTGTCGATCGTCTCCTCGACCTTGCCGTGCTTGAGGTTCCAGGTGTAGCGCGAGGTGTAGCCGAAGGAGTCGGTCACCTGGGCGGGCCAGGTCTGCGCGGCCGGATCCCAAGTGAAGGTCGAGGTGTAGCCCGACGCGTCCGTGGAGGTCGCGAGGTTGCCCACGCTGTCGTACGTGAAGGTCCAGGTCGCGTTGCGGTTGCCGGTGTAGGGCGCGCCCGTGTCGGGAGCGTTGCCGCCGACCAGGACGTGCTCGAGCTGGACGAGGTCGCCGAGGGCGTTGTACGTGCCGCGGCGCTCGCGCAGCAGCCGGCCGGCGCCGTCGCGCACCTCCAGGTGGGAGGGCTGGATGACGTAGGTCTGCGGGTCGACGTAGTAGGAGGCGGAGGCCACGGCGTCGTCGTTCGCGCCGGCGTCGCCGGTGTCACGGTAGGCGACGACGTTGCCGAAGCTGTCGTAATCCCAGGTCTCGGCCGTGTTGACCCGGGCGCTGCCGGTGCCCTCGTAGAAAGAGGTGTCCTGGCGGACGCGGGCGGGGAACACGGAGCCCGGACCGAGCGGACGCGGGTCGTAGGTGTTGGTGGTGACGCGGAAGACGCGGCCGGCGCTGTCGGCGAGCTCTTCACGGGTGAGGAGCCGGCGCTGGTAGAAGTCCTGGTTGGAGTACCGGCGGTCGATCGTCGAGCCGTCGGGCCGGGTGGTCTTCACGCGGGCGTAGCCATAGCTCTCGCGCTCGCCGCGGTCCTGGTAGGACTCGTCGAAGTAGTTGTAGCGGGTGGTGTAGCTGTTGCCCCGGCCGTCGTTCTCGGTGACCGTGGAGAGCACCCACTGGGCGCTCGGCATGTCGACCTTGCGCTGGCCGTCGGTGGACGTGCCGACCTTGTTGCCCTGGCGCTCGTAGCCGAGCGCGAGGCTGCCGCCCAGGGGCCGCTGCACCGAGGTGAGCAGGTTGGCCCGCTCGGCCTGGTTCAGCTTGACGTAGACCGTCGGGTCGTCCCTCTTCTTGAGCACGTGATCGGGCAGGCCGTCGCCGTCCAGGTCCTGGAAGGTGAGCTGCATGCCGCCGCCGTTGCCGTCGATCTGGCCGGAGATCTCGAGCTCCAGGCCGACCACCGGCGCCACGGGGATGAGCACGAAACAGTTCTGGAAGCCGAGCGAGACGTTGGCCGCGATGTTGCCGGTGTAGCTCACCGCGTCCAGGCAGCGCATGGCCTCGGGGATGATGTAGCCGGTGCCGAGACCGGTGGACCACGTCGGGACCGGCCAGAGCTGTTCGAGGTCCCAGCCGTCGCCGTTGTTGAGCTTGACGCGGAAGAAGCCCTCGTCCTGCTCCTTGGCCACGTGGTCGGCGAGACCGTCGCCGTTGACGTCGACCATCTGGACCAGGGTGCGGGCCAGGGTGTTGGAGCCGCCGCCGCCGAGCGGACCGAAGGAGAAGCCGGCCGTGAAGGCGGAGCTGCGGGTGAAGGAGATGGCGTTGGGCGAGGCGACCGGCACCTGGCTGAGCACGGCGCCGAGGCCGCTCACCACGTCGTTGCAGCCGCCGACGCCGGAGTCGACGTCGGAGTTGAGCCAGCCCGGCATCGGCCAGGTTTCGGGTGCGCCGAAGCGGTAGCCGAGGTTGAGCTGCACCAGCACGAACGGCGCGTTGGACGGCATGGTCACGCGGTCCGGCAGGCCGTCGCCGTTGACGTCGATCAGGTCGTAGCGGGTCTGGGAGAGCGACACGGAGGTGCCGATCGAAGGCAGGGTGCTCGCGACCGACTGCACCTTGCCGCTGCCGCTCGCCTTGCTGAAGATCGTGCCGAGGCCGACCGTCGCGCTGATGTTGCTGTTGTCCGACCGGCGCACCGCGGTGCTGAGGCCGGGGAAGGACGCCAGCGTCCGGAAGCCGCTGTGGCCGTTGGAGTAGCGCACGCCGTCGCCCGACACCTGGTCGGGATAGCGGTCGCCGTTCATGTCGAGCAGGTCGATCTCGCTCAGGCTGTCGCCGAAGTTGACCCCGAGGCTCACGAAGGCCGACAGGTTGACCCCGCCGGTGCGGCCCGTGGTCTTGCGCAGCACGTCGAGACCGCCGCCGCCGGAACCGCCGGAGGCCTTGTCGAGATCGCCGGCCGCGTTGCTCCCCTGGCGCGAAGGCTTGACCCCTTCGGCCGCCAGGTAGAGATCGAAGCCGCCCGCGCTCCACGCCGCCTGCGGCACGCCGGTGATCCCTTCCCAGTGGGTGACGGCGAGGAGGAAGCTCGGCAGGTCGGGGTTCGAGTTGGTGTTGGGATCGACCTCCGTGTCGGGCAGCTCCATGCCACCTTCATTGAAGCTCTCGTTGCCGTTCCACTCGCCATAGAACCAGCCGTGCCAGCCGCCGGACATGGACTGGACCTCGTCCTCGGCCAGCGAGCGGACGTTGACCGGCAGATCGTCGTCGCCCGACTGGACGGTGGCGGAGCCGGAGCCGAGCAGGGTGAAGAAGAGACGGTCGCCTTCCTCGGCGTCGACCGTGACGTCCGACGCTCCGGGCGAGGTGAGGCGGTGGTAGAGACGATGGACGCCTTGGATGTAGAGCGCCGAGTCGCTGCCGCCCGACCAGTCGACGTGCAGGTTGCCGTCCCAGTCCGCGGGCACGGTCCACGAGACCGTGGCCTGGTCCGTCGGATCGAGGGCCGGGATCGCGTAGTAGACCTGGGCCTTCTGCGGCTGCTGGAGCGCCTCCGGCTGGTCGCCGTCGAGAGAGATCTGCGGCGTCCAGCGCACGCGGTCCGGATCGACCGGGGTGCGCGAGGAGATCTGCAGGAAGAGGTGGTCTTCCTTGGCCACGAGAATCGGGCCGATGTCGTCGAAGCTGCCGGTTTCGTCCGCGGCGTAGGTGTGCGAGTAGACGGGGTTGTCGGTGTCCGTGTTGCGGATCACCTTGACCGTGACGTCGTCCGAGGTGGTCTGCTTGACGATCGCGCCCTGGATGGTGGCGAGGCCGTTGCCCGTCGCCAGCCACGAGGTGCCCGGAGGGCCGGCGAGGCGGAAGTCGTCCGCGCCGTCGAAGACCCAGACCTTCGAGCCCCAGGGCTCCTGGAGATCGGCGTCGTGGCCGTCATAGGCGACTCGCGGCGCCCAGAGCAGGGCGTCGGAGCTGGTGTCGCGGACCGCGTTGGCGAGGAAATAGAGGCGGTCGCCGGCCTGGACGTCCAGGGTCAGACCGGAGCCGCAGCTGTTGCCTGATGCGGGCACGCAGGGGGCCAGGTCGCCGGCTCCGAACGTCCGCTCCCAGATGCGGCTGTCGTTGTGGAAGATCTGGACGCGCACGCCGTCGCCGCCCATCTGTTTCTTCTGGATGGCGCCGTCGAGCGTGATCGATCCGGAGTAGGGCAGGACGAGGCGGCGCAGCGGATCGGAGAGGCGCAGCGCTCCGAGGACCTCCGACTCCTCCCCGGCCCGGCCCAGGTTCAGACCGGTCGAATCGAAGCCGGTCCAGTAGCTGGCCGGCTGGAACGCGGAGCCGTTGTTGAGCCGGGTGTGGAAGCCGCCGTCGGCGCCGACCAGGTCCGGGAAGCCGTCGCCGTTGATGTCGAGGAAGCTGCGGTCCTCGTTGGCGTGGCTGTAGACGAAGCTCGCGCCTCCCGAGATCGGGATCTTGCCGCTGATGTCGGCGCGGAAGCCGCCCGAAAGGTCGAAGGTGAACTCCAGCGTGCGGCCGATGTCGCTCACGCCCGACCGCGAGGTCGACTGGAACGCGCCGCGGCGGTTCAAATCCACGGTGCCCTGGTCGTCGATGCGGTCCGGCAGACCGTCGCCGTTGACGTCCAGGAAGTTGGCCAGCTCGGTCGTGCCCGAGACGCTGCCGCCCACCTGGATGCCGCCGAGCGGCATGCAGACCGGAGGTCCGAGGCCGACGTAGACGTGAGCGCCGCCGCCGATGTTGAACTGCGCGTTGCAGTCCTTGGCGCCGCCGATACCGCTCCAGGCCTGCGTCGAGCTGAAGGACGAGCTCGCGTGCTCGTAGTTGAAGTCGTGCCGGGCGAGCTGCGTGTTGCCGTCCTCACCGGTCACCGCCACCGACGTCAGGAGGCTCTTGCGGAAGTCGCCCTCGCGGTAGGAGAAGAGGTAGCGGCGCACCAGCTCGTTGCCGGCCAGCACGTCCACCTGGCTGAGCCGGCGGCGGGTGACCGTCTTGAATCCGGAACGGCCCGAGCTGAAGCGGTCCGGCCGCTGCTGGCCGTCGTCCAGGTAGAACCGCACCTGGTAGTAGCCGCCGCTGCCGTTCACGCCGGTGTAGCGGATGGACGCCGGATAGATCTGCGTCCAGGGCTCGCCGCCGCTCCCGGTGTCGTGGGTGTAGGAGTAGTCCACGCTGTTGCCGTGGAGGTCGATCCTCTGCTCCAGCAGCCACTGGAAGGTGTTGCCCGACTGCGGATCGGCGAGGCGGGCCTGCGAGTCGCGGCCGTAGATCGACCGCACGCCGGCCTTGTCCGTGACCTCCCACCAGTAGGACGACGGGCTGCCGCCGTGGCGCACGATCCTCTGGAAGCCGGTCTCGGCGCGGCGGGTGAAGACCCGGTCCGCCTGGCGCGCCGCCGGGCTGTCCGGGTCGGCCGTGGGCGCGAGTTGCTCGCCGTCGATCGTGTACGTCTCGGTCTCGGCGGACCCGTCATAGCGCGGCACGCCGAACAGGGTCGAGATTTCGACCGAGGGTAGCTTGAGATCCCAGCCGATGCCCATCCAACTGTTGCCGCCGCCGCTGTTGTAAGCGACCGAAAGGTCGGGCTGGAGCCCGTGGCGGCCCTTGGGGAGCACGAGCGGATAGCTGAGCGAAGCGTCGCCGGACGGTCCGCCCTCGGGCGCCTGGATGAGCACGATCTCCGAGGTGGGATCGGCCTTCGCCAGGTCCTGGATCGAGTTCGGATTGAAGCTGGCCGAGGCCGGCTCGTCCGGCAGCGCCAGGGTCGCGTTGATGAAGTCGGTGAAGTGATCCGTGGTGCTGACTACGGCCTTGCCGCCGACTTCGAGGCGCGGCACCGCGATCCAGCGGCCGGACTCCTGATCGAAGAAATACGTCCGGATGTCGTCCGCGGTCAGGCCGTCGGGGATCAGCTTCGGATCGTACGGCAGCGTGAGGCGCAACGACTTGCGGAATTTCTGGCCGTGCGGACCCATGCGGAAGCCGCCCTGGCCGGGCGTGACGTTGGTCATGCCGGCGTCGAGAGCCGGCAGATCGCGCGTGACCAGCGCGCGCATGGACACCTTGATATTGCGGTCCACGGCGCCGGCCGGAACTTCCAGCGTCGCGCCGCGCAACGAAAGGATTTTCGCGATGCCGGGCGCCACCTCGCGCTCGACCTCGGGCCGGCCGTCGTCATCGGGATCGCCGGAGCCCTGGCCGAGCCGCAGGACGCGGGTGAGGCGCGTGCCGTCCGCCCACATCAGCTCGAGATGAAGATTCCACGGGCCTTCGTCGCCTTCGGGCCTGGGAACCAGGACGCCGAGCGCGCCGTCCGCCTTGACCGCGTCGGGCATCAGCGTGCCGTTGACGAACAGCGCGGGCGCTCCCTGGACCCCCGCGGGGCCCTGCGTGAAGCCGCGCAGATACGCGCCTTCCCTGGCCGGATCGCCGGCCGGCGGATTCGTGATCTCCAGGCGCGGACCCTGGCGCGGCGCCACCGGGCTGGCGAGGATCGCCACCTCGCCGATGCCGGCGGTATCTCCGCCGATCCGGGCGAGATCGACCGCAATGACCCCCGGCAGCGCCGGCAGCCCTTCACGCACCGGCAGCACATGGCGGCCCGGTGCGAGCGCCGACAGGTCCACGGCACCGAGAAGCTCCGTCGCGCCGCCGCCCGCGAGGCGGGCCGTGGCGGTCATCACACCCTGGACGCGGTCCGTGACCGAGACCTCCAGAGCGTACGGCTGCGAGGGCCGGGCGAGCTGCAACGCCAGAGACGACGAAGCGGGCCAGCCCGAGGCCGTCCGGCCTGAATCCTCGACCAGCACGAGGCGGACGTTGCGGATCTCATAAGGAATCTGTCCGCCGTCCGCGGGCGCGAAGCGGATCTCGTTGAGCCCGCGGCGCAGCCAGCTCGGATCGATCTCCTCGGTCTGGAGCGAACCCTCCTCGGCCGCCACCGCGCCCAGACCCTGGAACGGGAGACCGTTGATCGAGCGGCCCACCTCGGACCAGTGCGAGAGGCCGATCAGCTCATAGGAGAGGAAGGCGCGCGACGCGTTCGCCGGATCGCCGTCGAGGCGAACCCGGACCGCGGAGCCCGCGCTGGCCTGATCCACCCTCAGCTCGCCCGGGGAGCCCGCGGACGCGCGCTCGCCGGCGTTCTGCCGGGCCGCGCTCCACAGCTCGATCTCGGGCAGGGCCGCGCCGGGCGTCGCCGGCTGCCAGTCCACGAACAGGATGCGGGCGGCCACCGGGCTCGCCACCGCGATCCTCTGCCAACCCGCGGCGCGCGGCTCGATCTCGCCGATCAGGACCGGCGAGCCGTCCTGCTCGGCCCACAGCGCGAGCCGTCCGTCCGCGGGACCGAAGACGCCGAGGGCCGCGATGGACTGCGGACCGTCGAGCAGGAGCCGGACCCGGGCGGATCCATCCGCGCCGGCGCGGAAGCCGCGCGCCACGTCGCCGTCGAAGAGCAGCCACGGATCGGCCGCGCCGCCGCGCACGCCCGCGGGTCCCGCGAGCATCTCGGCACGGGCCGGGAACGTTCTGGATAGAGACGGAGGCTCCGCGGAGCCTCCCAGGAATCCGCCCATCTGGGCGAACACGAGGCCGGCGCATGCCACCAGCAACATGGCAAGCGTCGCCCGCACGATCCTAGTTCGTCGCATCTCGATTCCTCCTCCGCCATCCCATCGGGAAGCGGGGTTTTAAGGGTGCGATTGGATTCTGGATCGTGCAGGTATCGGCTGTCGTCCTACAAAAGTATGATCTTCAACTCAACGTTTGTTGTACGCGCGCCTGCCCGAAAGGCGGCCTGCCCGGCCTTACGGGAGCGGAACGCGTTGATAGTGGTAGCCGTTCAGATAGGCGCAGTCGAACTCGACATACGGCGTCGAGCCAGGGGCGAGCGGGTCTACGCCGGTCGGGTAGATCCTGCCGGAGCAACTCGCGGTGAAGGTCTGATGGCCTGGCGCGAACTGGATGACGTAGTCCACCACCGCGGCGCCGGAGTAGGCGGGGACGGAGCCGGTCAGGTCGAAGTTCAGATTGACGAAGCGGGCGCTCAGGGTGTTCGGGCCCGCGACCTTCCACGATCCGAAGCTGTCGCTGAAGGTGAAGCCTCCGGCTCCGGCCGTGACCTGGTCCGACAGGGTCATGCCCGCGGTGCCGTCCTGGTGGAGCTGCATGATCTCCGCCCTCTCGGGCAGGGTCGCGATGTAGGTGCCACCGAATCCCTCGGCGGCGGCGCTGCCGAGGCCCAGGGTGAACAGTGCCGCGATCGAAAGCAGACGGATTCGCTTCATGAGGTCGGTCTCCTTTGAAAAGGTCGATCCTATCGGAGAGCACCCGCAGACGTCGTCATACAAAAGTATGATCTTCGCTCTAACGTTTCCCTCAGGACGTTCCTTGCGTGTTCCTCCATACCATGGTGATGCCCTCGCGGAGAGAGGGAGGTAGCACGGGGTAGATCGCGTTCTTCAGTGGGCCAAGCAGACCTCGGTCCGTCCCTGCCCCCGACTCCTGGTGGGCGAAACGGGCATCAAAGTAGAAGGACAGTGAGCATTCCTCAACCTTGAAGCCCGACAGCGCCGCGAGGTCTTGGAGCTCCTTGCGCGTGTACTCCCGGAAGTGTCCGGGATTCCGGGAGTCGGTCCGGATCATCTCGAACGGATTTTTCCCAAGGAGGTGCTTGACTCTTTTCGGGAGTGATGCGGCATTCGGAGTCTGGAGAAGCAGGATGCCTCCATCTGCAAGCAGCGTCCTGACGAAGGCGAGAACCAGTTGTGGCGCCGTGTACAGGTGCTCCAGGACCTCGGCGAGCACGACGTAGTCATAGCGCGGAAGATCTCTCCTCCAATTCTCCGTGGTTTGCGCCAGGTTGAGATCGAACCTGAAATGTCGGCTTTCCGGCCCGCTCAAGTCCTCCTCGAAGCCCAGTGAGTCCACCCGGACTCCGAACTGTTCGCGGATGAGCGATGTCAGGCGGGAAGGTCCTATATCCAGGAGTGTGCATCCTGGCTGGAGGCCATATCTGGCAAGCAACTCCATCACATAGGCATAGCGGGGCGCGTGATACGCGAGGTACCCTCTGTCGTCCCCGCGAATGGCAGAGAGAGGCATGAGCTTCGGACGACTCATGCCTTCCAGTCTACCCCCATCGCGGCAGAACGTTCTGTCGCGCTGCGGAACGTTCCGCAGCGCCATACAACGTTCCGTCATGTCACAGAACGTTCTGTCATGCCGCAGAACGTTCCGTCACGCCGCAGAACGTTCCGTCACGTCATGGAACGTTCCGCATCGCGACAGAACGCTCCGTCGCGCCGCAGAACGATCCGCAGCGCCACGGAACGTTCCGCAGCGCCGCAGAACGTTCCGCTGGCGCCAGGAATCTTGCAACGGCGTAGGGAAGGCTACATCGCGCCAGGGAAGCTTTCATCGGCTTGCAGAAGCTTGCATCGCTGCGCAGAACGTTGGGTCCTGGCGGAGATCCGATCGGCCAGCTTGGCCAGCTCGCGGGCTTCCTCCGGGTGGGCCGCCGCCCGTTCGTGGCCTTTCGCGGCCACGAGGTCGGCGAGGGTGCGGCTCTGGAATTCCCCGATCTCCTCGACCATGGCGATTCTCTGGCCGGGGGTGCGGCGTTCCAGGCGGGTCCAGAGCGCGGCGGCTTCGATCTCGGTGGGCTCGGCTCGCTTCGGCGGCGGGGGTGGCGGCGGGGCCGCGGCCTCGAAGATGGCTTCCAGGGCTTGGCCGCTCCAGCCGAGCAACTCGGTGAAGAAGGTGTCGGTCAGGACCCGGTCCATGCGGGACCAGCCGCGGGTGGCGGCGCGGTAGGAGCGGACCGCGCGCAAGGCGGGGCTCAGCAGGGAGCGCGGGAAGCGCACCGCGTCGGCCGCGGCTTCGAGCACGGTATCCGGCACGGTCCTCCTGCCGTGGAGGCAGGCCGAGACCTGGCTGGCCGCGGTGCGCGTGGCCGCCGCGAAGCCGGCCTGGTCGAGGTTCAGGTGGGCGAAGAACAGGTAGTAGAGAAGCCGCTTGTCCTCGTCCACGTCCGCGTAGGTCGTCATGGGTCTTCTCCTCTCAGAGCCTGCCGCTTCGCAAAATGCGGGACTTCTTCACCTGATCCGGGGCACCATAGCCGGCGGGAGGCCCCTCTCGCCTCCCGGAAAGGGGAGAACGTATGCGTCTTGGCAGCGTGGTCTTTCTGGTGAGTCTCTGTCTGGGCCTCGGAGCCTTCCAGGCTGGGATCTTCAAGGCGGTCTGGGAGAACGAGGCGGGCGAAATCGATCCGTTGGGGGCGCCGAGGACGGATGAGGCGGGCTACATCGATCCCTGGGGAAGGTCGAGCACAGACGAGGCCGGCCAGATCGATCCTCTGGGCGGGCGGAGAGTGGATGATGCAGGTCACATCGATCCCCTAGGGACGGACGAAGCTGGTTTCATCGATCCATTAGGAAACTCAGGCCGGTGAAAAGGGGCCGAGGAGGCCAGGTCATCACCTCTACTCGGCCTCCTCGGTTTCCTCGAACTTAAGGCCGGGGTTCTGTTGCGCCTGGTAAAGGAATCGGATCACGCGCCGGGCAAGATCCGCTGTGGCGACCTCGCGCCGGGCAGCCTCGTAAAATACCCGAAGCGCGGCCAGTGCTTCCGTTTCAATTCCCTGGCTGCCAAAGATCCATTTCATCTGTTCTGCCAGGATTCTTGCCTCTGGCGTACGGCCCTGCTCCAGCAGAAGCAAGGCAAGGTCCATGCTCACCTGCGCATAATCGAGGACGAGGCGTGGTTTCTGAGCAAAGAACTTGCGCCGCGCCTGCTCAAAGCCTTCCTCTGCCTCTTCGACACGTCCGCACCCCGCAGCGATCCTCGCACTGAGTACGGATACGTGCAGAAGATCCATCTCTTGGCCGAGTCGCTCGGCCAGAGCCTGCACAGCCGGGAATTGAGGCTCAGCCTCAGCGGCTCGATCTTGCAGGCAAAGATTGCGCAGGAGTTGACAGCGTACGCCGAGAGCCGTTCGCGGGTCTCGAACGGCGTCGATGAGTGGGATGGCTTCGTGGAGCACTTCGGTTGAGCTCTCGATATCTCCGAGCGCCCTCAAGATCTCGGATTTGGTGAGAAGCAGTTTTCCGTGGAGGTCTCCCTTATCGGCTTTAAGAGCCTCTTCAATCCGCTTCAGCGCCTCGGGAAAGCGACGCTGCGCGTTGCGGATGTTTGCTTCCAGCGCGAGGGGGATGGCCTCGTTGAAGTACCCAGGGTCCGCAGAGGCACCGGCTTCCCAAAGCTTCGACGCCTTGCTCAGAGCCGCATCGCTCCCGCGGAGGTCGTTCGTCACTCGGCGGGCATTCGCCACATGGAACCAGGCGTAGCCTTCGGTCCGCTGGCGCAGCCGCTCTTCGTACGGGCAAAGCTCGGCGATCCTGAGCGCCAGGCTGGCGAGCTCCAAAGCTTCGGACGGGCTGCTCGGCGCCGCCTCGATGCTCTTCGCCGCGACGAGCTCGCAGAGAGCCCAACTCCGGAACTCGGTCGACTCTTCCACCAGCGGGAGTCGCTGGTCGGGCTCCCAGGCTTCGAGACGCGCCCAGAGATTCCGGGCCTCTTCCCGCGCCTGGCGTGCCATGCCCTCCACGGACAGGACCATGATCACACCGCGGCCAAATTCAACCGCGAGCCGGCCCAGGCGGATGGCAGCCTCCTCGCCGCGCCGATGCTCGGCGAAGGGCCCGGAGCCGGCGCCCGCCTCGGCACGGTTTGCCTGCAGGCGCTCCAGGTTGGCGTCGATGACCACGGCTCCCTGATTCATCAGGCCAGCCAGATGCAGCAGCCGCCCGCGGGTCAGCGTCTTCTTCCCCTGCTCATACTCGTTGAGCAGCGACGGCGACATCTCCGCGGCGGCGGCGAGCCGCGCCTGGCTCCAACCCTGACCGCGACGGAGGAACAACAGAACAATGCCGTTGTCCGGCACGACGTTCTTCGGCATGGGACCCTCCCACAATGGACCGCATTCGGAATCTTCCCGTGCCCACAACCCGAAGAACGTGACACCAGCGCATCGCAAGAGACCCGGCCTTCGCTTCCCGCAAGCCGCAACTTCACACTATCACGGATCTCTTCACACCCCCTTGTCCAGGAGCATGGCGCCAAATAATCTCCGTACGCCATGAACGATTCCTCCGACACCCAAAAGCAGCTCCTGAAGATTGCCGAGAAGCTGATCCAGATCCGCTTCAGCCTGGGCCGTCTCGCATTCGGGCTGGAGAGCGA
>JACZDC010142693.1_pt1 | contig 17850 bp, 9 predicted proteins | sample 8641791 | NCBI WGS metagenome assembly JACZDC01 (sample SAMN15324613, study PRJNA640507) | soil metagenome | isolation source: intercropping peanut in the second line | place: China: Luxin town, Laibin City, Guangxi Province | collected 2019-07-25 | depth 10cm m
CCGGACGGCGAGTACCTGCACACCACGAACGGCGCGCCGGACCGGGGCGAGCGGTCGTCGGGTCCGCAGAGCGGCCGGCCGGTCCCGAACCGGGCCGACGCGGAGGGCCGTTTCAGCCATCTGGTGGAGACGCCCGAAGGGGTCTACATCCTGGAGATCTTCGAGCTGGCCAAGCCGCAAGTGGCCCGCTCGACCGAGGATCCCATCGGCTCCGGCCGCGGCAACGTCGTCTGCTTCCGGCTCGACGCAACAACGCAGGCCCCGGCCCGAGAGGCTGCCTTCGCAGCGGCGACAGCGGGGAAGGGCGCCAAGGTGGGGTTGGAAGAGGCGCCGGCGGCACCCTTGACGGTGAGCATTGCGCCGAAAGAACCGGTCGTCATGGTGAAGCGGTCGTATACGAATCCCGCCCGGGTGCCGATCACGTTCACTGTCAGCGGGCCGGTCAGCAAGGCATCCAAGCTCGTCCGCTCGGGCGACGTAGGGTCCATCCGCCTGTTCAGAACCGCGACGGGTACGGCCGAGCTCGTGTTCGACGCCGCGGATGAGGCCAAGATCAAAGCCGGCGAGTTGAACCGGACTGGGGGCTTCACCCTGTTCGCCGAGAGTGACACTCCGACCGAATCGATGGGCGGCTACCACCTCACGCTGAACCTGCCTTCCGGGGAGAAGGCAGCAGTGGATGTCACGGCAGTGAGGGTGACGCTCGACATCTTTACTGCCCGCGAGCCTACGGGCAAGGTTCCGCAGGAGCTCCCGCAGCCGCCGGCGGTCGCCCCCGCGGGCGGCACGGCCACGGACAAGTGGTTCCGGGGCGGTCTTGTGAACGTCCAGGATGCGGCCTGGACGCAGGAGCGGATTCGCCTCACCGTGGGCGACGTCAAGCCCGACAACTTCAAGGGGGTTCTCGAGCTGCGACAGGTGAGAATCAACGGGAACAACATCCGCGGCTCGGCGAGCCGCGCCCGGATCTTCGACCGAGCATCGCCAACGCCCGGCGAGCTTCCGGCGAACACCACGATTCCGGTCGGCGGCCTCACTTTCCCGGGAGAAGACTTCTTCCTCGAAGGGATCAGCGCGAGCACGGGCCAGCGCGACACCGGGTTCCAACTCGGCGTCCAGGGCGCATCAGCGGACGGCGACCGGGTGGCGCTCACGGTGGGAGTCGGGGTCTCGCTCACCCAGTCCTCGGCACAGCGGGCGGTCGTGGTGAGGAAGCCGCACACCAGCCCGGCCCGGGCAGCCATCACCCTGCGTTCGACGGCACCTCTGGCGGCCGAGCGCCGTGGCACCCTTAAGGGTGAACGCCGCCAGCGGCTCGATCCGGCTGTACCGGTCCTGGACGGGGAGCGACGAGATTACGCAATCGGCCAACAACGTCTTCACGGGCAGCGAGCTCACGAGAGGCGTCGACGTCTTCGCGGAAGGCGTCTCGGTCTGTGCCGTCGCGGACGACATTCAACTCGTCCTGGAGCTGTCGCCGGGGGCCCCGCCCACCGGCATCCCGGGGTCTACCCGCCTGACCGCCGTCAAGCTGTCCCTGGACGTGGGACGGGCGCGCACCGCCGCCGGGGTGGACCCGGTCCTGATGTCGGCCGCGGACAAGGTGAATCCGGGCCGCTTCGTACACCTCCAGGATACGGGTTTCCACCATGGCCGGGCGCAACTGCTCGTGAGACCGGTCCAGCCGGCCGGCTTCGCCTGCACGGTGAACATCGTGGCAGTCGATGCCCGGGTGGGGCTGTTCACGTCCGAGACAGGAGCGACCGGGGCCGTCACCACCCCCTTCGAGATTCTGAGCGGTCTGATCCTCAACTCTGGAATGGAGTTCTTCGCCGAAGGCCAGGGCGTGAGCGGCGGACTGCGGGACACCGGCGTCCGGCTGGAGCTCGACGGCCAGGAGGGGGACCGGATCGCCATGACCGTGATGCGGTTCAGCAACCTGACGGCGGACATCCCGTCGACGCCCGCGCGAACCCCCCGGATGGGCAATTCGCCGGTGGCCCGGCACAAGGCGGTCCGCGGCACGTCGGCATCTCTGACGCCGGCTGACTACGACGTGAGCTTCACAGCCAATCCGCCGCTCGTGCTGCTGGAAGGGTCGGTTCTTCCCGCTGACCCGGTCAATCTGATCGTCACCGTCACGCCCGTGGGCGTGCCCGTCTCCTGGGATGTGCGGCGGGATACGAGACCCTCCCCTAGCGGCGACCACCCGAGCATCGTTGCCCTTTCGCCCAACCCGCGGCCGACCCTAACCCCGAACGGCGCCGACCCGCTGCGGGCGACGCTGGTTACCGACGCGGTGGGATCGTTCCACGTCCGCGCCTTCGTGGACACAAATGGCAACGGCCGTTTCGATCCCGCGGGCCGGGAGCCGTTCCTGCTCCTGAACCTGGTGCTGGTCCGAGTGAGCCTGTTCCAGGACAGCTCCAGAACGCCGGGCGCCTTCAGCCAGGGGCAGGTCGTTGTGAAAGGGCAAAGCATTCCAGGCTCGATTGCGGTCCTTAGCGGCGCGAGTGTTAAAAACCCAATGGCTAATCCGAGCACCGCCGCAATCCACATGAGTGCAATGGCGGCTCTAATCGGAGGAGGGGACGATGGAGCTCGCGGCCTTGATCGGGTCTTCGCAGGCTGGATCAACAACGAATTGGACGAGGACGTCGTCGCGACTTTCGAGGATGCCTCTGTGAATCCGCCTGTGAACCCGCGGAGCATCAATATTTTCGCCTCCAACAAGGCTTCGGCAACCGGTCCTAACAACGAATTCGTAAAGGGTCAGAACGAACCCAATCCTGTGACCGTGCTTCCACCATTTCTGGATTCGACCAGGAATCCTGTGGGAGTCGGGGGAGGCACGGCCTGCTTGCTCACGAGCCGGATCTCAAGCCGGACGAAACTGCGGACCAACGCTACTCCGTCAGCTATCGGCCAGCGACTCCACATCGAGGCCGTGGACAGCCCTAACCAGGTGGTGGCCCCCCTTCATCCAAGATTCTCCGCAGCTCAACTCGTCCACTTCCAATTCAACCTCGATTTCCGGGCCTTCCTCTGCTTTTGGACCAGTACGTCGATGGGAGCGAATCGCCTCTATGTTGTCCTCCATCAGTTTGATTGGACGATTCGAGGAAAGTGGACGATCATCCCTAGTACCGGTGCCATAAAAGCAGAGACGCCTTTCCCGATCACCCAGATCGTGCCTCAGAGCCCGTTGACACACAGTCCGGCCGCCACGGCGGAATCGAGAGGCGTGGAGGCCCGTACTCCCACGGCGATAGATGTGCTCACTCAGGATTCCCGCTTCTAAGCGTGAAGGGCCGCGTCGATGTTCGAATCCCTTCGAGATGCTTGCCGAACCTCCAGGGGATGGAACGCGAGCCGTGACTCCTTTTCCAGTCCGCGCTGCAACAGTGTAACGAACCGCCCCCCTCCGGCGCCTGACCGGAGCGAATGAGCACCATCGTCAACACTCTCCAGGAGATCGTCCGCCACGAGATGCGCCGCTTGCGGGTCTGCGAGCTGGGGCTGGTCGAGGCGGTCTACCCGCATGCCGGGAGCGGCGACGACGACAACTACGGCTGCGACGTGCGGCTCAAGAACAGCGGGCTGCTGCTCAAGCGGGTGCCGGTGATGACCGGGCACGTCGGCTCGGTGGCGATCCCGAACGTCGGCGACCTGGTGCTGCTGGCGTTCGACAAGGGCGACGTCAACCAGCCGATCCTCCTGGGCCGGCTCTACAACGAGAAGGCGCGGCCGCCGCTCAACAACCCGGACGAGCTGATCTTCCGCCTGCCGCTCGACGCGGCCGACGACAAGACGATCAAGACCGCGGTCCGCAACCATCAGGACCAGAGCCCGCCGCGCGAGATCCTGGTCGAGATGCCGCCCAAGATCACGATGCGGATCTCCGACGGCACGGTGCGCGCCACCGCGGGGCGTACTGAGATGAAGCTCGACCAGCCGGACGGCGGCGGCGGCACGGTGACCGTGGTCGCCGGCCGCACCAGGATCACCATGAACCAGGACGGCGACGTCACCGTCGAAGCCGCGGGCTCGATGTCGCTCAAGGCCGACGGCGACCTGTCGCTCCAGGGTGCCAGCGTCAAGATCAAGGGCCAGGGCAGCGTCAGCGTCGAGGCCGGCGGCACGGCCACGCTCAAGGGCAACGCCACGACCGTCCAGGGCTCGTCCACCAGCGTGAAGGGCGCCTCGGTGTCCATCCAGGGTCAGACCAGCTTCACTCCCTAGGAGCCGCCGATGCCAGGACCACCCGTCACCATCGGCTGCGCCGTCACGATCTCCCCCGGAGTGGCGAGCCCCACCGACTCCGGAATGATCACGATCATCACGCAGACGCTCGTCACCGCCGGCGGCCTGCCGCTGGCCGTCACGGGCTCGACCTGCATCATGGTCAACTCGCTGACCGGCGTCCCCTATCCGGTGGTGATCGGTCCGACCCTGGGCCTCAAGGTCGGCGGCATGGGGCTGGTCCGGGTCGGCGACACCATCCCATCGGGGCCGGGCGTGCTCACGATCATCGGCCCGCCGGCCGCCACGTTCGTCAACGACCTGACCGCCTGACGCTTCGAGGAAGGAACTGCTGTGATCGATTTCGCCCGCTTCGGATCGGACCTGCGCCTCCTGGAGAACCTGAGCCGCCAGGAGCAGCGCGACCGCGGCGCGGACCTGATGACGCGCGTGCGGCCGGAGAGCGGGCGCACCGACCTCGCGCGGCTCGACGGGGTGGAGAACCTCAAGCAGGCGCTGCTCCTGCGCTTCCTCACGCCGGTGGGGGAGCTGGCCGCGCTCGGCCACCGCGACTACGGCTCGCGCCTGCACACCCTGATCGGCGAGCGCAACAACGAGACGAACCGCAACCGCGCCAAGCTCTACGTGCTCGAAGCCCTGGCCGCCGAGCCCCGCGTCCAGGAGGTGCTCGACGTGCAGGTGCTCGGCCGGCGCAGCGAGCCGACGCGGCTCGACATCCACGTCACGGCGAAGGTGGTGGACCACGACACGCCGCTCAACCTGGTCTTCCCCTTCTTCCTCGAAAGGGTCGCAGCCCCATGAACCAGGACACCGTCAACCTCGTCGAGCGCCCCTTCCAGGAGGTTGTGGACGACCTGCTGACCGCCGTGGTCGGCGGCGTCGTCAACGAGCCGATCCTCTTCGACGTCAAGGCGGACCTCTACAAGCTGTCCGAGCCGGCCGGCGACGTGCGGTCGATCCACGGCACCCTGAAGCGCCGCCGCCATACGTTCCTCAAGAACACGGACTTCCTGTTCAGCGAGGGCGACAACGCGGTGGTCTGGGAGGGCGGCGACAAGCCGGACGACGACACCCCGTTCTACGTCGACTACTTCCGCCGCGAGAGCCGCTCGCCGCTGTCGGACATCAACGTCGGCAGCGTCACGCGCACGCTCTCCGAGGCGATCGGCCGCGAGATCGCCACGGTCTACCAGCAGATCAACCTGGCCTATCTCGCCGGGTTCATCGACACGGCCACCGGCCCGTCGCTCGACCTCGTGGTGTCGATCCTCGGCATCACCCGCAAGACGAGCGAGTTCGCGACCGGCCTGGTGACGTTCTTCCGCGAGACCTCGGTCCGGGGTGTGATCGCGATCCCGCAGGGTCTGCCGCTCTCGACCACCAAGGGCGAGGTCTTCTTCGAGACCACCCAGCCGCGCATTCTCCAGGAGGGGCAGAGCCGGATCGACGCGCCGGTGCGCGCCGGCGAGGCCTTCAAGGGCGAGCTCGGCATCGTGCCCGCCGGGGCGATCACCGAGATGGTGCAGCCGCTCGCGGGCATCTCCCGGGTTACCAACCTCGATCCCACGATCCGTGCCGCCGAGGACGAGACCGACGAGGAGCTGCGCCTGCGTGCCCGCGCCGTGCTGCGCGCGCTCGGTAAGGCGACGCTCGCGGCGCTCGACCGCGTCATCCGTGAAGGCCGCGGCACGCCGGTCGAGTTCTGGGATCCGAACAGCCCGCCCGAGCGGCGCACGGACCCGGGCACGGTGGCCATCCTCGTTCAGGCCGAGCCCGAGCGCTTTCCGAGCCTGCGCGCCGCGGTGGAGGAGACCCGCGCCGCCGGCGTGGTGGCCACGCTCGTGGCGCGCTACGTGTTCTTCAAGCTCCGCGTGGCTGCGAAGGTCACCCCCGGCCTCACGGCCGCCGGCAAGGAGAAGGTCAAGGAGGAGATGCTCGCCGCGCTCCAGGAGTACGTGGACGGCCTCTCCAGCGGCGAGCCCGCCGACGGGGCGACCCTCAAGGACAAGCTCAAGGGGGTCGACGACGTCTCGAACCCGGTCTTCCGCGAGGTGCTCACCTGGCGGTCCGACATCGGCCGGCCCGGTGCGGACGCTCTGCTCGACGCCCTGGTCGGCGCCGCCGCAGCGACGCCTGCGGGCGGGACCGCGGCATTGCGGGACGCCTTGGCGCTGATCCTGGCCGGCGCGCCGCCTACGGCCCCGACCGGCGCCCGCATCGCCGACCGCTCCTTGCTCGAAGCGGCCGCGGGCGGTGCGGCGACGGACGAGAACGTGGAGAAGGCCGAGTTCCGGATCTCGGCCACCGTGGCCGGCGAGCCCTGGTGGGTCGTGCTCGACATGCAGCCGTCCGACATCCTCCTGGAGGAGGGCTAGCCGTGGCGACCAAGACCGAGCGCATCGTCGGCTATCTCCCGCTGACCTTCCAGGCCGCGGCCGGGCGCTCCGCCCTGCGCGCGATCGCCGGGGCGTTCGGCAACGAGCTGCAGTCGGCCGAGAACAGCCTCGCAGCCCTGATGCGCGCCCACTGGGTGGACCACGCGGACAAGGGCGCCGAGACGATCGACGACCTCGCGCGCATAGCCTCGCTCTACGGCTTGGCGCCGCGTGAAGATGAAACGGTCGAGGAGTTCCGCCTCCACCTGAAGCGCTACGTGCGCACGTTCCTGGACGGCACGGTGACCGTGCGCGGCATCCTCCGGGTGACCGCCGAGGCGCTCGGGCTCGATCTGGACGAGGAGCTGGACCCCTGGTGGATGCGGCCGGACGAGGCGCTCGTGGACCGCGAGCTGCGGCGCGACGACGGCGCCCGCGTGCTCTTCGGCTTCGAGGCCGCCGAGGCTTCGGGCGTGCCCGAGCACCCGGCGCGCATGGTCGGCCTTCCCGATCTTTCCGATGGCGCCGACCTGCGCCAGGCCTGGCTGCTGCGCATCGGGATCGACGGCGCCACCGCGATCGAGGTGGACCTGAAGAGCGGCGTCGCCGATCCCTCCAAGGTCACGCTCGACCACATCGTGGAGGTCGTCACCGCGGGTCTGGGACCGGGCGTGGCCCGCCACGATGGCCGCTTCCTGATCCTCGAATCCACCACGACCGGACCCGGCAGCCGCCTGGAGATCGCCGAGGGTCCGCGCGACGCCGCCGGCCCGGTGCTCGGCCTGCCGCCATTCCGCATCCACGGCCGCGACCCGCGGCCCGCCCGCGTTACCGGCACGGTGGACCTCGCGAGCGGCGCCAACCTTGCGAACGAGCGGTTCCTGCGCATCGCGGTGGACGGCTCGCAGGTGCGGGAGGTGGACTGCGCCGGCGTCGCGCCCGCGGCCACCACGCTCGACGAGATCCGCGCCGCGCTCAACGCCGCCTTCGGCTTCGCAATCGCGAGCCACGACGGCCATTTCCTCACCCTGACCTCGGACTCCTTCGGCGGCGCCTCCACGCTCGGGTTCGAGGAGCCGGCGGCGGGCAACGCCCGCGAGCGCCTGTTCGGCCCGGTGCCGACTTTCCACACCGGCCGCGACGCCGAGCCGGCCCGCTTCACAGGTACCCGCGACGTCTCGCGCGGGATCGACCTGGCGCTCGACTCGCAGATCGTGGTGGGCATCGACGGCCAGGCCCCGGTCACCGTGGACTGCGCGGGCGCCAACCCGTCGCACACCCTGGCGCAGGAGGTCGCGTCTTCTCTCAATACGGCGCTCGGGGCCGAGATCGTCACCTTCAACGGCCGCTTCCTGACCATCACCTCGCCGAGCGAGGGCGCGGCGAGCGAGATCGCCTTCCTGCCGGCCCCCTCGGGCGATGCCACGCAGGAGATCTTCGGCCTCCACCCGCGCGTCTTCCGCGGCACGGCCGCCACCCCGGCCCGCATCCACGGCGTGCGCGAGCTGGTGGACGGCGCGGACGTGCGCGCCCGGCATCTGCTGGGACTGGCCGTCGACGACCGCGTACCGCTCGTGATCGACCTCCGTGAAACCATCGCCGATCCCGGGCAGGCCTCACTCGACGAGCTGGCGGCGGTCATCAACGCCGCGGTCGGCGCCGAGGTCGCGGCCCACGACGGCCGGCAGCTCACCCTGACCTCGCCCACGGAAGGCACTGGCAGCCGGCTCGCCGTGCAGCCGCTGGAGACCGTGCGCCGCCGCCGCTTCGTGACCCGGGCCACGCTCGCGGACGAGGCTTCGCGGGCGCTCTTCGGCTTCGTCTCCCGCCAAGCCCATGGCGAGGACCCGACCTCGGCACGGGTGGTGGGGAAGCCGGACCTCTCGCACGGCATCGATCTGCGGCCGGGACGGTATCTCCGGATCGCGCTCGACAACCGGCCGGCTGTGGACGTGGACTGCGCCGGACCCCGTCCGCGCGCCACGCTGCTGACCGAGGTGGTGGACCGGATCAACGCCGCCTTCGGCCATCCGGATCCTCCGTTCGCGACCCACGACGGCCGGCGCCTGATCCTGCTCTCGTCCGCGACCGGCGAGGAGAGCCGCATCGCCTTCGAGCCGCCACGCATGACGGACGCGCTCGACCCCCTCGGCCTTCCGGCCGCCACCGTGCGCGGCACCGCGGCGCGGGGCGTGCGGCTGGTCGGCACTGTCGACCTCTCCGGCGGCGTCGACCTGCCCGCGGGCGCCGCGGTCAAGCTGGGCCTCGACGGCACGGCTCCAATCGAGATCGCCCTGCCTGCGGGCCACCGGGGTCTCTCGGAGATCGTCCTGGCGATCAATCTCGCGCTCGGGATGGACGCCGCGCGCCACGACGGCACCCGCCTCTCCCTGCTGTCGCCGACCCAGGGGAGCGGCAGCCGCATCACCTTCGCTGTTCCAGCCGGAACGGACGCCACGGCGATCCTCTTCGGCTTCGCCGCACCGCGCTCCTACCGGGGCTCGGACGCCGAGCCGGCCCGGCTGACCAGCGACCTGAACCTCTCCGGCGGCGCAGACCTCCGAATCGCCCGCACACTGCGCGTGGCAGTGGACGGCGGTCCGGCCAAGGACGTCAACTGCGCCGCCGGAGCGGCCCTTCCCGAGTCCGTCCAGCTTGCCGAGATCGTCACTGCCATCAACTCGGCCCTGGGTGTCGAGGTGGCCTCGCACGCCGCCGGCCGGCTGAGCTTGGCGTCGCCGACCCCGGGACCGGCCGGCAGCCTGACCGTCGAGCACCATGGCCTGGGCGACGCCCGCGCCATCCTCTTCGGAGACGTATCTGTAGAGACCCGCGGCGAGGCCGCGAAGCCGGCCGTGATCACGGGCGAGGTGGATCTCCTCTCCGGCGCCGATCTCGATCGCCGTCGCCGCCTGCGCGTGGCGGTCGACGGCGGCCGGCCGGTCGAGGTGGACGTCTCCGGCGCCGCGGCCCGCCAGACCTTCCTCGACGAGGTGGTGGCGGCCCTGAACGCGGCCGTGCCCGACCTCGCCTCGGCCACGCCGGACGACCGGCTGCGCCTGACCTCGCCGACCCGCGGCCGGGCGAGTCGCCTGGACCTTCTGCCGCTGCGCTTCCTGGAGCTTCAGGAGTACGCGCCGGTGACCGTCGAGGTCACCCGCCGGGTGCGGCACGGCGAGCGTCTCGCCGTGGCCAACCGCGGCGCCGCAGGCTCGGCGCTGGAGATCGAGATCCTGGCCCCGCACGGCAGCTCCGGACCGGGACTGGCGAGCATCGCAGGGGGCTTGCAAGTCCGGGTGGACGCCTCCCTCTCGGCCGGCGAGCGGGCGCGGATCTGGATCGATCCCGACTCCGGGACGGCGCAGGCCGAGATCGTGGGCCTGGACGGCGCCGTCCGTGCCGCGACCGTCCACCTCGCCGGCGACCTGATCCTGCCGCGCGGCCGGTCCGAGTGGATCTTCGTGGAGCGCAGCGGCGCCCGCTTCGACCAGGCGCGCTTCGACGAGAGCCACTTCGCGGGCGAGGACCCCGAGGTCGGCATCTTCGACCTCAGCCGCTTCGGCGAGGCGCGGTTCGGCGTGATCGACTCGCCGGCCGCGGACGTGACCCTGCGCTGGCAGAGCCACCGGCCCGGGACCTTCGTGGTCAACCTGCCCGCGGACCTGCCGGCGCGCTTCGGCGGCCGGTTCAACGAGGCCCGCTTCGGCACCCTGGCGCTGGCGCCGAACGGTCCGCCGACCCTGGCCGGCGTGGTCACCGAGCCGCCCGGCGACGAGCGCGACATCGTGCGGCTCTTGAACGACGGCGAGCCACCGGGATTCGACCCCTCGCCCCTGGTCGCCGCCGGCCGGGTGCCGCGCGTGCCCCTGGGCTTCGAAGCCGTGAAGGTGCCGTTCCGCAAGCCCCGCCGGCTGCGCCTGGGCACGGAGCTCAAGCCCGCGGCGATCTACCTGGCCGAGGACGGCGTCGAGGGCTTCGTCGAGATCCGCGCCAAGGAGGCGGGGACCTGGGGCAACGACATCCTGGTCTCGACCCGCCCAGCCGGCCCGGGGCGCTGGGACCTCAACGTCGAATACCGCGGCGTCCCGTTCGAGAGCGGCCGGCAGACCGCGCTCGGCGCGCCCCTGCCGCCGCTCGCCCAGGACCTGCTGCAACCCGGTCCCATCGGCATCCTCCAGGCGAAATCCGCGGGCGTCGAGGCCCGCGTCACCCGCGACCGCGCCGACAACTGACCCCCATAAGGAGAAGGACCATGCCCGACCTCAACACCCCCTACCTGGAGCGCAGCCCCGGCGACCTCATCACCGCCGAGGACTGGAACGACGTGCAGCGCCGCGTCCGCAAGGACATCGGCGAGACCACAAAGAAGGCCGTGGAGCAGATCACCCGCGTGCAGTCCTCGGGCGACGCGGACAAGCTGGCCGGCAAGACCCTCGCCGAGCTGACCGACGAGATCATCCGCCGCGCCGTGCAGGAGATCCGCTCCGACAGCGGCTACCGCCAGCTCTTCAAGGTCCTGCGGGTGGAGGAGGACAACATCGTCAAGCACGACCTCCATTTGAACCCGCTCGTCGACCTCTACCAGCTCGACTACTTCCAGGTGGTCTGCTGCGAGGACAAGGACACCTATCCGGCCTGGACCACCTTCTACCTCCACCACGAGAGCGAGGACCGGGTGCGCTACGCCAAGGGCGACCAGCGCGGGAGCCTCTCCGTCCAGCCCGACCGCGGCCCCGAGTTCAAGCTCAAGCTCTCCGAGCTGCTCTCCCGCTACAAGGTGGAGTACGACGACGACTCCAGCCTCTCCGACGTCGAGAACGACTTCTGGCAGGCGCTGTTCTCCGACCCCAACGACCGCTTCGGTGATGACCAGTACTGCCACTCGCCCTGGTTCGACAAGTGCTGCCGCGAGGAGAAGACCGTGGGCGAGGCGCGACGCAACGGCGACTGGGACGACCTGCTGATCCAGTTCCGCGCCAGGAAGACGATCAACTACCCGACCGCGTCCTTCCAGCAGGAGGGTCCGATCGACGGGCTGCCGAACGGTAACCGGGCGGCCATCGTCACGGCCGCTCCCACGAGCGTGCAGGTGACCCACTACGACTTCGACACCCTGGCCCTGCGGCTGCTCGGGAGGCCGACGCTGCCGAGCGAGTGGTTCTCCGACACCAACCCGGCGGGTCCGCTCGACCAGCAGATCGCTGATGTCCACACCGAGCTCAAGCTCATGGTCCTGCTGAAGGTCTGAGGCGGCCATGATCCTGCGCGACCGGTACGACGGCGGGTCGTCTCCACTGGAAGGAGACCGGGAGCTGGTGCTGCGGCGCCTGCCCGCGGACGCCCGGGTGATCCACGCCCGGGCGACGGTGACCCCCGTCAGCCCGGTCCCAGGTGACCCGTTCGTGGAGACCCTGGTGTTTCGAGGAAGTACGGGCGACTGGGGAGCCACGAAGTCGGCTTCGAGCGGCTGGGTGGAGGTGGACTTCCACGCCCGCCGCACCGTCGTCGGTCTCGCCGGTCAGCTCAACGGCGCTGCCGTCCAGGCCGACCTCGGCGGCGGCTTCGTCGCGATCGGCGACCAGGGCACGTTCCTGGCGCCGCCGCAGTCGGCGCTCACGGTCTCGGGCAGCTCGGCCGTGGTGCCCAGCCTGACCGCCACCCGCCTGCGGCTGTTCGGAGTATCGCCCGGCGTACCCGACATCACCGCCGTGCGGGTGCGGAGCGCGCCCTCCGGCGTCCGCCTCGGGCTCGCGGGCCAGCCGGCGCTCTGGTTCCACACCGGGGAGCTGACCCGGCCGGAAACCACGCCCGACTTCGGAGACCTGCTCCAGACGTACCTGGATGATTCAGGAGAGACCGCGGACGGCGTCTGGCTGCTGCCGTTCGTCCTCCACTCCGACGCCCTCGGCCGGCTCGCCGTGGACCTGGAGATCGAGTACCTGCGCCGGGCGAGCGTGATGCCCGGCGGCGTGCGCGACGCGGCGCTGACGTTCGACCACGGCGGCCTGCCTCGAAGCGGCGGAGCGCTCGGCATCTCGGTCCCGGCCAATGCTCGAGTCACGGGCGCCCGGGGGCGCGTAAGCGGCGCCTTCGAATCCACCCGCGTGGCCTACGGACCGGTCGGAGCAATCACCCCGGCCGGCGCGCTCACCGTGGCCCCGGGCTCCTCCCCGGCCCATCCGGTGGTGCTGCCGGAAGCGGTCGAGACCGTGGCCGTGGACCTCCTGCTCTCCGCCGTCACCCGCCAAGCCCGTCTCCAGCTCGACCTGCGGCTCGATCTCGACGGCAAGCCGGCCGGGGAGTCGATCCTCGCCGCGCCCGTACCGTTCCCCATCGACCGCGAGATGGCCGGCCATCCCACCTGGGTGAGCGTGAAGCTCGCGACCCCGCTCCAGCTCCGGCCCGGATCGGAGAAGAAATACTGGCTCGTCGTGCAGAGCCTGGAAGGGGAAGCTGCATGGAGCGTGGAGCCGGTGTCCGGCACGCTGCCGCCCATGCAGCTCACCCAGGACGGCGGCTTCTCCTGGCGGCAGGCCGCGCTCGCCGGCGGTCCGGTCTCGGGCCTCTTCCGCCTGCGCACCCTGCCCGGCCGGTTCACGATGCCGATCGAGCTGCGGGTGGGCAGCGGCGACGGCGAGCGCCGGGTCGGCTTGTCGCGCTTCGAGCCGCAGGGCCGGGTCGACCTCTCCCTGGACCTGCCGGAGATCGCCGACGCCTTCAACCAGGCCCTGGCCTCGGCGCCGGTCTGCCCGGAAGCCGAGCACCTGGTCAACGGCGGCTTCGAGGACTGGATCCGGACCGGCAACGTCCTCGGGAGGCCGGCGCGCATCGAGCTTCTGGAAGGAGACGAGATCCCGATCGAGGCCGCCCGCGTCGCGGTAAACCCCGACGGCAGAACGGCCCTGGTGGCCACGAGCAACGACTCCAACGAAGTGGCGCTCCGCTTCGTGGACCTGAACCGGGAGGAGGTCGTGGACACGGTCCGCGTCCTGGGAAACGGTGGCCGGATCGTGGCCCTGATCCTCGATCCCGGAGGAGCTCGCGCCTGGGTCGTTCTCAGCAGCTCCGTCTGGGGGGTGGATCTCCTCGCCCGCCGGTCGCTCTTTCCTCCCCTGCCGGTGGAATCGGCGAATTCCCTGGGAACCATCAGGGCTGCGGCTCTGAGCTCCGACGGCATCACTCTCTATCTGGCCGAGGCGATGTTCCAGACCGCCGGCGCGAGCGGTCGGGTGATCGCCCTGGACGTTCGGGGGCTTGAGCAGGCCGCGCTCCGGGGCGAGTCGAACGCGTCCTCCGCCGTGCTCGACGACGAAAACCTGCCGGTCGTCACGCCCGCGGCCCTCGCCATTGCGCCGGGCGGCACGCGGCTGCACGTCCTGGTGACGACGGCGGACCAGGTGCCCCAGACCGAGATCGTGCCCCTCGACATCCCGTCGCTCCGCCGGAGGGACGATCTGGCTGAAGAGGTGGGAACCTCTACGCCGCGAGCTCTGGCCTTCGCGGGCGGGCGTCTCGTCACGGTCCTGGACGATCAGGTGGTCCTGGAGAGCGGCCCGGTGACAGTGCTGGCCGAGCAGGTCGCGCTGGCCCTGGACCCCGACGGCTCCCGCGCCTTTGTGGTGGGGGAGGAGGGGCTCACAGTCGTGGACCTGAGGCGCCGCATGGCCGCGCCGCCCATCAGACTCGGCAACCCGGCCGAGGACGTGGCCGTCTCGCCCGGAGGAGACCGCGTAGTGGCGGTGGTCCCGTCGTCCGGGACCCTGGTGTCGATCCCCGTGGGGCCGGCCGTGCCGGCGGCATGGACGTTGACCTCGGGCCAGGTCCAAAGGTTCGTCGAGGACGGCCTGGGTCCTGCCGTTCTGCTGGGTGACATGCGCGCGTCGGCGAATGGCAAGCGGGAGTTCACCTCGGTCTCCACGGTCGCCATTTCCCAGGTGGTCCCGGTGGCGTCCGGGTGTACCTACGAGCTGTCCTTCGAAGGGATCGCCAGCGAGCGGGACGCTGTGGCCGAGATCCTCTGGAAAACAGGCGCCTGCGGCACGGCGCGCACGGACACGGTGCCCATCGTGCGCGGTGAGGAGGCGAGATCGATGACCGTCTACCGGAAGCGCTTCCAGGCGCCGGCCGGGGCCACGCAGGCGGAGGTGCGCTTCCGCGCGCCGGCCGGCGTGCTCGCCCTGGTGGACAAGGCCTCCTTCCGCGGCACCGCCGCCTCGGTCCTGAGCGGCGACCTGAAGGGTGCCAGCCTGCCCGAGCCCTGGAAAGCCGAGACCGGCATTGCGGTCGTGGCGGTCGCCGCGCAGGGAGAGGGCCTGCGCCTGCGCAACCCCGGAGCCCGCGAGGCGGCGGTTTCGCAGGAGATCGAGCTAGGCGAGGGGAGAGAGTTCACCCTGGATGTCCAGGCCCGCAGCGTGGCCCCGGGAGCCAGGATCGAGATCCGCTGGCAGCCCGCGGGCACCGCCGTCGCCTGGAATCTACCAACCGAAGGCTTCGAAGGCCTCTCCGCCACCGGCACCGCGCCGGAGGGCACCACCAAGGCCGAGCTGCGCCTGGTCCTTCCGCCGGGAGCGGCCATGGACATCCGCAGCGTCGATCTCCGCTTCCCCGAGCCCGCCGAGGTGCCGGTGACCGTTGTAGCCCAGGCTCCGGGAGAGCTTGCGGTCGTGGATTGGGAGCTCCTCTACGACCAGATCCCCGCCACCCGTCCGCCCGTCCCGGCCGGAGGCCTCTGCACTCCCGAAAGGCCGCCGCTCGCCGCGGGCGAGAAGGGCACGGACGATGACTGCTGCTGCGAGGATGAAGAGGAGAAAGCGCCTGCGCCGGTGACCGCTGTCTTCGGAGCCGTCGCCGTCCCGATCACCCCCATGCCCGTTACGGACCTCCCCGGTATCGGCAAAGGCAGGGGCCGGCGTCTTGAGGAGGCCGGGATTGGGACGATTCAGGCCGTGGCCAGCACCAATCCGGCGATCTTGAGAGAGGTCCTTCCGGGAACGCCGCAGAGGGTGGCGGTGGAGATCGTCCTCGCCGCGCGCAAGCGCATGCGCGCCTGACTGGGAGCGCCGGCGTCCCGCCGGCTCAAACCACAGAGGGATAGCGAGGGGTTTCCGCGAAATCCTCGTCAAATTCCTTTAGCCACTGCTCTATGAGATCCGGCCTCTTGATGCTCAGCCACGCGCCGCGAGCGGCTCTCGCATGGTTACGTCTTTCGGTAGAGCCCTCAAGCTCCAACCGCGCAAGTCGTAGGTGCGCGAAGCCGATCGAGTACGGCTCCCGGCTTTTCTCATACAGGCTAAGGGCTTTGTAGAAGAACTCCTTGGCAACCTTGAGGTCCGCACGATTGAGCGCAATGTTGCCGAGAGACCAGGTGCAGTTAGCCTCGCCCCGCACGTCACCAACATTTTCATAGAGCGGCAATGCCCGCATATATAATTCGCTGGCCGTGTCGTGATCCGAACGAGCAAGCGCGATGTCGCCCAATCTCCAGATGCAGTTGGCCTCGCCAAGAGCGTCCGGGATGGATCGGAAGAGAGTCAAAGCCTGTTCGTATCGCTCGCTCGCCGCGTCGTAATCCGAACGGAAGAGTGCGATATTGCCCAGACTCCGTATGCACTTGGCCTCTCCCACTACGTCGGGAATATCTTTATAGAGAGGCAGTGCCTGCTCGTATCGCTCACGTGCCGCATCATGCTCCTCACGGTGAAGTGCAATGTTGCCCAGATTCCGGATGCAGTTGGCCTCACCCAACACATCGTGAAGGCTTTTGTAGAGAGTCAAAGCCTGTTCGTATCGCTTATGAGCCAATTCGTGATCAGAACGGTAGTACGCAATGTCACCCAGGCTCTCCTCGCATTTCGCTTCAAGATCTTGGCGTCCACTGGATCTCGCTGCGGCGATGGCCCTTTCCAGGCCTTCGCGCGAGCCCCACCCAGAGAATCTGACGAATCGTCCTAGATCCCGAGCAGCTAGGATCGCGGGCTCCGAGGCTGCTCGCTCAAGACCCTTTGAGATCATGGAATCCAGGTTTCCGAGTTCTTGTACCAGCTTTCTGGATGCCTCCGCGCCTCCAGGCCAACCGAGGAGCGCTCCCTTGCCTGCGAGCTTTAGGTAGTGATCGACAGCCCGATCCAGATCCTCTGCCTCCGGCTCCTGCTTGCCACGCACGTACTCCCTGACCGGAGCCAGGACCCTCAGCCGGTTACCTTGATCTAACCCAAGCCCCACCTTCCTCAAGACCGCTGCCGCCTTACCTGCCTCTCCAGGCATAAGCACTTCAAGATCCTCATGGGCGACTCCGTCCGGGAGGAATGCGAGCACGGAAAGGAGCCTGCGCGCTGCTGGAGTCATACGTGGACCGTTCATCGACAGGTCCAGGGAGACCTCAATGTTGGTCAAGCGCTCCTTACCGTCGGCATGTCTGAGGAGTGTGGTCCGATTCTCCCGCCATCGTTCCCAAAGATTCGACAGACTAGGTTCGCCCTCCGCTTCGTGGGCGAGGAGAACGATAGCCAGTGCGAGCCGGTCGACCGCTTCCAAGAGTTGGTCCAGATCGGGATCGGTGCGGAAGGACTCTCCAGCCACGGCGAGAAAGGCGTCCCGGGCGGCTTCAAGTCCCAGGGGCCCGACCCGGATTGTGGATCTCCACGGTGGTCCAAGAGGGCGCTGGTCTCCGCGGATCGAGGTGACCAGGGCTAGGCCGCTTACAGACGAGAGAGACGATAAGAGATCCTCAACAGGCGTGGTCGCACTCTCCCAGGGAGTTTCGGCGTTGTCGAGAGCAAGGGCCGTCGGCCCTACTTCCAACGCCTGGAAGAGACTAGCTTCCGGGTTGTTGCCGGGCTCGATACCCACTGCTCGTGCGATCTCGCTGACCAGGGCTTCCCGTGTGGTGGCACTGTCGCAGCGAACGAAGAACCGCCTTGCCTTGTAGCGATCGGCCACCCGGCGTTCGTGGAGTGCAGCAAGAGTGATCGTCGTCTTGCCGACCCCCGGTCCGCCGAGGATCGGAGTCGGGGGAGGGGAGATCTGGAGCAGGGTCTCGACGAGATCTCGGACCTCGTCATCCCGCCCGAAGCATCGAGGCTTGCCCGGAAAACGTGACGCACTCGGAAAGGCGGCCACATGAGTCGGACTGGTACCTATCCCGCCAGCAGGCTTGATGTCCTTAACTCTACTTTGTCACATTCCGGAACCTCTTGATTCGTCGGTGCTTGGC
>JACZDC010164151.1_pt1 | contig 17673 bp, 9 predicted proteins | sample 8641791 | NCBI WGS metagenome assembly JACZDC01 (sample SAMN15324613, study PRJNA640507) | soil metagenome | isolation source: intercropping peanut in the second line | place: China: Luxin town, Laibin City, Guangxi Province | collected 2019-07-25 | depth 10cm m
GAACGTTACGACAGCTTACAGAACGTTACGGCGGCCCATGGAACGTTCTGCCAGCTCACAGATCGCTCCGGCAGCTTATAGATCGTTCCGTCGGCTCATGGATCGCTCTGGCAGCTCATAGATCTTTCCGTCGGCCGATAGATCGTTCCGGTGGCCCATAGATCGCTCCGGCAGCCCATAGATCGTTACGGTGGCTCATAGAACATTACGGTGGCCCATCGATCGTTACTGCGCCTCGCAGAACGTTACGGTGCCTCCCCTATCATTACGGCGCTCCGGAGAGGACTCGATTTCCTCCTCTACGGACACCGTCAATAGAGAGGGCCTCGGACCTCTTGTCCGCAGGTCTCCCATGATATGGAGGAACCCCTTATGCGCAGATGGCACGCCTTCGCCCCGATGGCACTGCTGATGCTTTCGTCAGTTGCCGCCCCGACCCCGGCGATGGCCGCTCAGCCCGCAACCCCGGGCTGGCCGTCGCTCGACAAGCAGATCAGGAAGGACCATGTCCGGCCGGGCACCGCTCTCGAAACCCTGGTTTACGAGAACCAGGATTTCGGCATGCTTCTACCCGAAGAGGCCAACGACACCATCCCGGTGCCGCTCTGGCTCCGCGTCTGGTTCCGCAAGGGCCATCCCGAGCTCACCTATGACCGCGAAGACCCGACCAAGGGCTACCCGCGCGTGCTCCATGAGGTCTACGAGTGGATGGTGAGCCACCAGGACCTGCGGCCCACCGTCGCCGATGTCGAAGCCGCGCCGGATGGTGACTTCGAAGTCATCGCCGGGGCTGCCACCGTCGGCACCAACGTGCGGACCTCGGGCGCGCAGACCAGCCCGCGCAGCGAGTCCGACATCCGCATCAACTACTGGAACCCCAGCCTGGTGATCGCGGCCTCGAACAACATCTCGGCCAGCGGCCAGCAGGCGCAGTTCTACTCCAGCGACGGCGGCGCCACCTGGGGCCAGACCTTCCTGCCTCTGGGAACCGACTCGTTCCACTCCGACCCGACCGTCGACTGGACCTCCAACGGCACCGCCTGGTCCACCTCCATCGGCATCAAGGGCAACATCCTGAAGATGCGCGCCTTCAAGTCGACCAACAACGGCGCCACCTGGACGTCCGACGCCACCTTCTCCGGCAACCAGAAGTCCACCGACAAGCAGATCATGTGGGCCGACCACAGCGCCCTCTCGCCCTACAAGGACACGATCTACGTCTGCTGGCACAACGGCAATCCGCTCTACGTCAACCGCCGTACCGCGGCCGGCTGGGGCGCCGCTCCGATCCAGGTGAGCGGCGCCGAGTCCTCCGGCACCGCCATCGGCTGCGACGTGCGCACCAACCTGACGGGCGACGCCTTCGTCTTCTGGCCGACCACGACCAACCGCAGGATCGTGGTCGCCAAGTCGACCAACGGCGGCGCGAGTTGGGGCGCCGGCAAGGTCATCGCCACGACCTTCGACGGCTATGACATCGGCATCCCGTCCTTCAACAGCCGCCGCGCCCTGATCTACGTCTCGGGCGGCGCCTACGGCACCAACGTCTATGCCACCTGGGTCGATCTCAGCGGCGAGACCGGCTGCACCGCCGCCGCCAACGAGCCCGGCAGCAATGCCGCCTCGACCTGCAAGACCCGCGTCTGGTTCGCGCGCTCGACCGACGGCGGCACCACCTGGGGCGCGCCGGTGATGATCAACAACCAGGCGTCCAAGAACGACCAGTTCAACCAGTGGTTCGTGGTGGACGAGACCACCGGCCGCATCGGCGTCATGTACTACGACACCGTCAACGATGCGACGCGCAAGAAGACCGACGTCTTCTTCCAGTCCTCCATCGATGGCGGCCTGACCTGGAGCGCGGCCACCAAAGTGTCCAGCGCCATGACCGACGAGACCATCGCCGGCGCCGACTCGGGCAACCAGTACGGCGACTACAACAGCCTCTCGGCGTACGCCGGCAAGTTCTTCCCGATCTGGACCGACCGCCGCAACAACGCCAAGGAAGAGATCTGGACCGCCCCGGTCCAGGAGCCGTAGGACGAAGCGAGTCCAGTCCCCTCTCCCCCGGCTTCCGGAGGGAGAGGGGCGGAGTCCAGGTCGCCTCCTCCACCGCACCTCCGTTGACACCCCAAACCCGGGATTCCTACACTGGAGGGTAATTTCCTCTCCAGAAGGAGGCCCTTTTGAGACTCTTCGATGCGCGCGCCGCACGCCGGTCGCTGTTCGGAGTCGTGTTTCTGCTGTCGTGGCCCGTCCTGCTGTCCCTGGCCGCCGAGGCGCAGACCTCGGACTACTTCACCGTTACGCCCTGCCGGCTCTATGACAGCCGCTGGGGCGACGGGCCGATGGTTGGAGGATTCGACCGCTGGGTAGCAGTAGGGAGTCACTGTGGCATCCCCCCGGACGCTACGGCGGCAACCCTGAACGTCACGGCCGTGACTCCGACGGGCGATGGCCTGATGTCGGCCTATCCCTGCTGCGCGTGGAGGCCCAACTACATCACCGCCGTGCAGAACGGCAACAACATCGCGGGCAGCGCCTATCTTGCACTGGGGCAGGACGGCAAGCTCGCGGCCTACCTCAACGCCTCGTTCTCGACCTCGGCCCATCTGGTGGTGGACGTCTCCGGCTACTTCCGGCCCGTTTCCGAGGTGCAGCAGTGGCGCGAGTGGGAAGGCACGCTGACCTCGCCGGAGGACTACACGGCTGGCGGTGGCGATCCGCACGCTGACGTGCGACTTGACGTCCTTTTTGCCAATGCGGCGACAGGCGTTGCCTTCATCCAGCCTGCCATCTGGGAAGGCGACGAGTCGGCGCCACGGATTTTCAAGGTCTACACGGCCTTGCCGGCGGGCATCTGGACCTGGGCGGTCGACAGTTGCACCCGTAGTGGGGTGAGTTGCTTGTCGGGCTGGACGCCGAACCAGGGGACGATTCTCGTGCAGTCGAACACGGCCAGTGGCAATTCGCTCTACGATCGCGGCTTTGTGGAGCAGGTGGAGACGGTCGTAGGTGGCCAGACCGTCGCCTTGTCGGAGTTGAAGTTTCCGGACGGCTCCTCGTTCGCCTGGGTGGGGGACACAGCCTGGCTGGCCCCAGTCCGAGAGATCGATCCAGACGGCACGGGATCGAGGACATCGCAGACCTCTGCCTGGGCGGCCTATCTGGCTGATCGCAAAAGCAAAGGCTTCACCGCCGTCCAGATCGCACCGGCCATCGCCTGGAACTTGGGGGGAGGGCGACTGAGGACCCTGCCGGACGCCGAAAACTTTGCGTTCCGCAGGAAGAATTCTGGTTGCACTGATCCAATTCCGAGCACGAGGTGCTGGAAGTGGCGGAACAAGGCGGCTGATTTCGAGTACTGGAAGCAGTTCAAGGCCATGGTACAGAAGGCCAATGACACAGGCTTGCTGGTCGCGGTTGTCGGCGTGATGAACCCGACGGGTATCCCTACTAGTCAAACCTATGCGGATTCCTCGAGTGCAGTCGCTTTCGCACACTATATGAAGGGCCTTCTCGGCGGTCAGTCTGTGATCTTCTCTCCGGCGTTCGATGACGACCCGGAAGAGATCGATCCCATAAAGAAAGAGCCCCGTTCCATCTTGATGGACGCAGTGGGCAATGAGCTGAAAGGAAAGACACCAACGGGCAGAGAGAGGCCGGTGACCAATCATCTGGCGAGTGGGAAGAGTAACTGCGACGAATACATTGCCATTGCGGAAAAAGGCTGGATCACCCACTACCTGTTACAGAGCGGCCATGGCGGCAGCCGAGATACTTCAGACCCCTTCGGGTGCGCGCCCAGCCAGTCGGCCACCCGCGTCGACAACGCCATGAAGAGAGCGCGCGTCATGCCAGGGGTGCTCAGCGCTTACAGCAGTTCCCTGACCAAGAAACTGCCGGCGATCAACGCCGAAGGACCCTACGATCTTCAAGGCTTCGAAGATGTCTCCGATCAGTTGCATTCAGACATTGACAATCGGTATCGGGCCCGTCAGGCGGCCTATCTCAGCGCGCTTTCGAACGCGGTGGGGTACACCTACGGCGCTTACGGCCTGACCTACTGGGACCAGCCGGACGACCTGGACTCTTCGGGCAAGCCTACGGGCCAGCCGCACCCGAATGAGCCCTCGTTCTACTTCACGCTAGCCTCAGCAAGCGATATGACGGTTCTCAAGAACAACCTTCTGGGACGCCATCTGATAGCTCATCCCGACTGGATCCAGAATCAGCAGGCAATCGAGAAGTACAAGATGGTGCTGGCCAGCGATAACTCCTCCTATGTGCTGGCCTACCTGCCCGGAGATGATGGGGGAACAGGAGGATCCAGCGGAACGATCCAGATTGCCCCGAATCTTCCTTGCCCGGTGTGTCCTTCGTCGGGCAGTGCCACTTGGAGCTTCAAATGGTTGAATCCAACCAATGGAAGGAGCGTTCCGGGCGGGAATTGCAGTGGCCCGAAGAATGGGCCGGTCACATTCACACGGCCAAATTGCACAACTGATAACATAGATTGCGATTGGCTCTTGAAGATCGAAAAGACCGGAACCTGTCCGTCGGCCGTGGACGGATCGGACGGTAGCGAGGCCGCCTTACAAGTCTGGACTGCCGAGGATGGGAGCAACGGCGGCACGGCTGTCTACGCGGGCGAGACTGGACAGGACGGCGTAGTGAACCCCATCCTGCTCAGCTCTGTGGGCAGAGCGTTCCAGATGTCTCCCCGGGTGAGCCGGCTTGGGAGCCACCACCTGGTGGTGTGGCAGGCCGACGGGCTGGACGGCAGCCTCTACGGAATCTACGGCTCCCTGGTGGGGCCGCGGAGCGAGGTAACCGGCCCCTTCAAGATCAACGACTACACGGAGCACGACCAGCGGGAGCCGGCGGTGGCGGGACGCCGGGCACAGGAGGCGCTGGTAGTCTGGTCGAGCTACGGTCAGGACGGTGACCGCGGCGGCATCTTCGGCCGCCTGGTAGGGGTGAAGGACCACGGCCAGAACGCGGCTTCAGACAGTCTGGGAGTGGAATTCCGGGTCTCCGAGGAGACGACCGGCCACCAGCAGAAGCCGCAAGTCGTGACCGATGCCGACGGGTACTGGGTCGCCTGGGAGACCCTGGATGAGCAGGATCAACGCCGCGGCCTGAGCGTACGGCGCTTCGATCGAAAGGGGAGCCCCCAGGCGCCGGAAGTGCGGCTGGAGGCTCCTTTCGGAGAGCAGCGACAGCTCCTGACCCTGGACCGACCCGGTCCCGGATCGGTCGTGCTACGCTGGCTCCGTCAGGACGCTGTCGGACGACTGCTCGAGGTTCTGGAACAGGAGGTCGGCGTCGACGGTGCCCGGGGTTCCGCCGTTCCAGGAAAGGACTAGGTCAGGCATGAACGTCAAAGCTCCCCGCTTGGCAGCCGTACTGCTCCTTGGATTCTGTGCAGCCCTCTCATCGGCCGCCCAGAGCCCGGCAGGCGGGGAGCTTCTGCTCAATCCGAGCTACCTGCCGGAATCCCAGTATGCCAGCGATGTGGCCTGTGATCGCAGTGGGACGTGTCTTGTCACCTGGGATTTCGGAGTGTTTTCTCCGAGCGGTGAGTATTTGGGTTCGAAATTTGCTGCTACGACGGTAGCTCCGACCGGTGCTTTCAGAAGCGAGAAAATTCTTGCCGAGGACGAATTCGCTCAGGTTGCACAAGTTGTGGCCTCAGGCCGCCGCTTTGCCTATTTCTGGTCCGAGTTCCATGACGTGAATCGGCCTTTTTATCAATGGCTTGACGCGGTGCTGGAGCCGCGCAGCAGTGTGGTCGAGCTTCCGGTCCCCGCCGAAGAGTCAGGCACGGTCATTGACGTTCAGCCAATCCCGGGTGGGTTTGTGCAACTCGAAGTCGCCTATGACAAGCCGATAGGGGGGTCCGATGGGGCGTTTCTCGGCTTTGTGGACTTCAACGGCCGCCGGCTGCGCCCCACGTTCAATGTGAATGAATCTCCTGATGACGACCAGCGGTCCTGGCGCGGGGGCCTCGCGGTGGACGTGCCGGCAGGGATCATCACAGTGGCTTATGAGCAGGTCAAGAAAGAGGAATTGGCGTCTTCCGACGTCTACTTCCGGCGGTTCTCGCTGGCCGGAGAGCCCCTGACTCCTACGGTGAGAGCGAACACCTACCTTCCGGACTGGCAGACGTACCCGTCGGTGGCACCTCAACCTGGAGGCGCCTTTGTCATGGTATGGACCAGCGACGGCCAGGATGGTTCTCACAATGGGATTTTCGGCCGGCGGTTCACGAACAATGGTGTTGCGGCCGGGCCGGAATTTCCGGTGAATCAAGTGACCTTCTCTGATCAGCGTGTGCCACTGGTCGCCACGGATGCGGCGGGCAACTTCGTGGTGGCCTGGTCATCCTACGACCCGGACCAGTTCGGCGTGCGTGACTGGGACGTCAAGGGGAGACTTTACCGGCCGGACGGCACCCCCGTAGGACCCGAGATCTACATCAACCGGTATCGCATCAGCTTTCAGGATATCCCCAACCTTGCCTTTTCTCCGAACGGCACGTTCTTCGTGGCCTGGACTGGCACCTCACAGATTGGCCCTCAATATACCAATCTGCTTGACGTCTACGGCCGCCGGTTCTCAGCCTCGCCGGCAGATGAGCCCTGCATTGTGGGTGGCGGGACGTTTCTGTGTGACACAGGGCGCACGGGCGGAGACCCGGAGGTGAAGCACCCGTTCGGCGGCTCCAGCTCCGGGTACGGCTTCCTGGGCGACGTGGACGGCGACGGCCGGGAAGACCCGTGCGTCTACACCGGGGCGGGTGTGTTTCGCTGCGACACGGATCACGAAGGCGGCGCGGCGGAAGTGCAGATCACGTTCTCGATGCCAGGTGGAGCGGTGCCGCTGCTTGGCGACATGGACGGCGACGGCCGGGCCGACCCCTGCCTCGCGGTGGCTGGCCGGTTCGCCTGCGACACGCGTCACGACGGCGGCAGCGCCGAGCTGACGATCTCGTTCGGAGCGGCGGGCGAGACCCTGCTTCTGGGGGATGTGGATGGCGACGGGCGAGCCGAAGCCTGTGGCTACACGCCGGGGCAGTTGCGGTGCGACACGGGCCACAACGGCGGCAGCGCCGAGACTGTGATCCGCTTCGGCAAGCGAGGGGACTCTGTCCTGCTCGGCGACTTCGACGGCGACGGCCGCGACGATCCCTGTGTCTTCCGCAAGGGGATGCTCCTCTGCGACACGGCCCACGACGGCGGCGCTGCGGAAGCCTCCCTCGCGTTCGGAAAGGCCGGCGACCGGCTGATCCTTGGTAATCTCGACGGGCTCTGATACGAATCAGTTCTGGATCGGCTTCCGGATCTGTGGGGGTGACTCCCGTGCGAAAGATCGCCCTGGCATTCGCTTGCGCTCTGCTCTGGTTCCGCGTCGCCGCGAGTGGCCAGGGGGATTCCGACGCCTTCCGCACGGAGTCTCTCGTCGAGCTCTGCAAGGTCTGGTCGGAGGTGAAGTTCTCCGACCCGCGGCTCCTGTACCGCGAAGTGGATTGGGATGGCGCACTCGTGCGCGCGATCCCGAAGGTACGCGAGGCGCGGACGCAGGAACAACGGGCGCAGGCGATCGGATCGATGCTCGCCGCGCTCTCGGATCCGGTCACCAGGGTTTTTCGCCGGATTTCGTCGCAGCCCACCCCCGTACCGCTGCTCCGCTGGGATGGCGACCTCCTAATCGTGAATCTCGGACCGTATAGGGACTCGGTCTCGGACGAGGCGCTGTTCTACGGCCTTGGGCAGCAGATCGACGCGGAGCTGTCGAAGGCGAAGAGTGTCGTCTTCGATCTTCGCGCGCAGAGAGCGGAGAGTCCGGGCCTGGTCCTCGACGACCTCACCCTGGTGAGCGAGCAGGTCGCCGTTCCAGCTTGGCGCCGCGTCTTCCACTCCGGCTATGCGCCGCCTTCCGGAGCGACCTCGGGCTACTACTCCGCGCTCCAGGTCGTGGCGGCGTCGCCGCTGCCGGACTCGGGCCGGAAAGGCAGCCTGCCGGCCCGCTACGTCTTCATCGTCGGAGACGAGCTGCCGGAACAGGTGGCCGCGCTGTGGTGGAGCGGACATGCGGCGATCGTTGCCGAGGCCCCCTTGTCGGAGGATTGGATCGCGCGCACGAGAAAGATCGACCTCGGGGACGGCTGGTTCGCAGCCGTGCGCGTGCGAGAGACGATCGTCCAGGGGATTTCGGCCGATGCCGTCGTCGCGCCGGGAGATCAGGATGACGCGCCGATGGTGAAAGCGCTCGCGCTGGCCCGCGATCCGGCGCCGCTCCCGGCGCGCCCCGTTCCACGGCTCACGGCCACAGCTCCGATCGTGCAGAACGATGCCGCCTATGACGACATGCGCCAGCCCGATCTCCCCTATCGGCTCCTCGGTCTGTTCCGCCTCTGGGCCGTGATCGACCGCTTCTATCCTTTTGAAGACCGGCTCGGCGACTGGGAGGCGGTTCTGGCGGAATTCATCCCTCGTTTCGAACAGGCGAACGATGCGGCGGGCTACGCGCAGGCCGTCCTGGAAATCGTGGCCCGCCTGGAGGACGGCCATGCCATCGCATGGGGTCCGCCGGCCATCTGGGATATCGTCGGCGCGAGGCTCCTCCCTCTCGAGCTCCGCTCCATCGAAGGGCGGTTCATCGTGACGGGCAAGATGGAGGCGCTGGCGAAAGACTCCCCCATCGCCATCGGCGACGAGATCGTGAGCATCGACGGCGAGCTCCTGCAAGATCGCGTGCGCAGGCTCCGCAAGTACTTCGGAGCGTCGACCGAGGCCGCGCGGACCGCCAAGGTTCTCTTCTACGCCGTTCGCGGACCTGTCGGCTCCGTCGCGGAGCTCGTCGTGAGAGGCGCCGACGGCGAGGCCCGAACCGTGAAGGTCGAACGGACTCACCATGTTCCAGAGCTCGTCCGCGAGGGAGAGATCTGGCGTGTGCTCGACGGCAACATCGGCTATGTCGACCTGACCCGCCTCACGGTGGAACAGGTGGAAGACATGTTCGCTGCCATGCAAGGAACCGACGCGATCCTCTTCGACATGCGCGGCTATCCGAACGGCACCGGCTGGTCGATCGCCCCCCGTCTGAACACGAATCAGGCGATCGCAGGTGCGATCTTCCTGCGTCCGGAGCTGGCGCCGTCCGATACAGTCGAAGCGCGCACCCGCTTTTCGTTCGAACAGCCGCTGCCGAAAACCGATCAGGAGATCTACAGGAAACCCACGGTGATGCTGATCGATGAGCGGGCCGAGAGTCAGGCCGAGTGGACAGGTCTCCTGTTCGAAGCGGCGAACGGAACGAAATTCATCGGGACCAACAGCGCGGGAGCGGTCGGAGACAGAACGGAGCTGGTCCTGCCCGCCGGCATCCACATCACTTTCACGGGACACGACGTCCGCCATGCCGACGGACGCCCGGTCCAGGGGATCGGCCTCGTCCCGGACGTCCGCGTCGAGCCGACTGTCGCCGGCATCCGTGCCGGCCGGGACGAGGTCCTGGAGCGCGCGATGGCCTATCTGCTCAGTGGCCGCAGCCCTGGCCGTCGGTGATGCCCGTCAGCAGCCCATCGACCGAGGTGATCGTCCGGCTGTAGCAGTCACCCTCGGTCGACCGTGAGCGATATGTCTGCGAGCTCGTACGGTCCTGGAAACCGGTCAGGGCTCCGTCGGGGCCGAACAGCAGCGTATCGGTGCCGGTCATGGTGTTCGAGACCTCGCTCTGGTGCGGGCTCCCCTGGGCTCCCTGCACCCGGCGGTGTTCGAAGCTCTGATCGACCGACGTGGTCTGCGAGAACGAGCCGTCGTCGTTGAAGGCCAGCGAGATGTCCAGGTCGAGCGGCCAGGAGAGGTGCTGCTCGGTGTGGACGGTGCCGCGGCTCCCCTTGGTGTCCGTGCCGGACTTGATCGTCGTGAGCTGCGCGATGTTCTGCACGTACTCCGCGTTCGCGACGACGAAATCCTGATCGTTCGCGAAGCGCACGTCCTGCCGCACCGTGGTCTCCACGCGCCCGTGCGAGGTGTTCACATACCCCTCGATGGTGAAGCTCCGCCGCGACTCGGTCGACACCGTGCCCGTGACGGTGCCGTCGTCCGCGGTCGAGAGGTCCTCCCGGATCGCGACGACCGGCTCGGCGGCGAGCGTGTTGCGGGTGACGGCGCCCGTCACCTGGCTCGTCCCCGGATCGAGGTCGAGCAGGAGCGAGGCCGCGACCAGGAAGTAGTGGTTGGCGTTGAAAACGCGCACGCCGACCTGGTGCGGCTGCCCGTTGCTGAGCACGCCCGCGAACGGGGTGAGGTCGACGCGGAAGGGGACGAAGTTGAGCGCCTGCACGCCGGGGATCGGCCGCCAGAGCAGGGGATCGATCGCGCCCGTGAACAGCCAGGGGAAGACCGGAGCGACGCCGGCCGGCTGGCCGTCGATCGTGATCTCGCTCTCGCGGAACGACGTTCCGGGGCAACTGAACAGGGTGTCCGCGACGTCGTCCGGCACGCACGCGTACCAGAACTCGTCGGCCGACTGGCTCTGCGCGATCACGTCGAGATACGCGCCCTCGATGTTGGTCGGCAGGGTGAGCGTCGGCGCCAGGACGTTCGCCGAGGTGTCGAGGAGCGCGGCGCCGCCCGGCGCGCTGGACAGGGAGAGGACCGCGTCGGCCGTCCACGGCGCCGGCTCACTGGCCGAGGTGGGATAGAACAGGAGACGGGCACTCCCCTCGATGATGCCGGTGTAGGTGGAATTGACCAGGTTTCCGAGGTTCGCCTCGCCGGTTTGCGCGGCCTGGAACAGCGGGCTGTAGTCGGTGAGGTCGCGCTCCACGTGCCACGTCGGGGCGACCGTCCGGGACGGCTCCGGCGTCGTGCCGTAGTAGATGTTGGCGTGACCGATCGCGATCTGCGCGGTGCGGTCGAACTGACGGCCCGCGGTGACGGAGAAGTCCGCCTCCAGCACGACCCTCGCCCACGGGCCGGGGCAGGCCGCGGGCGGCGTGTAGGTAAAGGGCTTCGGGGAGAAGTCCGCAAAGATCACGTGGGAGAAAAGCTGCACGGCGCAAGGCGCCGTGGACGGCCGCGGCACCGGCGGGTCGGCGGTGGTGTTGTCCGCGGAACCGATGGTGGGCACGCCGGCCAGCGCGGCTCCGGAGACGGCGAGGCTCAGGACGGCGAAGAGCCCGAGGGTGGCGCGCCACCGGGGCCTGGAGGATCGATTCATGGGAGCTCCTTTCAGGGAAGACGATGGACCATCCGTTCTTTCTCAAGGGTGCGGACCGCACCAGGATGCGCGCCGGGGATGGATTCAACGAGGCGAGGCGCGAAAAATCCTATATCGCGCACTATCTTAAGTGTGTGAGTAAAGGAAAGACGCGGGAGCCGCTGGCGGCGTCCCGCCCGTCCACCCGGCGCGCAGGGTCGTCCGGCGCTTCGGCGACCGCGCTCCATCCCCGGAAGGAGAGCTTATGTCACGCAGGATTTTCACGCTGTTCGCCATCCTCGTCCTCGCCGGCGCGGCCGCCTGGGCCAAGCCGCCGCTCTACGTCAGCTTCGCCTCGGATGACTACCACGAGGGCCCGACCTTCACCGGCTATGGCTCGGTGATCGAGGGCCGGGCCCGGGTCGACCTGATGCTCGACCAGCAGGGCGACTTCGAGGGCGGCGTGGTGATCTTCCCGAGCTGGTTCAGCTTCAAGGCCGAGATCGTCAACTACCAGGTGATCCCGTGGGGAGCCAACTTCCTCCACATCTGGGACCTGAGTGGCAGCTTCGGCTTCAACCATTACGACATCGGTCTCGGCAGCCCCTTCCTGCTGGGGACGAAGTTCGACCACGCCGTGCTGACCAGCATCTCTCCGAACGCTGGCCAGGCGGGAGAGACGATGACCCTCCAGGACGGACAGTCCACCGACGCGAACGTGATCTTCCAGGACGGCGGTCCGCTCGAGGCGGTGCTCAACCTGGTCTACCCGAATGACTACATCAGCCTGGGCTCGGGCTTCGCCTTCACCTTCACCCACGTGCGGGTCGGCGACTTCGTGGGCGCGCCGCCGTTCCTCTCGAGCGGTAAGTTCAAGGAGCCGTTCAAGGCCGAGGGCAGCTTCTCGGGCGAGGGCGGCAACTAGCAGGACGGCCCCGGACCCCCCGGCCACCCCCGCGGCTGTGTCCGGGGCCGGGCCCTTCGCGGATCCAGACCAGGCCGGCCAGCCGCCCCAGGACGGCCATCAGGTCGGGCCGCAGGCCGAGCACGGGCAGGAGCGGATCCTCCGGCAGCTTCTGCAGCCTCTTCGGGACCGTTTTTAGATTGTGACGGCGGACGTCGAGCTTCGCGCTCACCTCGCTCCAGTTGAGCGGCGTGGAGACCGGAGCGCCGGGATGGGGACGCACGCTGTAGGGTGCCGCGAGGAGCTTGCCGCGGCCGTTCTGGAGAGCGTCCACGTAGACGCGACCCTTGCGCGCCGGGATCGACCGCAGGGTAGTGGCGATCGCCGGCAGGCGGTCCACCAGGACCCGCGCCAGCAGCTCCGCGATCTGCTTCGACTGCTCGTGATCGCACTGCCCGCCCAGCGGGATCAGGATGTGGAGCCCGCTGCCGCCGCTCGTCTTGATGAAGGACGGCAGCTCGATCTCGTCGCAGAGGTCGCCCAGGGCGAGCGCGATCCGCACCACGTCGCGGAACGGCGCGCCCTTCGGATCGAGGTCGAGGATGCACCAGTCCGGCCGATCGAGGGCCGAGATCCGGCTCGACCAGACGTGGAAGGGGATGGCGCCGAGATTGGCGAGATAGAGGAGGGAGTCCTCGTCCTCGCACAGGAAATATTCGATCGATCGGGAATCGCTCGCGATGGTGACGGTGCGCAGCGGCCCCCCAGTATCGCCGATATCGCCGATATTGCCGATATTGCCGATATTGCCGATATTGCCGGCGTTCTTCTGAAAGAAGGATTTTCCGGTGATCCCGTTCGGATAACGGTCGAGCACCAGCGGCCGGTCCTTGAGGAACGGCAGCATCCACGGCGACACGGCCTTGTAGTAATCGATCAGGTCGCCCTTCGTGTAGCCCTCGTCCGGCCAGAAGACCTTGCCGCGGTTCGTGAAGCGCGGACCGGTCACGGTCTTCGGCGGTTCTTCCGGCTCCACTTCGGGGGGCAGCCGGCGGCACTCGTCGATCGTCTTGTCCTCGCGCAGCCGGAGGAACACGGGCTGGCGCAGATGGCCGCCGCGGGTCAGCTCCTTGTAGCGCACCTCGCACACCAGCTCGGGCTCGACCCAGACGGCTTTCGGGTCCTTCGGAGGATTGGCGACGGGCGGCGTCGGACGGCGGGCCGGTTCGAGGCGGGCGCGGATCTCCGACATCTCCCGCGCGTCGAGCCCCGAGCCCACGGTCCCGGCATAGACGAAGTCCGCGCCTTCACAGAGCGCCAGATGGAGACGACGGAGGCCGCCGGGCCCGGGCTCGTAGCCTGCGACGATGAAGTCGCCGGTGTGGTCGACGCGGATCTTGAGCCAGAGGGGCGAGTAGCCGGGCTTGTACGGCGAGTCCTCCTTCTTCGCCACGACGCCCTCAAGACCGAGATTCGAAACCGCGGCGTAGAGGTCCTCGCCGCGCTCGGGGACCTCATCCACGATACGGATGTGATCGCCCGAAGACAAAATCCGGCGCAGGATCGACTTCCGGATCGCGAGCGGCAGGGGACGCAGGTCGTAGCCCTCGAATGAGAGCAGATCGAAGACGAAAAGGACGGGCGGTCTGTCGTTCGCCGAGTATCGGGAGGGGTGCGCGCGGCGCTGGAGGAGCTGGAAATCGGGCCGCCCCGATTCGTCGAGGATCACGGCCTCTCCATCCAGCAAAAGAGATTGATAAGGAAGACTCTCGATCTCGCTCGCGATCTCTGGAAAGATCCTGGTTGCATCACGGCCGCTCCGATAGGCGAGCCTTACGCCATCTTCCATCTTTTCCGCAAGGATTCGAAACCCATCGTATTTGAGCTCGAAGAGCCACCCTTTTCTTGTGAAGGGCCCATCGGAAGTCTCGGGTTTCATGACCTCGGCATCCATCGCGGAAACCTTGCCGGACGGGGCTCCGAGGCGTTCGAGCTCGTCGCGGATTTCACGCACTCTTTGGGATGAATCGGATTTGCGAGGGGTGTGCACGGGCATTGCAGATCGATGGTACAATATGAGAATGACCGCACGATCTTTCGCCTCCGGAACCATCTCGTTTGGACTCGTCACAATCCCGGTGAAGCTGTATTCGACGGGTGAGAGCTCGTCCGGGATTCAACTGAACATGTTGCACCGGAAGTGCGGTACCCGTCTCAAGCAACAGTACATCTGCCCTACCGATGACGTGGTCGTCGGCCGCGACGAAATGGTGAAAGGTTACGAATACGCCAAGGGGCAATACGTGCTGTTTTCGGAGGAGGAGCTGAAAGCTCTGACTCCGGAGCCCACGAACGCGATCGAGATCACGGAGTTCGTGCCGGCCGAGCAGGTGGACCCGGTCTACTTTGAAAAGTCGACCTATCTTGGTCCGGACAAGGGCGGCGACCGGCCGTACCGGCTGCTGTCGCAGGCCATGCGCGAGACCGGCCGTGCCGCGGTGGCGCGCTACGCGGCGCGCGGCAAGGACTACCTGGTGCTGCTCCGCCCCTACCAGGACGGCCTGATCATGCAGCAGCTCCGCTACGAGGACGAGATCCGGAAGTTCTCCGAGGTCCCGGTCGCGCCCGCCGAGGTCAAGGAGCCGGAGCTGCGGCTCGCGATGCAGCTCATCGAGCAGATCGCGACCGACGAGTTCCACCCCGATGCCTACGAGGACACGGTGCGCAAGCGGACGCGCGAGCTGATCGAGAACAAGGTCCAGGGCCAGGAGATCAAGGCCGCGCCGCCGGAGGCGCCGCGCGCCCAGATCGTCGACCTGATGGAGGCGCTCAAGGCGAGCCTCTCGGCAGCGCAGCCCGGCCAGGCCAAATCGGCCGAGCCGATCCCGATCTCGTCGCGCAAGCCGCCCAAGGCCGCGCCGCGCACCGCGTCGGCGGCGCCCGCCGGCACCGCGGAGACGAAGAAGAAGACGTCCAAGCGCTAGTTGTCCTCGTACCAAGCGGGGCGGCCGGAGTCCAACCGGAGTACAATGGGGGCCGATGAACCGCCCCGCCTCCCTCAGCGTACCGGGAGAGGCAGGAGCCAGCGGCTACTCCACCCGCGACGTGGCCGCCCTTCTCGCAATCCCGGTAGCCCAGGTCCGCTCCTACGTCCGCTCGGGCTTTCTCGTTCCCGGGCAGGGACCGCGCGGCGAGTACCGGTTCACGTTCCAGGATCTCATCCTGCTGCGCACGGCCAAGGGCCTCGTCGAGGCTCGGGTGCCGCAGCGCCGCATCGTCCTCGCGCTCAAGAACCTCCGCGACCAGCTTCCCGAGGGACGGCCGATCACCGGCGTCCGCATCTCGGCCCAGGGGCACCACGTGGTGGTGCGCGACGGCCTGGAGATCTGGAACCCGGAGTCCGGCCAGGCGCTCCTCGACTTCGAGGTCTCCGACCTGGCCCGCGACGCGGCGTCGCTCGAAAGCCAGCGGGCGCGGCGGCTCGCGGCTGTTCAGATTGCCGAGCCGGAGCCCGGGATCGACTCGGCCGACGACTGGTTCGACCGTGGCGCCGAGAGCGAGATCGACGACCCCGAGGCCGCGATGGACGCCTATCGCCAGGCGCTGGAGATCGATCCCACCATGGTCGACGCCCGCCTGAACCTCGGCCGGCTCCTCCATGAAGCCGGGCGCACGGTCGAGGCCGAGGGCCACTATCGCAACGCCCTGGAGACGCGGCCGGACGATCCCACGGCGCTCTTCAACCTCGGCGTCGCGCTGCAGGACCTCGGCCGGCCCGCCGAGGCCGCCGAGATCTATGAGAAGGCCCTGGAGATCGACCCCGCCCTCGCCGATGCCCACTACAACCTGGCGGTGGTCTACGAGGAGCTGGGCCGCAAGAAGGCCGCGATCCGGCATCTCAAGAGCTACAAGCTGCTCCGCGGTTAGCCTGCGCTACACTACGCCGCCATGAAACGGTGGCTCTGCGCTCTCTTCCTGTGCTCGCTCCCGGCCTTCGCGGTCGAGGGAAAGTGGACCCCGCAACAGGTCCTGCAGCTCGATCCCCAATGGCTGCGGCAGCTCGGCCTGGAGATCCCGCCGGACGCGCTCTGGGGGCGCGACGGGGCCGGCCTGCTCGAAGCGGCGGTGCAGATCAACGGCTGCTCGGCCGGCTTCGTGTCGGCCGACGGACTGATGATCACGAATCACCACTGCGCGTTCGGCCTGCTCCAGCAGCACTCGACGACGGAGCGCGACCTCATGACCGCCGGCTTTCTCGCGCGCAGCCGCGAGGAGGAGCTGGCCGGCCAGGGGACCCGCGCCACGATCCCGCACTCCAGCCGCGACGTGACCGCCGAGATCGAGGCCGCGGTGCCCAAGAGCTCCGACGACCTGGCCCGCTACCGCGCCATCGAGCGCAAGAAGAAGGAGATGATCGCCGCCTGCGAGGCGCAGCCGAACCGGCGCTGCCAGTTGGAGGCGTTCGACGACGGCGTCCAGTACGTGCTGTTCGAGAGCCTGGAGTTCCCGGACGTGCGGCTCGTCTACGCGCCGCCGCGCGCCGTGGGTGAATACGGCGGCGAGGTCGACAACTGGAGCTGGCCGCGGCACACCGGCGATTTCGCCCTGCTCCGCGTCTACGCCGGTCCGGGCGGCGTGCCCGCGACGTCTGCACCCGCCAACTCTCCCTACCGGCCGCGCCACTTCTTCCCGATCGCCCGCGCGGGGGTCAAGCCGGGCGACTTCGTGATGGTCCCCGGCTATCCGTTCCAGACCGTGCGGTCGCTCATCGAGCCCGAGATGCGGGAGCGCGGCGAGCACTACCATCCGCGGCGCGCCGAGGTCTACCGCGCCTGGATCGACATCATGGAAGCGGCCTCGAGCAAAGACGAGGCGGCCCGCATCGCGCTCGCCGACCGCGTCAAGGGGCTGGCGAACCGGGAGAAGAACTCGCGCGGCCAGGTGGCCGGGCTGCGGCGCGGCCACGTCCTGGAGAAGAAGGGAGAATCCGAACGCGAGGTCCTGGCCTGGGCCGCGGCGCGGCCCGAGCACGCGCCGGCCGTGGCCGCGCAGAAGGAGCTGGCCGGGCTCATGGCGGCCCGCATGTCGACCTGGGAGCGGGACTTCCTGCTCGAACAGGCGACCCAGGGGGCCAAGCCGCTCCACATGGCGCTCACCCTGGCGCGCTGGGCCGGCGAGAAGGCCAAGCCCGACCTGGAGCGCGAGCCCGACTACATGGACCGCAGCCGCAGCCGCGTCGAGGAGAGGCTGCGGCTCGACCAGCATCGGATGTTCCCCGCCGCCGAGCAGGAGCTGCTGGTCGACTATCTGTCCCGTTTCGCCGCTCTTCCCGAAGGCTCCCGCTCCGCGGCCGTGGACGCCTTCCTGGCCGGTGCCGGCACGACCGATGCGATCCGAGCCAAGGTCGCCGACCTCTTCGCCCGCACCAAGGTGACCGACCTGGACGAGAGGATGAAGATGTACGGCGAGTCCGAGGCGCAGCTCCGCGCCCGCCACGACCCGCTGCTCGACCTCGCCTTCGGCCTGGACCGCGAGCTGCTCGACCGCAAGGAACGGGA
>JACZDC010094143.1_pt1 | contig 17558 bp, 13 predicted proteins | sample 8641791 | NCBI WGS metagenome assembly JACZDC01 (sample SAMN15324613, study PRJNA640507) | soil metagenome | isolation source: intercropping peanut in the second line | place: China: Luxin town, Laibin City, Guangxi Province | collected 2019-07-25 | depth 10cm m
TGATCCCGTTCCCCCTCTCCCCGGCCCTCTCCCCCGTGCCGGGGGAGAGGGAGAAAGGCAGTCCCATCAGTGAGCTCCCGTGGCTGTCCGGATGAAGTCCGCGATGTCCTTCTTGAGCTTTGCGTGGTCCACCTCGCGGATGTACATCATGTGGCCCGCCTCGTAGTACGCGATCTTCACGTGGCCGCGCAGTGACTCGGCCAAGCCGAGATGATCCACCGTGTAGACCGAATCGAAGTAGGGAGTCGCCAGATCGTAGTAGCCGCAGGTGAAGAGCACCTGGAGATCCGGGTTCCGCGTCATGGCTTTGCGCAGCGCCTCGGCGAGATTGACGTACTTGTTCTCGAACCCGGCCCAGCTCCAGGGCCAGACCTGGGCGAGCCGCTCGTACGGGCGGTCCTCCTTGTAACCCAGCTCACGCCGCAGGTAGTCGTTGACCATGGCCGTGTAGGGTCCGTCGGTCGAGACCGAGGCCGGGTCGTACTCCGGCTGCTCGCCCACCGCATCGAGGTCCGAGCCCGTGAAGCGCGTGTCCAGGCGACCGACCGTCTTGCCCTCGCTGCGCAGCAGCTCCTTGGTGAAACGGTAGATCTCAACCCGTAGATTGGACCGTTCCACATAGTCCGTGGACAGACCGGTGTAGCGCGCGATCCGCGCCGCGATCTCCCGGCGCTTCTCCGGCGCGAGCCGGTCTCCCTGGAGCAGCGCCAGCGCGTACTCGCCGCGGGCGAACTGCTCGACCTCGTCGAGCGTCTTTCTCAGATCGCCTTGCAGCTCGGCCGGCAGCTTCTTGTGGTACCAGGCCGTGGCCGCGTAGGTCGGCAGATGGAGGATGTACGGCATGTCGTTGCCGACGTTGAACTCCTGGTTCTGCCAGTTGAGGACCGAGGAGACCATGACCACGCCGTTGAGCGCCATGCCGTAGCGCTCGCCGAGGTATTGGGCGAGCCCGGCGGCGCGGGTGGTGCCGTAGCTCTCGCCGGCGATGAGCTTCGGCGACGCCCAGCGCTCGTTGCGGGTGACCCAGAGGCGGATGAACTCCGCCACCCATTCGATGTCCTGGCGCACGCCGTGGAACTGCTTCGGGTCCTCTCCCGGAGCCGGCCGGCTGTAACCGGTGCTCACCGGGTCGATGAACACCAGGTCGGTTACGTCGAGGAGGGAGTACTCGTTGTCGACCAGCCGTCCGGGCGGCGGCAGGCCCATGCCTTCCTCGGTGCGCTCGACCCGGCGCGGCCCGAAGGCGCCCAGGTGGACCCAGAGCGAAGCCGCGCCCGGTCCGCCGTTGAAGCTGAAGGTGACCGGCCGCTCACCCGGGTCCTTGACCCCATCCTTGGTGTACGCGACATAGAAGATCGAAGCCTTGGCGTTCCCGTCCTCGTCCTTGAGGACCATGTTGCCGGCGTTGGCCGTGTAGGCGATCTTCTGGCCGTCGAGCGTGATCGTGTGCCGGGTCGTGGAGACCTTCTCCTCCGGCGTCTTCATGTCCTTGGTCGGTTCCTTCTCCTTCTCCTGGGCGCGCACCGGCGCCAGGCCGGCGAACAGGCCGAGAATGAGGATCAGGGTCAGCGAACGGGCGTTCCGCATGCGGTTTTCCTCCTGGATGGCTGCCGGGATTCTACGACTGTCCCCCCTTCCGGGTTTTCGCTGCACCTAGGTATAGTGTCGGCCTCACGCCCGAGGTAAGGAGTCTGTATGCCCGAAGAGCGCAAGCCCGCAGTCGCCGAGGAGACCTCTCTCAGCCGCCGTCGCTTCCTGGGCGGCGTTGGTACCGTCGCCGCCACCGCCCTCGCCGGAGCCGGCGTCGGTACCCGGCCCACCGAGGCCCAGTTGAATCCCGAGGAGGTCGTCGGATCGGCGAAGGGCGGACGGAAGCCGAGCGCCCGCCGGGCCCGCATGTACCAGATCCGGACCGATGCCGCGAAGATCAACCGCGACATGCCCGAGATCGCGCACCAGACCAACGGCGACGAGGCGCGCTACCCGAACCATATCGGCAACTTCTCGAAGGGATTGGACCACAACGAGTTCGGCGAGGTGGACCCCGACTCCTTCGCCGCGCTCGTCCATGCCACGAGCACCGGCAGTCCGGACGACTTCGAGGCCATTCCGAAGGGCGGCGGCCGGCGCTTCATCAATCCGCAGGCCGGCCTGTCCTTCGACCTGGAAGGCGTCGACGCTCAGACCTACACCGCGCCGCCGGCGCCGGCCCTGGCGAGCGCCCAGGCCGCGGGCGAGGCCGTGGAGCTCCTCTGGATGGCCGAGCTTCGCGACGTCAAATTCGACGAGTTCGAGAGCAACGCCGACGTGGCCGCGGGCTGCGCCGACCTCAGCCGCCTGTCCGACTTCCGCGGCCTGCGCAAGCGCGGAGCGATCACCCCCGAGACGATCTTCCGCGATCCGCTGCCCGGCTGCGGCAAGGGTCCCTACATCTCCCAGTTCCTGTGGATGGACGCGCCGTTCGGCGCCGAGAACGTGGAGCGCCGCATCAAGACCCGCCTGCCTGGGATCGACTACCTCACCGACTACGACGACTGGCTGAATGCCCAGAAGGGCAACGCGATCAGCTTCGCGCCGAAGGCGCCGGTGCGGCGCTACGTGCAGACGCCGCGGGACCTCTCCACCTGGGTCCACATGGACGTCCTGTTCCAGGCCTACTTCTCGGCCTCGCTGATCCTCGGCGCGCCGCCGGAGCCGTTCGACGCCTCGGGCGCCGGCCTCGGCTGCCCGGCGAACCCCGGCAGCCCCTACTTCAAATCGGACAACCAGTACGGCTTCGTGACCTTCGGCGACCCCTATCGCAAGACCCTCCTCTGCGAGGTGGCGACGCGGGCACTCAAGGCCACCTGGTACCAGAAGTGGTTCGTCCATCGCCGTCTGCGGCCGGAGGCGTACGTCGGCCGGGTGCACAACCAGGTGGCCAACAACCGCTATCCCGGCGTGCTCCACAAGGACGTGCTCGACTCGCCGGTGCTTGACCGGGTGCACGCGAAGAACGGGACCTATCTGCTGCCGATGGCCTACGTCGAAGGCGCGCCGCTCCATCCGTCCTACACCGCGGGCCATGCCACGGTAGCCGGCGCATGCGTGACCATCCTCAAGGCGGTGTTCGACGAAAACTTCGTGATCGAGCGCCCGGTCATCCCGACGCCGGACGGCCTGTTGCTGGACTATGGCTCCTACGACGGACCGGAGCTGACCGTGGGCGGAGAGCTGAACAAGCTGGCCTCGAACGTGGCCACCGGCCGCAACATGGGCGGCGTCCACTGGCGCTCGGACGCCATGGAGTCGCTCAAGCTCGGCGAGTCCATTGCGATCAGCGTCCTGCGCGACCAGCGGACGCTCTACAACGAGCGCTTCGACGGCTTCACGTTCACGAAGTTCGACGGCACGAAGATCACGGTCTAGGAGGGCGGGTTCATCCGCTTGAAGACCGCATCGAGCTCGCTACGGGACGCCCGGCTGACGTACTCGGCCGTCCCGTAGGGGGCCTCGGTGTCTCCACGGTCCAGGCGGGCCGCCACACCGTCGGCGAACTCGTCGAGCGGGACGCCGAACGTGTGCAGGCCCGGACCTCCCAGGTCCGTGTCCACAGCGGGCGGAATGATCTCGACGACCTCGATCGGCGTGCCGGAGAGCTGATGCCGGAGCGACAGCGTGAACGAGTGCAGGGCCGCCTTCGTGGAGCAGTAGACCGGCACTCCGGCGAGCGGCGCGAACGACAGCCCGGACGTAACGTTGACGATCGCCGGCCTCCCCTGCTTGAGCAGGTGCGGGATGAACAAGGTCGAGAGGTGGATCGGCGCCTCCAGGTTGATTGCGATCTCCTCGCGAACCGACTCCCAATCCCCCGGCTCGGTCAATCGGACCCTTCGCTGGATGCCGGCGTTGTTGACCAGCACGTCCAGCCCGGGAAGCTCCCGCGTGACCTGATCGAGCAACGCGACGCGGTCCGCCGCCTGTCCGACGTCGCAGACGAACGTCCTGATCTCGGGATATCGGGCCTGCGCCTCCGCCAGCTTTTCGGCCCGGCGGCCACAGATCGCCACCTGGCTGCCCGCCCTGAGAAAGCGCTCGGCGAGCGCGAAGCCGATCCCTGAAGCTCCACCCGTGATGAGCACTGTATGTGAGGCGAGTTGCATGAACCTCTCTCCTTCACTCCCGGGGCCTGCCTTGCGGCTACCCAGTGACCTTCAGACGGTCCCGCCAATCCGCAGGCATGCTACTCTTCGCCGGCCATGCGCCGCAACCAGAACCTCCTCGACCTCTTCCTCGAGCTTCAAATCCTCGACCGGGTGCCCCGCAGCGGATACGTCCTTCGCGGTGTCAGCGATCCCGAGAGCGTGACCGAGCATAGCTGGCACGTCCTCTTTCTGGTCTGGGCCCTGGGCAGCCGCATCGAAGGTATCAATCTCGCCCGCGCGGTCGAGATCGCTCTCGTCCATGACATCGCCGAGCTTCGCGTCGGCGATCTGCCTCGTACCGCATCCCATTACTTCCCGGAAGGCGCCAAGAAGTCGGCCGAGCTCGCGGCCATGACAGACGTCCTCGGTCCGCTCCCGGAAGACGCCCTCGACCGCTATCGCGAGTACCAGGACGGCACCAGCTCCGAAGCCCGCCTCGTCAAGGCCTGCGACAAGCTCCAGCTCATGCTCAAGGTCGCGGTCTACGAACGCTGGGGCACCGGCGCTCTCGCCGAGTTCTGGGACAATCCGGACAACTTCCCGGATCTCTCCGAAGCCGGCTTCGAGCCCGTCCGCGAGCTGTTCGAGGAGCTGCGCCGGCGGCGCAACGCCAACGCGCTGCACCCGGAGCCTTGAGACCCCCTACTCGTCGACCTCAATCCCCCGCCGGCCCATCACCCTCTTGAGACGGTCATAGAGGTTCTGGCCCAGGAGCGACTGCGCGGTCTCGGAGATGTCCTTCAGGACGATTCTCAGGTCCTCGGCGCCGCTCCAGTGCTTGCGGGCGTAGGGCTCCAGCTCGCCGCCGAAGGCCTGCGACAGCACGGCCGCAGCGAGGACGAGGTCGTCCAGGTAGCCGGCCCCGCCCAGGATCATCTCGGGGAGCAGGTCGGCCGGCAGGACGAAGTAGGCGAGCGCGCCGCCGATCATCGCCCGGGTCGAGCCGGGGACGTTCTTGTCCAGCGTGAGGCGGACCAGCAGGATGAAGACGTCCGGCACCAGGAGCATGGCACGGACCGCGCCGTCGCCCAGCTTGCCGCCGCGCTTCTCGACTGAATGGATGATCCGCTCGCGTAGGCGGTCGTAGAAAGAGAGCAGACCGTTGCTCGGCAGCTCCTCGTCGCTCTCGAAAGCACGCTCGGACTCGCGCTCGGCACGCTCCGAGTCGAAATTCTCAAGATCTTCCGCCACCGCCGTGGACAGCTCGTCCGTCAGCGGCCGGTTCAGGTCTTTCTTGGTCTTGTCGGCCATGATTCTCCCTCCACGCGGTCTCCCTCGTTCAAACCGCGTGCCACTACAGGAGAATATACGCCAGGGCGAACCCCACCTGACCCGCCATCATGATCAGGTACATGTGCTTCCACGAGGGGTGGTTCTCCGTCTCCGTCAGCGAGTTCGGATCGCGCAGCAACAGATAGACGGTATACAGACCCCAGACGGTGAACAGCACGCCGAGCGCCACCAGGAGCCATGGGTTGCCGGTCAGAATGGCATGTTCTGGGTTCTGCGGGTCCTTCACGAAGGCGCCGAGCGGCATCAGCAGCCACGGGAACACGAAAAACGGGCTGATCATCAGCGCCGACTTCTTCACGCCATAGAGGATCGGCAGCGTCTTGCAGCCGCCGGCCCGGTCGCCTTCCATGTCCGCGAAGTCCTTCGTCGACGCCGCACCCAGGAGATAAAGGCCGAAGATCGAGCCGATGAACCAGGGCTCGGTGTAGCCGATCCGCGCCACCATGGCCCAGCCGGCCACCTTGAGCAGGACGCCGCGCGGCACCGCGATCGTGAAGTTCGCAAGCATGCCGCGGATCTTCGTGCGGCCCAGCTCCGGCGCCGAGTAGATGAAGGTCGCCAGCATGCCGGCCAGGTAGATGAAGAAGGTCGCGTGCTCGGACACCGGCGCGCTCAGCTTCTGCGCCAGGGTGTTGTACGGGTGCGGCACCACCAGCCAGGTCGGGATCAGGGCCAGGGCGTAGAGGATCCAGCTCAGGACCCAGACCTCGCGCACCGACAGCTCGCCGGTCACCAGCGGCCGGGTCGGCTTGTTGACCCGGTCGATCTCCAGGTCGTAGATCTGGTTGATCGCGTTCGACGCCGCGTTCATGAAGCTGGCGCAGAGCGATCCCAGGATGACCGTGAGGATCACGGACACCGTGACCTGCCGGCTCGGGTCCGGATTGTGGACCGAGCCGAAGGCGCAGATCGCGCCCGAGACGATGCCGAGCAGCGGCGGCAGCAGGGTGAACGGCCGGACGAGCTGCAGGTAGAGGCTGAGTTTCGAGCGGGTTGAGCGAGGAGTCATACGATCCAGGGGGTGAAGATCACCGCGATGAGCGCGCCGACCAGGGTGTTGAGGAAGTTCAGCGCCTCGTTGTCGAGGAGCTGGCGCTTTTCGAGCGCCGCGCCAACGAGGCTCTCGAAAGTGGTGCCCACGAAGGCCGCCACCACGATCGGCAGCACGCCGATCCACGGATAGAGACCGACCAGCGCGCCCAGGCCGCCGATCACCGCCGAGGCGATCACGCCCGCGAGCGTGCCCTCGACCGAGACCGCGCCCTCGGTGCCGCGCGGCACCGGCTTGAAGTTGGTCAGCAGAAACGTCCGCCGGCCCAGCACCTGACCGATTTCGCTCGACGAGGTGTCCGCCGCGGCCGTGGCAAAGGCGCCGGCGAAGGCCATCCCGAAGAGGATCGGATGATCGGTCAACGCCGCAAACAGCGCGCAGGCCGTGGCCACGCCGGCGTTGGCGAGCGCGTGGCGGGCCCCGCGCCGGCCTCCACCCTCCTGCGCGATCTTCGCCGCGGCCTTGCTCTTGTACCCGAACTTGGTGCAGGCGCTGCCGATCACGAAGAAGGAGAGGAGCAGCAGATAGCCGCGCCAGTCCAGGAACGCGTAGATCGCGAACCCCACGAGGAAGCCCACGACCACGCCGGACAGGTTGACCGTCTTCGCCTTGAAGGCCAGGCCGGCCAACGCCGCGTTGACGATCGCCGCCATCAGCAGCCGGAAGCCGAGACCCTCGGTGGCCTGAAACGGACCCCAGTGACCCTGCGTCAGCACCAGCCCGAGCATGAACAGGCCGGAGACGAGCGGCACGCCGATGTTGTCGTCCAGACCCTGGGGCAGCGATTCGATGGCCGCGGCGACCAGCGCGGTGGCGAAGCCGACGGCGAAGGCGAACGGCCAGGAATACTCGGCGGGCGTCCACTTCGCGGTCCAGACCAGCAGCGTGGCCGCGGCGAAACCGCCGAAAAAGACATAGGCGAGGCTGCCCATCCAGCTCTTCCTCGGATTCCAGGGCAGCTTGCGGCGGCCGAGCGTCATGCCCGCGACCGAGGCCATGCCGTCGCCGAACGCCAGGATGCCCCAGGTGGCCGCGGCCACCTCCAGGCGCTTGAAGAAGACCAGGATCAGGATCAGCACCGCCAGCGGGTAGAGCACGATGCCGAGCGAGGACCCGGCCGCGTGCTCGTGGTCGCGATAGAGCCGCCGGCCGCCGATCCGCGGGAACAGGAAGAGGTTGAAAAGCAGGGCCGTCAGCGCGAGCAGCGCGGAATACAGCGGACCCAGCCAGCCGACCGCGAAGGCGAACAGCCCCATGCTCATGTGGGTCACCTTGCGCAGCAGCTCGTTGCCGGTCAACGCCATTGGCCGCTCTCCTTGAGCCAGGCCAGCGTCTCGGCGAGCCCCTGCGCGAACGGTCGCGGGGCATATCCCAGCTCCCGCTCGGCGCGATCCGAGCGATAGGCCCAGTCGTGCCGGTAGATTTCCACGAGGTCCGGAGTGAGCTTGGGCGTGCCGTCGGTCAGCTTCGCCCAGCCCTTCTGCAGCGCGCCGGCCGCCTTCGCGATCCCGTCCGGGATGCGGCGCTTCGGCACGGCCACGCCGGTCAGCTTCTCGACCAGGGCGTAGAAGTCGCCGAGCCGCACGTTCTCGCCGCCGAGCACGTAGCGCCCGCCGGCCGGAGCCTTTTCGAGCGCAAGCGCCACGCCGCGCGCCACGTCGTCCACGAACACGTAGTTCCAGCGCCGGTTCGGCGAACCGATCAGGCCCGGCAGCTTCTTGCGGATGAGGTCGAGCACGTGGTGGACGACGATGTTGCCCTCGGTCATCTCACCCGGGCCGTAGATCACACCCGGATAGACCACGTTGAGCGGCGCGCCTTCGTCGATCGCCCGGCGGGCGCGGCGGTCGGCGAGCGCCTTGGTACGCTCGTAATCGTTGATCCACAACCGCTCTCGGACCTCGGCGCTCTCGTCGAGCATACCGCCGGGGCCGCCCTCGGTCGGTCCGAGCGCGATGAAACTGGAGACGTAGACCACCTTGGCGACCGAGCCCGATTCCTCGGAAGCCCGTAGCACGTTCTCGATGCCGCCCAGGTTGATCCGATCGAAATCGGCCGGCGGCGCCAGGATCTTGACCAGCGCCGCGGCGTGGACAACGGCGTCGCAGCCGGCCACGGCCTTCTCCAGGCTGGCGCGGTCCGTGACGTCGCCCTGCACGAATCCAACGTTTTGGGGAAAGCGCTCGCGCGAAGCGGTCGGGCGCACGAGCAGGCGCACCTCGTGCCGCTGTGCAAGCTCGGCCACGATACGCCTTCCGAGGAAACCGGTACCGCCGGTGAGGAGGACCTTCATGATGGAGTGCGCAGTTTAGCAGGCCTGGGCCTGGAGATCGTTCCAGAGATCGAGGAGCGCGTCGTCGAGGCTCCGGCGCGGCTCCCAACCGAGACGGCGCAGGCGATTGGAGTCGCCAAGCAGGAGCGGCAGGTCCACGGGTCGGATCCGCTCGGGGTCCTCCCGCACCTCGGCGCTCACGCCGGAGACGGCCCGGAGCCGCTCCAGCGCCTCGGCGATCGAAAACGCCCGGCCGCCCGCGATATTGTAGACGTGGCCGGGATGCCCGCGCTCGGCCAGGATGCGGAAGGCGGCGGCGCCGTCGTCCACGTGCACGAAGTCGCGGCGCGCCGAGAGGTTTCCCACCCGGAGCACCGGCTCGATCTCGCCTTTGGCGATTCCATGGAGCTGCGCCGCGAACGACGGCATGGCGAACGTGGCCGCCTGCCCGGGACCGACCAGATTGAAGGCCCGGGCCACGACCGCGCCGCGCTGGAGCGCGAGGCGCTCGGCCGCGGCCTTGGTCAGCGCGTACGGGCTGCGCGGATCGACCGCACGTTCCTCCGCAATCGGCTGCTCGTTCTCCGGCACCGGGCCGTAGACCTCGGCGCCCGACGCAATCACGACCGGCCGGCCGGCCGCGGCGTCGAGGAGGTTCTCCGTCCCGATCACGTTCACCTGGAAGTACTCGCCCGGCCTCTTCCAGGACTCCCCGACATGGGAGAGGCCGGCGAGATTGACGATCGCGTCGGGCGAGGACAGGCGGACCGCCTTCTCCAGCGAGGCCGGATCGAGCAGGTCCGCATGATAGAGGTCGATCCCCTGCTCCAGCTTCGGCGGCGGGGTGCTTTCGAGCCACGTGCCGCTCACCCGGTGACCCGTCTCGAGCAGGTGCCGGGCGAGGCGCGGCCCCACGAAGCCGCCGATACCGGTGATCAGGACGTGCATGGACCGCCTCGGATCAGCTCGCCATGCGCCGGCGGAGGGTCGTCCGCCAGTATTCGAGCAGGTCGTTCAGCGTCTGCTCGAACGGGATGCGCGGCTCCCAGCCGGTGTCGGCCTTGAACTTCGAGGCGTCGCCGATCAGGATCTCGACGTCTGACGGCCGCAGGCGCTCCGGATCGACCTCGATCTTCACGTCCAGGCCGGAGATCTCGATCAGCCGGTTGAGCATCTCGCTGATGCGGATGCCGTCGCCCGTGGCGATGTTGTACACCTCGCCCGGCTTGGCCTTGGTGACCGCGAGCCAGTAGGCGCGGACCATGTCGCGCACGTCCGTGAAGTCGCGGATGGCCTCGATGTTGCCCACCCGGATCACCGGCTCCTGGAGCCCGAGGCCGATGGCCGCCACCTGGCTGCAGAAGTTCGAGGTCACGAACACCTGGCCGCGGCGCGGGCCGGTGTGGTTGAAGCCGCGGGTGCGGACCACCTTGAGGCCGTAGCTCTGGAAGTACTGATAGCCGAGATAGTCCTGCGCCACCTTGGAGACCGCGTACGGCGACAGCGGGCGCAGCGGGTTGGTCTCCTTGATCGGCGTCTCGTGCGGCAGCACGAGGCCGTACTCCTCACTGGAGCAGGCGATCTGCACGACCGGGTCGATGCGCAGCGCGCGGATGGCCTCGAACAGGTTCGTCTGGCCGGTGACGTTGGTGTTGAGGGTCTCGTTCGGCGCCGTCCAGCTCGACGGCACGAAGCTCTGCGCCGCGAGGTGGAAGATCACGTCCGGCCTCGACTTGTCGAGCGCGGAGTGCATGGACGTGTAGTCCTTGAGGTCGGCCTCCAGGAGCTTCACGCGCGAGCCGAGATGCTCGATGTTGTCCATGCGGCTGCGCCAGCGATAGGTTCCGAACACCTCCACGTCGGGGTGCTCGTTCAGCAGGTACTCCGCCAGGTGCGATCCGGCGAAGCCCGTGATTCCGGTGATCAAGGCCCTCATCTATCGTCCTTTCTTCCTTTGCTCAGGGCTGCAAGGTAGTCACCCAGGCCCCAGCCCCAGGGCTCGACGCGGCGGCCGACGGCCTCCTCGAAGCGCGACACGTCCAGCACGGAATACGCCGGACGCGGGGCAGGGCGGGGAAATTCATCTGTCGTGACCGGCACCACCTCGGGGATGCGCCGGGTGCCGGACCACAGGCCGGCGATCTCGGTCGCGAACTCGTACCAGGACACGGGCTCGCGGTTGCGGTAGTGAACCACGCCCCGGACCGTCTCCGCCGGCAGCGAGGCCAGATCCAGGGCCGCCTTGGCAAGGAACGGCGTGTACGTCGGAGCCCCCTGCTGGTCGCGGACCACCCGCAACGGCCGGCCCTCTTCGAGCAGCCGCACGATCGTGGCCACGAAGTTGGGACCGCCCGGGCCGAAAAGCCAGCTCGTGCGCACCACCACTGCCTTCTCGTATACGAGCACCCGGCGCTCGCCGTCCAACTTGCTCTGGCCGTAGACCGAAAGCGGCCCGACCGGGTCGTCCTCGCGGTAAGGAGCAGTCCCCTTGCCGTCGAACACGTAATCGGTCGAGATGTGGACCAGCCGAGCGCCCCCACTCTCGGCCGCCCGGCAGGCGGCGACCACATTGTCCAGGGCCAAGCCGTTGATCGCGAACGCCTCCTCCCGACCCTCACCCTCACAGGCGTCGACCTTGGTATAAGCCGCGCAGTTGACGATCAGCTCCGGCCGGAAGGCGTCCACCCAGTAGAGGAGCCGTTCGCGGTCGCGGATGTCGGCCTGCGCATGCGAGAGGCCGAGCACGGGCAGAGAGCGGGAGCGGGCCTCGGCCACCACGGCCCGACCCAGCATTCCCGTCCCACCAAGGACGAGCGTTCTCATGGATTAGCTCTCATGCAGGCTTGAAATCCGTCTCGGCAGTCCTTCGACGGGCGGCATTGTATGCGGACAGACCCGGTTTGGCGAGCACCGCCCGCAGCTATCCGGACAGCCCTATCCGCGACTGGCCGAGGCCTATCGGCGTTTCGCAGGTACCTGCCGCCTCATCGCTCGAGCCACTCGGCGACTGGTCCCATCTGTCGACGTACCACCAGAAGCTGCGGGCGTTTCTCGGATCCTATCGTAGATCGGTGGGCCGGGCCTATCCGTGAACGGCCGAAGCCTTCGAAAGCCAGCCTGGGCCTATCGTCGTAATCTTCAGATGTTCAATCAACCGGCCGGATAGATTTTTCCCGGTTTCCACTCTCCGGGAGGTGTCACTTTCATGTTCGATTGGAGAGACCGGGATTAGATTAAATCCCCCGTACTCCCCGATTTCCCTGGGATCGTTTCCCGAACTACGTGCCGGCCTGCCGATCTGGATGACCTTCCGAGCTGCCTTATGCCTAAATCTCCCTCGCCATTTGTCGCTTAATATTCAGAGCTACATCATTCAGGATGCCAATCAGTTTCTGGGCAATGCGAGAGGGCTCCGACTCCAATTCATGGATAAGCCCTTCGACAACTGCCGAATCCTCCCAATCTCGACGAGGAAATGCTGCCAACCGTTTTGCGGCGAACTCCCGGAGGTGACTTGGCTTTGTCTTAGAGCGGACTATCTTCAATAGCGGCTCAGCACCGCCTCCTTCTGCTCCTCTCGCGGCCTCCTCCTCTTTTAGAATGCGATTATGAGCCAACTTCCTTGACAGTCCCGTCAGGAGAATCCAGACCAGCGCAACGATGAAAGTCGCTACTAAAGTGTATGACGTGATCAATCGCATGCGGGCCGCTTTATGGAGCTCAGCAGCTGCATAGCAGTACGCCTTCAAATCTCCTGAGCCAATACGCTCTTCTAACGTGTGTAAAGCCAAAATATGCCCAGCAAAACCATTCTCCATTTCGTGAAACCTTCCTTCGAACTCGCCAAGGCTCAGCCGACGGCTATTGGCAACCTGTACTGATGCGAGCGATTCATCTATCCATGCGATCTTCGAGTCAATTTCTCGCCATCTAGCCACAAAGTAAATTCCATCCTGTGCGCCAGATTTTCCCCTTTGCACTCTCTGCCGAATCACTTCGATCTGACTCGCCAAAGCATCAACACGGAGAGACAGGTCCTCCGGATTCCTTGCCTGGAGATAGTCCAAGCTATCCCTGACGTTAAATACAAGCTCAACAAAGGGCTTCTCTTCAAGCTTCTGTGCCTTGAAGTACATCGCCTCCGCATTTCTCTGCAAATTGTCTGCTTCCAACAGTTGGCTCTCGATCTGAGTCGTCAACACCTTAGAGTCATTGTCGAGCTCCCCGTAGATCTTGCCAGCTCTAATCAGGAATTTCTCCGCACCTTCTTTTACACCTTGGAGCCTCTTCTGCGAATCGTCGCGGATACGGTCCTTCCGGCGAGCATATTCACTTAGGTCAACAAAGTCAGCTTGTAGATCCTTTGCCTGAGCGTCGATTTCACTAAAGCGCTGCCTGAGAGAATCACCAGCCGGCAACCTAGTCACCAGATCTGAGCCGAGGATAATTCTAAGCGCATCTAACTCTCGCAATATATCACCAAACTCATTAGCAAACCGGTCAATTTTGGCGGAGCCGGCACTGTCCGCGCCCGCAACAAAGTAGTAGTATGCAAGATCAAAATCGCCGATGGAAGATTTTTGCGCTTCGAGTACTGAAGATAGGGCTTTCAGATCGCCTGACTGAACGCGCTTGAATTCAGAAATCAGATAACCATCATCGTGCTCATATTTCTTGTACTCCCTAAAGGCAAATAAAATACCACTCAATGACTCCCTGAGCTCCTCAAGCGACAGCATCTTCTTCGCTAGCCCAGCCTGCTGCTGAATCAAGCGATTGACCTCGCCTTTGACATCTGGCCGAAGCGAAAACTCCCTCAGGAGCCCACCTATGTGAGCCTCGACCTTTCCGCTCACTGACGAGAGGTCACTCAGATCATGCTGCAACATAAGGATACCAGTTAAGTCGTTGCGTCTCTGAGCCAATTCTCCCAAGAGTCTGGTACGGCTAGGCGACTGGTGCGATCGTTGGTCAGTTATCGGTCTCCAACCGCTATAAGAATCGAGATCACGATACTGTGTTGCAAGCTCGGCCGAGGATCTCAAAAGCTTACCTTCGGCAGCCAGTGAAGAAAGAAGTATTTGCATCGCGCCCGGGGCATACTGGGGTAGTTCTACCTCGAGAAGCCTAGCACCCTCATCTCGCAGATGTTGCTTTTTCGTACTCAGTTCCTGTATGCGCAGATCTACATTGCGAAGAGATAAGTCGCGATCCACGATTTCTACGAGCGCGGCTACGTCCTCGCTCTGGGCGGCTAAGCGCCGCTCTAGCGCGAAGGCTTCCTTATATTGACTTGCTACCTCAAGGAGCAACCTGCTCTTATTCGAATCCACTTCTCTCGCGACCGCCTGATCGTACTCCCAGACCACAGGAGGGACGCCCAAATCAAAGAGCCGCTTTTGGCCCGAGGCAACCCTATCGACAATAAGAGACGCCTTTCGTCGTGCATCCTCAATTGTTTTCTGACTGGCCTCTATGTCTAGATTCCTGAGATCTCCAAGAGCCTGAGTTCCCAGCACGTCCTCGACTTCCTGCGACACCTGCCTCAGACTTGAAAGATCTACTCGAAGCTGCTTAGTGTCAATTTGTATTCTTGAGAGACTCGACTTGGCCACTCCTCCCTGCTCGTAAGCAGACCTTCTCTGAGCACGAAGGGCAACCTCGCTGCGCCAAATGAGCGCTGCTGTCGCAATTATCGCGACGAACAGCAGCAGAACCGTTGGCCGATCCCAGTACAGGCAATCAAGGACGCTGTTATACCGCGCCTGATTGCGCAAGGTCAATGTCACTATAAGACCCAGCAACAATGCGCTGGCCACCAAGGCAGGGGTGAATCGAGTAGTGAGGAAGAGCCGAAGCGCACCCACCGCCAATCCCGAGAAGACCAAGCAAAGCCCAAGGTAGCCAAGGCCCTTAACACAAGAAGCCATAAGCTTAAGAGGCGACGCGTCCCTCTTCCGCATTAATTCACCTTTTTCACGAGGGTATAGTCATCAAATTTCTAAACCCGCGCCGCAGGAATAGAAAGTAGTCGTACTTAGACATGAACCCTTCCTTCTCCAACACTCGGAGAAGCCTCAAGCAATGGTGATAGAACGCGGCATCGCCCGCCAGAGTAGTGACCTTTGCGGGAAGGGTGCTCGGCGTTGCCTTCGGGTGTGCCTCCAATAAGCGAGCCAATGCATCAAGCGCCAGTAAACGATTCCACGAGGCGCTTGACGAGAAAGCAAACTCCCCAAGCGATGTCACCGTAGATTGCAGGCGCGCGGCTACTTGAGCCGCCGAACTGGGGTGCAAGAATTGCATCACTTCAGCCAACAAGAGCAAGCGAGAAAAGTCCTCTTTCCCTATGGAAGTGAGCAGCCACTCCGGCTCTCTCTGGATGCCTGCAAGAATCAAGAGCGTCTGCTTATACCAAAGGTTGTCAAGCTTTTCGTCGACGATTCGGCGAGTTGTATCTAAGTAGGCGGCAGCGAAGTATTCCAATAGTCGACGGTGCCGGAAGCCAACGATTGACCACTGGGGGACAGTTTTATAGCGCAGCAGCCTTTTCTCTACGCCAAGACGAATGAGGCGCAAGGTCACGAACACACAGGCCAGCAAACCAACATCAACGCTATCAATGCGCTGGCGAAGCATGGCGCTCGCAAAGGATACAGGTTCTCTTTCGGGCAGAGGGAGTGCTTCAAGAATGGATTCCCGCTCTGCTGGCCGGCATTTTAAGTCAGAGATAAATCGGAGGACCTCCTTCGTTATTTTACTGCCAAGATAAAGAGGGAGATCTAGAGACTTCGACAACTCGGGATCGCCTTTTTCCTCGCGAACCACCCGATTGATGAGGAGAAACAGGGGGGCACGATCTTTAAGCTCTGAACAATAGTACAGCAAAGAACTAATATCAGCTTCACTCGTGGGAGTGAATACTGCCTCATTCCGTTGGCGTAGAGTCTTCTCCAGGAGCAGAACTGCCAATATCCCGCAGGCTGACTCAAAGGAAGTTGCAAGCCCCTCTCCCCTTGGTAACGTGTCTTCATTATTATCTACAAGTCCTTGATTGAGCGAGGGCTTGGCCAACTCTCTATTAATAGTGTCACTGAATAGCCCCCGAAGGTCTAGAGGAACTGGTTTGTTCTCATGGTATGAGTACCCGAGGGTGTCGAGCATGGTAGACAAGAAATATGGATTGCTTACAAAGGGCTCAAACCAGCGCATATCTCCGACCTGAATGCGTAGCCAAGCTCGTTCCGCAAACTTCAGGCGAGAAGTGCCGAAAGCAGAAGCCTTTTTCCGGAAAAATCGGTCAATTTGCTCCTTAGAGAGTGGCTGAATTTCCAACTCATACATTTGAAGATTGAGATCATAGTCTTCTGACCGACAGGAGAGGATGAAGCGCCAGCGCCGTTGTTCGACTGATGGAATCAATATCCTAGAAATAGCTTCTACGGCCCTCGTGTACTCCTGTTTGTCGGGAATTTCATCGAGCGCATCGAAGATAAACACGAAACGTGATTTGTCAAACTTCCTATCGAGGAGACGTAGTGTTTCCTCACTATAGCCTGCGGTTTTTAGATAGCGAAAAAGAAAATCGTGCAACGGTCGGCGTGGATCGAGATTCTGAAACTGGTCGGAAGCAATTTCGTTCGCGAAAATCAAAATCGGCAACCAATCTCCCTCACCCCGAAATCTTCTTCCGAGTTCGCAATATAGTTTCACCAGTTCGAAGGTCTTTCCAGATCCCGGCGCCCCGGTAACGGCAATGGGTAGCGCTACAGCCCACTTACTCAAAAGAAATCGGTCGAGGTTTTTTATATGCATGCCGGGGCGGGGTGTTTTTTTGGCTTGTTTCGCCCTCCCAGGGTGGCGAGGCACTTGTACGCTACCGATAAATCTCGTGGGTATTCGGTGAGAGACCTCCGCTGAAAGCGCGACCCAAAATTCGTTGACGTCATGTGTTGTGGGGTTGAAGCGCGGCAATCGAGGGACGATGAGCGTGCCTGTGTGAGCGAAGAACTCTTCGTACCCAGGTCCCAGGGGGGGACGCTCTCTACGGACCTTTGCCCGAAGTTTTCTGACAGCGAAGAGCACGATCGGAACCCCTACTAATTTAATAGCCAAGGAAATTAGAGAGGTGTAGTCCAAAGTCGGCCCTCGCATTCTACCGGAGGCGTCGTTGCTTTTCTAAGTAGAGGCAGAGTGTAAATAAGCGAAGCTGACATGTCAACGGGAAAGGGTTCCAGAGGTTTCAAGGAGTACCTGTGGATGGACGGAAAGGGTGACAGAGGTTTCCAGGAGATGAGGTGGGCGACACGGAGGCTATGAAGGCTGATCCCTGGTTTCTCCCACGTCCTGGGCAGAAAAAGTGCCTGGCGTTTCTGAGAGGATGGGAAGCTTGATGGCTTCCTCGGAAGCCGAGATCGACCATCTGGCGCGCTGAAGAGTCGTTTGAGCGGTCCAGCCGAAAGGGTGACCGAAAGGGTGACAGAGGTTTCCAGGAGATGAGAGCGGCGGCATGGAGGCCATGACGGCCAATCCCCCGGTTTCTTCAGTCTTCCGAGGTCCTGCCTACACCTGTAGTCTGTCGGATTCCCGGCGAAACCCAGATTGCTGAGGCCAATCGGCGGCTGAAGGCTCGCTTCTTGGAGCCTCGATACGCTCGATAAGGCAGACTTCTCCTACTCCACCGTCGGTGGACGTCACTTCGGACCGGCCTGAGGGTCGGGTTGCCGCTCGCCGCCTATGGCGGCAGCGCTCTCACGAA
>JACZDC010005076.1_pt1 | contig 17494 bp, 12 predicted proteins | sample 8641791 | NCBI WGS metagenome assembly JACZDC01 (sample SAMN15324613, study PRJNA640507) | soil metagenome | isolation source: intercropping peanut in the second line | place: China: Luxin town, Laibin City, Guangxi Province | collected 2019-07-25 | depth 10cm m
ACCCGCGGCTTAGAAGGCCGCCGCTCTATCCAACTGAGCTACAGGCAGCCGTTGCGCGGCTTCCGGCGAGGACCCGGGCGTAGTCGGTATCGGGGCGCCCAGATTTGAACTGGGGACCCCCTGCGCCCAAGGCAGGTGCGCTACCAGGCTGCGCTACGCCCCGACGAAAACGCGGAGGGAAGTGTACGCATTCCCTCCTCGTAGGTCAAACATCACTTCACCGGGATCAACCGCACGTCGCTCGCGACCGGCGTCAGGCCGTCCTCCACGCCGGAGACCACGAAGTACTGGCCGGTCGCCGGAAAGGTGTGGGTCACGATCCGGCCGGTCGCGGTCGTGCCGTCGCCGAAGTCCCAGTGATAGCGATACCGCAGGCTCACCCCCGGCTCCGACGCGGTGCTGATGAGCTGGCAGGTCCTCGCCTTGCACTTCCAGAGGATCGGCGCGTAGCCCTGGTTCGGATGCCGCGCCGGGAACTTGAGGCCGGCCAGGTAGTCCGTGATCACCGGCCGCTTCGTCCGGTCCTCGCGGTAGAGGCCGCGCGTCTCGCCTCCCGAGTCCATGTCCTTATAGAGGAAGACCGCGCTCCACTTGAACAGGCTGTGCAGCGGCGGCCCCGGGCAGAGCTCGCAGCCCGGAATATAGCCGCCGGACCCGGTCAGCGCCTCGACCGCGCTGCGCACCCGGTCGCGCTGGGTCTCCTCGCTCACCCCGCCGCCCACGCGCCAGCCCAGCTCGGTCAGCCAGAGCGGCTTGACCGCGCTCGTCGGACTCCGGCCCTGCAGGATCGAGAGCTGGTCCTCGATCTGCGACAGCAGGTCCAGGACCGACTGGTCGTCCCGCGCATTGCCGTGGAAGGAGACCACGTCCAGGAACGACCAGGCCGGACCGTCCGGGTACCACACCTCCTCGAGCTGGCGGAAGACGTCCACCGTGCGGCTGTTCGGCTGGCTCGACGTCACCGGTCCCACCACCAGGGTGCCCGGGGCGTACTTCCGGATCTGGATCGCGGCGGCCCGGAGGTAGTCGGTATAGCGCGGGAACGTCCAGAGGTCCTTGGCCCAGCCCACCCCCTGGCCGTCGTCCTCCAGGTTCGGCTCGTTCCAGATCTCGTAGGCCTGGATGCGGCCCGAGTAGCGCGCGGCCACCCGGCGGACGTACTGCTGCCAGAACCCGATCTGCGACGGCGGCCTGGTGCCGTTGCCGTTGCTCCCGGCCCATTCCGGCGCCGTGCTCAGCACGCCCAGGATCTTCAATCCCTTGGCTCTGGCGCTCCGGACCTGGGCATCCATGGTCTCCCAGGACCAGGAGCCGCGCTCCGGGTTCACCTCGCGCCAGGGGATGGTGATCCGGACCCAGCCGACGTTCGCGGAGCGCACCAGCGAGAGGTCCCGGGCCTGCACGTTGACCCCGAGGACGAGCGGCTGCGAGTAGGCGTAGTCGCCCATCACCACCGCCGGCAGAGAGACGGGAGCGAGGAACAGCAGGAGGGAGAGGAGAGGGAGCCGCTTCATCCCATGATGATAGCGGCTCCCGGCTCAGAGGGGGGGTCTACCCGGCGCTTTTACCAGGACAACCGGACGTTGCCGAGCGCGCGGCGCGACAGGAGGTCGCCGCCGAAGGACTGGTAGTGCTCGTCGTCGAACAGGTTGCTCACGTCGAGGCCCAGCTCGACGTGGTCGGTCAGGCGGTAGGTGGCGCCGAGGTCCACCACGTCATAGGACGGGACCTCGCCGATGAAGATGCCGGCCGCCCACGGGAAGCCCTCGACCCAGCGGTACTTGAGGGAGGTACCGAGACGGTCGCCGTTGTAGGTGATGCCGAACGTGTACTTGTTCTCCGGCGCGTTCGGCAGGAGCTGGTCGGCGGCGAGCTTCTCCTTGACGTCGAAGTCGAACCACGAATAGCTGGCGTCCACCAGCCAGCGGTCGTTGACGTAGAAGTTCAGGCCCACGTCGATGCCCTGCGTGTCCACCTGGCCGAAGTTGGCGTAGGAGGCCAGGGCCACGATCGGCGAGCCGTTCGGCGCGTTCGAGAGGAGCGCGAAGAGCGAGGCCGGCAGGTTGGCCTTCAGGGCGTTCAGGATCGCGGCCTGCACTGGCGCCGGCAGGTTCGACGGCGGCGCGTAGGCGCCGAAGTTCGGGTTGAGGCGGCCGGCGGCCGAGACGTTCGGCAGCAGGTCGGTGATGAAGTTGTCGATCTTGCTCTGGTAGTAGTCGACCGTCACATAGGCCTTGGTGCCGAAGATGCCGCTGTAGCCGATCTCCGAGCTCTTGATCTTCTCGACGTCCAGATCCTTGTTGCCGAGGGCCAGGATCGGGATGTTCGAGAAGCCGAGCGCGGTGCCGCCGAGGAGCGGCTTGAGCGCGTTCTCGATCGCCGACAGGTTGAGCGACGAGGTCGTCGAGCCGGGCAGCACCGTCTGCACGCGCAGGAAGAACTCGGAGTAGTTGGCGACCTGGAAGGCCTCGTTGTAGGTCAGGCGGAAGGTGTGGTTCGGGGTGGCCGAGAAGACCAGCGCCGCCTTGGGCGAGAACTGCGTGTCGTGCAGCGTGCTCTCGTCCACGCGGCCGGCGACCACGGCCTTGAGCTTGTCCGTGAAGTTGAACTCGGCCTGCGCGAACGCCGCCTCCTGGTGCTCCTTGTGGTCCTCGAACATCAGGGTCTGGATGCCCTGGTCGTTGGCGGTGTCGATGTCCTGCTCGTGGTAGGAGAGACCGCCGACCAGGAAGACCTTGTCGCCGCCGAAGCCGACGTTGCCCTGGACCTCGCCGTGCAGGTTCGAGGAGTCCTCGAACAGGCGGCCGCCCGACGCCAGGGAGAGCTGATCGTCGGCCTTGCGCTGGTCGTAGTAGCTGAGGAAGTTGAAGTGCGCGGTGTTGAAGTTCAGGCGCGTCCAGGGGCGGTTCACGTCCGTGGTCTGGACGCGGCCGATGCCGGTGAGGAAGGTCGGGCCTTCCAGGCTGGCCGTGCCGCCCTCGATCGTCAGCACCGAGGCACCCTCGCTGAAGTACTTGTCGAGACGCAGACCGCCGAAGCCGATCTTGGCCTCGTCCTTCTCCAGCGGCACCGCCTCGCGGCGGATGCAGTTGGTCGTGATTGTGGTGGTGCAGAAGCGCGAGTATTCGACCGAGGCGTTGCGCGAGAGGGTGAAGTCGTCGCTGTTCAGGTAGCCGCCCATGATCTTGTAGTAGAACTCGTTGCCGAAGCCGCCGGCATAGCGGAAGTCGACGCGGGCGGTGCTCAGCTCGCCGGCAGTCAGGCGGAGCTGGCCGCCCTCGCTGCTCCGGGGGGCCTTGGTGGTCATGTTGAGCACGCCGTTGAAGGCGTTGGCGCCGTAGAGCGCCGCGCCGGGGCCGCGCACCAGCTCGACCGCCGCCAGCTCGTCCATCGGGAACGAGACCGCCGCCCACTCCTGCGCGCCCAGGAAGGGAACCGCCGGGTCGCGGCCGTCGATCAGGGTCAGGATGCGGCGGTTGAGCGAGCTGTTGAAGCCGCGCGTGTTGAAGTTGAAGTCATAGAGGCCGCTCTGGGTGAAGTCCACGCCCGGCGTGAACTCCAGGAGCTTCGGCACCTGGCCGGTCGAGGCCTCGCGCTCGATCTCCTGCTCGGGCACCACGTTGACCGCGGCCGGCGCCTCGGTGATGCGCTCCTCGCGCCGCGAGGCCGAGACCACGGTGATCGTCTCGGCGAAGCTCACGTCCCAGTCCAGCGTCTTGTCGACCGTCTCCGTCTTGCCCGCCACCACGTTGACCCCCTCCTGGGTCGCCGTGTGGTCGAGCAGGCTGAAGGTCAGGTTGTAGCTGCCGACCGGGACCGAGGAGAAGGCAAAGGCCCCCGTCTCGTCCGTGAACACCACCTGGTCGAGCTGGTCGACCCGGACCGACACCCCGTGGATGCCCGAACCGTCTTCCCGCGTGACGCGGCCGTCGATCCGGCCCATCTCCTGGGCACTCACGATCCCGGCGAGCATCAGCAGCACGAGCGCAAATACAGAGACAGTCTTCCTGTGCATCGTGAACCTCCGCGCAGACGAAAGGCGCCGGTCGCCGCACCGCCGCATCGCGGCATTCCGCACGCTCATAAATGGCTGAAACCAAAGACTAGATCCGGAGTCTTATAACAGTAGACTCAAAGCAAAGTCAACGGGGGGATTTGACCTGCAAGGGCGGGAGACGGTAACCTGCCCGCCGCTTCCGCCTCGCCGCGAGGCCCATCTGGAGGGAAACCCTGTGCAACTCGGCATCCTCGGTCTGCCCAAGTCGGGAAAGACGACGCTCTTCAATACGCTGACCGCTTCGAACCAGGCGACGGACAAGTTCTCGTCGTCGGCCCAGACCAACCTCGGCACGGCCACGGTGCGCGACGAGCGCCTGGAGAAGCTGCGCGACCTGTTCAACCCCAAGCGCTACATGCCCGCGTCGGTGCAGTACATGGACATCCCGGGCATCAAGCGCGGCGAGAGCGCCGAGAGCCTCGACCTCGCGAAGCTCAAGATGGCGGACGCCCTGGTCCACGTGGTGCGCGCCTTCGACGATCCCGAGATCCTCCACCCGGAGGGGAGCGTCGATCCGGCCCGCGACATCTCGACGCTCGATCTGGAGCTGATCCTGGCCGACCACGACATCGTCGAGCGCCGGATCGACCGCCTGGAGAAGGCCACGAAGCGTGGCCTGAACCCCGAGGAGCAGCGCGAGCGGGCGCTGCTCAAGGACGTCATCCTGCCGGCGCTCGAAGCCGAGACGCCGCTGCGCGAGATCACCCTGGATCCCGAGGACGAGCGCCGGCTGCGCGGCTTCCAGCTCCTCTCGGCCAAGCCGCTGCTGGTGGTGGTCAACGTCGGCGAGGACCGTGCCGGCGCGGCGCTCGACGAGCTCGGGATCAGTCTGCGGCCGTCGGTGTCCGCGGTGGTGGTGAGCGCGCCGATCGAGCAGGAGATCAGCGCCCTGCCGCTCCACGAGCAGCTCGACTTCCTGGCCGACTACGGGCTCCAGGAGCCGAGCCTCGACCGCGTCAACCGGGCGAGCTACGAGCTCCTCGGCCTGATCTCGTTCTTCACCGTCGGCGAGGACGAGGTGCGGGCCTGGACCATCCGCCGCGGCACCCCCGCGCGCGCGGCCGCGGGCACCATCCATTCGGACATCGAGCGCGGCTTCATCCGCGCCGAGATCGTCCACTGGGACGACCTCGTGCGCCTCAAGACCCTGGCGGCGTGCCGCGAGGCGGCCCTGCTGCGGCTGGAAGGCAAGGACTACGTCGTCCAGGACGGCGACGTAGCCCACTTCCGGTTCAACGTGTAGACGAGGAGGTCACCCCCGGGCGGTGCGCTGCGCGTCCGGCACGACCTTGATGTCGAGCCGGCCCGAGCTGGGCGAGCCGGGACGGTAGTAGACGCCGCCCGGCGGCGGCGTGACCGGGCCGGGCTGTCCCGGCTGACCCGGGTACGTCCGCGGCGCGGTCGGGTCCATGGGCTGCGGCGCCACGTTCGGATCCGGGCGATCCCACTGCCGGAGGCCGCGGTCCATGGGCTGCTGGTTCACCGAACCGCGGCCCGTGCGGGAGCCGCCCTGCGGCATCGCCTGACCCGTGGGCCGGCCGCGCAGATCGTCCGGCCGCAGCACGGTGTCGCCCTGGCGCTGCTGCCCGGTTGCTCCCGGTTGGCCCGGCTGGGCCTGGCCCTGCTGTCCCTGATTGCCGGCGGCGGCCTCCTCGGTCTGCTGCTGCGCCGGCGGGGTGGGCACCAGCATCTTGGCGATGCGGCCCGGCTCGTCGAAGGCCTTCGGTACCTGCGGCGCCTGGCCGGCGCCCGGCTCGTCGTAGGCGCGGATCATGGCCTGCGTCACGAGCTTGTTCTCGACGATGTGGGGGTTGACCTCCTTGAACGCGAGCTGCGGGTCGAGCGCGAAGGCGCGGGCGTACTCCGCGACCGCCTTCGAGTCCTCGCCCCAGCTCTCGTACAGGGTGCCGATCTGATAGTGGGCCCAGGCGTGGCTCGGCTGCAGCGAGACGGCCTTCTTGTAGAGGCTCAGGGCCTCGCGCCGCTCGCCGCGCTGCTGCTGGAGCAGGGCGAGGTTGAAGAGCGCCGTGACCTTGTCCGGGTCGAGCTCCAGCGCCTTGCGGTAGGCCTCCTCGGCCTGCGTGGGCTGGTCGGCGAGCACCAGCAGGTTGCCGAGGTCGTTGAGCACCGCCGGGTCCTGGGGCCGCTCGGTCGCGAGCTTGCGCTGCGACTCGATGGCCTTGTTGAGGTTGGCGGGGACCGCCGCGAAGGCGAAGGCGGCGACCAGGGCCAGCAGGACCACTGTCGTCGCGAGAAGCGCGGGCTTGGGGAGGGAACCGATCCGTCTACGCACCATGATCTCCTTCTGAGTCCTTCTGAACGGCCTACGACCCCTGGCGGGACGGGACCGGACGTGCTTTGAGCTTGAGCTTGCCTTCCTCTTCGGCCACCCGGAACTGGACTTCCGCGCATCCGGTCTTCTGGCGGATGGCCTCGGTCTGGCGCCGGATGTAGGTCTGGAAGCTGTCGAGGTCGAACTTGGGGCCGTCCCCCGCTCCGGCCGCGAGGCCGTGATAGAGCGCCTCGGCCGCCTCGGGGTCGACGTCGGACCCGAAGACGATGCCGCCGCGGGGATCGAAACGCTGTTTCTCCACGAAGGCGAACACCTTGTGCGGCCCGCGCCGCCCCTCCTCGACGTCGCGCAGGCGGCGGTTGAACAGCTCGTTGTAGCTGTTGAACCGGGCCTCCAGGTCGTTGAGGCGGAAGGAGTCCACCGCCGAGGTCATGTTGATGTTGCGGAGGTTGCGGAGCTGCGTCTGCACGCGCGTGCGCTGCTCCTCGGGCGGCAGCGGCAGGCCGCCGTTGAAGAAGCGCTCGTAGTCGATCTGGAGCTGCCGGATGTCGCGGGCGAGCTGGTCGAGCGCCTCGCCGACCGCCGGTCCCGACCGCTTGACTTGCATGGGCGCGGCCGCCTGACCCGCCCTGGGATTGGGCGGGACGGCGGGGGCTCCGGGCCGGATCGGTCCGACGGGTCGCTTGGGGTCCACGGATCTCCTACAATGCTTTCAGCCGAATGAATACTCTCGATACGCTCGTTCCCGACACCCGCCGTGGGATCCCCCCTCTCGACCGGCTGCTCAACGACCCGGCGGTGGCGAGCCTCATCCCATTATACGGACGAGGTCCCGTGAGGGTCCAAGCCCGCCTGGAAGTCGACGCCCTCCGCGAGCGCCTGGCGGCCGCTCCGGGCCTCTCCCCGGAGGAGATCGAGGACGCCGTGGCCGCCCTGCCCGGCCGGATCGCCGGGCGGATCGAGGCCGCGCTCGGAGACTCCCTGACCCGGGTGCTCAACGCGACCGGCATCCTCCTCCACACCAATCTCGGCCGCGCGCCGCTGCCGCGCGCCGTGGCGCGCGCCCTGCCGCCGCTCCTCGACGCCTACTGCGACCTCGAATTCGACGTCGCGACCGGCAAGCGGGGCGAGCGCAACCGGCGGGCCGAAGGGCTGCTCGCCGGCCTGACCGGCGCCGACGCGGCCCTGGTCGTGAACAACAACGCCGCCGCCCTGGTCCTGGCCCTCGCCGCGCACGCCCAGGGACGCGAGGTGATCGTCTCGCGCGGCGAGCTGGTCGAGATCGGCGGCTCGTTCCGCATCCCCGAGATCCTGGCCACGGCCGGTGCCCGGCTGGTCGAGGTCGGGGCCACGAACCGCACCCGCCTCGCCGACTACCGCAAGGCGATCGGCCCGGACACCGCGTTCCTGCTCAAGGTCTTTCCGAGCAACTTCCGGCAGATCGGCTTCGTGGCCGCGGTCGAGCCGCGGGAGCTGGCCGAGCTCGGCCGGGAGGCCGGCATCCCGGTGCTGGTCGACGAAGGCAGCGGCCTGCTTCAACGTCATGCGGCCCCCCAACTCGCCGGCCATCCCTCGATGGCCGAGCTGATCGAGGCCGGTTGCGACCTGATCTGCGGCAGCGGCGACAAGCTGCTCGGCGGACCCCAGGCCGGCATCCTGGCCGGCCGTGGTCCTCTGGTCGGAACTTGCCGCAAGCATCCGCTCTACCGCGCGCTGCGGCCCGACCGCATGACCTTCGCGGCGCTCGAAGGCGTGCTCCGCCTCCACCGCGCTGGCCATTCTCTTCCCCTGGACCGACTGTGGCCGGACCCGGCCGGGCACCGGGCGCGCCTGGAAGGCATCGCCAAGGACCTGGGGGCCGAGATCGTGGCGGCCGACGCCTTCCTGGGCGGCGGCTCGGCGCCGGAGGAGCCGGTGCCGGGCGAGGCCCTGGCGCTGCCTGGAGGCGATGAGCTGCTCGCGAAGCTGCGCCGGGGCGATCCGACCCTCCCGCCGGTCATTGGCTATCTCAATCAGGGCCGCCTGATCCTGGACCTCCGGACCGTGGACCCCGAGGACGATCCTCTCCTGACCGCCGCCGTCCGGCGCGCGGTGTCTTCCGGCGCCCCCTGAAGCCATGCCTGCGGGCCGCATCCTGATCGTCGAGGACCGCGACTCGCTGCGGCGCATGCTGGAGCGCGCCCTGTCGCAGGAGGGCTATGAAGTCTCCACGGCAGCCGACGGCGAGTCCGGCATCCGGCTCGTGGAAGAGCGCGCCTTCGACTTCGTGCTGACCGATCTCAAGCTGGGAGACGTCTCGGGCATCGACGTTCTGGCTGCGAGCCGCCGCGTCCAGCCGCGGACGCCGGTCGTGGTCCTGACCGGCTTCGGCACCGTGGGCACCGCGGTCGAGGCCATGAAGCTCGGCGCCTACGACTTCCGGGAGAAGCCGGTGGAGATCGACGACCTCTCGCGCCTGATCGTCCAGGCGATCGGCGAGCGCGACGAGGCCGCGGTCTTCCACGCCGCGGGCGCCCCGCCGATCGTCGGCCGGCATCCGAGGCTGCGCGCCGCGATCCGCCTTCTCCAGAAGGTCGCGCCCATGGAGAGCACGGTCCTGCTGACCGGCGAGAGCGGCACCGGCAAGGAGCTGTTCGCGCGGTCTCTCCATGCGCTCTCGTCCAGGAAGGACGGTCCGTTCGTGGCGCTCAACTGCGCGGCCATCCCCGAGTCGCTCCTCGAAAACGAGCTCTTCGGTCACGAGAAGGGGGCTTTCACAGGGGCCGACCGCCGCCAGCCCGGCCGCTTCGAGATGGCCGAGCGCGGCACCCTGATGCTCGACGAGATCGGCGAGCTGCCGCTGGCCGTCCAGGGCAAGGTCCTGCGGGTCCTGGAGGAGCGGACCTACGAGCGGGTCGGAGGCGGCCGGACCATGCGCGCCGACGTCCGCCTCGTGGCCGCCACGAACCGTGACCTGGAAGCCATGGTCGGAGAGGGCGCCTTCCGGTCCGACCTCTTCTTCCGCCTGAACGTCTTCCCGATCGAGCTGCCGGCCCTGCGCGACCGCGCGAGCGACATCCCGCTCATCGCCCGTCATCTATTGGGAGAGATCGCGCGCCGCCACCGCCTCGAACCGCCGCGCCTGGACGGCGAAGCCGAGGAGATCCTCGAGGCCCAGCCCTGGCCGGGCAACGTCCGCGAGCTGGCGAACGTCCTCGAGAGAGCCGTGATCCTCGCCGAAGGCCCCGCGATCCGCGCCTCCGACCTCCAGCCCCTCCTGCATCCGCTGGCGCCTCTCACCCCGGCCGGCGAGCGCGATCGGATCCGCCAGGCGCTCGTCGACGCCGACGGCGACAAGAAGAAGGCCGCCGATCTGCTGGGGATGAGCTATCGGACGCTCCAAAGGAAGGTCAAGGAGCACGACCTGGAGGGGGTTCCGAAGTACAGGTTATAGGGATCTTCAGGGAGACTCAGTTCGCCTGGCGCATGAAGTGCCAGCGGAGGTCGCCTTCGATCGGGCGGAAGACCTCGGACTGGATCTTCGATTCGAAGCGGCGGAGGAGGGTGCTCAGGTGCTCGCCGCGCGCCGCGGCTTCCAGGGCTTCGGCCGCGTCGCTGCCGGCCTTGCTGATGTAGGTCTGCCAGACCGCCTCGCGGATCGAGACCGAGCCGAGCGAGACGTTCGGCAGCCTGGAGACCAGCTTGTTCAGGACGCTGACCTTCTCCTTGAGGCTGCGCTCGTCGTCCATCGGCTCCCGTTGCCAGGGGGTGTAGGGCTTGGGCACCAGGACGCTGACTCCCAGATGGATGTGCCCGACGATGCCCTTGGGCGCCAGCTCCTCCAGCATCACCGCGCGGGCGCGGGCTCCCAGCTCCACGATGCCCTGGACGTCATCCATCGTCTCGCCGGGCAGGCCGACGATGAAGTAGAGCTTGAGCTGCGTGAAGCCGTGGCGGAAGATCAGCCGGATCTTCTGCAGCAGGGTCTCGTTGCTGATCGGCTTGCCCATCTTGATCCGCAGCTCGTCCGTGCCGGTCTCGGGCGCCAGGGTGATGCTGCGGTCGCCGGAGTCGTGGAGCGCGTCCAGCACGCCCTCGGTCACCGCCGGGATGCGGATCGAGGAGACCGAGGTGCGGAACCCCATCTGGTTCGCCTCGCGCAGGATCGTCTCAATGTCCGGATGGTCGCCGACCGCCGTGGCCACGAAGCCGAGCTGGTCGGTCACCGGCCGCGCCCGCTCCAGCGAGGCCAGGATGTAGTCCGTCGGGTGCCAGCGGAAGCGGCCCATGCCGAAGGTCGCCCAGCAGTACTTGCACTTCTCCGGACAGCCGCGGGACATCTCGACCAGAAACTTCTCCGAGAACTCGGTGCGCGGCGTGACGATCGCGGTCGTCGGCAGGTGGCCCGGCGCCTTCATCTGAGCCTCGGTCAGCTCCAGCTTGTTGAGCTTCGGGAGGCCGCCCTCGTCGGACTCGGGATGGTGGAACGCCGGAGCGTAGAAACCGTCCTGCGCCGCGAGCCTCTCGATCACTGCGTCCCGCCCGTCCTCCTCTTCGAGAGCGGCGAGCATCGGCGGCAGGCAGTTCTCGGCCGCGCCGATCGCGAAGACATCCACGAACTCGGCCATCGGCAGCGGGTTGATCGACGCGCAGGAGCCGCCCATCACGATCACCGGGTCCCACGGCCGGCGGTCCGACCGGCGCAGAGGGATGCGGGCGCGGTCGAGCATCTGGAGCAGGTTCACATAGTCCTGCTCAAACGAGACCGAGAAGCAGATGCAGCCGAACTCGTCGATCGGCCGGTCGGCTTCGACCGACAGCGGCATGCCCATGGCTCCGATACCGTCCGTGAAGAAGCGCTCGCAGCTCCACTCCGGCCGGAGGTGGACCAGCTCGTAGACGCGCTGGAACCCGAGGCTCGACATGGCCACGTGGTAGCTGTTCGCGTAGGCCAGGGCCAGGCGGTACGTCCCGTGCGGGGAGAAACGCTCCACCGGCCGCTCGTCAGAGCGGAACGGAGACCAGTCGTGGGCTTGGTGTCGGGGCTTCTTCATGACAGGCGGCCATTTTAAGGCCTTTCCCGGGGAACAGCGACAGGAGGCGATTCATTCCCGCAGCCTCTTCGGAATTTCTCGCCACCTCATCTGTTTTTCGCGATGAACGGCTGTTTCGGAATAGGAGGTCGATTTGAAGCAGTGGATTCTTGCTTGCTCGTTGCTTTCCCTGGCGCTGCTGCCGTCGGCCCTCTCGGGCCAGACGTGCTCGCGCGTGGACCGATACTCCCTGTCGCCGGTAGCAGCGGAGGTCCTGAACAACATCGAGGCCAACTACTGGTCCCAGCAGGAGTCGCCGGTCCCGCTCCCGCAGATCCTCTCGACGTGCAACCGGTTCGTATCCATGCAGGTCGACGGCGCCGCCATCTTCCAGGCGGCCTACGACATCATCTCCCAGGCCGATCACGAGGTGGACATCGCCTTCTATATGTGGGAGGCGAACAGCTATGGCGCCCGGCGGATCGGCGAGGCCCTGATCGCCGCGCAGGCGCGGCGCACGGCTTCGGACCCGCTCCTCGTCCGCATCGTGGTCGACGACGTGGACAACACGTTCGACCCGGGTCGCAAGATCAACGGGCTCTACGACTCTCAGAAGGCCTGGGTCGGCATGGGGCTCGACCTCTCCCGCGTTCAGTTGCAACTCGCGACCTCGCCGCGCCCAGACTGGGTCTCGGCGGTCCTCCACGACAAGGTGATCGTGGCCGACTCCCGGTATGTGCTGGTGACCGGCGCCCAGCCGCAGCCCGCCTTCGATCCGGCGACCTCCTCCTATCGATCGGGCTGGCACGACTCGGCCTACGTGTTCGAAGGGGACGCGGCGCAGTCGGCGCTCGCCGACTTCGAGCACACCTGGACCGGCGACGCCATCCACTGGGAGTGCAGCCCGCAGTCGCTCAGCTACGACTGCGACAAGCGTTCCACCCACTTCCCGCAGCCGGTCCGCAACTGGGTGCCGGCGTTCGGCTCGCAGAGGCCCGGCGGCGTGCCGATGCTGGCGGTCGGGCGGGTGAAGGGCGGGAGCTTCGACAACTACACGGACAGCCCGCAGGACGTGGCCTGGATCGCGGCCATGGACCGCGCGACCACGAACATCAATATTGAAACGCCGAACATCAACGACGACGCGTTCCAGGAGGCGGTCAAGCGCGCCGTCGCCCGCGGCGTCACCGTGCGACTGATCACCTCGCTCGGGTTCAACGATCTCACCGAGGACCTGCCTTCGCTCGGCGGCGACAACATGGAAGTGGCCGGCAGGATCCGCCAGGCGATCCAGTCCGCGACCCCGTGGTATCAGGACCGCTTCCAGCTGCGCTGGTACAGCCGCGACGCGATCGACCCGGTGACGGGCAACGGAACGTACGCGAGCCATACGAAGTATATGACCATGGACAACCAGCTCGCGATCATCGGCTCGGGCAACCAGGACACGCCGTCCTGGAATGTGTCGCACGAGCTCAACTACCTGATCGACGACGCGGGCGTGACCGCGCAGCTCGAAAGCACGCTTTTCGTTCCCGACTGGAACAAGGCCGCGGGGAGCTACGCCGAGCTCTACGAAGGCAACAGCGCCACGCAGGATGTGGTGTGTCCGCTCTTCGTCGGCCGCAACAAGAGCCTGCACTTCTCCGATCCCTGGACGGGAACGGATTTCCCCTGCAACAACGACGAGGCGCGGTCGATCCTTCTGCACGACGTGCCGGCCGGCAAGGTGCTGCGTTTTTATGACGACGGCGGCCAGGGATATCAGGACGACGACTGGACCGAGATCGTGGTCAAGCAGCCGGTCTCCAGGAAGTACATCGACACGTTCGAGCAGTCCTTCGAGGACGCCGACGTGAAGGTGGTCTTCCATCGCGACAACGGCCTCGACGGCAAGATCTCGTCCGCGGACATTGCGACCACGCCGGCAGGCCCGGTCGCGGACCTTTATGAAGGCAACAACGGCTCGCAGAACCTCGTTTGCTCGAACCGCGTGAGCGGTCCGCGCACGATCGTTTTGACCTCGGACGCCTACTGCAACAACGACGAGGCGCGTTCGCTGGTGCTCACCGACTTCCCGACCGACAAGGTGATCTTCGTCTACGACGAGTCGGGCGGCAGCAAGGGCGACGACTGGGCGGTGATCGTGCCGAAGCGGCCGATCTCGCGCGTCGTCGTGAATTCATTCGAGCAGTCGTTCGAGAACGACGACGTGCGGGTCTGCACGTTCTATAACAACGGTCTGGATGGCAAGGTTTCGCGCGTCCGCATCGGCGACCGCAGCGAGGCGATCGGCATCTGCGGCGTGACCGCGACGCCTCCGGGGACGTGCGGGGAGGCGAGTTGCGTTCCGGCGCAGGCGACGTACATCAGCCACTTCTCCGGCCCCGGCTGCACGGGCACCGAGTCGTACTACCTTCCTTATGACGGCTACGCCTACAGTTGCCGGACCTGGAACGGCACCGGCCAGTGCGGCACGATCCGGCGCTCGGTGAAGAACTACTCGGCGCGGATCAACGGCGGCGCCTGTCAGGACCTCTGGCCGTCCGGCAACACGCTGTCGGACTTCGTGACCGTCTACCGCTGAACGGGATCTGAAAACGGAAGGAAGGCGGAGGGCTCTAAAAAACCCTCCGCCTTGTTCTTTTCAGGACGCGAGTGGTTTGCGGGCGCGCACGAAGGCGCTCATGACCTTGCCGTCGACCTCGGGCGCGGCGGTGTCGGGGTCCATGCCGGCCTCCTTGAGGAACTCGCGGGCGTCGTCGAGGCGATAGACGCGGGTGGGCTCGACGTCGATCTCCTCGAAGCCGACCTCGGCGAGGAGGCTCCGGTAGTCATTCTCCTGGAGGGCGCCGGCCACGCAGCCGATCCAGAGCTCCACGTTGCGGCGCAGGGCTTCCGGCATCTCGCCGCGCATCACCACGTCGGACACCGCAAAACGGCCGCCCGGCTTCAGGACGCGGAAGGCCTCGGAGAGCACCTGACGCTTGTCCGCGGAGAGGTTGATCACGCAGTTGGAGATGATCACGTCCACGTGCGACTCGGGCAACGGGATGGCCTCGATCTCACCCTTCAGGAACTCGACGTTCTCGACGCCGGCCTTCTTCTGGTTCTCGCGCGCCAGGGCCAGCATGTCGTCGGTCATGTCCAGGCCGTAGGCCTTGCCGGTGGGGCCGACGCGGCGGGCGGAGAGAAGGACGTCGATGCCGCCGCCGGAGCCGAGGTCGAGCACCGTCTCGCCGGCACGCAGCTCGGCGAGCGCCGTGGGGTTGCCGCAGCCGAGCGAGGCCAGGACCGCCTCGGTTGGCAGGCTCGCGGTCTCCTGGACGTTGTAGAGGTCTGAGGTGATCGGGTCCTTCCCTGTGCCGCAGCTCCCGCCACAGCAGGAGGAGGCGCTCTGGGTGCCTTGGCGGACGCTACGCGCGGCTTCGCCGTACTTCGCCTGGACGACCTCACGCAGGGCCGCGGGGTCGAGGGTCTGGACGTTGGTCTCGGAGGCGGGGGTCTGGGTGCTCATGGTTTTTCATCCTTTCTTCGTTGTCAGTAACAACTATCGGTCCAAAAAAAGAGGTCAGGGAAGCCGGCAGCAGCTTCCTCCTCCGGCTTCGACGCGGCTGTTCGCGGCGCGTCCGAGGCGGGAGAGGAGCTCGGTCATGGCGCGGCGGACCTCGTGGGGGAAGTCGGCGAGGAGCTGCTGCTCCTCGGCCAGGATCTCCTCGCGGATCGTGTTCTCCAGGGCGCGGCCGTTCGGGGTCGCCTCGAGGAGCACGGCGCGGCGGTCCTTGGGATGCGGAGTGCGGGCCACGTAGCCCTTCCGCTCCAGGGCGTCGACCACGCGGCTGGCCGTGCTCTTGTCGAGGAAGAGGTGGGCGGCCAGCTCGTTGAGCGTCATGCTGCCCACGCGGATCAGCCCCTCCAGCGCGTAGCACTGGGTGACCGAGACGTCGTAGCAGCAGATCCGGTCCCGGTCCCGGAACTGGTAGACCCGCACCAGGTTGGAGAGGGCGTCGTACAGATCCGCCGAGTCCCGCTCCAGGTCGGGGTCCGCTTTCAGCACCGGAAGAAGGGTCGTCGCAGCCACGGAGAGAGACTACACCAATTGGTTGGCAGTTGCAACCATCCCATCCTGACGTAGGATTCCGGCCTCCAGAGAGGGCCTGAGATGCCGAGACGCCTGCTGCTCATCAGCAACTCCACGAACCACGGCCAGGGATTCCTGGACCACTGCCTGGCCGAGATCGACGATTTCCTGGGCCCGATCCGGAGCCTGGTGTTTGTGCCGTTCGCGCTCAAGGAACGGGAGCTCTACGGCGCGAAGGTCGCCGTCCGGCTCATGGACATCGGGGTCCGGGCGACCACCCTGACCCCAGACGAGGCAGGGCTGCGGCGGGTGCGCGAAGCCGAGGCGGTGTTCACGGGCGGCGGCAACACGTTCCGGCTGCTCCGGACGCTCCAGGAGTCCGGCCTGCTGCCGGCGATCCGCGAGCGCGCGCTGGCCGGCATGCCGTACATGGGCAGCAGTGCGGGCACGAACCTGGCGACGCCGACGATCCGGACGACCAACGACATGCCGATCGTCCAGCCGCTCTCGTTCGACGCGCTGAACCTGGTCCCGTTCCAGATCAACCCCCACTATCTCGACCCAGACGCCGGCTCGACCCACATGGGGGAGACCCGCGAGCAGCGCCTCAAGGAGTTCCACGAGGAGAACGAGACCCCGGTGGTCGGTCTCCGCGAGGGCGCCTGGATCCGGGTGGAAGGCGACAAGGCGACGCTCGGCGGCGCCAACGGCGCCCGGATCTTCCGCCGCGAGCGGGAGCCCGAGGAGCGGAAGAGCGGGGCCTCGCTGAGCGATCTTCTGTAAGATGCCACTGGAGGTGGCCGACCCATGATCCCCGTCAAGCCCCAGATCGCCGAGCGCGCCTACATCAAGAGCCTGGACCAGTACCGGGAGATGTACCGGCGCTCCGTCGAAGAGCCTGAAGCGTTCTGGCGGGAGCAGGCGGCCATCCTCGACTGGTTCCACCCGCCGCGCGGCGTGATGGACATCGACACGGACGAGGTCGACTTCTCCTGGTTCTCCGGCGGCCGGCTGAACGCCTGCTACAACTGCGTGGACCGCCACCTCGCGGATCGCGGCGAGAAGACGGCGATCATCTGGGCCGGCGACGAGCCGGGCGACTACCGCTACATCACCTATCGCGAGGTCAAGCACAACGTGGCGCGCATCGCCAACGTGCTCCTCGCCCACGGCGTGCGCAAGGGCGACCGGGTCTGCATCTATCTGCCGATGATCCCCGAGCTCGCCTACTCGATGCTCGCCTGCGCGCGCATCGGCGCGGTCCACTCGGTGGTGTTCGCCGGGTTTTCGGCCGAGTCGCTGCGCGGCCGCATCCTCGACGCCGGCTGCAAGGTCGTGCTCACCGCCAACGAGGGCCTGCGCGGCGGCAAGCGCATCCCGCTCAAGCACACGGTCGACCAGGCGATCGAGGGCCTCAGCCTGATCGAGCGGGTCTTCGTGGTGCGCCGCACCGACCGCGACGTGCCCATGAAGACCGGCCGCGATCTCTGGCTGGAGGAGGAGACGCTCAAGCAGCGCTCCACCTGTCCGCTGGAGTGGATGTCCGCCGAAGACCCGCTCTACATCCTCTATACGTCGGGCTCGACCGGGCGGCCCAAGGGTGTGCTCCACACCACGGCCGGCTACCTGGTCTATGCCGCCATGACCCACAAGTACGTCTTCGACTACCACCCGGGCGACATCTACTTCTGCGCCGCGGACGTGGGGTGGGTCACCGGCCACAGCTACATCGTCTACGGACCGCTCGCCAACGGCGCCACCACGGTGATGTTCGAGTCGATCCCGACCTATCCGGACGCGGGCCGCTACTGGCGGATCGTGGACGACCTCGGGGTCAACATCTTCTATACGGCGCCGACCGCGATCCGGGCCATCGCCCGGGCCGGCGACGAGTGGGTCAAGCGCTACAGCCGCAAGTCGCTGCGCATCCTGGGTTCGGTCGGCGAGCCGATCAACCCCGAGGTCTGGATGTGGTACCACGATGTGGTTGGCGAGGGTCGCTGCGCGGTGGTGGACACCTGGTGGCAGACCGAGACCGGCGGCATCCTGAT